>Ga0315284_10000210_pt1 | contig 81284 bp, 72 predicted proteins | sample YL17G09_16_MG_FD_203696 | JGI IMG/M metagenome (GOLD analysis project Ga0315284, IMG submission 203696) | Sediment microbial communities from Yellowstone Lake, YNP, Wyoming, USA - YL17G09_16 | ecosystem: Environmental > Aquatic > Freshwater > Lake > Sediment | place: USA: Wyoming | collected... | reverse complement strand
CCTCATCATGGCGCCGCCGCATTTGAAGGGATTTGCCAAAGCCCTGCAGGAAAATCTGGAACGCTACGAGGCTCGCTTCGGCGAGATCAAATTGGAGGGCATCCCCTCCGACAAGGAGTTCGGCTTTAAGCCGGGGGAATGAAATCCATGAACTGTAAACAGTGAACAGTGAACCGGGAATTTAGGGGCACATCTGGCAGAGCGCGTCCAAGTTTAAAGAAGGCAGGTGTAAACTTCGGTATTATTGCGGGAAGTTGATTTCGCCGTGAATATCTTCCTTCCCCACACAATTGCCAAGCTCGAAAATTCCTAATTAATGAGAAAATGCCTCAAAACCGAAAAATGTTCAAATAAGGCTTGATCGGTCAACGGCAAATTCTTATATTTTAGCGGTGAACAATTTGGGGATTGAAATGGAAATTCAGGAAGATCAGCAAGCAAGAAGAAGGCGATCCAACTTTTGGATTGGGTTAATTGTCGGCAGTCTTCTTGGGGGCACAATTGTTGCTTATATTCTGGCAAGAAGCGGCTGGGAAGAGGTGATTATTCGCTCAATCGACCTGCTAGGAAAAGTGATGGAGCAAGGTGGAACCTCTGCTTTGTTTTCTTTGTTAGCTTTGATAATAGTCGCAAGTTTTTCGCAATACCGGATTAGGCACGATCGAAAACATTATAGCGCTGAAATAAAAAGAGTAACGGGCGAACGAAATGAATTGCAGCAAATCATACTGGCTGAATATCAACGACTTTCAACTCAACAACGAAATAAGGAGTGAAAATGATTGAGTTGAATTTCTTTATGCTGATGGCCTGCTCGGCCGTGGTCTTTACTACATGGCTCCTCATTCATGTCTCCGTCGGCATACCCATAAAAAAGGAAAAGGAAGCCTGGGCATTTTATGCCATTCGCGATAGGTTGATCGCTCTGGTCTATAAGGACAAATTGAAAAAAGATTCCCTGATCTTCATGCATTTCTACCCACAGGTGAATTTAATTATCTCCAATATTGACATATTGAAATTTAGTAATTTCGTTCAAGGACTAAATAGAAACAATCAGGCCACAATCGAGAAGTACAGGATTTTGAAAAAAGAGTTAGATCTATGTGCGCCTGAGGTCAAGGAGGTTATCTATGATTATTTCGGGACGATTGTGTGCGTCCTCCTTGAAAACAGTCTCCTTCTCAAAGCAGTAATCTTTGCATCGGATTTCATGCCGCATAAGCCTAGGGTTATTAAAACAAAAGATTTGCCAATTAAGAGGGAGCTGGTAAAGACTTGGAGCGATGCGCGAACGCTGGAGGCGCGTTTTGCCCCGATCTGACCTTGATGGCATTAGTGCATGGCGAAAATAATGGGGCATTGTGTTGAATGCCCTTATTTATTTAATGATCATCCTTACCACTTGTAACTTCGCGCACATTTACACCCGCACAATCAAATCATCCACCATCACTCCCCTGCCCTAGGCGTCCCGCGTCAACCTGTCCGTATTCGATATTGCCGGTCGGCTGGTCGCCGCACTGGTCGACGGCTTCAGAGATGCCGCCGTCCATGAGGTCACTTGGGATGCCGGAGCCACGCCCCCCTTCGGGGCCGGACTACCGTCGGGGATATACTGCGCACGCCTCGACGCCGGCAGCCGCAGCGCGGTGCAGAAGGTGGTGCTTCTCAAGTAGGGGCAAAGGGACAAAGGATCAAAGGGGCAAAGTGTAGGGGCGCACGGCTGTGCGCCCTTTTTTATGGCGGGGCGAAATGGCCGGGCGTTGCTGAGCGGCTGGGTGGCCCGGCCAGCTTGATGGCCGGGTTTATCATAATAGTAAACGGGCTGGGTGGCCCAACCCTTTTCCGCCTTAGGCGGACCCTTTAGCGGTAGGGTTGGGTTTATTAAAATCATAGCGACTTCCACATTTCTTCTCTGCGCCCTCTGCGCCTTCTTTGCGTCCTTTGCGCCTAGATTTTTTTTGGCCGGGTGGCCCACTCCATTTCCTTCTGACCACTGTCTGCCCCTAACCGCCAACGACTAACGACTTCTCGTCACTTGGGCGAGTTCTCTTCCCGATTGAGTGACGAGTTCTCGCCCCGTCCGCCGCGGCGGATCGAGTTCTCGTTTTTTTCAACTTCTCGCCCTCGCCTGCCGTCGGTTTTTCGAGAAGCCGCATGGCAAAAATTGAGCCCCCTTTTAGGGGGGCTTTTTATATTTGTAGCCCCGTGCTTTCCCGAAGGGACCACTTCGTGGGAGCGCGGGGCCAAACGCATTGCGCCTTATTTTGTGAGAATCACCCGCACCAAATGCAACAACCCGCACGCATACACCCCCACAATCAAATCATCCACCATCACTCCCCAGCCGCCGGGGAGCTTTTGCGAATCGCGGGCGGGGAAGGGTTTCCAGACGTCTAAAGCGCGGAAGAGGATAAAGGAGGCGGCAAGATAGGCGGGCGTCTTGGGCAGCAGGAAGAGCGAGACCCATTGGCCGACGAATTCATCAAATGTGGCCTGCTTGGGGTCGTGGCCGTATTCGGCTTCCATCTGCGTGCAGATGGGCACGCCGAGGAAGAAGGTGGCGACGATCAGCGAGGCTTGCTGGAAGGTGCTCAAGGTGGGCAGAAGAATCCAGATCAGCAGCGCGGCGAAGCTGCCGACGGTGCCGGAAGCGACGGGCGAATAGCCCGTCCCCAGCCCGCTGCCGACCAGCTTCACAAAGAACTTCAACGGCAAGCCTCCGCGTATCGCCACCTCATGACACCCGCCCGGTGCGGCGCAGATCAAAGCGCGTATCCATCAGGTAGAGCACTCCGGAAATCACCGTCAGCAGCATGCAGATGATGATCAACACATGCACGGCGATGATGACGGCCGGATCGCCGGGATAGTAGGCGGCGCTTTCGGGGATCTGGTGCGAGATCTGGCGGAAATTCAGCAACGCCAGAGTAGTGATAATGGTAACAAGTTGTGCCGTCGTCTTGGCTTTACCCCAGATGCTCGTGGCCACGGAGGTACCCTGGGAGATGGCCCAAATGCGCAGGACGGTGATGCTGATCTCGCGCACGGCGATGATGGCCACCCAGAGCGCAAGATACGTCGCGATGGAAGCAAATTCGCTGCGCAGGGCGATGGCGATGAAAACCGAGAGCGTGAGCAGTTTGTCCGCCAGCGGATCCGCGAAATTGCCGAAAGCCGTCACCTGGCGGAGCCGACGGGCCAAACGACCGTCAAGATGGTCCGTCAGCGCCGCCAGAATGAATAGCAAAGTCCCCAGAATCTGCCAGTCGGAATTTGCCGAAAGCACCAGCGCTATGATGGCTGGAATCAACAAAAAGCGGAATCCCGTCAACAGGTTGGGGATGTTCAGCCAGGTTAGCTTTTTTTCCCGGGAATCAGCCACGTGAAACCTTAGGCTTTCGCCATTTCCTTGGACATTTCACAGCGGCGCACCAGCTCGACCCACTTCTGATCCACCTCGTCCTGCAGTTCGTCAATGACGTGGCGGTGTTCCGGGCGGAACAGGTGGCGGAAGCGCCCCTGCGTCTTCAGAAATTCTTCCACCGGCAGTTTTTCCTTCGGCTTGTAATTGAGCTTCCAGACGCCGTTGTCAACCTCATAGACGGGCCAAAAGCAGGTTTTGATGGCCAGGCGCAGCATGTCCACCGTGGCGTGCTCGTCATATTTCCAACCCGGCACGCAGGGCGAGAGGACATTGATGAAGGCCGGCCCTTCGACCGCGAAGGCACGTTCAAATTTGCGCGATAAATCCTTCCAGTTTTCCGCCGTCCCCTGCGCCACGTAGGGAATGTGGTGGGCGATCATGATGGCCGTCAGATCCTTGCGCCAGCCGGAACGCCCGAAGGATTTCTTGCCGACCGGCGTCGTGGTGGTGTTGGTTCCATGCGGCGTCGAAGAGGAGCGCTGGTTGCCGGTGTTCTGGTAGGCTTCGTTGTCGTAGCAGACGTAAACCATGTTGTGGCCGCGCTCCATGGCGCCCGACAGAGACTGCAAGCCGATGTCGTAGGTGCCGCCGTCGCCGCCGAAGGCGATGAATTTATAGGGGTGCTTCATCTTGCCGCGCTTCTGCAGGGCGCGATAGGCCGCTTCGGCGCCCGACACGGAGGCCGCTACGTTCTCGAAGGCGTTATGGATGAAGCTGCACTTCCAGGCCGTGTAAGGGTAGATGGTCGTGGATACTTCCAAACACCCGGTCGCCGCGCCGACAACGAGATGGGAGTCGGTCATGCGCAGCCCGAGACGCACGATTTGCGGGATGCCGCAGCCCGGGCAGAGGCGGTGTCCGCCGCTCAGCGTCTCCGGGATCAGGGCCAGGTCTTTTAGTTTTGCCATTGTATCTCCAGCGCGTTAAATTGCCTTCTCCTTTTAGGTCAATTCCGCAGCATTTATGTGTGTAATGACTCTTAGTTTCGCTTGTTTTGGCTCATTTCGATCTTTTGATGACCGAGTTCAGGATTCTCTTGGCAGTACTTTTGAACCTTCTTTTGGCGCCCCAGACTGGGTTGATAGGCTGGCAAAGTACCTCTGGCCACATAGATAAGATTAGATCTCCAAAAAACTTAAAATTCGGTCTCTGCCTTCTTGATTTCTCAACTTTCAGCAATGACAACAATAAGTTCCTATTGTTAAAGGGTGAAAATTCTTCTATGGCGATGTCTTGTTCGAAGGGATAAAGAGCACCCCAATTTCCCATTCTTTGTTCCCAATAGAATAGATCCAACACTGAAATTCCGTGGTTTTTGCAGATCGCTATGGCTTCCGAATACCACTGAGCAAGTTCCTCTGCCAAATAATCCCTAAATCTGAGGTGTATCGTGTGAATAAGCTGCGGAATGTCAACTATCTCTTTTATCCCATAATAGCATCTTACAACCTCTCCCCCGTTTCCATTAATATTGATAATATTCTGATGGCGATGATTAAGATAATGATACTGAATGTTGCGGGTTTTGGGCAGTATCCGTGGGAAAATATGCTCCTTTCGGAAGATTGACAAAAAATCGCCTTTCAATTTATCAGTATGGATTATCGAAAACTTTATTCCTAATTCCTTTGAAAGCTTCTCTGGCACACGGATATCGGGAGCTCTGGGGGAGAGATTTGTTTGGAACACATAATATTGCACTTTATCTTTAATGGGTTTCGACGCGGCCAAAAGTACTCGACTATCCCAGCCTGCAGTAATCGGCTGAATCACATGGTATCTTTGACTAATTGCGGATAGAGAGCCTTTCAGATTATTTTTTGCGTATGCTAACGGGTCCTCATCTACATCAGTCAACTCAAAGAAGGCCGAATTTCTAAGAATCATCCTCTTATTAATATCTAAGAAATGATTGGGCATCACTTTTTTTATCCGTTTATCATACCATTGATCCCCTTGCCAGAAATTCTCAGCCTTTTTATACCATCTGCTCTTAATAATTGACGTTACCTCCTTGGCGATTTGAGGTATCCAATTCATCGCGTCCATTATCATCTTCGGCGAAGATGACAAAACCAACTGAGCATCCTGATAAGCATAATAAAGCTGCCTGAAGGCGCAGGGGTCCGTAAGCGAAAAAATGGAGCCGTTGACTTTGAAAATCAAAACGTATCGGCCTGGCAGTTTTGCCGTCATCCGAATAGCTGACTCAATATCATTTATCCGCCTGTTCAGTTTCATTACCACATCCTGATTCTTCGCTAGCGGTTCAAATGGATCAACCATGAATCCCAAAAGGCATAATTCGTCTCCGCCATTTACATGCAGAACATAGTTTAGTTTTCTATTGACATAGAAATGCAGCCCAATAAATTCGAATGAAAGAAATTCTTCTTCCGGGAGATTGACCACAAAATTGGAAATCAAGTACTGATTCTCATACATGATGGTTCTTCCAATTGCCAGCAATTCTCGTCTGAGCAAAGAGGCATGCGGAGATCAACATTCTAATTGCGCCGATTTCCCTCATGATTTATCAGCGCATCTCCAGAGATTTCAAATGACGGCATCCGCCATCACGGAGGGCGCAGAAAGTCCTCGCAGGATAGAACTTTCGAGCAGTCCACGATCTTCTCGCAGCAATTCCGGATATCCATGAAGAATAACCGGTGGTCGCGCTCAGCCATAGACTGCCTCGGAAAGTGCGTCGTGCTTGATCTCGCCATGTAAGCCGGATTTGGTAATCAGATTCACGTTGCGCCCCAGAAACTCCTCCCGGTGGAATTTCAATTCAAGGTAGTTTTCGAGCGTCTTGCCGCCTGAAGCGAATTCGACCAAAATATCGATATCGCTTTGGCAATGCTGAACGCCGTGAAGAAATGAGCCGAACACGGCCATTTTGCGGGTCTTGAATCTCCGGCGAAATTCCGAGCCTTGATTTCAAAGCAGCAGTAGTGTGTCGTCCAGGGAATTTGAAGGCTAGCGCCGCATGTTTCTCAGGCCAGCAAGGATTTTCTGTCTTCTTTCAGATTCAAGTACCCGATCCGCCGCTTGGGCTTCCCATGCACGACGGCTTCTTTCAGATCCTCGAAGACAGAGTTGAGGTGTTCCATGTCTATCGGCTTGCCGCCCAGGCCGTAGATGTAGTTCGTCATGATGGGCGCTGGGCTGCGGCCGTACATGGCCGAGCGCACCTCGATGTGCACCGGCCCGCCGTCGCCGCCGTAGGCGATGGAGCGATCCAGAACCGCGCAAGCCTTCACTTTGGATAGCGCCTTGGCGATCTCCTCGGACGGGAAGGGACGGAACATACGCAGCTTGATCATGCCCGCTGCGACGCCGCGCGAACGCATGTCGTCCACGACCATGCGCGCCGCGCCGGCGGTGGAGCCCAAAACGACGATGGCCAGTTCGGCGTCCTTCATCTGGTAAGCTTCGAAGAATTCGTAGCACTCGCTGCCGCCGAAGAGCTCCTGGAATTCGCGTCCGACGTCCAGAATCACCTTGGGCGAGGCGTTGATGCCGTCCAACTGCGACACCTTGTGCTCGAAGTAGTAGTCCGAGAAATCCATCGCGCCCAGAGTGATGGGGTGATCTGGATCAAGCAGAGTGTAGTGCGGCTTGTATTCGCCGATGAACTTCCTAACCTTGTCCGTATCGAAGATCTTCACGGTCTCCACGCCGTGGCTGATGATGAAGCCGTCCAAGGTCACCATCACCGGCGTCAGCACCCTGGGGTGCTCGGCGATGCGGATGGCCTGCAGGGTGTTCTCGTAAGCTTCCTGGGCGTTTTCACTGAAGATGTGAATCCAGCCGCAGTCGCGGGCGCCCATGGTGTCGGAATGGTCGCCCTGGATGTTGATGGGGCCGGAGAGCGCTCGGTTGACCACCGGCATGACGATGGGCAGCCGGTAGCCGGCGGCGATCCCCAGAATCTCCCACATGAGCGCCAGCCCGCAAGCGGAGGTGGCGGTCATGGAACGAGCCCCGGCGGCCTGTGAGCCGACCGTGGCTGACATGGCGGAATGCTCGGATTCCACCAGCACCAGTTCGCTGTCCACTTCGCCGTCGGCCACGAAGTCGGCGAATTTCTGCATGAGCGACGTCTGCGGCGTGATGGGATAGGCGGCCACGACGTCGGGATTTATCTGTTTCATCGCATAGGCAACAGCGTCGTTGCCCGTTAGCGCAAGTATTTGTGGCATTGATTTACCTCGAGTGTAGTCTGATCTATGATCAGCGCGCGCGGGTCATCTGCGCCGCTACTTTTTCTCCATGACGATGGCCTTAACTGGCTTGGTGGGGCACTCGTGCGAACAGATGCCGCAGCCTTTGCAGTGGAACAGGTCAATACCCACCACTTCGCCCTTTTCGACCAGAATGGCGCTGTCGGGGCAATACACCCAGCAGAAGAGACACTGGATGCAGATCTCGGCGTCGAACACCGGCTTGAACGTGCCCCAACTGCCGGTCTCGTATTTTTCGGCTGTGCCGGCCTCTTCGATGACGCCGGCCAGCGGGAGCTGCTGATAGGTTCCTTCCAGATATTTCTTCATTCTGATTTGACCTCCTGGGAGGCGTCCAGAATGCTCTGAACGTTTCCTTCGACGATTTCATCCTTGAACTTGCCCCGGAATTTCACCCGGAAGTCATCCGCCACGGCCTGCGGCGACAGCATTTTGGTGATGCCCACGAAGGCGCCAATCATGGGGGTGTTGGGGATCGCCTTGCCCAGGTTGCGCAGCGAAATGCCGGTGGCGTCCACGGTGTAGAGCTTGCGGCCCTTCAGGTTCATCTTCTGGCGGATTTCCCCTGGCGCGGCTGTCGTATTGATCAGCAGGATGCCGTCTTCCTTCAGCCCTTCCGTCACGTCCACCACGCCCAAGAGCGAAGGATCCAGGACGATGACGGCATCCGGCGACGTCACCTGCGAATGGTGCATGATGCGCTGATTGGAGATGCGCGTAAACGATTTAACCGGAGCTCCCTGGCGTTCGCTGCCGTATTCCGGGAAGGCCTGGATCTGCTTGCCCAGCGCCATGGCCGATTCGGCCAGCACCTTGGAAGCCGTTACGGCTCCCTGGCCGCCCCTGCCATGCCAGCGGATCTCCAGCATTTCTGTGTCTGTTTTACCCATGTATGGTTCCTCGATCTATGTAAGGCGACCTATATCAAGGTTGCGGGTCGCGGTCGCGATGACAGCTCTAGCGGATTGAATGAAAGGGATATCTGCGATTATCAAAATGACCAATTTTGCTCTCTGAAAAACTCCAAGAGTTGAATGCACTTGATCCCCAAAGCAGCGCAGACTGTTGGTATTTTATTGATACCAGGCGATTCCGAGCTAACTACCTGCCAGCCAATGGATTTAGCTAAAGCAACAATAAATGGATCTGCTTGCGGTGAGTCCGATAAGTAGTCAACCATCTCGGGGAATTTGGCCTCAACCAGCCTTAATTCCCTTTCCTGATTAGCATCAAAATCCCTGAAGATCAAATGATGTAGCTTGGCCCATTTGAGCAGCTCATCGTCGCGTTTTTCGAGCTCTCGTAAAACCTCCTTAGGCGCGATGACGAGACTCTGATTTATCAGGTTTTCAAAGTTTCCCCATAATGACCTAAATACATCTGGAGGATACTTCCTTCGCCAAAGATCAATTAGGGCGCTAGTGTCAATGCAATATCCTGGAAATAAATCCATTGCATTCAAACTGCCTTATTGACAATTTCTTCTATTTTGGGTAGATATTTGAGTTTAGTTGACAAATAATCTGCAACATCGCTGTAGGTTATTTTATCTTTTCGATGCGCTTCGAGCACCATCGAAATGAAAGGCACGCCATTATTTCGCACGCATTTTCTGGGAGGTTTGGGCGCATGCATTATGATTTTTGCTTTCGATCTTGATTTTGCCAGCCCTTCCTCATGCTTCCTCGCATAAAATTCCTGCGTAGTTTTTTGATGCACCAGAAGGCGTCTAAGGATGACAATCTGACTAACTTTAAATTCGGCGGAGAGATTCATCAAAGCCTCATCTGACCAATCAGATTTTCTACTATTTGACGCGACAATCGGATGGGCGAGCAAGGCTTCGCCGGGTACCAAGATCGCGCCAGCCAAGTGATTGCAGTACTTTTCCACATCTTGACCGTCGGCGCTCAGCATATCCCCACATAGGCCACCGTCATTTAATAAAATGTGGCAATATTCGTGAAATAAAGAAAATATCTTCGCGTTCACGCTGTCCTTGGCATTAAGCACAATGGCAGGAAAATATTCATGTGTCAAGGACAAGGCGCGTGATTCATCCAAAGGCATGCTCATCTGAAAGACATGGATTTGCTGGCTCTGAACTACCCGCTGCCATTGATCAAGTGCCTCACCTGCATTTTTCCAGCGCCTTTGAGTGCTGACGTCTATCTTGAATGTTTTTCGCAATTCCGCAGCCGCCTGCTCGGGCTTCTGATCTAAGCTCAGTTTTGGAAATCTGGGCTTAGAAATAATGTCGAGGCTTCTGGCTAGCTCGGTTGATAATATTTGCAAGCGTCTCGCTCGCCTTATGGCCAGCAAGGTTTTGGGCGATAAGGGCTGCGCTCCCCTTGAATCAAAAGTGCGGAAATCCTTGGGCGGAGGAGGCTCTTTGGGCGGCGATGGAAGAAAAAATGCTGCAAGTGGCCGCTTATAGATTGAGTTTGCCAATTCCTCCAACTGCCGTAATGTGGGACGCTTGCCGCCGCTTTCCCATTGATTGATGAGTTCCTGTGATATGCCCAGTCGCTCTGCAACCTTCGTCGCGGGGATGCCAGCTGATTCCCTCGCCCATTTGAGAACAGCCGGTTCAGCGTTGATTTCTAATGATTTCGGTGCCATGTCAGCCTATAGCGCCAGACCTTGTCCTACTAGTTTCCAATAATTCAATCTACGGCCATACATATCCCAAACTCATACGGCAGCTTGTCTCAAAGCTCCCCTCTTCCTTCCATCGCCCTGGCCAGCGTCGCCTCATCCGCGAATTCCAGATCCGAGCCCACGGGCACGCCGCGAGCGATGCGGGTGACCTTCACGCCGGTTGGTTTCAGCGTTTGAGCGATCAAAAGCGCCGTCGTCTCGCCTTCCGTGGTAGGATTAGTCGCTACGATCACCTCATGAGTGCTCTCGCTTTTCACTCGCCGGACCAATTCATTCAGATGCAGATCCTGACCTCCGGGAGAATCCAGCGGCGCCAGCACTCCGCCAAGAACGTGATAAAGTCCGCGATAGGCGCCCGATTTTTCCAGAGGCAGTATGTCTGAAGCTTGTTCAACCACGCAGATGAGATGGCCGTCGCGCTTGGGATCGGCGCAGATGGGACATAGCTCGCCTTCGGCGATGTTGAAGCAGCGGCGGCAAATGCTCAAGTTGTCCTTCACTGCCAGCAGCGCTTCCGCCAATCTCTGCGATTTCTCACGGGGCTCCTTCAACAGATGCAGCGCCATGCGCTGAGCGGACTTTTTGCCCACGCCGGGAAGACGGGCCAGCTCGTCTATCAGGGATTGCAGCGGCTGCGGAATGGAAGACATTTTGCCTTTCGTCGGCGTCAGGGACGACGCCGACTACGGAACTAAAAACCTGGAATCTTCAACCCCCCCGGCAGACCGCCCATCAGGCTGCCGGTCACCTCGGACATCTTTTCTTCGGCCAGGTCGCGGGATTTTTTCAACGCTTGGTTCACCGCCGCGACAATCAGGTCTTCCAGCATCTCGGTCTCTTTGGGATCCACGACATCCGGATTGAGCTTGATTTCGATTAACTCTTGTTTGCCCGAGGCCCGCGCCGTGACCACTCCGCCGCCCGAACTGGCCTCGACCTGCATCTGTTCGAGTTCAGCCTGGACTCGCGCCATATCCTGTTGAAGTTTCTGAGCCTGCTTTAAGATCCCCGCCATGCCGGGTGTTTTCATATCTGCCTCGTAGTATTGACTGGTGATTTACGCGATACGCTTGGCGCCCAGGACGCGAGCCAACTCCTGCTCCAGCGGATCATCGGTGAGCTCCAATTTGACGCCCGCGTCGTTGCTGTACTGAGCGTGACGCTGGAAACGAAACCGCACCGGCGCGCCGAAAGTAGCCTGCATCCCGGCGTCGAAGCCGCCGGAGTAGGCGATTTTATGCAAGCGCTCCAACTGGACGTCATGCAGGTCCGCCCCGAAGCTGGCCACCAGAACGTCGCCTTCCAAACGCTCGGGCCGCGCCAATTTCAGTTGACAGGCCAGCGCCAGCTTGCCTTCGCAGATGCGGTCCACGAGATCCAGCCAGTTGGTTCGAATGTGATCAAATTCCAGAGGCGCCAGATTCGCGGACGGCGTCTTTGATGGCGGCGTCTGCGGAGCTCTCTCCGCCACGAACGGAGCGGATTTGGGTTGCTGATTATAGTTACTCGAAGTGGGCTGACGGCTCGGCGGTCGATCCTCCGAAGAAGGGGGCGGGGGAGGAGGAGAATTTCCCCGGAGCTCCGCCAAAAGTTCTTCAATTTGGCTGGTCTTCTCCAAAGCCGCCAGACGCAGCAAAGTCAGCTCCAACTTCAGCCGCGGTTGTGGGTGCAGGCGAATATCGGTAAAGGCCTCTTGCAGGATGGCCAGAATGCGCAACAGATCGTTTACTTCAAAGCGCCTCGCCTGATCCTCATAGTGCTGTCGAATCTCCGGCGCGGCTTCGATGAACGCTATGGCGCGGGGATCTTTGGCTTTGAGCAAATTCAGGAAATGGTCGCACAGGCCGCGCAGGAATTCACGCGGGCTGAAGCCCTTGCTGTCAATTTCGTCCACGATGGGGAAGACATCGGCCGGGCGGCGGTCCAATACCAGGGCCGAAGTGCGGAAGAACAGCTCTTCAGGCACCACGCCCAGGGCCAGCCGAACCTGTTCCGCCGAGATGCCATCGGGGGCGAATGTGCCCATTTGATCGAGCAGGCTTTGGGCGTCGCGCATGGCGCCGTCGGCCCGGCGGGCCAGGAGCGCCAGAGCCTCATCGTCCGCCTTGATCCCTTCCTGATTGCAGATGTATCTTAGATGAGCCGAGATTTCCGGGCTGGAAATACGGCGGAAATCGAAGCGCTGACAGCGCGATAAGATGGTCGCCGGGACGCGGTTGATTTCCGTCGTGGCGAATATGAAAAGAGCATGCTCCGGGGGTTCCTCCAGGGTCTTCAACAGGGCGTTGAAGGCTTCCAGAGTGAGCATGTGCACTTCGTCAATGATATAAATGCGCTTGCGGCAGCCGACCGGATTGAAGCGGATATTTTCGCGCAGGTTGCGGATTTCATTCACGCCGCGATTTGAGGCGCCGTCAATTTCCAGAACGTCCAGCGAGCGCCCTTCGGGGATTTCCGTGCAGGGGACGCACTCATTGCAGGGCTCGGGCAAGGGGCCCTTGACGCAGTTGATGGCCTTGGCCAGCAGACGCGCCGTAGTGGTCTTGCCGATGCCGCGCGGGCCGGAGAAAATATAGGCATGCGCGATGCGCCCCGCCCGCAGAGCATTTTGCAGCGTCCGGCAGACCCCTTCCTGACCGACCACCTCGGCAAAGGTCTTCGGCCGCCACTTCCTCGCTGTGACTAAGAATGACAAACCGACCCCTCTCCTGCAACTTATTGAAAATTTTAAATTTGAAATTTACATGGCTGTGCCCCACCCTCGATCGCCCTCCATCGCTTCACCGGACGGTCGCCGATTCCAGCCAAGCTTCCCCACGGCACCTGCGGCGTTCGCTGACCGCTGCTCCCTTCCGGGCCTGACGGGGTTGGGCGAGGCCTCATTGCGTGGGACTTGACTTTCAACATCACGTGCCGCCCGGATCCGGACGCAAGACGACCTCAAAGTGGGTTTTCGGCCCCGCTATAGCGGATTTCGGGTTACAGGGCGCCGCTGAATCCCCGCCTAGCACAGCCAATAGTTCAATCGGGAAAGTGGAGCTGAGCGGGCTCGAACCGCCGACCTATACGTTGCGAACGTATCGCTCTCCCAGTTGAGCTACAGCCCCATTTTTAGGCGCCTGAGTGATGCGCAGAACTGATAAGATAATTATTCCAGCCTCCAAAGTCAAACGATTTGCCCCCAAATCTCTTTATGCCTCACAGGCTGGAGCGGCAGGGGCGCAGCATGCTGCGCCCCTATTTGCATAAAACCGTCAAAAACATTATTTTTGCATTTTGGGGCAAAAAGCCCTTGACTTTTGCATTTTTATTTATTATATTATGGGGTGGCGCTGATCTTGGCAATTTAAAAACATAGACTTAGGTAGGAGCTTAAGGAGGCAACCATGAAGCGGGAAACTATCGGACTGCTATGGGGCGTCCTATTTCTGTTTGGAGCTTCAACGGCGCTGGCGGACGTCATCTATGTGTCCGGCAATGTCTCCGGTGTCTGGTCGGCGGACACAGTTGCAGTGACCGGAGAGGTGACCATTCCCGAAGGGCAGAGCCTCACCATTCTGCCCGGGGTGAAAGTCCTGTTTCAGGCATATTGCAAATTCATCGTGGATACGAACGCCACCTTGATCGCGGTGGGGACGGAAGCCGACTCCATCCGGTTCGATGAGTTTTCGGCGGGAGTGCACTGGAATGGCGTTCGCTTCTACAGCTCATCGGATTCGTCGCGGATAGAGTACTGTCATCTGACGAATGGCCAGGCGCCGGCACAGGGCGCCGATGGTGCAGGCGGAGCGATATACATAAATAATTCGAGCCCCACGATTCGCCACTGCACGATCACTGGCAACCGAGCGAGGAGCGGAGGCGGCATTTACTGTGCGAATTCCTATGGCTATATCGGCCAGAACGTAATCAGCTTCAATTGGCTCAATTCCAATCCCTATTATTATGCCCAAGGGGGTGGAATATATTATTTTGGAGGTAGTCCCACGATAACAGAAAATATCATCCATCATAACGATGGAACCTACGGAGGCGGCATCAGTGGCGATTATAGCGAATCCTTACTAAGCCTCAATGTAATTTACGCAAATACGGCCATGTGGAACGCGGCCATTGATTTCACCTGCACCTCATCCTTTTATCATCTTGATTGTATAAACAATACAATCTTTGGAAACACGGCTACGAATGGCCCCGGGGGCATTGCCGTGGGCAATGCTGAGCTTATTATGAATAACTGCATTATTTGGGGCAATAGCGAAGCTCAGGTCTATATTAGCTCTACGGCTACCGCCGCCATCAGCTACTGCGACATTCAGGGGGGTATGGCGGGAATCGGCAATATCAATCAGGATCCCCTATTTGTCAACACGGCAGCGGGTGATTTTCAATTATTGGAAACCTCACCCTGCATAGATGCGGGCGATCCCGCCTCGCCGCCGGATCCCGATGGAAGCCGGGCGGACATGGGAGCGTATTATTTCGATCAGTCCGGCAGAGTCGCGGTCAACTTAATCCCCCACGATCCTCCCATCATCATCCCGGCAGGCGGCGGAGAATTTCAGTTTGACTTAATTCTGGCCAACTCCGACTCGCTGGCGCATGTGGTGGACGTCAGCACCTTGGTGACGCTGCCCGGCGGCCTGCCTTATCCCATTCTGATGCGCAATAATATCAGCCTAGCTTCCGGTGCGACGATCCTCCGGCCCAATCTCACACAGTTCGTGCCCGGGTCGGCGCAGCCGGGCGAATACATTTACAATGCCTACGTTCGCGATCATCTCACCTGGGAGACTCTGGCTGAGGATTCTTTCCCCTTCACCAAGGCGGTAGGGATAGATGCGGCGGCTCATGAAATGGGATGGATACTCTTGGGATGGGATGACGAAGCAGCCAGCGACCTGATTATGCCCGAGGAATTCGCCTTGTTGCCCGCCCATCCGAATCCTTTCAATGCGCAAACCGAACTCGGCTACACGTTGCCTCGAGCCTCAAGAGTCCGCCTAACGGTTTATGATCCAGGTGGCCGCACCGTGGCCACCGTGCTGGAGGGGTGGCGGGAAGCCGGAATTCATTCTGTTACCTTTGACGCCTCGGCATTGAGCAGCGGGCTTTATCTGCTCCGCCTGGAAGATGACAACCAGGTTAGCGCGCAGAAAATCATTGTCCTGAAATAGCCCTGCCCGTTTCATGAGATTCGCTTTGGCAATTAGATCAGAAGTCTTGGAGGTAACCATGAAATGCTCGACGACAATCGGAGCAGCGGTTTTAGTGCTGCTGATGGCGCTGCCGGTATTTGCAGACACTCATGTGCCGGGCGGCAATGTGTCCGGCGTCTGGACGCTGGCCGGTGCGCCTTATATCCTCGACGGCAATGTGGTGATTCATCAGGACAGCACGCTGCTCATTGATCCCGGCGTGGAGGTTCTGATGGCTCCCTTCCGGCGATTTCGCTGCGAGGGGCAGCTCCTGGCGATCGGTACGGAGACCGATTCGATCTGGTTTACCGCCACGGATACGCTTCAGGGCAGCGAAGGAGTGGATTTTCTCAACACAGATTCCAGCCCGCGCGATAGCTCCAAGATGGAATACAGCAACATTTTGTACGGTGTCGGGTCGTCCGCGCCGGATCTCTATATGCACGGGGGTGGGCTGTATATTGAGTATTCCTCCCGGTTGCTGATCAGCCATTGCACGATGGCTCAATGCCGCACTCGAAATGTAAGCGGCCCAAATGGAATTGCCGGACAACCCTCTTGGCAGGGCGGACCAGGGACTCAGGGAGGCGACGCATTGGTAGGTCATGGGGGAGCGATTTTTTGTGGGGAATCCAGCCCCATAATCTCCTTTTGTCTTTTGGCATACAATCACACAGGTGATGCTCTGGGCGGCAGAGGCGGCGATGGCGGGGCCGGATCAAATTACGAATTGAGCGCATATGGCGGTGGCGGGGGGGCCGGGGGAAATGGCGAGGCAGGTCATGGGGGAGCGCTATATTTGACAAATTCAGCAGCGGTGATCGAAGGCAATATTATCATCGGGAATTTCACGGGCAGCGGCATGGGCGGACAGGGCGGCCACGGGGGGAATGCCTATACTGTTTATTACTTGATGGAGCCACCCTTTCCTTACGCTGTTGGGGGCCCCGGGGGCTTCGGGGGTGCGGGTTATGCCGGCAAGGGTGGAGCCATCTGGGCGGCCAACAGCTCCGCGGCACTGCTGACGAACAACCTGATCGCTCAAAATAGAACTGGAACCGGCCAGGGGGGCACAGGTGGACAAGGAGGCACTGCCAGCGGAGCCGGCTTGCTCGTTATCAGCCATGGGCTCGGAGGCATGGGTGGTAATGGCTTCGGCGGCGATGGATACGCCATGTATATTTCCAACGGCTCCCCGGCTATCACGAATAGCACGATTGCCCAGCACACCCAATTGAGCGCCGGCCTGGGCGGGCCGGGCGGTCTGAATGGAAATGGGACCATAACTGCCCCGGCTGGGACAGGCAGCAATGGAACTAACTTAATCTTTGGATCGGCGTCAATATCCAACTGCATCACCTGGGGTAATGTTGATCCTAATCTATCCGGCAGCTCCATCGTCAATTACTCCTGCATTCAAGGCGGATTTCCGGGAATCGGTAACATCTCGTCTGATCCGTTGTTCGTCAACCCCGCTCTGGACAATTACTGCCTGTCGCAGATTGCTTCCGGCCAGACTCAGCAGTCGCCGGCGGTAGATGCGGGCAATCCGGGATCACCCATGATCATTGGCAGCACTCGCACCGATGGCGTTCAGGACTCAGGCGTGGTGGACATGGGGTATCATTATCCGCTGGCGATGCCGCAGTCGCAGATCACGCTGACGCTGACTCCGCATAATCCGCCCATCCAAATCCCCGCCGGTGGAGGGAGTTTCCAGTTCGACGTCAACATCAATTATAGCCAGCCGCTCATCGTAGATTTCTGGACCATCATTACGTTGCCCGATAGCACGCCCCTGCCAATTCTGCTACGCCAGAATGTCGCTCTTCCCCCCGGAGGATCCGTCGTGCGGCCGAATCTAACCCAATTCGTGCCCGGTAGTGCCTTACCGGGAACTTATATTTACAGCGCCTGCCTTCGAGATCACGCCACATGGGAGTCCTTGGCTGCCGATTCCTTTTCCTTTGTGAAGCTCGCTGGAGAAGATTCGCCATCCCACGATTTGGGCTGGGCGCTGCTGGGATGGGAAGATGGCTTTTCTGAGCCGGAAACATCGTCGCAATTCATTCTGCTCAATGCATCCCCCAATCCCTTCAACCCTACCACCACGATCCGTTATGAATTGCCCTACATGAGTCATGTGCAGTTGGCGGTGTACGACATTCGCGGCCGCTTGGTTGCCGACCTGGTGAATGGCGTCCGTTCCGCCGGCGTGCAGGAGCTGACCTTCGACGCCACGAATCTGCCATCCGGCATGTACTTCTATCGCCTCCAAGCCAACGGCCAGAGCGAGGTGAAGAAGATGATGCTGGTCAAGTAGCTTCGAGCTGCGAGCTGCAAGTTTCGAGATGTAGGGGCGCACTGCTGTGCGCCCCTACAAATTTCCCCTTTGCCGCTACCTAATCAGCACAACCTTTCGAATCTCCTTCCAGCCATCCCCTGTCACCTGCAGCAAGTAGATCCCCGACGGCGCGGCTTCATCAGACCAGCGAATTTTCTGGTTTCCGGAGTTCATCATGCCATCGAAGAGCTGGGCTTGGCGCTCGCCGGTGACGGAGAAGATTTCCGCCGTGACCTGCTGAGGCTTCTGTAGTTCAACTTGCAGCGTCAATTCGGCGTTGAAGGGATTGGGGAAGCAGTGCACGGCGAACTGTTGCGGCACTGAGGGCGTCGGTTCGACGGCATCGGGAACCTGAGCCGTCATCGGAATTTCCAGAGTATCCTGAGCCGCCGCGATGGTGAGGATAGCATCGAATTGGCCGAAGCTGCCCGTGTTGAAGGTAACGATGAGGACGAGCGAATCATCCACGGCGTAGATGGTATCCTGGGTGACGCTGGGGGTAAAACTGGGCGAGCTGGAGGATATTTCAAGGATATCCAACCTGCCCGTGCCGGCATTATCCAGCACCAGCTCCAATTGGGCTGGGAGCTGAGTAACCAGGCCGAAATCCAAGGTTTCGGGATCAGCGGCGATTTGCGGATCGAAGAGCGACTCGAAGATGGCCTCGATTTCGGCGATCTGCCACACCTGTCCGGCATAGCTGTTGCCCGTAAAGGCCACCACTTGGTCAACCGAGAGGATGGCATCCCAGGGCACCACCGGCTGACCGAAGAAATTCGTGTATTGCAGCGTCACGGAACTATCCGGGTCGGACAGGACAGGGTAGGTCAGGCCATTGCTGGCCTGCCATTGGCTGGCCTGCTGCACCGTGGTGCCGCACCCCAGGGATAGCACCATGACGCCATAGGATTCATAAGGGTCCCATACATCGTTTTCGATAAGCTGACTCTCAGCCGCGCAGTCCGCTCAGCCAGGAGTCCAGAAGGCCAGGAATTTGATGAGATCCGGGAAATCCGCGAGGGAGACGTTGGTTCCGGATTGATTCCGCAGCGTGAAGTTTTCCACAGTGTCGCCGACGGCGTAGGTGGGCTGCGCCCAGAGGGGCGCGCTGAGGATTATGAGCAAGAGCAGGGCGAGCAGCCACTTTTTCATTGGGACTCCGTTTAATCAGGTCCGATGATATTTTCCAAAGTAAGATAAGATATTCTGGGAGGGAAGTCAAGCGCAAATGGTTGCTATTTTAAACAGACAGCCAGCGGTGCGGACAGGTTCTTGATCTATAATTTAACAATTGCAATTTTGAAGATTTTTGAGATTTTCCTTGACTTGGGCCTGTTGAGACTGTATATTGAATAAGAAATTGCGGAGCCTCTCATGCGAAAACACGCCTTGATTTTAGCCCTACTGGCCCCCTTGGGGCTGGCCTTGCCGCCCGCGGCCCACGCCGGCTGGACCAACGACCCCTACAACGGCATGGTGCCGGTATGCACGGCCGATGGCGAACAGGCACACCTGAGGATTTGCCGATTGGCATACGATAGAACCCTCGTTGCATGGGGCGATGAGCGAGATTTTCCCCGGCTTTACTTCCAAATTTTGGATGCCCAAGGGATTCCCCAATTGCAGACTAATGGCCTTCCCGTCGTAGATGGAGACTGGATAACCGCTTGGGGAAACATTATGAGCAGCTTGGTTTCGGATAATGAGGGGGGAGGCGTTGCAGTATTTGAAGATTATCGGAGTGGAGTTAGGCAGATCTACGGCCAGCGCTTCGATTCCCTGGGCAATCCGCTCTGGGGAGCCACCGGCTTACCAATGGCAATATGGGCGGGCGGACAAACAGGATTAAAAGATGTGACTACCGACAGCCTTGGAAATGGTTTCATTGCTTGGTCCAAAAACCTGAATCCTGTTAATGAGATCTTTGTGCAGAAATTTGATTTGGCAACCGGCGGACGGTTATGGGGCGAAGGCGGAATAAGAGATTGCGGTGATAACGCGCTCTGCGACTATCAGCAACTTGTTATAGACGGCCGAGGCGGTGTCTATGATGCTTGGGCGGACACTCGCAGCGGCTGGGAGGATTGGCATCTATATGCTCAGCATTTGGATGCTGCTGGAAATGCTCTATGGCGTCCCAACGGCATCCCAATACGCGATCCCATGGGCGGCAATATCCTTCCGGGGGATGCTTTGACGGATGGGGTTCCTGATGGGTTAGGAGGAGGAATCTGGGTTTATAATCCGCCTATACCCTATGTTAGTGCTTTTCGTCTTTTGCCGGTAGGCAGGGTTGCCTGGCGGGTCACATGCGACATTTATTTCCCTATCGGAATATGGGCCATGCTGCGCCATCCGCAGGATGGCACCGTCTGGATATCCTGCGAAGCCAACTGGCCCAGCAGCGCGGACTATTATATCTTTCGATTAGCCCCGCGGACGGGTGCGCCCTACTTCGGGGAGGCAGGACTTTCCTGGGGCGGGAACACAATGGCAGCAACAGGGGATGGAGTCATTACGGTTCGCTTTGAATACGGCGCGGATAGATCGCGGTTAAAGGCCAGACGAGTAACTTCGGCCGGCGCTTTGGCTTGGCAAGCATTTCCGGCCGCCTTGGATGGTCCGATCCAGGGCGGAGGCTCTGCATTTGCGGACCCGGAATGCGCATCTGATGGTGCCGATGGCATAGTCTGTGCCTGGATTGATCTACGTAACTATGCGCAGACGGGTTTTGATATCTATGCTCAGCGGGTGCACTATGATGGACAATTAGGCAGCCCCACCGCGCCGGTGCAGAGTCAGCCGGAAGGACAGATCGCCAATCCGCCACCGGCGGATTAACGATAAATCACAATCATTGTTAAACAAAACCAAAGTCTATTTCAAGAAGGAGGCAACACCATGGAAACTCAACATTCTCTGACCCGATTGGCCTTGTGGTTCTGCCTGCTCGCGGGGCTGATCCTAATCCTGCCGCAGATGGGTTTAGCCGAATGGGAGCGAGTCGCATCCGGCATTGCCAGCGGCGGCGTAATTCCGGACATTCAAACGCTGGATGTGCCCGGCAGCAGCGCCGACGTCGTCTGGGCGGCCAGCATGGGCACGGGCTTGTTTCGCAACGTGTGGGATGGCGACTGGGACAACGATTGGAGCGAGTATCTCCCCGGTAAGGGATTTCTGGGAGTTGACGCCATCTATCATACTCCCGGCGGAGGCGCAGGCACCCCAACCGAATATGTTTTGGGCGGCTCGAACAAGGGAGTCTGGTATAAAGCGGCGCCAATTACAACTACCGGGTGGGACAGGCCCAATGGAGATGACTACCCTCACACATCTCCTACCTGGTGGACCCTGGCGCGCATCCACGACGCGGCGTTCTACAACAATGGGAGCGGCTACGCCAATGACCCACAGACCCAGTATTTCGTGATCCTGGCCGCAGGCGGGGTTCCCCCTGCAAGCTATAATGCAGGGATATATAAGTGGGACAACACCAACAACGACTTTGACCGCGTGGATCAACCGTACTACTACTCTGATGCAAAAGACTTTGACCATTTCTACCGGGATAAGGGAAGCTCCAATATCCTTTACGTGATTAGCGATAAGCTATACCAGATCAGCGGATCTGACTACACCAGCCTAACCTTCGATGATGTTGACCTCGGGATAAACGTGGCGAAAGTTTACGGCATGAACCAATGGGTCGACGGAAGTGATGTTCACACTTATGTGCTTCTTCGAAACGATTCTGGTCAGTACAAAGTTTACCACCGCAAAAACTACCCTAGCCAAGGAAGCTGGGTTTCCATTTGGACGGATGATGACGGTATCATGTCGGATGTGTCAGCCTGCGTGGTGGGAAAGCCTCATGGCAACTACCATTACCTTTGGCTGACCGCGAGCGAATATGGGGTTTGGTTTCACGATACTGAAAGTCCAAATGGCGAAATTCAGATTAACGGTTCAGACACCCCCTCAACAACTCCCGGTCTGAAGCGTTGGGAACCGCGCTGGATGATACCCGATTTCGGCGGGCACCTGCAAACCTATGAAGAGATGCGCCTTTTCTTGGGCACTCATCATTATGGCGTTTGGTACTTAACCTCAACGTTAAATGGAACCTGGACACACGGTTGGCTCCCCCTAAAGAAGCAATTCTACGCTGCGCAGAATCGCGATTTGCGTCTTCTCAATGCAACGCCCGATCTGCCTTCGGGAGTTTACTTGGCGCGTCTGACTACGCCTTCAGGCTCAGATGCGGTAAGATACATCATTGCCCGGTAAGAGGCAATTGGAGAAAGGAAGTGAACGATATACACACGCCCCGGCACTAACTAGTCGAACAAAGAGCAAAGCCTATTTTCTGTTAAAGGAGACCGCAATGTTAAGAAAACACACATTCCAAGGCGCCCTGGCGGCTTCTACATCACCGGCAGATACTGCTCGAGCTCCCACTGGGAGACGACGCAGCGGTATTTATCCCACTCAATCAGCTTGTTGGCGATGAATTTGTTAAAGACGTGCTCGCCCAGCGTCTCGCGCACCAATTGGCTCCCCTGCATCTCCTGAATCGCCTCGAACAGGTCTCCCGGCAGCACGCCGATTTTCTTATCGCGGCGGTCAATGGGGGTCATCTCGTAGATATTCTCCTCCACCGGAGGCGGCAGAGCGTAGTTCTCTTTGACGCCCTTCATGCCGGCGGCCAGCATAAGCGAGAAGGCCAGGTAGGGATTGCAGGCGGGATCAGCGCTGCGCAGCTCGACGCGGGTAGCCTTTTCGTGGCCAATGCGGTAGCGCGGCACGCGTACCAGCGCCGAACGGTTCTTCTGTCCCCAGGAGATATACACCGGAGCTTCATAACCCGGAACGAGCCGCTTATAGGAATTAATCCATTGATTCAGCACGGCGGTGAATTCGCGGATGTGCTTCAGAATCCCGGCCGTGTAGGACTGGGCGAATTTCGACATATGGTATTCGCCTTCTGCGGCGAAAAACAGGTTGCGGTTGCCCTGGAAGACGGATTGGTGGGTGTGCATGCCGCTGCCGTTGATGCCGAAGATGGGCTTGGGCATGAAGGTGGCGTAGTAGCCATTTTGGCGAGCAACCTCTTTCACCAGAAAGCGGTACGTGATCACCTTGTCGGCCATGGCCAAGGCGTCGTCAAAACGCAGGTCAATCTCATGCTGGGAAGCCGCCACCTCATGGTGCGCGTATTCGACCTGAATGCCGACGCCTTCCAGGGCGTTGACGGTCTTCTGGCGCAGGATGGAGCCCATGCTGACGACCGAAGCGTCGAAGTAGCCGACTTCATCCAGCACCGTCGGGGTGTGATCGTCCTTAAAATAGAAGTACTCCAGCTCGGGCCCGACAAAAAATTTGTAGCCCGCCTTGGCGATTTTTTCGAGATTGCGCCTCAAGACGTAGCGCGTGTCCCCTTCATAAGGTTCGCCTTCAGGAGTCTTCAGATCGCAGAACATGACGGCGGACTTTCCACCATCCATCTCGCCGGGCAGGATCTTGAAGGTATTGGGATCCGGGAAAGCCATGAGGTCGCTCTCGTGGATGCGCGCAAAACCCTCCACCGATGAGCCGTCAAAGCCCAAGCCGGATTCCAGGGCATCCGGCAATTCGCGCGGTGTGATACCAAAGCCGCGAATCTGGCCCAGAATATCCGTGAACCAGAGCCGGATGGTCGGAATCTCTTGGTCCGAGACGATTTTCAGAATTTCCTCAAAGGACATAGATAACCTCTTAACCTCTATTAAATTTGGGATGTTACAGGAAAGGCGGCGCTAATCCAGCTTGCGGTTCTGGCTGACCCATGTTTTTACGTAATCTATGGCTTCCTGCGTTGGCGTGCCCGGACCGAAAAGCTTGCCGACGCCGATCTTTTCCAGTTCGGCCATGTCTTCGGGGGAGATGATGCCGCCGCCGGTTAAAAGTACGTCATCCAGGCCGCGCTGTTTCATGAGTTCCAGCACGCGCGGGAGAATGGTCATATGCGCTCCGGATAGAATCGAGAGGCCGATGACGTCCACGTCTTCCTGAAGAGCGGCGTCCACGATCATTTCCGGCGTGTGACGCAGGCCGATATAGATGACTTCAAGCCCGGCATCGCGGAAGGCCGAGGCTATCACCTTGGCGCCGCGATCATGCCCGTCCAGGCCGGGCTTGGCGATGAGGATGCGGATTTTTCGTGACATAAATTCCAGCAAATTAGGAGAGCATTCGTTCGATGATCATGTTGACCTGGTTGACGAATTGGGTGGTGCGGTCGAGCAGCGAGAGCACCTCCAGCGCCTTCAACTCGGCGTAATCTTCGTAGTCCGCCTTGAGGTGATACTTGTAGAGCTGCGAATAGAAGCGCCCCGTCTCGGTGGGGATGCCGCCTTTTTTCATGACGTGCGTTTGGAACATGGCCAGCACGCCGGAATGCTTGGAGTGGCTCTTGCCCTTGGTCAGCAGCAGGGCGCAGACCGCGTAATATCCGGCGTAGTAGCAACGGTTCACCACGCCGAAGAGCATCTCCTTTTCGAACATGATCCGAGCTTCGGACAACGACATTTTGGCGCGGTTCATGCGATAACGGACTAATTCGTCTTGTTCGGCATTCAAAGTTTCACCCCGTGTTTGATTATGGCCCGGGCCAGAGGCATGGCCTGATATTTATCGGAATACCAGCGATTTCGCACTTCGACCATGGGGCAGATGATCACGCCGCTCTCAAATTCAAAGGGGAAAACCGAATCCAGCAGGCGCATCTCGTCCTGAAAACTCAAGGGACGCTCGGTTAGTACCAGCAGATCCAGATCGGATTCCTCTTGGCCGCGGCCGCGGGCCCGAGAGCCGAAGAAGACGATTTCAGATCCCGGCTGGAGCTGCCAGATGGCCTCCGCGCACTCCTTAACCAGCTTGCGGTCCCGAGGCGAAGCCGGTGAAATCGCCAGCATATCCTTTTTCGGCTTCGGCGGCTTGACAGGTTTGGCCGCTTTGGCTGGCCTTAGTTTGGGTTTTTGCGGAAGCTTGGGCTTCGCCTTCGCAACTGGCTTTGGTAAAGCCTTAGGCTTCGGTTTGGGCTTGGGAGCGATCTGCTTGGGTTTCGTCTTTTTTAAGGGTGCGGCTTTCTTGCCTTTGGCAACGATGCGTTGCTTCTGTGTTTTGGCCATAAATCAGCACCAGTTTTGATTGGGGTGTCAATATATCTGGCTTGCGATTTCCCAGGCAGAGGCTGATTTAGGCGCAGCGTTGTCTATCGTAATGCCTAAGAAACTGCAGTTTACGCTTTAAGGTTTCATTTCATCCAGGCTAACGTCCTTGATGTGCGTGGCGAAGCCCCAGCGGTGGCCTTCGGGATCTTCGATAATGCAGGTGCGGTCGCCCCACATCTGGTCTCCGGGCGGCTGCAAGATGCGCGCTCCAGCATCCTCGGCGCGCTGAGCGATCTTGTCCACGTCCGGAGTATAGACGTAGATGGTCACCGGCGTGCCGCCGATCGCCTTAGGGCTGAAGGACCGATTCATCGGAATTTCCGCCCCGATCATCACCGTGCAGTCATAGTAGGTCAGCTCGGCGTGGGCGCTCTTGCCGTCCTGGTCCCTGAAGGAGAACTTCTCCCGAAAACCGAAGGCTTTCATGTAGAACGCCTTGGCCCAGTCCACGTCGCGGACCGTCAGATAGGGATTCACCCAGCGCATATCGCTGGGGCAGACGGGACGCACATTTGATTCTCTTTCAGCCAGCCATACATCCTGGTGGTCAACGAGCAATTTCTCTTTTGGTAATAGAAGCTATTCATCCTGACCCCGTCAGGGTCACGCGGAAGCTCCAAAGCGAGGACCTCGCTATCCTCTGCCGCACTACCCGCTCTTTTCCTGCTGCTTGACAAATGTCTCCATCGCTTTGCCGTAGCCTCCAAATCTGCCCTGCAACAGGCCGGTGGTAAATTTTGAATATTGATTGAATTCATCATAGCTGGGCCTTCGACCAAGCATTTTCCATATTTTTCTTATCTCTTCGAAGACTTCCTCGTCCGGTACGTTTTTCCTTATTGAAACTAACAGCCCCGCCATCTGAAGCCCCTTGTTCCAAGTTCCAAAGCGATAAGCTATCGTGCCGGGATGGACTCGGCCATGTTTTAGGAAATCCGCCTGGGTAAGGCTTCTCTTTCCTAATAATCTTGCGACTCGACGAAGCTCTTTTAACAAGGCACCTTGTGGATGACCTGCCGGGGGATCCTTCTTGACCTGCATACACATTGCCTTTAGTTTATTAGTTATCGGTGAAGTGCGACGAACCCGCCGCTTCCTGGCGGTCGTCTATTTGCATGTTTTGGCTTGGGGATCGCGCCCGCAGGGGCTAATCCAACTTTACCGCTTAAAACACCGCCGGTTCCAGATACTCGCTGAAGACCCCTTTCAGCACGCTCACCATTTCGCCCAGAGTGACATAGGCGTGAGCGCAGTCTATGAAATGCGGCATCAGGTTTTCGGTGCCTTCGGCGGCTTCTTTCAGAGCGGCCAGCTTCTCTTCGACTTTGACCTTGTCCCGCTTCTTGCGCAACGATCTGAGATTCCCCACCTGCCGATCCACCATCTCTTTGGTGATCTTCAGGATGGGAATCTCGATCTTTTCGTCCTCGTCAATGTATTCGTTCACACCGACGATCAGCCGTTCGCGGCGGTCAATCTCCTGCTGGTAGCGGTAGGCGGCGGCGGAGATCTCGCGCTGCGGGAAGCCCTTTTCGATGGCCGGGATCATCCCGCCAAGATCGTCTATTCGGCGGAAATAGTCTTCGGCTTCGGCCTGAATGCGGTCGGTCAGCCATTCGACGTAGTAGCTGCCGGCCAGCGGGTCAATGGTGTGCGCCACGCCCAGCTCTTCGGCGATCACCTGCTGCGTGCGTAGAGCGATCTTGGCGGCCTTTTCCGACGGCAGCGCCCAGGTTTCGTCCATCGAATTCGTGTGCAGCGATTGCGTCCCGCCCAAGACTCCGGCCAGAGCTTCCGTCGCCGTGCGCACGATGTTGTTTTCCGGCTGCTGAGCTATCTTTTTCGGTTCATGGTTTACGGTCGTTGGCTTTCGAGCTCTGAATACCGCAAGTTCCGGATATTTGTTAAAGACTCTTTTCCCACTACCGCCGTCTTGCTTTGGGGTGCTGATCGTTGATGGTAATTCTATACCCGTTCCCGCAACGCCTCCTCTATGGCCTCCCGAATACCGCAAGGTTGAATCGCCGGGAACACTGCCAGTGCCCTCGGATCCCGGACTACAGTTGGGTGGCGTAAACTATCAATCAAGCGCCGCCCCACCCGAGCATGCAGCGGTGTGACCAACCCCAGCCAGAGGCTCGACAGGCGTGGCGTCAGTACCGGCACTGAAATCATCATTCGGTGCAATCCCCGCCGGTGAGCATAAGCCTGCATCAGGTCTCGGTAGGAAACCTGCTCTTTGCCACCGATCTCGAAGATCCGGTGTCCTTCCGCGCTAATTTCGAGCGCTGCCATCAAGTAGTTTAAAAGGTCGTGGATAGCGATCGGCTGTGCCATGATTGAAACCCAGCGTGGCGTGATCAGTACCGGCAGGCGACCCACAAGCGCACGGATCATTTCAAAAGATAGGCTGCCTGGCCCGATGACGATAGAGGCGCGAAATTCAATCACCGGAACGCCTGATTCCGCCAAGATACAGCCTACCTCTTGGCGGCTGCGCAAATGCGGGGAGAGCTCCTGTTGACTATCGCCCAGACCTCCCAGGTAAATGATTCGCTCCAAGTTGTGTTGTGCCGCTGCCCTGGAGAAATTTCGCGCTGCGGTCCTATCCAGAGCCTCAAAGTCCCGAGTCGCATCCATCGAATGGACCAGGTAGTAAGCGGTCCGGATCCCTTGCAAGGCGCTTTCCAGGCTGGCTGGTGCCTGCATGTCTCCTATTACATACTCGACGTTCAGGCCGGAAAACATCCCCGCTTCGGGAAAGCGCCGTACGAAACAACGGGGTGGGTGTCCGGCTTCGGCAAGCCGCCGCAGCAGTTGCCCACCGACGTATCCGGTAGCCCCGGTCAGTAGCGTGTCCGTCATAGCGCACCGTGTGAAGGAGCTCGCCTCATTTCGTAAGATGATTCATCTCACACATAAACTATAGATTAAAACTTGCGACTCCCCTCAAAACACCGCCGGTTCCAGATACTCGCTGAAGACCCCTTTCAGCACGCCCACCATTTCGCCCAGAGTAACATGGGCATGAGCGCAGTCTATGAAATGCGGCATCAGGTTTTCGGTGCCTTCGGCGGCTTCCTTCAGGGCGGTCAGCTTCTCTTCGACCTTGACCTTGTCCCGCTTTTTGCGCAAGGCTTGCAGGTTGCCCACCTGCCGATCCACCATCTCTTTGGTGATCTTCAGGATGGGGATCTCGATCTTCTCGTCCTCGTCAAGGTATTCGTTGACGCCGACGATCAGTCGTTCGCGGCGGTCAATCTCCTGCTGGTAGCGGTAGGCGGCGGCGGAAATTTCGCGCTGCGGGAAGCCCTTTTCGATGGCCGGAATCATCCCGCCCAGATCGTCAATGCGGCGGAAGTAATCTTCGGCTTCGGCCTGGATGCGGTCGGTCAGCCATTCGACGTAGTAGCTGCCGGCCAGCGGATCAATGGTGTGCGCCACGCCTAACTCTTCGGCGATCACCTGCTGCGTGCGCAGAGCGATTTTGGCGGCCTTTTCCGACGGCAGCGCCCAGGTTTCGTCCATCGAATTGGTGTGCAGCGACTGCGTGCCGCCCAGGACTCCGGCCAGCGCCTCGGTGGCCGTGCGCACGATATTGTTTTCCGGCTGCTGAGCCGTCAAGGAGCACCCCGCCGTCTGCGTGTGGAAGCGGCAGAGCCAGGAGCGCGGATCTTTGGCTCCGTATTTATCGCGCATGACCTGCGCCCAGATGCGCCGCGCCGCCCGGAACTTGGCGATCTCTTCGAAGAAATCCAGGTGCGAATCGAAGAAGTAAGACAGCCGCGGAGCGAATTCATCCACCTTCAGGCCGCGCTCCAGCGATGCTTCGACGTAGGTCATGCCGTCCTTCAGCGTGAAGGCCAGTTCCTGAGCCGCCGTGGCTCCGGCTTCGCGGATGTGATAGCCGGAGATCGAGATCGTGTTCCATTCGGGCATCTCGCGCGTGCCGAATTCGATGGTGTCCACGATCAGCCGCATGGATTGTTCCGGCGGGAAGATGTATTCCTTCTGCGCGATGTATTCCTTCAGGATGTCGTTCTGGATGGTGCCGCGCAGCTTGCGGCGGTCGGCTCCCTGGTTTTCCGCCGCGGCGATGTAGAAGGCCCACAGGATCGCCGCAGGGCTGTTGATGGTCATCGAAGTCGAGACCTTTTCCAGCGGGATGCCGTGGAAGAGCGCCTCCATGTCGCGCAGCGAACAGACCGCCACGCCGCACTTGCCGACTTCGCCCTCGGACCAGACATCGTCCGAGTCGCGCCCCATCAGCGTGGGCAGATCGAAGGCGACGGACAGGCCGGTCTGCCCCTTCTTCAAGAGGAACTTGTAGCGCGCGTTGGTGTCTTCCGGCGATCCGTGCCCGGAGAACATCCTCATGGTCCAGAGCCGTCCGCGATACATGTTGCGCTGCACTCCGCGCGTGTAGGGCGGTTCGCCGGGGAAGCCCAGCTTGTCCAAGTAGTTCCAGTTCTCCCCCAGATCGTCCGGCGTGACCAGCGCCGGCACCTCCCGGCTGGAGGTGGTCAGATACCGCTTCAGGCGGTTTTTGTTGGCGCGGGTGGTCTCTTTGACCCAATGGGATTTTTGCTTTTTTATTTGATCATTAGACATTTTTAGATCTCTCTAATTGCAGAATGCTCCGAAGGAGTGGCTTCGCCAGAGAATGAAGATTGAAGAATGAAAAATTTTAATTGGTAGAGCGGCAACTTGCTGCCGCTATTTCCCAATAATGACCTTGAAGGTGTACCTTTCTGGTTCTGATTGGCCATAATAAATCTTTAAAAGTGCTTGATATTCGCCAGGTATCAAATTCCGCCCCTCGACTGCGATTTCAAAATTTATTGAGTCCTTGGGATCAATTAGAGCATAGATTTCTTCGTTCGCATAACCAGTTTTATATGTGAGCTCATCATTAACCTCCATAGGGTTCCATCTCCCATAGGTCGAATGATACGACGTCGCGATGGGATAATCGCAGTACAATTTGAAACGCACATTTATTGCTGCTGCATCTCCGGTATTGCGAAGCTCGATGAATTGATATGGCTCTTTCTCACTGAGAAGTATGCTGACTGCCTTTATGGACAATCCATCAATGAAACACTCGAGTTTTGGTTTTCTTAAATAGAGGCCGGACAATTCATCAATTTTATTATTAATTGTTAATAGCGATTGATCAATCTGCTCTTGTTGTTTCTCAGCCAGCGCATCAAATTTATTCTCAATTTTCCCAATTTGGCCATCAACACGTTGGGCTGTCACATTGGTCTGGTTTTGAGCAATCTGGATATAATTGCTTAGCTCATTCTTCATTTCCTGAATAGCAGAGTCAACGCGATCGGATGAGCGCTGTGTCAAGAAATAAGGAAGAAGCACCCCAAATATGGCAACGAGAGCACTGCCAAACCACAACACGAAATGAAGACGTTTCTCTGCGACCTCAATCTTGGCCGAAGACAGCTTTTCTGCAAATTCAAGCTTAGCTTCCGCAATCTCTTTTACGATCAGATCTTCAATTTCGGGCTTTTCCATATTTGAATTCCTTATGATGGCTGAGGCCCATTAATTCAATTTGCAGCGACTGGAAATACGCTACGCCTTTTGAGTTTAAAAGTAATCCTCAACTTTGGACAAAATTGCTTTAGCTTTCTCTCTAGCGTACTTATTATTCTCCTTTTCTGCAAAGGTCCGAAGCAGAGGCAAAGCTGAGTTTCTGAGCCTTTCTTTCAGTGCTTTTTGGGTTTCCCATGCTGACATATCTAGTTGACTTACCGGATGGATTATATGAGGTGCAAGCTTTTTCTTAATAATTTCCCCTATCGCCTCTGCTGCACTTAGTCGCACAACTGGATCGCCATCCTTCAGTTTGGGCAATAACTCATCTAAAGCACGCACATCGCCAATCTCACCTAGAGCTTGAGCTGCACCAGCCCTCACATCACCATCAGGGAATTCAAGAGCTTCGGTCAAACGGATCAAATTGCCTTCAGCCTGCAGCTTTTCCAGATCGGGTTTTTCTTTGCTCTGATTGGGGGCTTTCGATTTCCTAAATAAACTCATATTAACCTCCCTTATCTGATTCGTAAGGGCCTAGATTTAAGCGGTGTGTGCGGACCCTTTGCGCCCCCCGCTTCAGGATTTTCGCCTTGGCCAGGGGGCAGGAGGGCGGTGCTGCTTTCGTCTCCGGGGGTATCCACGAGGTGGTCGCTTCGCGAAAAACCCCCGGCTACTAATATTAGACCCCTGCGGGATCAGACCGCCTCCCGCAGCTTCTCTTTCAGCCAGGTGTTGATGAGCTTCTGCGAAGAGGTCTTCTTCTTTCGCGCGACCTTGCTCAATTTTCCGGCCGTCTCTTCGTCCAGCGCGAACAGCCTCTGGCGGCGCTTGATATTGACCGTGAAGCGCGCTGCTGGCATGGTCGCCAATTCATCGCCCAGGTCGTGAGTCTCGAAGTATCTCACCAGCTCATTCAGCACTTTGGGGCGGGAATCCATGCCACGCTAACTTTTTATCCTTAGCTTCTTCAAGACAAATTGCTTTACCCGCCGAGCCAACCTCACGCTTTCCCTCGCCTCGGCTTGAGTCGGCGTATAGAATTCGTCCGGATACCTTACTTCCACAGCATAGGAAGTCAAATTGCCGACATCCAATGTGCGAAAATCCCGATCTTGACCGGCGCAGAGTTCCACCAAGAATTCCAGATTGTGCGTCTTGCCAAAGTCAATATTATGAGTGACCAGAAAGGCCTTGAGGTATTTCTCCGCGGCCTGCTGGGAATGGAAGCAGACAGCTTCGGTGACAATTTGGCCGGATGGCATCTTCAAGAGACTGGTCGCCGCCTTCAGGTCGTTATTGGCTTTCAGCAGCCATTTTTTAACATAATCATCCATTATAGGTTCACGCCTTCAGCCAGCGCTCGACGAACGACGTTCCCGATTCTTGTTCTGGCGAGATTGATATCAGACTCAGATTTGACGATGATATCCGCATCCAGGCCCTTTTGAGCAAATTCCTTTCTCAGTTTCCCAGCAATTTTCATCTTCTGCTGAACGGTAAGGTCTTTTTTCAGGATAATCAGGAGATCGTAATCGCTGGTGGCGGATGCCTGCCCGCGCGCCCGCGAACCAAAGAGAACAATTCTTTGATAACCAAGCCCCTTGAGGCCGTCCTTGATAATCTTGCTAACTGATCGCTTCATGGTTATTTATTTCTTCTGCTTTAAAAAATCCTTCATCAGCTCCCCCGCCACGCTGAAGGGATTGTCGTCTCCGGCCAGAGCCGCTTTCAGCCTTCGCGTGCGGTCGTCGTTCCAGAATTTTCGTCCCAGCTCCCGTTCGACGATTTGCCGGATGCGTTCGCGGCGGCGTGCGAGGCGCTTGTCTTTCAAGCCGCCGCTTTCCGCCAATGCGCGCCAGTGGCTTTTCAGGATGTTCAGCAGTTCGGCCACCCCCTCATTCTTGTGGGCGATGGCCGTCAGCACCGGCGGGCGCCAGTTGTTGGCAAACGTCTTGAGTTCCAGGGCGGATTTCAATTCTTCTGCGGCGCGATCGGCTCCGGGGCGGTCGGCCTTATTTAATACGAAGATATCGCCGATTTCCATGAGACCGGCTTTCATGGCCTGCACGCCGTCGCCGGATTCCGGCACCAAGACCACCACGGTGCTGTCCGCGGCGCGAGCGATGTCCAGTTCGGACTGCCCCACCCCCACGGTCTCCAGAATGACGACGTCTTTTCCAAAGGCGTCCAAGATGTCGGCGGCGTCCAAAGCCGCCTCGGCCAGGCCCCCCAGACTGCCGCGAGTGGCCATGGAACGGATGTAAATGCCGGAATCCAATCCCGCCCGGTTCATGCGCACGCGATCACCCAAGAGGGCTCCGCCGGAAAAGGGGCTGGTGGGATCCACGGCAATGATGCCCACGGAGCGGCCTTCGGCGCGATAGAGCATGGCCAGGCCGTCCACCAGCGTGCTCTTGCCGGCTCCCGGCGGCCCGGTGATGCCGATGCGAAATGCCCGGCCTGTGCGGGAAAAGATCGGTTTCAGCTCGGCTGGAATATCGCCGCCGCTGTTCTCGATCCAGGAGATAACCCGGGAGAGCGCCCGCAGGTCGCCCTGTTCAAATCGTTCGAACCACGTAGAATCTCTCATGTTCGTAGTCGGTCCGAAGGACTCCCTCGGAGGGTCGTCCTCGACCCCGACAACTTTAGCTCAAGTCGTGATGGAGACCACCACGACTACTGACCAGCAACAAAAAGGACAGACCTCGCGGTCTGCCCCCCCTTATCGAGCATGTATCCCGTGCCAGACGAGTCCGAGGGACTCCTGCGGAAAATGTCCGGCCTCCCCCAATTCTGTGTTGTTGCTGATGGCTGAATGCTGATTGCTGTCAGCCCTTACACGAACTCCCGCTTGAAGCGCTCAAAATTATCAAATACCAGGGAGTCCTCCTTCTTGTAGCAGTGGCCGTCTTTTTCCAGGCTGGCAATGACGCGGCTGATGGTCTCCCTCGAGGTGCCCGCGATGTTGGCCAGATCGCGCTGCAACGGCAGTTCGGGGATCATCACCTTGCCGTCCTTCACCCGGCCGATGTCTTCGGCCAGGCGGATCAGCGTGGTGGCGACGCGGCCGCGGGCGTTGCGTAAGGAAAGGCTCTTGATCTGCGCATCGGATTTGCGGATCCGGCCAGCCAGCTCCTTGAGCAGAGCGATACCCACCTGAGGGTATTCTTTAAGCGCCCCGAGGAAATCCTCGCGCTTGAGCACCAGCAGCTCAACCTCATCCAGAGAGGTGACGGTGGCCGAACGGGACAGGCCGTCAATCACGGAGATTTCGCCGAAGAACTCGCCTTCCCCCAGGATGGCCAGGATAACCTCGCCCCCCTCTTCGCTGATGCGCGAAATTTTGACCCGCCCTTTACTGATGATAAAGAGGCTCAGTCCCTTGTCATCTTCGAAGATGATGAGGTTATTTTTCTTATAGCGCTTGACGCTCAGCAGGCTTTCCAGCCGCGCCAGGCTTTTGTCATCCAGTTCCGAGAACAGGCTTACGGATTTTAGAGCGGATTCGGGCATGGTGCCTCCGGGGTGGAAGAAGGCGGTGCGAGAGAACCGTCTAATGCTGCGGGATCTTCGTCGTTATCGGTATGGTCAGAGCCTTCAGGCTGACTTTGATATTTTTCAATGGCGCCGCGCACAGCCGGCAGGAGGTATACACCCTCCAGAGGGCATCGGCTGAGCGCGCGGGTCAGCGCCGCGACTTTTTTGTGAGTCGGCGAGGCGCGGTTCAGAACGATGATGCCGCGCCGGGATTCCGTCGCCTCATCCGTCAACAGGCGGCAGGAGCCGTCGCGAAAGGGCCCTTGATCGGTGCGGACGTCAAATCCCAAACGCCGCGCCAGATCGGTCAAATGGCTTAGCAATTCCTGTTCTTTCAAGGCATCCTCTAAAGGTACTTTTCGAGATTATGCCGCTCCATGTATTCCACGGCCGTTTTGACCTCTTGGGCGCGATCCCGATGGCAGATCAACAGAGCGTCGGCGGTATTGATGACAACGAGATCCTGCACGCCCACCAGCGCCACGAAGCGATCCGGCGAATCAATGTAACAATTTTTGGCTTCAATGAGAACACTGCCATTGAGATTGACATTGCCGTTTTTGTCTTTGGGCGAAAGGCGATAGACTTCCGCCCAGTTGCCGACGTCGGTCCAACTGAAATCGCCGCGCACGACCGCCACGTTGCGAGCCTTTTCCATGATGCCGAAATCCACCGATATGGAGCGTACGCTCGCATAGAGGCTGTGAGCCTGCTCCCGCTGCCCGGACTTGAGCAGCTCCTGAACTTCGAGCAAGGCCGAATAAAGCTCAGGCAGGGAGGCTTCCATTTCCTTCAGAATGCGCTGCACCGACCAGATGAACATGCCGCTGTTCCATAAAAAGTCGCCGCTGGCCAGAAAGCGCTTGGCCGTTTCCAAATTGGGCTTTTCCGCAAAGGTAATCACCTCATAAGCGCCGCCGGACTTGGATTTGGCTTGATTATATTGAATATAGCCGTAACCGGTTTCGGGGTGGGTGGGCTTGATGCCGATGGTCACCAGGGCATCGTGCTGCTGGGCCGTCTCCAGCGCCTGACGGAGACAATTAAGAAACCGGTCGCGGTCGGATATTAGATGGTCGGCCGGAAGAACAATCATCATGCCGTCGGGATCTGTCTGCGCCAGATTCATGGCCGCCAGACCGATGCAGGGGGCTGTGTTTCGCCCCACCGGCTCGATGATGAAGTTGGCGCCCTTTAAATCGGGCAACTGCTGTTTGATCGTCTCAGACAGATCTTGGGTCGTGACCACCTGAACGTTTTCGCTGGGCACCAGCAGCGAGATGCGCGCCACCGTCTCCTGCAACAGCGTGTTGTTGCCGAAGATGTTCAGCATCTGTTTGGGTTTCTGCTTGCGCGATCTCGGCCAGAAGCGGCTGCCCACTCCTCCGGCCATGATGATGGCATATGTCATGCGAACCTGCTAAACATCTGAAAGTTATTAAGTTAGAAGGTTATGGCTGATCCCATTTCAGGATAAGATTCTCCGTTTCCCAGCGGGGGCGTATTTTTAGGCTATCCAGACCGGCTGAAAAGGGTTCGGCGAAGATAAAGGGATCCAGCCGGCCCGCATCCGGGCGTTCGTTGCTGTTCAGATCCCGATAGAGCCAAATTTTATAATCACCCGCCATAATGTCCGGGAAATGGAAAGATCCGTCCTTCCGGATTGATGCTTGCGAACTGAATGGCTCTCTTCCAATACTTTCGATGACCAACTTTAGATCCGCAGGCGCCTGGCTGACGGCGCCTGAAGCCGATCCGGCCTCTTGCGGATCCAAGATCTGAAATCTTATGGAAACCGAACTATCAGGCGATGCATTGCCGAAGATATCTCGAAGCGAATCTCCGGCGCAGAAAATTGTGTACCGACTCCCACCGGCAAACCGCGAGTTCGCTCTAAATGAAGCCCAGGCCGGGCCGGGATAGCTCCATCGGCCTTCCATGGCCAAGCCGCTGGTGTCCAGTAGATGTATGGCTCGAGGCAGATCTGTCAGCGTCACCGCCTCGGTAAAGCCGATCAGGAGATTGGCTTCCGGGTCAGCTGTGCGGCTTCCATCCGTCGGTTGACTCCAGCTTATCCTCGGTCCCAGAGTATCAATCTGGGTCACTGCGGGAATTTCTGTTGTCAGCGAATCCGCTCTGTTCCCCGCTCGGTCAGAGATGCCATCCGCCCGGACACTGTAGGTGTCCCCCTCCCGCTGGATGGCGGTGGTCATTAAAACGGCAGCCGAATCTGCCGGATTCTGATAGACGGAGATAATGGGTAGCTCAAGCTGACCGATTTCGGTCTTGGTCTGCGCGACCACTCGAGCCTCGCCGATGATGACCGGTTCATTGAAGCTCAGGCGCAGCCCCTGGCGATGAATGGCCTGGGCTCCCATTAACTTGGGAGCCTCCAAGTCGCACATACCCAGCCTCAGGTTTAATGACCGAGGAGACTGGGTGTCGGCGAAAACGTCTTGCGGCGGAAATGCGATCGCCTCGGTCTGCGGCTGCCAGAGCCTATCGCGGCGCGAATCCACAATTCCGAAAATCCGATATTGCCCAGACGGCAGATAGGCCAGATGAAATTGGCCGTCGGTCTGGGGCTGTACGGCGAAAGGAGCCTTATCCTGGCGCGGATCAGGATCGGGGAACTCGGCCAGAGGATAACCCCAGATCCAAGCGGCGTCGGACTTATTCCGATTCTCCAGCTTTCCCGCAATTTCCCCTTGATCCAGCGAATCGCCGGTGGAAAAGGCCAGGACGAAGGATTCCTCCATCTGATTGCCGCGCAGATCCTTTATACCTGATCCGAAGGTGATCACCACCGTTCGATTATCGGGCAAAAGATCATTAAAGCGGATCTCGATCCGCTTGCCCCGAACCTTTACGGAATAGCCATCCTCCGGCTCCGGGCTGATGAAAATCGAGCCCTCGACTGAAGCCACCTGTGGATATTCACTGAGCCTGATCCAGGGGCGCACCTCCGTTCCAATGGCGATGGATTGCGGCGGCGGATTTGATGAGACGACTTTCGGGCCCAGGCGATCTTCCGGGCCGCCCGGGGGAAAGCCCTGCTTGGCGCATCCGGCCAGAATCAGCAGCCCTATCCAGAGAACGCGAAGCCCAGCTTTGAGAATTCTCCAGGCGGGCAAATAACTGAATCCTCCGCAAGGAGTTTTTCGGACTGAATCCTCCGAAAGGAGTTCTTCGGACCGAATCTCGCGCCCCACGTTAGCCCGGCAATTTCTGACGGAAATATTCAATGGTGCGCTTTAAGCCCTCCTCCAAGGGGATGCGCGGTTCCCAGCCCAAGCGGGTCTGAGCCAGACTGATGTCCGGCCGGCGTTGAACGGGATCATCCTCGGGCAGCGGCTGATGCGCAATTTGCGATTTTGATTTTGTCATTTTCAAAATGAAGCGGGCGAATTCCATAATGGAATGTTCCGCCGGGTTTCCCAGATTCACCGGGCCGATGAAATCGTCGCACTCCATCATGCGGATCATGCCGTCAATCAAATCATCCACATAACAGAAGGATCTCGTCTGCTTCCCTTGCCCGTAAACGGTCAGCGGTTCCCCACGCAGCGCCTGCACGATGAAATTGGAAACCACGCGCCCGTCGTTCAGGGCCATGCGCGGCCCGTAGGTATTGAAGATGCGCACGATGCGGATATCCACCCGGTTTTGGCGGTGGTAATCCATCATGAGCGCTTCGGCGGCGCGCTTGCCCTCGTCATAGCAGCTGCGATAGCCGATGGGATTAACGTGGCCCCAGTAGGTCTCCTTCTGCGGATGCTCCAGCGGATCGCCGTACACTTCCGACGTTGAAGCCTGCAGGATGCGCGCTTTGACGCGCTTGGCCAACCCCAGCATGTTCAACGCGCCCAGCACCGAGGTCTTGATGGTCTTGACCGGATTGTACTGGTAATGGATGGGCGAGGCCGGGCAGGCCAGATTGTAGATTTGATCCACCTCGACCAGGATCGGCTCGATGATGTCGTGGCGCAGCAGTTCGAAGTGATCGTGCCCCAGCAGATGCCGGATGTTGTCTTTGCTGCCGGTGAAGAAATTATCCAGGCAAATAACCTCGTGCCCGGAAGCCAGCAACCGATCGCAGAGGTGGCTGCCGATAAAACCGGCACCGCCGGTGACCAGAATGCGCATGGTTCCGCCGAATTAGTCTATCCCGCCGACACTTGCGGCGGATGAACGGGTCTGCCGATGGAGAAGTAATGGAATCCCAGAGCCGCCATCTTTTGCGGCTCGTAGATGTTGCGGCCGTCGAAGATAATCGGCTGCTTCATGGAATTGCGCAGCACTTCAAAGTTCGGCTCGCGAAATTCGTTCCATTCGGTGACGATCAACAGAGCATCCGCGCTGTGGGCGGCTTCATATTCATCATTGACCAGGACGATTTTTTCGCCGAAAATTTTGCGGGCTTCGTCCATGGCTTGAGGATCATAAGCCTGCACTTTGGCTCCAGCTTCCAAGAGGCCGTTGATAATGACGATGGAAGGGGCGTCTCGCATGTCGTCGGTGCGGGGCTTGAAAGAGAGGCCCCAAACACCAAAGGTCTTGCCTTTCAGATTATCGCCGAAATGTGCCTGGATCTTGCTGACCAGCAGCATTTTCTGGCGGTCATTGACCTCTTCCACCGCCTCGATGATCTTCAGGGTCATGCCGTAGCTTTGAGCCGTGTGCGCCAGCGCCTTAATGTCCTTTGGAAAACAGGATCCGCCGAAGCCCACGCCCGGGAAGAGAAATTGGTGCCCGATGCGCAGATCCGAACCGACACCCTGACGCACCAGATTCACGTCCGCGCCGACCTTATCGCAAAGCAGCGCCATCTCGTTCATGAAAGTAATCTTGGTGGCCAGGAGCGCGTTGGAGGCATATTTGGTCATTTCCGCCGAGCGCACATCCATGACGAGCAGCGGGTGGCCGGTGCGCAGATAGGGGCTGTAAAGGTCTTTCATCAGGGCTTCCACGCGCGAATTATCCACGCCGATCACGACGCGATCGGGGCGCATGGAATCTTCGATGGCGGCCCCTTCTTTCAGAAATTCCGGATTGGAGACGACGTCGAACTGATGCTTCGTCTCCTGGCTGATGACTTCGCGCACCTTGTCCGCCGTGCCCACCGGCACGGTGCTCTTGTCCACAATGACTTTATAGCCGTTCATGGCTTTGCCGATGGAGCGAGCCACTTCCAGAACATGCGTCAGGTCGCTGGATCCATCCTCGCCGGGAGGCGTTCCCACGGCGATAAAATTAATCAGCGAGGCCTTGACCGCCTTGTCCAGATCGGTGGTAAAGGTGAGACGGCCCTTGCTGGTGTTGCGATCCACCAGCTCTTTCAGGCCGGGTTCGTATATGGGGATGACGCCGCTGTTGAGCATTTTAATTTTGCGTTCGTCCACGTCCACGCAAATGACGTCGTTGCCCGTTTCGGCAAAGCAGGTTCCGGCCACCAGTCCCACGTAGCCGGTGCCAATCATGCAAATTTTCATGGTGTTGAGTAGGTTAGATCAGTTATTTTCTATTTTTCTGTCGCCCGGATCAATTCATTCGCCAGATGCCAGGATTCAAAGGTGCCGGCATCCGTCCACCAGCCCTTGAAGATATCGTAAGCCAATTCCCCACGCTGGATATAGGCGTTATTTACGTCCGTAATTTCCATCTCGCCGCGCGCCGACGGTTTCAAGGTGCGGATGATTTCGAAGACATTCGAATCGTACATATACACGCCGGTGACCGCCAGATTGCTCTTGGGCTTCGGCGGTTTCTCCTCGATGCCGATCACACGGTCGCCTTTTAATTCGGCGACGCCGAAGCGCTCGGGATCCGCGACCTCCTTCAGAATGATGCGCGCCCCGGCTTTCTGCACGGCGAAATTCTTGACGTATTCCGTCAGCGGATCTTCGAAGATGTTATCTCCCAGAATCACGACCATGCGGTGACCGCTGGCGAATTGCCGGGCCAGTCCCAGCGCCTGCGCAATGCCGCCGGCTTCATCCTGAACGCGGTAGGTGAATTCGCAGTTGAGATCCTTGCCCGATCCCAGCAGCCCCACCACATGCCCCATGTGATCCAGGCCGGTAACCACGAGGATCTCCGTGATGCCCGCTTCCAGCAGCTTCTTGATGGGGTGATAGATCATCGGCACCTTGCCGATGGGCAGCAGGTGCTTGTTGGTCACCTTCGTCAAGGGGAATAGCCTGGTGCCCGAACCCCCGGCCAGGATGATGCCTTTCATCATTAGCCTCGCTAATTCAATGCAAAATGCAAAATTTAAAATGTAAAATTCAGTTTGCCTTGCTCTTGGCGGTAACGATTGATTTGCCGATGATATTCGTGAGCTCCTTTGCTTCTTTCAGCACGGCTTCAAGGTGAGCGTTTGGGTCAGGCAAGAGATCTGATTCTTTAATTAATTTTAACCAGTACAGGGACTCCCGAAGCTCTTTCAATACAATCTGCATTTTATGAACGAAATCCGCCCGACTTTCGGCCCCATAGGTTTCCTCCCAATTGGCGCCCGCCGAAGTGGCGGAGCGCACCAATTGACCGGCAATATGACGACTGGTATATGTTTTTTCGAGGGCGGTCGTAATCTTGATGATTTCCGCCGCAAAGCGCAAAAGTCGCTTCCCTAGATCAACGTCCTGATTTCGCATAAATAATTTTACATTTTAAATTTTGCATTTTACATTTTAGATTGATAGTGGATAATAAGATCCAAGCGCAGAATTATCTCCAACCTGCCGCGCCACCCATCATCCTTCACATCCGCGACGTTGCCGACATTCGAAATCCATTCGCGCATGATCACTCCGCGCGCCTGCAAGAGCGGATGCGCAAAGGTCGCAAAGCCGATTCCCACGCCGGTGGTCCTTTCGATGGTCCCCGTCGGGAATGGCTCATCATAGCCCTGCTCGACGGTATAGTTCAGATAACTGCTGTCAAAAAGCGCATCAATTCCGCCCTCACCCTGCCGGCGGTATTCGAACAGGCCGTCAACCCTCAATTTCGCATCCGGCCAGCAGCTCACGCTGAGATTCAAGCGATCCGCATCATTGCCCAGATCCGATCCCAGCGGCAGACCGTAATTGGTGTAGCGGTATTGCGGTTCTTTGGCGTTAAAGGTGCGGTTTGTGATTCCTTCGTAGCTGATACCAGCGCCCAAGCGCCCGTTCATTCCCGCCCAGCGCAACCCGACCAGCCACCCCCATTCGGTCGGTTCCAGATCCTTGGGGATCTTGTTCTCGATCTGAATATCATCCAGCAGCAATTCGCCGTAGGCTTGAACTCCCGGAGTTGGAAAAATGCTGAAGTCCAGGCCCAACATCCCATTGCCTTCGGAATTCTCGTTGGCCAGTTCGCCGTAATAGGGCAGGAAGGGATTCATGGATCCAAAGCGCATGCTGGAAAAGAGCAGAGTTTCTGAAAATCCCAGCCGCAGCCATTCCAAGGGCGCTACCTCGAGGCGATGCCCGGATAGAAAGCGATTGCTGCGAACACCCGTGCTGTCGCTGTAGTCGTTGACCTGCCCGATCAGGCCCTCGAACTGCCCCCAGCGCCAGCGCAGCTTGAAACTCAGACCATCCAAACCGCGAGCGGCGTCATTCAGGATCAGGTGGTCGTCTCCAGGGCCCCAAGCCAAATGATCGCGGCCCAGCTTGATTTCCCAACGCTTGGCCGTGTAGATCAGGTAGGCGGCCTCGGTGAAGCCGGTCAGATCGCGCCATTTTTTGCCTGTGTAGTCGGGATTTTCGCCCAGATCGCGGTCCCCGCGAATGGCCGCATAAATGCCCAGACGTTCTGTCCCTGCGCCGTAAATGATCACGCCATAGCCGGCTTCCCGCCCGGCCACGCCGTGCCGGGATTCAAAACCGCCAACCAGCCGACCTCCGCCGAAAAATTGCCAGCCGCCGGGAGGCGAGATTTCCGGCGCGAATTCAGCCTCCAGAAGTTCGAAACGTTTTCGCGCCATGCCGGACTGCGGCTTCGGCTCGGCCTTCAAGGCGTCGGCGATTTCACCGCGGCGGTAGATGCCGGTTGATGGATTCAGCTCTCGAAGAAATCCCTCTACCTGCAGCCAGCGGATCTCGTCAAAGGCCCAATGGTCGGGCGGAAGAGTTTCCCAGGGCGAAGCCAGAGCGATGCTCCAGCTCCCCGCGATGAGAAAGAGCAGGATCGTGCGAATCATCTTTCCCCCAAGCAATTCTACGACAGGCGAGAATGCCTGTCCTCCCCAGAATTATTTTAGCCCCACAAACTGGAGGATGCGCGTCAGGAAAGCATCGAAGATTGTCATGATGCCAAAGGCGATGATCAAAATACCCATGAGAAATAGCCGGCGCGAATAAAAGGGATCGAAGGTAAAGGACAACGCCAGAATGGCGATGCCGATCACGGTGCGAATCACACCCCCGATCAGGCTTTTTTCCAGACTGAAGCGTTTGAAGAATTTCTGCAGCGGCAGATCCCAATCTGGGAATACGTCGGTGAATTGGTGTGTGCGGGCGTAGAATCCGAAACGCTGCACGACCCAACCGGCGAGGACGACTACGCCCCCCAGAGCGCCATACTGGAAAGTCAGCGAATCCGTCAGATAGGCGATCAGCAGAATGAATCCCAAGAGCTGCAATCCCACGCCGGGGAAGCTGAAAAGATGGCGTGGATCATACATAAGCATGAAGCGCAGATGCCGCCAGCCGTCGCGAAAGCTGCGCAAATGCGGCTTGCCGGTGCGCCCGTCGGGCCAGAGCGTGATGGGAATTTCGCTGATCTTCAGCTTGGCCTTGGCCGCTTTGATGACCATTTCCGATGCGAATTCCATCCCTTCGGTGCGCAGGTGCATGCGCTCGAAGGCGTCCTTGGTGAAGGCGCGCATGCCGCTGTGAGCATCGCTGATGCGCGTGCCATAGAGGAAATTCAAGATTCGCGTCAGCACCGGATTGCCCAGAAAACGGTGCAGAAAGGGCATGGCGCCGGGCTTGATCTCGCCCCGAAAGCGGGATCCCATGACCAGCTCATGGCCCTGGCGCAGAGCCTGGATGAACGGCTCAAGATACGTCAAATCGTAGCTGTCGTCGCTGTCGGCCATGATGATATACTTGCCGCGCGCTTCGGTGAAGCCCTTAAAATAGGCGTTGCCGTAGCCTTTCAGCGGCTGGTGCACCACGCGCGCGCCGAGGCTGGTCGCAATTTCCACGGATTTATCCGTGGAGCCATTGTCGGCGATCACGACTTCGCCTTTGACGCCCAGCTTCTGCAGCGTTTCCACCGCCTTGCGCACGCAGATCCCCACCGTCTGTTCCTCGTTCAGGCAGGGCATGACGACGGAAACCTCGAGACCTTGGCTCTCTTCTTTATCAGCCATTCGCTTTATTATTTAGGCATTGAATTAGAGGTAACGCGATTCCCATCATGTCAAATGTCTGATGTCAAATGGCATATGTCAAATGTGCCTCGGGCTATTGCTTTTCGCCGTCAACACGGCTTTGGCGATAATGCGAATCAATTCATCCAATTCTTTCATCAGCACCTGGAGCGCATCCTGCTGCCCTGGAACCAAACCCGCTCCCACGACTAATTGCAGCCAGTATTCGGACTCACGAAGTTCCTTTAGAACAATTTGCATTTTATGAATAAAGTCTGCTTTGCTTTCCGCACTGCGCGATTCTTGATAATTGGCGCCGGCAGAAGTGGCAGAACGGACCAGTTGGTGAGCAATATGCCTGCCGGCGAAATTTTTATTTAGACAATTCGTCAACTTAATAATTTCGATGGCGAATGCTCTAAATCGTTCGGTAATTGCAGCGCTTATCTCAGTCATAATTCAAGCGCGGATGACGCCTCTATTTCGGTTGCCACTGGAAACTTAATAACATTTGCCATTTAACATCTTCCATCTTCCAACTGACATGAAGTTAGCTCTCAGACGCACACCACTCGATGGTATTTAGAATGCCTTCCTCCCATCCCACCATCGGCCTCCATCCCGTCAAATCCCGCAGCTTGGCGGCATCCGCCAGCAGATCGGCTTCATCGGTGCGTCCCGGGCGCAGGCGCTCTGGGCGGATCACGACTTCCCGCTCGGGCCAAAAACCGTTATCTTGGCCGATCTGAAGGATGAGATGAATCCAATCGCCGATGGCAACATTTCGGCCTTGCCCAAAAACATATATATCACCGGGCGTCCCGTGAAGCGCCGCCAGCAAATGGCCCTGGACGCCGTCCGAAATATAGGTGAAATCACGCCGCGCTTCGACGTGCCCAACTTCGACGGTCTCATTTTTCAGCGCTTGGGTGATTACTGACCCTGTGATAAAGCGCGAACTCTGGCGCGGGCCGAAATTATTGAACATGCGCGTGAGCACTACCGGCAAGCCGTAGGCGGCGAAGTAGTTCCGGCACAGGAAATCCGCCGCCACCTTGCTGCTGGCATAGACGCTCTGCGGATTTAGGGGCGACGATTCATTCAGCGCCACGCTGCCTTCCGGAAGGCGGCGATATTGGTCGGCGCGGATTTCGTCATATTTGCCGAATTCCTCCGACGTCCCGGCATAATCGAAGCAGTGCAAGTCGAGCTTCAGTTCGATAGCCGCGCGCAGCAGATTCTGCGTCCCTAGCAGATTGGTCTCGAGCGTAATCTCGGGCTGGATCCAAGATTCGCCCACGTGCGCCTGTGCGGCCAGATGGAAAATGATCAAGCCTTTGGCGGAACGAAGCGGCTCCAAGGCGGCGCGTACCTGGCCATAATTGCGCACGTCGGCGGGATGAAGAGAAATCCGCTTGTCCAAATGTCCAAGATTGCGCAACGCGTTCGATTGCCGCACCAGGGCATGCACTTCGGCGCCAAGGCCCACCAGAGCGTCCGCCAGGTGCGACCCGACAAAACCGTCGGCGCCGGTAATCAACACCGGCCGCCCGCGATAGGCGCCTAAATCTTTATGCTGCAAGTAGTGTGCTTCTCAGGTCAAATACGATGATCCCATAGGGGTGACGATCTCAAGAAGGCGAAGCGGACACTTTGAGTTTTTGTATTTCTTGCAGGACAGCTCCAAAAACATCCTCGGGTAATAGGAGGTTCATGCAATCTCGGTCGCAGATCGGCTTGAAGCAGCCCAGACAATCCACGTCGGGTTCAATGATCTGCCCCAAACCGTAAAGCTCGAATTCGCGGCGATTGAATATGGCATTCATTAAAACAATGCGCTTCTCCAGGCCAATGCCGATGTGCAGCGCCATGGTCACGCCAGTGACCACGACGTCCACTTCGTTGACCAGGTGGAAAAAGCGCTTCAAAGGGAAAATGCCCTGATAGGCCGCCCCAGTTGCCTCGGCCAGTTCGCGGTTCTTCACATCCTCATCGGGGCCGCCCAGCAGCAGCACTCCGCAGCCGTGACTCAGCAGGCGAGTGGCCAGCTCTTCCCAGTGTTCGAATTTCCATAACCGCGCAGGCCAGCGCGCTCCGGCGCCGGTGTTCAGGCCGATCAGAGGGCGGGGCAGGTCGAGGTTGAAGGCGGGGGAACTGTCCAGCTCGAGGATGTATTTCTCGCCCTGGAATTTCAGCCCGCTGATGGTAAAAATCTCTTCAGGATAGGAAAGAACGTTCAGCCGATTCAAGTCATCGAATACTCCCGTCAGCCATTTGGCGCGAGCTTTCTGGTCAATCGGGACACAGACTCCATCCTTCAGAGTGAAACCGAATTTCTCGGCCGCCGACACCAGTTCTGCTAAGGCGATGGCTTGATCGTCTTTATCAAGATTGTAAGTCGCATCAAAATCGCAAGCCATGAAATAAGCCAGGGATGAGGGCGTAAGCGTCAGGATTTTGTCAATCCAGGTTGACGGTAGCACTTCCGGCGTATCCGTCAGCCAGGTGACGTGAACGCCATCCTTTCGCAGCGCTCGCAGCAACGACGTCGTTCGGATCACGTCGCCGGCAGCGCCCAGTTTGATTATCAGGATGCGCCGCTTGATGGGATCATAATGCGGGCAGCCATCGCAGTGAACGCCATCCCGCTTATGCGGCAGACAGGGGCGGTCGCCGCGGAAATGGCGGCAGTCCTCGTGGACCACGGTTTTTATGGGGAAGTCCCCCGCAAATCTGGCGGTCAAATCAGGCTTCTCCCATCCATTCGCACTGGATCTTCAACCTCCATCATCTTCAAAATACTCGGCGCGATATCCATGATGCTGAATTCGCCATCCGGCAGGCGGCGGTCTTTGATGAACAGGGCGGCGTCGCCAAAAGTATGCATCCCCACCAGGTCGCCTTTATACGTGAAATTCGGCTGGCGCACGTTGGCTTTCAAGTCGTAGCCGTCGTAGGGGATAGCGATCAGATCCGCGGCTTCTTCGAAGTAGGGACCGGAATAGAGCTCTTCCCGCGCCATGACTTTCTGGATGATGCGTTCGCCCGAATCGGGATCCGTTGCCTCCAAGAGAGTTCGGGATAGTTCCTTTTTGATTTGCTCGGCCTCAGGGCCGGGATTTACGGTGCCCTTTTGTTCGCGACCCGCCAAATTCAGGAAAATCCTACCCGGTATGAGGCTGTAAGCCCGGGTCTCGGCGCTCATATCCATCATGGACTTGGGCTTGTCGCCATCCAAATGCAGCCAGCCGTTCTCTTCCAACCACTGGTTCAGATAGACTTCCTTCTTGACCGAGCAGAAGCCGTGATCGGAAAGCACAATAAACTCAGCGGTCTTTTCGGCGCGGTCGTAAAATTCACCGAGCAGTTCGTCCACGCGCCGATAAAAATCGAGGAAGCGGCGAGCGTAAAGGGGGTCGCCTTTATCGTAATGCTCCCAGAGGAAATGGTTGATCCGGTCGGTCTCCATGACATGGAGCTGAAAGAAATCCCACTCCTCGCGCTCGAAGAGGCGGCGAGCGGCTTCCCAGCGCTTGTCGAGCGTCAGGTTCAGGTCGGCGAAGAAAGCCTCTTTGTCCTTGCGGCCCAGATTGGCGTCCGCGTCTATGCGGTAGCCCCATTGCTGAAGTTCGGTCCCCAGCTCTTTGGGGTAGGCGCATTTCAGCACATCCGTCGCCAAGAAGCAGCCGATCAGCAGGCCATTGACCGGTCGAGGAGGATAGGTTACCGGCACATTGATGACCGCTACGCGCTTGCCGGCGTCGGATAGGATCTCCCACAGGGTCTTCGCCGCCATGTGCGACGCCAGAGGGATAAAGAGCTCGAACGGGTTCGGCTTGCGGTCTATGAAACCGAAGATGCGGTGCTTGGCCGGATTCACTCCGGTCATGTAGGTGGACCAGGCCACCGACGAAATGCAAGGCTGCACCGAATCCATGCGCCGCAGTTGGCCGCCCAGCAAGATGCGCTTCAGATGCGGGAAATCTCCCGCCGCAATATGCTTCTGGAGAAAACTGTGCGGCGTGCCGTCAATGCCGATGACGACAACCCGGCGCTTGGCTTTAGCTTTATTTGAATTAGCGAAAATTCTCATGTTTCACGCAAATCCCAAAGGGACCCTTGCGGGGACGCAAAGGCGCTAAGGCTTTTGCGCCTGATGGACAGGATGAGCAAACAGATCGTGAGTAAAAGCGCCTCCCGCCGATTTTTCCCTAAGTTAAAGCATTAATATAAACTTCCAGTGAGAACTTGCAATGGAAATATCACTTTCCTTGAGGGGGATCGGGCAATTTTTGCCGTTTACAAATATCCCAGTGAGCGCAGCCGCTCGTTGACCTTCTCTTCTTCTTCTTTGGAATAACCCGATTCGGATTTGGGCGGCTCCAGATAGCCCATTTCCTCGAGTTTGGCGATCACCTTGCGCGCCGATTCCTCGGGAGTCTCTTTATCGGAGTGCATGATCACTTCGGGATGATCCGGCGCCTCATACGGATCATCCACGCCGGTGAAGCCCTTGATCTCGCCCGCCAGAGCCTTCTTGTACATCCCCTTGACGTCGCGTTCGACCAGCTTCTCCATGGAGCAGGAGCAATAGCATTCGATGAAGTCGCCGATCAGAGCGCGATTCTCGTCCCGAATCGCCTTGTACGGGCTGATCGCGGCTCCGATCGCCACCACGCCGTTGCGCGAGAGCAGATGGCAGACAAAGCCGATGCGGCGGATATTGATGTCGCGGTCCTCTTTGGAAAAGCCCAGCCCTTTGGACAGATTGGTGCGGACGACGTCGCCGTCCAGAATCTCCACTTTCTTGCCTCGATCCCGCAGGATCTGAGCCACGATTCGAGCCACCGTCGTTTTGCCGGAGCCGGACAGGCCGGTGAACCAGATGGTGAAACCTTTGTCAGTCTTTTTATCGCTCATAGAATCCTTCGATGTTTGGTCTGAATGCAAAATGAAAAATGAAAAGTGCAAAATGCAAAATTATTTGCCCTTTCGGGCAGTGACAATTGACTTGGCTATGATATTGGCTAGCTCCTGCGCTTCCCGTAAAGTGCTCTCGGTTTTCGCACCTGGGGTTGAATCTATTTCCGCTCTCTGCACCAATCGCAGCCAGTACAACGATTCCCGAAGTTCTTTAAGGACAAGCTGCATTTTATGAATGAAATCCGAGCGACTCTCCGCCCCACAGGCTTCCTCATAATTGGCACCAGCAGAAGTTGCCGATCGCATCAGTTGATGAGAAATGTGCCGCGCCGAATAGCTCTCGCCAATCTTGCTGGTGAACTTCACGACTTCCGCAGCGAAGCTAAGCAGGCGATCCGAAAGATCGCTTTTCCCATTTTTCATTTTTCACTTTTCATTTTGCAATTTTCATTGAGCGATGATTTTGCCTTCGAAGTCTCCCGGCACCTCCACTCCCAACTTATTCAATATCGTCGGCGCAATGCCAGTGATGTGCGCGCCTTTAACCTCTTTTCCCCTGCCCGGAGCCTGGGGATCGTAGAGGATGAACATGCCAAACTGTGCATGGTTGGCGTCGTCCGGGCCGGTGTCGTTCTCAAATGACCAGAGAGTCGGATTGCCGATGGATCCCAGCGAGCGCCAGTTCAGGTCGCCGAAATAGACGATCAGATCCGGCGCGATGCCGTTGACCACCGGATAGGTCTCTTCCGGTTTGAAGACGCGCGTGCCGATGTTCTTGCCTTCCGGGTCAGTGATCGCTTCCAGCTTTGCCACAAGCTCGTTTCGGAAAGATTGGTAATCCTTCGGGTCAATGATTCCCTGCGGTTCGCGGCCCTTGACGTTCAGGAAAAGCCGTCCATAGTAGCCGCCCGACCCCCAGACTTTGGTCTTCGACCAGTCTATATTCTTATTCTTCAGCGGAGCCACGCCCTGAGGCATCTCTTTGACCGCCAGATAGCCTTCCTTGATCAGCCAGTCGTTGAAATTAATCCCGCCGTCCATCTTCTTGGCGCCGTGATCCGACACGACCAGAATCACCGTTTCATCGCCCAGCTTGGTCAGCAGAGTGCCGATCTCTTCGTCCACATACTGATAATAATTCAAGATGGACTTCTCAAAGCGATTGCCCGGCTCATATTTGGGATGGGTCGGATCAATGTACTTCCACATGCCGTGATGAATGCGATCCACGCCCATCTCCACGAACATGAAGAAATCCCAGGGCTTATTGTCCATCAGGTAGCGCACGGTGGCGAAGCGCCGCGAGGTCATCTGGTAGATCTGCTTGATCAAGTTGACCTTGTCGTCGGTGCGAAAGTCCTTCACGTCAATGATGTATTCGCCGACGTTTTTCCAGATTTCGTCCCGCAGCTCTTTGGGATAGGTAAATTCGCTGTCGGTATCGGGGGTGAGGAAGCAGCCGATCAGGCAGCCGTTGATGGGCTTGGGGGGATAGGTTTGCGGCACGCTGATGACGACGGACTTCTTGCCGGCTTTTCCCAGGATGTCCCATACCGTCGGCTCTTTGACGGCCAGCGAATTGGCGTAAAGCAGTTCATCGTAGCCCCAGCCGGCGCGGTTGCGAAAGCCGTAGAAGCCCAGCTTGCCCGGGTTCTTTGACGTCATCATGGACATCCAGGCGGGCACGGTGATGGCCGGTATGGTGCTTTCCAGCTCGCCCCAGAGACCCTTCTCCTGCAGTCCTCTTAAATTTGGCAGTTTATCTTTCCACAAATCGAACACAAACTGCGGCGTCAGGCAGTCCATGCCGATGACGAAGACGCGGCGGTTGGTCATATTTCTTTTAGTCCCTTGATTCTATCTGAGCACTTTCTCCAGCATCTCATCCATCAATTCCACCCCCAAATAGATTTGCCAACCATTCTTCCGATACTTCGACCCCCAAGTGCGCCAGGAGATCCTCCAAGCCTCCGCCGGAAGCCACTTCGAGTTCGAGTCGATTGATCTTCTCATTTTCCAACGTGAAGAGAAGAACCTGCCGCGGCAAGGCGACCACCGTTCCTGTTGGCGCCACCGGGGTGAGTCCCGGCAGAGTGAACTCGCCGGTATGCGTCCCCACCGGCTCCATGGTGGCTTTAATCACGCTTCGACTCACCTCTTTAACGATTTTCAGGCCGAAGCTGAAATCCGGGAAAGCCCTCTTGAAGGTGATCGCCAAATTAAGAAAATTCTCTTTCGAGAGATCACGTGGCAGGTTTCCATGCCATACAAAATCATCGGCCAGGTAAGGAGCCATGTTCAGAGCATTATCCGACTCCAGAGCTCTGAAGGCGGCCTGGATTACTTCGGTGTTGGTCATGACTGCAATTCTCTTGGATTTTTCCGGTATTCTGCCCACTGCTTTCGAATCATCTTTTATCGTTCGCTGTGCGGCGGTCTTCCTTGATCAGCGCCGACAGCACCAGCGAAACGAAACCGGCGATTAGCCCGCCCCAGAAAGCCGCCCCAAAGCCGTCCACATAGAAGCCGACATGAAACCAGTTTACGGCGATGGCCGAGGCCAGCCAAAGCGCAAAACCGTTTATCACCAACAAGAACAGTCCGAGCGTCAAAATGATCAGCGAGCAGGAGAGCAACTTGAGCAAAGGCTTTAAATAAGCATTGATCAAGCTCAATATGGCGGCCGTGACCGCATAGGCCAGCCAGGCATCGCCTTCCACGCGGATTCCGGGCACGATCCAAGCGGCAACGAACAGGGAAAATGCCGTGATGGCCCAGCGATATAGCCACTTCATAAGAGAAGGCGACTAACGATCAACAATCTTGACCGGACACGGTGACGATTTCTGCAGGGATTTGGCCGCTTCATGATAGAGCGCCGATCCCACCTCGCTCTTGCCCGGCAGAAGCATGATGAGCATTTCGGCCTGTTCTTTTTCCGCCACTCTCATGATCGTTTCCAGGAGTGGTCCTTCATCCAGACGCCCGCGGCAGGCGACGCCGGCCTCGGCTATTTTGCGGGCCACTTCATCCAGATCTTCCAGCGCGCGGCGGCGGTACTCCTTTAGAATCGTGTGATGATAATCCTCTGAGGGTTTATCGCCCATGAAGCCGACATAAATCAACCAGGAGGAGACCGAAGCCGGGACCTGATCATCAATCACGTATAGCGCGATGATTTCGGCGTCAGGTTTCTGCTTCGCCTCATGGACGGCGGCCTCTGCAGCCTGATTTAGATTGCCGCCGGATAGAATTAGCAGGAGTTTTCTCAAAATCCCCCCCCTTGCAGGTTAATGCCGATGAGCGGCCAGTAGAACTTCACCGCCAGATTGAATAATAGCCAGCAGACGGCGACCATAATCAGTCCGGGCTTGATGACGTCTTCGATGCGATAATATCCGGAGGAAAAGGCGATGGCGTTGGGCGGCGTACCGATGGGCAGAATAAACGCCAATCCCGAAGGCACAGCCACCATGAAAACCATCGCAATGGGATTAATTCCCAGATTCTTGCCCAAGCCGAACCCCAAGGGCAGCATGATGGCCACTGCCGCCGCATTGGATATCCCCTCGGTCAGAATTAGAGTCAGCGCCGAGATGATCGCTACCACCACCCAGGGCGAAAGCGCAGTCTTCCCCAATATTATATGCGCGAACCAATCCGCCGCCTGAGTCTGGGCCAGGGCCTCTCCCAGCGCGATGGCGCCGCCATACATGAGGATCACCCCCCAATTGACGTAGCCTTCCACGTCCCGCCAGGTGACCGCGCGGATGACGAAGAGCAACACGGCGGCCAGGATGGCGATCTCGGCCAAGCCCAGCTTCTTGGAGAAGAAGATCCAGGCGAACACCGTCAAGACCATGACAACGGCCACCTTCTTTTCCGCCAGGCTCAAGGCGCCAATCTCCCTCAGCTCTTTCGCCAGTTCTCGCCGGGCGGAACTCACATCGCCGACGTCGGTGGGGAAGAAAAGTCTCAGCAGCAGGAATCCCGCCCCAAAGGCAATCACCACCACCGGCACTACCGCCCGCATCCATTCAAAGAAGCCGATACTCAAGCCGTAGGTCTGTTGCAGCATCCCCACAGCCAAAGGATTGCGCGCTCCGCCCAGGAAAGTCGCTACCCCTCCCGTGATCGCTCCCCAAGCCATGCAGAGAAACAGGCTCTTGCCGTAATTGCTCTTCAGCGGCTTTAATTCCAGCGCATTCGCAATCTCCAGGATGATGGGGAACATCATGGCCGCTACGGCGTGCTCGGGCATCCAAAACGACAGGAAGCCCGAAGACAGCATGATCCCCGCCAGGAGGACATTCGGCGATCTATCAAAGCGGTGCAGGAACACCAGCGCCAGACGGCGGGAGAGTCCGGTCTTCATCATGGCGGCCGCCAGAATGAAAGCGCCCAGGATAAAGAAGACGGCTCGATTGCCAAAGAACGAGAAGGCTTTGCCGCCTTCGATTATCCCAAACAGCGGCAGCAGGACGATGGCCAGCAGCGATGTGACCGCCAGCGGCAGCGCTGACGTGCACCAGAGAGACAGGGCCAGAATGAACACGCCCGTGGCGCGATAAGCCTCGACAGAGAGCCCCTGCGGCGGCTGGGTGACGAGAATCAGCAGGCACCCGGATACGCCGAGGATAACAATCGCTTTTCTAATCAACTGGCCGGATCCGCTTAGCCTTCATAGAATTTGCGAATGGCCTCCACGACGTAATTCAATCTCTCTTCGCCGAGTTCCGGGTAAATCGGCAAAGCCAGCACCTCGAGAGCCGCCTTCTCAGCATGCGGAAAATCGCCTAATCCATAGCCCAGAGAATTGAAACAATCCTGCAAGTGCAGCGGCAGGGGATAATAGATTTCGGTGGAAATTTCCCGCTCGAGCAGATAGGCTTTCAGCTCATCGCGGCGCTCGGGCACACGGACGACGAATTGGTGATAGATGTGATAATTCCCCTCAATCTCCACCGGCAGAAGCAAGGGCAATCCCGCCAGTTTGGATCGGTACAGATTTGCCAGGCCCCGACGCTCCTCATTCCAGACTTTCAGATGGGGCAGTTTGGCCAGCAAAACGGCGGCTTGCAGGGCATCCAGGCGGCTGTTTAGGCCGATTTCGTCGTGATAGTAACGCCTCTTGGCTCCGTGGTCGCGCAGGCTGCGCAGGTGGGTGTTGATCTCATCCGAAGAGGTCACAATCATGCCGCCATCACCTGCCGCGCCTAAATTCTTGGTGGGGTAGAAAGAGAAGCCGGACACCGTTCCCCAATTCCCCGCCGCGCGTCCCAGCCGCGATGCGCCGATGGCCTGAGCGGCGTCCTCGAGAACGGCCACGCGCGAACTCTGCGCCCAGGAAACGATCTCTTCCATGCGCGCCAGTTGCCCGAAGAGGTGGATGGGCAGAACGGCCTTCACGCCAGCCAGAGGCACTTGCGCCAGCAGATCGGGATCCAGGTTCATGGTATCCGGCTCGATATCTATGAACATCGGCCGCGCCCCCAAGCGGGTGATGGACGAGACCGTCGAGAAGAAGCTAAAAGGAGCAGTAACAACCACGTCCCCGGGTTTGACGCCCAGCGCCATCAGCGACAGCAACAGAGCGTCTGAGCCGGAGGCGACGCCGATGCCGTGCTTGACTCCGCAAAGCCGAGCGATTTCCCGCTCCAGCTCCTCCACCATTGGGCCGAGAATGTAACGCTGCGTTGCGAAGACCTCATCCACCCGGCGCATGACCTCGGGACGGATGCCTTCAAACTGCTTCTGCAGATCCAGCGGCGGTACTTTCATGATAGGGTCTCTTTCATGTATTCCAGAAGTTCATAGGGAATATTCATCGCACCCCGGCCCCTTCCCAGTTGCACATCCGGCTTGACGGCGCCATGAAAATCCGTCCCGCCGGAAATCAGCAGGTTGTAGCGGCGCGCCAGATCCGCATAGAAGACCTCATCAACGCGGCCGTGATCGGTGTAATAGACTTCAATCCCCTGCAATCCTCGATCTACCAATTCGCGCAGGTGCGTCTCGAATTTTTCCTTGACCTTTTCGCGCATGGTGAAAGGATGAGCCAGGATGGGAATGCCGCCGGCATCCTTAATCATGGCGATGGCCTGTTCGGAAGGCAAGCGTTTCTTGTCCAGATAGGCCTTCCCACCCGATTTCAGATAAACATCGAAGGCTTCCTGATAGGTCTTCACGTGCCCCTTTTTCAGTAGCAGCGAGGCGAAGTGCGGCCGGCCCACAAGATCGCCGCCGGCTTCCAGGGCCAATTCCTGCGGCGTCAGGTGGATTCCCATCTCCGCCAGGCGGGTGACCATCTTGCGGTTGCGCTCGTCGCGGAAGCGGCGCAGCTCGGTCAGGACGGCTTCCATATCCGGATCATCCGGGCGAATGAAGAGGCCGACGATGTGAATCGTGCCTGCCGAGGAATCGGCGCTGATCTCCACGCCGGGAACGATTTCCAGGCCCAGCTCTCTTCCAGCCGTCAGCGCCTCGAGATTTCCGACGACGGTATCGTGATCGGTGATGGCCAGCGCCTGCAGGCCGCCGGCCTTGGCCAGATGCACCAGGTCGCGCGGGCTGTACGAGCCATCCGAGGCAGTGGTGTGGGTGTGGAGATCTATCAAGGGCGGTTGAAATTAGACTAAACATGGAATTTATCAATTAAATGGCCCTAAATCAAGACGATTTTGCGGTTTGTATTTCAAATTTCCGAAATTTATGCCTCCCGCTTGAGCCAGAGCCAAGCTGAAACGCCAAATTTATCTTATTGATTTTGCGAATCTTAATAATAGACATCTTTAACTACGCCCAAAAATCAAAGGGGCGCACGCAGTGCGCCCCTACATCTCGGTGGAGGTCAGACATTCTTGTCTGACTGAGAATTTGTTCCCTACGGGACAGGCAAGAATGCCTGTCCTCCCACCCTACTTCATCAGGATCATTCCGCCAGCAGGCGGACTATACTGCTGAAATGTAATCATTTCAGCAGAATTAGCTTCTTCACCGCGCTGAAATTCCCGGCTTCGAGGCGATAAACGTAGATGCCTGAGGCCAGATTCGATCCATCGAAAGTGGCCTCGTGCGATCCCGCCTCGCGCCAGCCATCTACCACAGTTGCCACCGACCGTCCGGAAATGTCGTAAACCGTCAGGTTCACGAAACTGGCAACTGGCAACTGGTAACTGAGAACTGTTTTAGGGTTGAACGGATTGGGAGCGCAGGAAAGGTGTGTAGGGGCGCAGCGTGCTGCGCCCTCCCCGATCGCGGGCACGGCACGCCGTGCCCCTACCTCGAATTCATCTCCAGTGTTCGCCCAGTTATCGGATCCCGGACTGGAGCCGCCAGCCGCCAACTTGGTGAAGATGAAGCCGGAACTGTCCCATTTGGCCGGATAATCGCCTACATAGCCGCGATAGGTGTAGATTCCTGCGGGGGCGCTGCCGGGGACATTTTGCGTTCTCACGCGAGTGAGAGTGCCTTGACCCGGCAGGGTGAGATTCGCCGGCCCCAGGACCGGCCCGTACCACGAACCTCCCGGCAACTGCACCGAGATCCAAGCGTCGAAGGTCTGTGGCGATTGCACACTATTCGCTATTTCGACAGTAAAATTGAAGCTGCCGCCACTGGGGGGGATTTGGATGGGGGGATTGACGGGGATCAGGGAAATGGTAATATTGGGATTGCCTCCCCAAGGATAAGAGACCCAGGCGCGCAACATCACCTCAATCTTGGTAGCACCCGAGGAGTATCCGCCCCAGGGATAATGGTAATTATGAGCAGGCATCCAGGGACCTCCGAACCAGGTGCGAATGCTGTCCGTCCAAGCCGTAACATCATCGGCTAAGGGATGAGGCTGCGCACCACCTTTGATGAAACCCACTCCGAACAGTGCAGGTTCATTGGTCATTGGGTTCCCCACAATCCATTCACTGCCGCCCAAGTTCAACAGTTCCCAATTCCCAGGATTGGATGATGCTTCCGGATAGAGACCTGTGAACCAGGCGCCGATGGGGCTGACCGGGCTTTCCCCCCGCGAAGGCGCATAACCAGCGGGGAACATTGCTTCCGCCGCCGCGCTGTAATCCGCGGCAAAAGCCATCGCATTGCCCGAATCATTCCATTGGATCTCAACATAATACACCGAGCAGGCTGCCAAGGGCTCCAATACCATGAAAAAGGTATCGTTGGCTGCGCCACTGCCAAGGTAATACTCCGCAGTCGAATCGCAGTTCTGGAGCGGGTAGATGGTATCCAGATTATACTCCGGCGCGATCAGTTGTTCATTTGCAATAACTTTGGAGTACACTGGATACAGGTCGCTGGCGAACAAGCCGGCAGCCATCGGCGCTGTCAGCAATAGCGCCGCAACGAAATTTAATGTGTGATTCATCTGAATCCTCCTTTTAAAGGGAAATTTGGCTTGCCAACGGACGTTGTCGTTAGGTTTTTATATGTGCCAAGACCGAGCGGAAACAGATGGTCGGCTTGGAGCCGTGTGATGATAGCCAATTTGTGGGCGATCAATGAAAGGGGGCGGGTATTTGCCCGCCCCCTCTATTAGCTTTTACTTCATAAGTATCATCTTCTTCACGGCGCTGAAGTTTCCGGCCTCGAGGCGATAGACGTAGATGCCCGAAGCCAGATTCGACCCATCGAACGTGGCCTCGTGCGATCCCGCCTCGCGCCAGCCATCTACCACAGTGGCCACCGACCGTCCAGAAATGTCGTAGACCGTCAGGTTTACGAAACTGGCAACTGGCAACTGGTAACTGAGAACTGTTTTGGGGTTAAAGGGATTGGGGCGGCAGGATAATTCAAGGCTCAATGGAACCACCGCCGACCCAGACTCCTTCGAAAGGGCATTCATTCCAGCACGACCATCTGGCGAATAGTTCCAATCGCTTACACCGGGTGCACTGCGGGCACCTAGCTTTTCGACCATGATGCTATCCTGTGACCAAATCATGCCGGGGAACAGGCCCATGCAGCCTCTATAACAGTAGATGCCCGCGGGGAGGTCACCCGGCACCTCCTGATAGCGAAACCACGCGTTGGTTCCGGGCTCAATAATTTGCTCTGCGGGTCCCAGCATAGGCCCCCGGAACGTGCTGCCGTTCGGGAATCTAACATCCGTCCAAAAATCCAAGCTCGGGCTGGAGGGCCCGTTATTCGTGATGAAGGCATAGAAATCAAAGCTGCCTCCAGACGCGGGTATCTGTACGGGCAAAGTGAATGGAACCAGGGTAACCATTATGGATGACATGCCGCTCAAGTCCATGTCCAGGACATAGAACATGTCTTGAGGCGTCCCCTGGGCCATGGCCACCATCGTCCAGCGATTTTGAATCCACTCCCTGGTCATCTCACAGCCCCCTGCTATTTGGCTGGTGCAACCGGGCAGTAGAGGGACTGTATGGGCAAGCCCAGTAAAGCTGTGAGTTATGGGATCCCATTGACGGAATGTCGTTGAGGGATTTCCGGTTTGGCAATAGAGCCACAATTGGGGCGCCAATACATTCGTGCTATCCCAGGACATGCCGTAGACGACCTCGCCTGATCCAGGGGGCCCTTGCCAAATGACATTGCCATTACGATCGAACTCCACGATGTTATGGCCCAGATTTCCCGCCCAGAAGTGATCGGTCATGGGATCATAAGCCAAGCCGCGCGGGGCGATGACCGCCGCAGGCCGGGGAATTGTGTCCAGAATCGTCCCGCTGGAATCAAAGCCCAGAATATAGGGCGATTCGCAGCCGGCATATAGCAGCGTTCCATCGAAAGCGAGGTCGCGCCAGCCCCAGCCGGAACCAATATTGGGCTGCGGCAAACTGTCCGCGAAGCTCCCATTGGGTGAAAAAATATAGAGCTTATTGTCCCCTGGATTTCCCGAGGATGCTCCGCTGCCCGTCACATAGAAGTTGCCGAAGGCGAAGGCGGCGCCGAGCAAAAGTACTGATCCTACCGTATCCCCCGCATTGACATAGAACAAAAGATCCCATAGCTCGTCACTTGCTGGCGGCCCCGAGGTGGGTTGCAGATCTGGAGCTATATCGCCCGTGGGTTCTTGTACGGCCACGGCAGGCTGGCTCAGGATGGCGAGATTCAGGGCAAGTAGAATCGCCATCACTCTAATCATTAAGGAATTTCGCGGAATCATGGCTCCTCCAAGCTGTGTTAAAATTGAAAAACATAAAGGGGGCGGTTTTTTACCCGCCCCCTTTATGTGCTTTTACTTCATAAGTATCATCTTCTTCACGGCGCTGAAATTTCCGGCTTCGAGGCGATAGACGTAGATGCCCGAAGCCAGACTCGATCCGTCAAAGGTTGCCTCATAGGATCCGGCAGCGCGCCAGCCGTTTACAACTGTCATCACCAGTCGTCCAGCAGTATCATATACCCTCAGACTGACGTAGCTGTCCGCTGGAAGCTGATAGCTGATGGCGGTGATGGGGTTGAACGGATTGGGGTGATTCTGACCCAATGTGTAGTTCTCCGGAATCACCACCTGAATCGTCCCTAACCAATCATCAAAGGACTCGCCCGTATTGATCCATTCACCAGCCCCTAGACCCAAGCCCCCAGACCCTGACTTGGTGAACGGGAAGCTATCCTGGTCATAGACGATATTCGGGTAATCTCCGATGTAGGCGTGGTAGGTGTAGCTGCCCGCCGGAGCCGCTCCCGGCACGGCCTGCGTGCGGTCGCGGTTGTTGCTGAATCCTGCGGGGAAGACCAACGACACCGGGCCCAACGTCGGGCCATAGGGATTGCCGTTGGGCAGGGTCACCATGCACCAGACGTCAGCCGTAACCTGGGTTGGCCCCAGATTGGCCGCGGCGATGTTGTAACTGAAGCTGCCGCCGGTATTAGGAATGATAATCGGCGTGCCGTAGGGAATCAGCGTCACGGTCAGGTTGGCGGCCTGCGTCGGCGTGGTGACCATGATGGCGAAACCGTCCGCGATGGCGTGCGCGTGCAGATCATAAGCGCCGTCGAAGAGATACTGCAATCCGATGGTCTGCGCTCCGTTTTCGATGCCGACGGTGCCTTCCGTCTGAGCGGAGGCGGACATATCCTTGTACTGGAATTTGATCCGTCCGTCGCCGCTGATGGTCGTGTAGTAGGCCGGATCGAGGAGGATTACCTGGAAGGTCTCGAAGTTGTTCGTCGGAGCGAACTGTTCGATGTGATTGTATTCGACAATGAACCGGTGATTGGCCGCATCGAACCAGCGCCAGACCTTGCCGGAATTAGTGCGCTGCGGAGACAGGTCTTCCCAGTAGGGTGCGATCATGTTGGCGGGGCCGTCGGAACTGGGGATGGCGGAATTGGAGTAGTCATCCGCTCCGATGCGCCCCATCCCGATCCAGCCGTTGGCCGCCACGGTGAAAGTATCGAAGTCCACGCCGTAGTACTGGAAGGTGAACGGCAGCCCAAAGCTGAAGACCTGATCATCGCTGGTGAAGGGAATCATCGTTCCCAGGCCGCCCGAATCGGCGCTGATTTCCACCCATTGATAGACCGGCAGCTCGGGCGCGTCGAATGGATCATAGGCCGTGTAGCCGTAGCCGTCCGGGCCGGTGGGAGCGTAGAGGATATCGCCTACCGTAACCGAGAAGGTGTCCGTCCCCGCATAGCCGCCGGCTCCAGTGAAATTCAACGTCAACTGAGCCACATGTTCCTGCGGACAGGACGAGAGCGCCTGCACGGAGATATTGCCCGTCGCGGATCCGCCCGCCAGCAGAGTGCCCAGATTCGCCGGCGTCGAAGAAACGGTGATGTAGGGATCGTTCTCCGTCATCGTCATCGTCAGATTGCCGACGGAGGCGCTTCCTTCATTAGTGACCGTGATGGCGAAGGTGGTGGATTCGCCCGGATCGAGGCTGCCGTTGTTGTTGCCCGGAGGCGGATCGCTGACGGTGTGACTGGTGTACTGCGCCACGGGCGCGTGAGCTACCACCACGAAGTAACTCTCCCAAATCGTGGCGCCGCTGGAAGCTCGCAGAGTGAAGTTACAGCCGTGCAGATCCGGCACACTGGAGGCCGCCGCAAAGGTGAAAGCATTGTTGACCGTGGCGGTGGCTCCGGCGTTGATCGTCCCCACATACTGCGTGGAATCGCTGATGGTGACCAGCGGATCTCCAGAGCTGATGGTCAGATTGACGTTGGTGGCATTGGCCACGCCGACATTTTCGACCGTCATGGTGAGTTGCACGGTTTCGCCATAGTCCAATTGCCCGTTGCCGTTGCCCATCAAGGCGTCCTCAATGACGTAGGCTGAGAAGATCACGTATGGTCCCGAGGGCGGGATAACCGTTACCTGTCCTTCGTAGGGCAGCATATTATGAGCGGTGATCATCAGCGTGATCGTGCCCAACTGCGACAGCGGCTGGTCGAAGGTCACCGTGGCGACGCCGGAGGCATTGGCGTTGGCCTGCCCCAGAACGATGTTGTTCATTGAGAGCGTTACCAGCGCTCCAGGCGCGGAGATATTCGTCACCTGGAGGTTCTGCGATCCCAGCAAGGCCACCGCGTTGAAGGTCGGGTAGAAGACGCCGGGATCGGCCGTCCAGACGTCCATCGAAGGATCGCCCAGCAGATTCAGTTCATAGTAGCACCAGCGGATGGTGTTGTCGGAGGGGACCATCCAGATGCAGTCTTCTTTGGAATCGCCGTTCATGTCGCCCAGCGTGGTGCGGTTTTCCGCGAAGAGGGCATCGAAGAACTGGCGGTCAAACGGCTGCGACGGGCCGTTGGTGGTGCTCAGGTCGCCCCAGCCGTAGCGGCTGTTGCACTCCCAGGCCACCGCGCCATGAGCGATCGTGGTGAACTCTTCGCAGATGCAATCGCTGGTGTAGCTGCCGCCGGTGGTGCGGTTGTCGAAGCTGCCGGAATAGCAGGCCTGGCTGTAGGCGATGTAGAAATTATGATTGATGCCGTCGTTGGTGCAGTTGACGTCGGTGATATTGGTGGTGTAGAACTGCATCACCAGGTTGACGTCGCCGTGGCCCAAATGGTTGACCAAGTTGGGCCCCTGGTTCAGGAGCGGCAGAAGATCGGTCATCGCCGACCAGTACTGACCGGGGTATTCATAGAGCCTCCCGACGGTGAAGTTGGCGGGGAAGCCGACGGTCGTGTAACCCCAGTTTGAGGATCCCAGGCGGATCTCTTCCTTATATTCCCAGGCCCAGATCGGCCAGCCCAGGTCTTCGCCGGTCATCAGCGCCGTTTCGATTTCGGCTTCCACCGGCGCGGTCTGGTACAGCATGTATTTGTTCAGCGTGTTGGGGATTTCCGTGGCATTGTCGGCGCAGGTGCGGCCGATGAAGACTTCCGCCACGTAGTCCTCCTCTCCGGGTTCACCGTAATTGTTGTCGCCGTCGCTATTCCAGTTGCCGTCCAGGGCGGCGTAATAGAGATCTCCGGCGATGTCGCTGTCGGTGTAGCCGGCGGCGCAGTAGAGGCCGCGATGGGGGATGTGCTCGTTGTCTCCGGCCAGAAAGACGAACGTGATGTCCTGGTTATGGTAATAGTCAATGATGCAGTTGCGGATTTTCGTCTGGTCGTCCAGACCCGGATAGTTGGCGTAGATGTACTGCGTGGTTACGATGGTGCTCATGACGCCGCTGCGGGTTTTGTAATTGACGAAATCCTGGTAGCCGGGGATGAAGGCTTCGGGCATGATGAAGAGCATGTCCCAGCCCGTCGGACGCATCGGCTCTTCGGGACCGTAGACCATGATGGCTTCCGGATTCTGAATCAGCCCGGCCAGATGCTCATTGGCCTTGCGGCTGCGATTCAACAGATTGGCATAGGCCTCCTGAGCGCGGGCGCTGGGGCGGCTCTCGACCGTGACCGTGACGGAGGGATAATAGGCCAGTTCCCCCGACTGCGGCCGATACGCTACCGGCCAGACGACGCCGTAGGCGACGCCGTGTCCGGCGTAAAACTGGGTCTGCAAGTCTCCAGCCCGGTCGGCGGGGAAGGACTCATTGCTGCCGTACACTGCCTCATCCCGAGGCGTGGCTTTCTCCGGCGCGGGCATGGAATAGGGGTAGGGCTGCTGGCGGTGAGGGATGACATAGCCATCTCCGATGATCACGGGAACTGAAGTTGTCGCCGTGATAGAGACGGCCTCTTCGCCCGGAGGCAGCAGCAGTTGCACCGGACAGTTGGGCAGGAGCGGCTGTCCCACGCGCGACCAGGTGGGCGCGCCATTCAAGATGACTGTCGTCTGTCCGTTTTGAACTGTTACCGTGGGCTGAGCAAAGTAGTAGGTGTGAGTGGTGGTGCTGGCGAAGGCTCCCAGAGCGATAAAATTCAGAGCCAAGCACAAAGTGAGCGCGGCAAAGTTTTTCATGGCGAGTCTCCCAATTTGAGATGCGTTTATGCGATTTGCATTTTAATTTCGAGGCGTGAAAGATTGCTCAATCCATAATATAAGCAATCAATTGGCGAAAAGCAAGGGATTTTTGCGGATGGGGCGGAAAATCGCGGTGAAATACGGAGTGCCTAAATTGGCGTGGATTAGGCCTCCAATATCTTTTCGGCACCCGTGAATCTTTTCGCTTGACTTAGCACATTTTTTTGCTTATATTATGGTGTCCTTTGCGACTATCCTGCTTTGAAAGACTCTAACCGGATGATAGACAAGCCGAATTCTTATCATGGAAGGAACACTTATGAGCACAAAAATCAATGATTTCGGCGCAAAAAGGAGAGGCTTGGTATTGGCGATCGCCATCGCAAGCCTGGCCTTTTTGGCTCTGCCCGGCAGCGCTGCCGAGAGCTTCACTTTCGAGGGAGCTTGGGGACCTGCCGGTTTCCATCTGATCAGCCAGGACGCCGCCGGAGTTGAGATCGTCTTCTCAGTCCCCTCCTTGGAGATCCTGGACCAAGAGGTCAATGGCGAGATGATGAAGGCGATCGCCATTCCGGGCGTCATGTTGCCCAACAACGCCGGCGCTCCCAATCTCCCTGGCACCGGCCGCTTCATCGCCATCCCCAAAGGCGCGCGGGCGCAGGTGGAGGTGATCGAGTATCGTACGGAGGTTTTCCACGATCTCAACATCGCCCCGGCGTTTGTCATTCCCAAGGATACCGATCCGATCCTGCGCTATTTTAAGGATCCGGCGATTTACGGCGTGGACGCGCTCTACCCGTCCAATCCTGTCCTGATGTCTGAGACGGACAACATGCGCGGCGTGGATGTGGTCATCGTCGGCATTACGCCCTTTCAGTACAATCCGGTCACCCGGGAATTGACCGTTTACAAGGATCTGCGAGTGCGCGTGAACTTCATCGGCGGCACGGGGCATTTCGGCGAAGACCGCCTGCGCAGCCGCTGGTGGGATCCGATTCTCGAGCAGAATCTAATCAACTATGCCACGCTGCCCAGAGTGGATTACAACCGAAAACAGAATTTGACGGACGAGGACAACGTCGAATACTTGATCATCACGCCGAACGACCCGGCCTTCTTGGCCTGGGCGGATTCTCTCAAAAACTGGCGCTCGCAGCAGGGCATTATCACCGGCATCACCACGCTGTCCGAGATCGGAGGCAATGACGCGACCCTGATCGAGAATTACATCAACAACGCTTACAACACCTGGCAGATTCCGCCGGCCGCCGTATTGCTCCTTTCAGACTATCAGGCCAGCGGGTCGGAAGTTTATGGCATCACTTCGCCGCTCTGGAACAGCTACTGCGTGTCCGATAATATCTATGCGGACGTGAACGGCAATAATCTTCCCGATATCGCCTTCGCGCGCATCACGGCTCAGGGCTACCAGCAGTTGCAGACGATGATCGGGAAGATGTTCAGCTACGAGCGCACTCCGCCCACCAATCCGCTGGTCTATTCACGGCCACTGATCGCCGGCGGCTGGCAATCGGATCGCTGGTTCATCCTCTGCTGCGAAGTGATCTACGGCTACTTCCAGAACGAGCTGGGCAAGACTCCGACGCGGCAGTACGCCGGAGCCTCGGGGCCGCCCTCCAGTTGGTCTACCAACCCGAACACTTACATGATCGTGAATTACTTCGGACCCACCGGTCTGGGGTATATCGGCGCGACGCCTTACTACTTGACCGACTGGTCGGGCAGCGCGACGGGCATCAACAATGCCATCAATAATGGCACCTTCATGGTGCAGCATCGCGATCACGGCGAGCTCACCGGCTGGTCCAGCCCCTCCTATCACATCACCGATCTGAGCGGTCTGAATAACACCGTGCCGCCGTTCGTCTTCTCGATGAACTGTTTGACCGGCAAATACAATAACTCCTCGCAGGTGTTCACCGAAGCCTTCCACCGCATGAATAATGGCGCCTTGGGGCTCACCGCGGCCTCTGAAGTCTCCTACTCCTTCGTCAACGACGCCTATACTTGGGGACTTTACGACTGCATGTTCCCGGATTTCGATCCGGGCTACGGCAATCCCAACGCTTCCTGGAATCTGCGACCTTGCTTCGGAAACGCCAGCGGGAAATACTATCTACAAGCTTCCTCCTGGCCCTACAATCCCGGCGACAAAACGGTGACCTATCACCTGTTCCACCACCACGGTGATGCTTTCATCACGCTCTACTCCGAGGTGCCGCAGAACCTGACGGTGCTGCACGATGCCGCTTTGCTGGGCGGAGCCACCAGTTTCACCGTCACGGCCAATGCCGGATCGCTGATCGGTCTGACCGTCAATAATCAGATCATCGGCACCGGGCAGGGCACCGGCGCGCCGGTTGCCATCACCATTCCGCCGCAGACGCCGGGCACGACCATGCGCGTAACGGTGACACTGCCGAATTACTTCCGCTACATCTCCGACGTGCAGATCATCCCGCCCACCGGCCCGTACGTCACTTTCAGCGGCTGCGAAATCAATGATGCCGTCACCGGAAACAACAACGGGCAGTGGGATTACAGCGAGATGATTGATCTGTCGGTAGAGTTGGAGAACATTGGTATTCAGACAGCGAACAACGTCAACGCAGCGATCACGACCTTGGATCCTCTGGTTACGATCATTGATGGGCAGCAACTCTATGGCAACATCAATGCCGGCGATTCGCTGACCATTGCGAACGGCTTCCGCGTGGACGTGGCCTCGGCTGTACCGGACCAGCATCTGGTGCCCTTCACTCTCACGGCGACCTCCCCCGGGTTCACCTGGGAGAGCTACTTCTCCTTGACGGTCAATTCGCCGGTGGTCAACAAGGACACGCTGGTCATCCAAGATCCTCTGGGCAACAACAACGGCGCGCTGGATCCGGGCGAAACGACGACCTTCCTGCTGACGATGGAGAATGTCGGCCATGCAACGGTGGGCAATGTCTTCGTCACCATGACATCGGGCAATCCTGATGTAACGGTGACCGGCAATCCCGGAGCCTACGGAACCCTGGCGCCCAATGCCAACGCCACGGATTCCTATACGGTCACGGCGGCGGCCGGCATGCAGAGCGGCACGCTGGTCACCATGACGCTGGCCATCACCGGCAGCGATGGGTACACGGATACCGAAACCTTCACCATCTTGGTGGGCGATGAGCGCAATATGCCTTGCGGTCCTGATGCGTATGGCTACAAAGCCTGGGATAACCTGGACGGCGGCGAAGCGCATCCCTACAACTGGATCGAAATCGCGCCCTTGGCCGGCGGATCCGGGACGGTGCTCGCACTGACCGCCGACGACCAGACGGTTCAGGCCACCATCCCTTTCACTTTCCGCTACTACGGGCAGAACTTCACACAGATTTCGGTCTGCACCAACGGCTGGTTGGCCTTAGGATCGACCACAATGAACACCTGGGGCAACGTAGGAATTCCCAATACCACCGGGCCGCCGAACATGGTCGCGGGCTTCTGGGATGACCTCGTGCCGGTATCCGGATCAACGCAAATCTGTAGCTACTACAATTCCACGGCACATTACGTAGTGGTGGAATGGTATAATATCGGCCATTATGGCGCTACAACGAACCGCGAGACCTTCGAAGTAATCCTCTACGATCCCGCCTACTGGTCTACCTCGACGGGCGACGGCATCCTTCTGGTGCAGTACAGCCAGGTCACCAATGTGTCTTCCGCCACCTTCGGCGTCGAAAACGCGGCTCAGACGATCGGTATCCAGTATGGCTTTAACGGCGCTTGGGACGTTCACGCTTGGCCGGTCGTCGTGGGCAGAACCATCACCTATACCACCAACGTAGCCGGCGGGACGCCGGATATCGCCATCACCATGACGCCCTACGGAGCGCCCATTCAAATTCCGGCCACGGGCGGCAGTTTCAGCTACAACATCGGCGTCATCAATAGCGGCGCCACCACAGTCGTGGCGGACGTCTGGTGCATGGTGACACTGCCCAACGGCAATCCCTACGGCCCGGTGCTGGGTCCGTTTAACATGACCTTCCCGGCCGGCTTCAACCAGAGCCGCGATCGGACTCAGACTGTGCCGGCCTCGGCTCCGGCGGGAAATTACACCTACACCGGATTCATCGGCGTCTACGGCGGCACCGTCTATGACCAGGCGAGCTTCCCCTTCACCAAGCTGACCTCTGGCGATGACCAGATCGTCGAAGGATGGAAGAACACTGGCGATTCCTTCTCGGATTGGATGACACCCATCGCCACGGCGGTTCCGGAATCCTACACGCTGGGACAGAATCATCCAAATCCCTTCAATCCCATCACCACGATCAGCTTTGGTCTGACGAAAGCCTCCTGGGTTAAACTGGCCGTGTACGACCTGATGGGACGGCAGGTGGAGGTGTTGGTGGATGGCTACCGTGAGGCGGGTCTCCACGAGACCACCTTTGACGCCGGCAAGCTCGCCTCCGGCATCTACATTTACCGCATCGAGGCCGGCGATTTCGCGGCGGTGAAGAAGCTAATTCTGCTGAAATAATTTCGGCTTTCAGCAGAATAGTCCGCCCGCTGGCGGAATGATGTTGGTGAAATAGGATTCGGGATACAGGATTCGGGATTCGGTAAGGGCGCATCCGCCGCGGTGGATGCGCTTTTTTTTGCTCAACGAAAGATGATGAAGAAATCGCTTGACTCAGTAGGAAAAAGATATTATATCTTAGAACAGATTCCTAAATTGTGGAGGAATTGTGCTTAGCCTCAAGGCACAGCGGATACTTCTTTTAGCCTACCTGCCCTTTGTGGCTCCAGCTCTCCCGGCCCAGCCCAACCACTGGTCGGATCCGGTTAATATATCCCACACAAGCGGAAGCTCCACTTTTCCGGCTATGGCCATCGGGCCTGCTGGTATCATCCATGTGGTCTGGGTAGATGATTCTCGTCTCGGTAATCCCTGGATGACCGATATTTTATACACTTCTGGGGATGGCGTTCAATGGGCCGACCCAGTACAACTCTCCGGTATGGACACCACCTTCTCCTTCCTTCCCCGCATCGCCGTGGACTCCGAGGGGCGCCCCCACGTTGTTTGGAACCATCGCTCTATCTTCCCCGATGCAGCAATTTACTACACAACCTTAACCGATACCGGTTGGCTGGAACCCGTAAATCTCACGCTCTGGAGCAGCACCCGCTACATGCCGGACATCGCCATTGACGGCAATGGCCTAATCCATGTAATCTGGACCGACTACATTTTTGGCAATGGTGAAATCGTTCACAGCTACTTTGACGGCGAAGCATGGTCGCCCATCGAGAATGTTTCCAATGATTCCATTGCTTCGGGTTGGTCGCGAATTCTGGCTGATTCAGAGAATCATCTCCATGTTGTCTGGGCAAACATCGCTGATGTGGGAATTCAATGCCAGGTTTATTATACTTTCTTTGATGGTGTCACTTGGAGTCAAGCCGCGAATCTTTCTTTGACGGATTCCCTCCCGTCAATAAGGCCTGAACTTGCACTGGATGCCTATGACCACGCTCATGTTGTATGGAACCAAGTTACTCAGTGGGGCTCCTCTTCAGTAATCGAAGAAATCTTCTATAGGTATTTCGATGGACAAAGTTGGTCTCTCGCTGAAAACATCACCAATTTGGGGCTGCGTACCGCCGATTATCCGCAAATAGCCGTCTCCAGCCAGGGAGCAAAGTGCATTTTTTTTGGCTTAAGCAGAGATAACGGAGATCCTTATGTTAACTATATTTTTGGCTACAATTCTCATTGGACTTACCCTGATACTCTTTTTGATGACTATCAATGCCTAACTTCTAACCTTATAGTAGATGATTGCGGTGCCTTTCATGCCTGCGTTCCTATTGGATTTGAGTATTTCGCCGATATCGGCTATACCCTTAATGAGTCCTTTAATCAGGTAGTAACCGATCCAACTCCAATTTGTTTAATACAGCCGGCGTTCCAATTATACCCAAATCCTTCTAATTCGATTATCAAAATTCAATATGATTTTCCCCTAAGCTCTGCAACCAATCTTTACATTTATGACGCAAGAGGGCAACTAATAAGGGAACTGCAAAGTGGTAATCAAATTGCCGGCGTTCACGAGGAATTCTGGGATGGAACTAACCAGTTTAGAAAGGAGGTGAGCTCTGGAGTTTATTTCATCAGGCTTGTGGCCAATGGAGAACCTATAACTAAAAGATTGACCCTAATTAAGTAGGACAGAAGATCAATTCAATTGGAGGTGGATCATGTTTAGACTGTCCGTAATCAGCATAATGCTCTGCCTGTTTGCGATTTCCGCTGTTCAGGCGGAGTATTATGCGGTCCTTATCACCGGCGATACCCCTCCCGGTGAAGCCCTGGGGCCCAAAACGTGGGATGGCGGTTCGGACTTGCCCGGCTTCGATGAATTCTGGAACGACACCTTTCTAATGTGGGAGATGCTCTGGCAATACGGCTGGAAGAACGAAAACATCTTCGTCCTTTTCGGCAACGGAATTGATTGGTGGTTTCCCAATGATCGGTACTGGGGGGACAGATATAATGATCCCCCGTGGAATATAGACCACATAACCGACGATGGCGCCTACTACCAGGACGTGGTTGATATCTTCAACTACCTGGATGGCATCATGACTGATTCCGATTACCTCTTCGTCTGGACGTTTGACCATGGAAACCCTGGCGCGAATCTGCAGTTGATGGATCAAGTAATGTGGGACTATGAATTCGCCGCAATAATGCCGGAGCATTACTCAAATCGGGTGTTCTGGATGCAGCAATGCTTCAGCGGCGGATTCATTGACAACCTGCACAATGTCCACACGGTCATGCTCACCGCCTGCAGTGCATCACAAATGGCCGGTCCTGCTGACAATACCAAACCCTGATGGCGCAGATCCACTGGAAAATGAATGGTACGCTCCACAGAATGACGATTATGATCACGGCGAATTCAACTACCATGTCCTCAATGCGGCCAGACTGCAAACAATTGCTTACTTCAATAATCTACCCGACCCCGATCTGGATCAAGACGGACGGGCGTCGCTAAACGAAATTAAAACCTGGCATTTTCTGAGAGAATCCAAACCAGGGGAAACGCCTCAGTACTCTGACGATGGCGGCATCAGCGGAAATATCTGGGTGAATATTCAGCCCTGCCCGCCGCAGAACTTGGCCCTCGAAAATGTCAACAACCAATGCCATCTGACCTGGGACGCCAACACCGAGTACGATCTCAATTGCTATCAGGTCTACCGCTACATCGTCCAGGAGCCTGACGTCCCCCCGGCCGAGCCCTGGCCTTGCATCGGTTCGACCCCGGATAATGAGTTCACTGACCCTCAATTCGTACCGTTGCCTGGAGGACGGGATGCCGCCTACTATAAGGTTTGCGCTCTGGATCTGAGAGGGTCATCTTCAGGCTACTCCAATACGGTGGGATCGCATGGCATTGTCCGGCCTTACTCCAAGGACATGAACTCAATTTGCGAAATCGCCAATGGAGGAATGCATCACGAGATAAAACCTAATCCACTCAATCCCACCGCCACCATCAGCTTCGCCCTGCCGCAGGCTAGCCAGGTGAAACTGTTGGTCTACAACGTTTACGGTCGGGAAGTGGTCACGCTAGTTAACGGCTGGCGGGAGGCAGGAATCCATGAGGCTTTATTCAATGGATCCAACCTGGCCTCCGGCATCTACGTTTACCGCCTCACGGCCGGAGCGACAAGTGCCACCGGCAAGATGGTGCTGATGAAGTAGTCGAGATTTCACGCGATAGAGAAAGGCGGGCCAAGATGCCCGCCATATTATTTTGATATTCTGCATGACTTGCTGAATTATTCTCGCAAATCGGATAGCCCCTCTGTCTTCCCCGCCGTCTGCCATTGGCCTTTCAGAAAGACAATGTCCACTCGGCGGTTGCGCTGACGACCCTCATCGGAATCATTGGAGGCGATGGGATGCTGATCGGCGAAAGCCGCGGAGGAGAGCTGCGCTTCCGGCACAACGCCGCCGCGGGTTAAGAAATAAATAACATTGGCCGAGCGCAGGGCGGAAAGCTGCCAGTTGGAGGGGAATTCGGGCGTATTGATGGGCAGGTTATCCGTGTGCCCTTCGATCATGATCGGGCGGCCGCTCTTCATCAAAATTGGCGCGACGCGGCGCAGCAGCTCTTGAGCCTCGGGGCGCAAATGCGCCTGCCCCAAATCGAACATCAGCGTTTCCATGAGACGCACCACCACGCCGCGCTCTTCAATCTCCACGCTGACGGCTCCCGCCGCTTCTTCAATTCCCTCCAGGGCTTTCTCGATTTGAAGCGTCAAGTAGCATTCTGAAGTGTCCGGGTAGGCGCCTCCGATGGCATCCTCGTAGGGCCCGCTGCCGGCTCCGATGGCAGGCGTTCCCGGAACTCCAATAAAGGCAGTTCTCAGCGCCTGCCCCATGGCTTTATACTTCTCCAGGTCCACTCGCGACATGGAGTAGAGAATGACGAAGAGACCCAGGAGCAGAGTGATCAGATCTGCATAGGTCAGCAGCCAGCGTTCCGAACTCTCGTGCTCACCGCGTTTCTTTTTTTTCGGCATGGTGTAGAGTGCGGCTTAGGCCAGGGCGGGTTCTCGCGCGGTCTCGCGTTCGGCCGGCGGCAGCATGAGTTCGAGATTGCGTCGAATCAGCGTAGGACTGGTTCCGTTTTGAATGGCAATGATGCCGTTGGTGACGAGGTCCAGCAGCAGCGCTTCTTCCGCGCTGCGGAACTTCAGTTTATCGGCCAGCGGCAGCCAGACCAGGTTGGCCAGGAAAACGCCCCACAGAGTCGCAATAAAGGCCGTGGCGATGTGTCGCACCAGTGTGGCAGGATCTTCGCCGGCGTTGGCCAGAGTGATAATCAGCCCCATGACCGTCCCGATGATGCCCATCGTCGGAGAATAGCCGCCCATCTTATTCAGGACGTTCGCAAAGACCTCATGGCGTTCCAGAATGCTCTCTTTTTCCTCGCCCAACAGGGTGCGCACGGTGTCCACGTCCACGCCGTCAATCATGTGCATCATGCCGTTGTGCAGGAAGCGATTGGCCTTGACGTTTTCCAATTCTCGTTCCAGCGCCAGAACACCGTCTCGCCGTGCGATCGTGGCGAAATGGACGAGCTTCTCGATCATCTCCTTGTAATCGTAGCTCGGTGGGAAAAGGCAGATTTTGATCACCTGGGGCAACTGCATGATGGTCTTCATCGAAAACCCGATCATGGCGGCGGCGATGGTCCCGCCGATGACGATTATCATGGCCGGCGCCTGAATGATCGCCCCCAAGGCTCCGCCTTCCAGCAAAAATGAGCCGAAAATGGCCACCATGCCGAGCGTGAGGCCGATAAGTGTCGCTTGATCCATTCGAACCGAGGTGGAGTATATTCGGCGCCCCTTAGGCGCAGGTATTCTTTCCCAACTATTATATCGGCTTCCGGCGGCGGCGACTTAAAGCTTTCTGAACGTATTTTTCCGTCGGAGAAATACGTTTGGCTCCGCCCTTACGTTTCCCTTGACAATCGGCATCTTTTATCGTATATTGCCATCCTGAATTTATCCCCAACCGCGAGGATCCCAAATGCGCCGGTTGCTGCTACTCATAGCGCTCTGCGCTGTAGCCCAATTGCTGTTCAGTTCGGCTAAGGGTCATACCCTTGTTAATTCTGCACTTACTGAAAGGCTCTCGTCCGCCGCGGCTGACGAACTTATCCCCGTCACGCTGGTTCTGCAGCAGCAGACCGATTTCCCGAGTCTTTATTCCCGCGTGGTAGCGCTACCCAAGGCGACACGCCGCGCCAGAGTGATTTCCGAATTGAAGGGACTGGCAAAGGCATCCCAACAATCCCTCCGAGGCGACTTGCGCAAATTGGAAAAAACTGGCCGGGCGGCAAGAATTCGCCCTCTCTGGATCAGCAACATCATCGCCGCGCAGATCCAGGCGGGCGAAATTCCAGGTTTGATAGCCCGCCACCCTGAGATTGCTTGTGCCAATTGGGACCCCGTTCGCCCCTTCAGCGAAATCGCCGACCTCGCTCCTGCATCACTCCAGCCCAGAGAATTAGATCAAACGAGCTGGGGTTTGATAGATATCCAGGCTCCGCAGGTCTGGAGTCTGGGCTACTTCGGCCAAGGGGTTGTCATCGGCAATATTGACACCGGCGTAGATTACAATCACCCGGACCTGGCGAATCACATCTGGGTGAATCCGGGTGAAGATCTCAACGGCAACGGCGCGGTTGATACGACGGACTGGAATGGGATTGATGATGATGGTAACGGCTACGTGGATGATTTGCGCGGCTGGGCCTTTGATACTCAGACGCCTGACGTGATGGATCCCGACGGCCATGGAACCTGCACCGCTGGAATTGTCGTGGGGGACGGCACCAATGGCAATGTGACCGGCGTGGCGCCGCAAGCCAAAGTCATGATTCTGAAAATCTGGGCCGCAGGCGAGAGCGGCTATTGGGAGGCTCAGCAATATGCCATAGATATGGGAGCCGATGTCATTACCAGTTCCATGTCCTACAAATGGTACCAGAATCCCAAACCGGACTACGCCACGATGCGCCAGAATACCGACGCCGAGCTGGAGGCCGGATTGATTCATGCTAATTCCATCGGCAATCAGGGCGCCGAGCAGAGCACTTGTCCGATCCCGTTTAATATCGCCACTCCCGGCAACTGTCCGCCTCCCTGGCTTCATCCGGATCAGACCCTGGCCGGCGGCGTTTCTTCCGTTCTGGGCAACGGCGCCTATGGCACGAATTATCAGATCAAATCCTACTCCGGTGTGGGACCGGCGGCCTGGCTGCTGCGCGACATCCTCGATCTGGATCCCACCTATGCCTGGCAGGCCACCTGGCCGGCTCTCTATGACGATTACCCCTATCAGAATGCTCAATACCTGGGACTATTGAAGCCGGATTTGGCCGCGCCCACCGACGTGATCGCGACGACCCTGGGGGGTGGATATACCTATGGTTTCAACGGTACCTCCGCCGCCACGCCCCACACCGGCGGAGCCTTATGTCTGATGTTATCCGCCAATCCCGAGGCGACGCCTGAAACCGTGGCGCGAGTGTTGATGGAGACCGCCATAGATATGGGCCCGCCGGGCAAAGATAATAATTGGGGAGCCGGGCGTTTGAATGTTTACAACGGGGTGGTCGAACTCCTGATGGAGATCAGCGGGACTTTGACAGGCGTGGTCTCAGATTCCAGCACCGGAGAGCCGATTTACCCTGCCTCGGTGGATATTCCCGACCTTCAAATGTGGACCCAGACCGATACCAGCGGCCACTATCTCTTGGCGGGTATCCCCGCCGGCTGGCATAATGTCCGTTTGGCGGCGGAAGGCTACGATACGTTGATCACCCCGCAAATTGAATTTAGCGTCGCCGTCATCGAGACGCTTTCGGTAGCCTTGACGGGGCCGCATATCCTCGTCGAGCCCGATTCCATTTCGGTCGCGGTGGCTCCGGGCGACTCCATTCAGATTCCCATCACCGTGCAGAATGCCGGCAGCTCTGATTTGATCGTGACCTTTCAAAAACAGGGCAACTGGCTGCCTTTCGCTATTTTTCAGCAAATCCAGGCTCAAGCCTTGACAGGCGATTCGAAATTGTTCGGTGTGGAAGTCGCGGGAGGCAGCTTTTGGGTCACCGGGGGCAATAATGAATCAGAGCCCAATTATCTCTATCGCTTCTCATTCGCTGGTCAGCTTTTGGACACACTGCTTCAACCTTCCGCTACTTCGACCTGGGGCTGGTATGACCTGGCTTACGACGGCCAATATCTCTACGGTTCATCGGGATCGCAAATCCAAGGCGTGGATTTAGAGGGAAATCTGCAAACCACCATAACCGGGCCGCTATCCCTCCATCGCGCCTTGGCGTATAATCCCCAAACGGATCACTTTTACGCCGCGGACAATACCTCGGACGTCATCGAATTCAATCGCGCCGGAACCCAGATCAATGCCTGGCCTCATGATTTACACATACAAGGGTTGGCCTGGCATTCACAAGATCAGGACGGCTATCCGCTCTATATCTTTTCGCAGGACGGCACGGGCGCTTTGCTGCAGGTCAGCAAGATGGATCCGGCAACCGGGGATATCCAGATGGCGGCGGATCTCATCGGCGGGCCTTACGATCAGGCGGGCGGAGCCGCCATTACCGGAGAACTGGATCCCTCGCGCTGGTGCTTCGTGGGACTGGTGCAGGGTCCCGCGGATCGCATTCAAATTCATTCTCTGAATGCCTACGCCCCCTGGCTATCCATTGAACCGATGACCGAGGTGATCCCTCCGGGGGGCAGCCTCAGTGCAACGGCGCTTTTTGACGCCAGTGTCGTTCCCCTCGGCATTTATAATATAAGCCTGGCGATCCTAAATAACTCTGCCAACCCCCAAATCACCATCCCAACGACATTAGCAGTTCAATATCTATCCCTCGGCGATCAGGGATCGTCCCCTCTGCCCAGCGTCTTTACCGCCGGTCCCGCCTATCCAAATCCCTTCAACGCTCAGACGGTGATCCCCCTGGATCTCTCGCAAACTTCCCGCGTAGAAATCGAACTTTTCAACGTGCTGGGCGAATCGCTGGGTTCGATTTTCGGGGGCGAACTGGCTCCCGGCCGAACGCTGGTCCGTTATGACGCCTCTCGTCTCTCGTCCGGATTATATTTCTTCCGCGTTGAGGCTCGGGAGGTGCCGGGTGGAGCCGTGTTCATGCAGATAGGCAAAATTATGGTGCTAAAATAGCCTGATCTAAATGCAAAAGGGATAAGGCCTGTCCCCACGAACTATGGATTTCCGCAAATTCTTCTTCAAGCTGCGCAGCTATACGCCCATCCCTCTCTTGGTTTGTCTCCTCGCTACCGCTGATCCCCATCTGCCGGGCTTTCTGTATGGGCTGGGCTTTATCTTTTTAGGCGAACTGATCCGCATCTGGGCGGTAGCGCATGCCGGAGGATCAACCCGGACTCGAAATGTCGGGGCTCCCGAATTCGTCACCTCCGGCCCCTTCGCGCACACTCGCAATCCTCTTTACATCGCCAATACCGCGATCTACGTTGGGATCACTTTTCTGGCCGGCGGAAAACCGCTCTGGATCGCCATCGCTTTAGGATTTTCGATCTTGCAATACAGCCTGATCGTCTCGTTGGAAGAGGAAACGTTGCGTGGTTTATTCAGCCCAGAATACCGTCTCTACTGTCGCGGAGTACCGCGCTGGATGCCGCGCCTCACTCCCTGGGAATGGCGCTTGCCCAAAATCCCCGACTGGAAGGACGCCTGGCGCAACGAAAAGCATACGCGGCTGAACATCATTGTGGCCATCCTCGTGTTCGCCGCGCTGGGACGCTTCATCCCGTAGCCGTCGGCGATGTATTTGATCCGTTTCTGAATCCTCCGGGGAACGAATATCCAGAATCATCCATCGAAATTTGAGATTTTGATCATCGCCGGCGAAGCCTCCGGTGATCTGCACGCCTCAGGACTTTTGCGGGAATTCAAGCGGCTGCAATCCGGCGCCCATTTCTTCGGAACCGGCGGCGACCGCATGGCGGCGGCGGGGCTGGAGACTCTTTACCATATCAAGGACATCTCCTTTTTAGGATTCGTCGAAGTCCTCCGGCACCTGCCCTTCATTCGCAGGATGATGGCGAAGCTTTTGCAGGAAACTCGCCGCCGCCGTCCCCGCGCCGTCGTATTGGTGGATTATCCCGGATTCAATTTGCGCTTCGCGGCCCGCTTAAGAAAAATCCCGGAGCTGCAAGGGATTCCCATCCTCTACTATATCAGCCCGCAAGTTTGGGCCTGGCGCTCCTCGCGCGTTCCTCAAATTGCCAGGCTCGTAGATCGAATGGCGGTCATTTTTGATTTTGAATTACCCATTTATGAAGCGGCCGGCTTGCGCGCGGATTTTGTCGGACATCCTCTGCTGGAGACGGCGCGCGCCGAAATGAGCGCAGCCGATTTTCGCCGTCAATGGGAAATACCCGAGAATGCTCCCTTAATTGCGCTTCTACCCGGCAGCCGAAAACAGGAAGTGCTCAGCCTATTCCCGCTCTTCCTGCAAACTCTTAAGATTCTGCGCGAGAATTCCCCCCAGCTTCATGCTCTGGTGGGCTGTTCGCCGGCCCTGCATAAGTCGCTCTATGCGCAGATCTTGAGTGACACGGGCCATTCCGGCCCTGAAATCAGGCTAACCTCCAATCAGACCTACGACCTGCTAACGCACAGCCGCGTCGCGCTGGTGGCTTCCGGAACGGTCACGCTGGAGGCGGCCCTGATGGGAACCCCTATGGTCATGGCCTATCGCGTGGCCCCGCTGACCTATTTCATGGGCCGAATATTGGTGAAAATCCCGAATATCGCTCTGGTCAATGTTGTGGCTGGAAAACGTATCGTGCCGGAATTTATCCAGCATGAGGCAACCCCCGAACGCCTGGCGGACGAACTTTCGCGGCTGCTGGCCGACGAAAGCTATCGCGCCGGCATGATCGAGCAGTTATCCCAGGTTCGTCAAAAGCTCGGAACCCCGGGCGCTTCCGCCCGCGTGGCCAAGCTTCTGAACGATCTGATTCTGGAAGGCTCGAGCCGTGCCTAAGCGATCGAAAAAAATCATCTATTGGTTGCTGGAATGGATCGGCCCCTGGGTCATTCGGCTTATTGGCTATTCGCTGAGGGTGGAGCAGGTAAACGCTCAAGCGGCGGAGGAACTCCGCCGAGAAGGCGGGCCTTATATCCTGTGCACCTGGCACGGGAGATTGTTCCTGCCGGTTTTTTGGAACCGCCGCCAGGGGATCGTCGCCATGGTCAGCCAACACGCCGACGGCGAAGTGATCTCCCGCATCGTCAAGAAGTTCGGCTACGGCTCCGTGCGCGGCTCTTCGACGCGCGGCGGCAAGGAAGCCTTCTATCAACTCCTGGCGCATCTGAAAGATGGCGGCATCGGCGCCATGATCCCCGATGGCCCCACCGGCCCAAGATACGTCCTGAAGGCGGGGACAATTCTACTGGCTCAGCAAGCGGAGTGCCCTCTGATACCCCTTACTTTCGCGGCGAAACCCTGCTGGCGTTTAAAATCCTGGGATCGCATGGTGCTGCCCAAACCCTTCTCCCGCGCAGTCCTGTATTACGGCGATCCCATCAAGATTCCCGCGGATTTGAATTCTGCCGAATTGGAAGCGCAGCGGCAAAAAGTCGAACAGATCATGCGCGATCTCGTCATCGCGGCGGAGACCCACCTGGGATATACCTTCGATCAAGGCGAGTTCGCCCAGAATCCATCAGATCCGGCGGGTCATCACGATTAAACGCTTCATGCGGCATTTGTTCAATCCCCTGCTGACCGCGCTTTCGTGGTTCTATGGAGCCGTCGCATTCCTGCGCAACCGCTTCTACGATTGGGGTGTCTGGAGGACTCGTCGCCTCCCCGCCGCGGTCGTTTCGGTCGGCAATCTTTCCGCGGGCGGCACCGGGAAAACGCCCGTCACGCTGGCGCTCGCGCAGCTCCTCCAGCGCCCCCCTTATAGCGCCAAGGTCGCCGTCCTTTCGCGGGGCTATCGGAGGAAGTCCCAAGGACTCCAATGGGTCAGCGCCGGTGCGGGGTCTCTGTGCGATTGGGAAGCCTCGGGCGATGAGCCGCAGATCTTCGCCCGCCGCCTGCGCGGAGTGCCGGTCGCTGTGGATGCGGATCGGGTGCGCGGCGGCGCGGCATTGATCAAAGAATATTCTCCGCGCGTCATCCTCTTGGACGACGGCTTCCAACACCGGCGCTTGGCCCGAGACTTGGATATCGTCTTGATGGACCCGCAGCGGGATCTGCGGGACGCCGTATTGCCTCGAGGCCTGCTGCGCGAACCGTTGTCATCGCTGGGCCGAGCTGACCTGATTCTTCTGATGGCGCAGGAAGGCGAGTCTATGGTTTTCGAGGAGAGCTGGAAATATTGTGCAGATCGGTACGGCGAAGAACGCCTGCTCGCTTGTCGAAGTCAACGCAGCGCATGCTATGAGCTGCGTTCCGGCGAGAAGGTTTCCTTGGAAGGTCTCAGCGGTGTGCGGCTGCTCCCCTTCTGCGGCATCGCCAAGCCGGAGAATTTTCTGCTGACCCTGGGCGGCCTGGGCGCCGAAATTCCGATCTTGATTCGCTTTCGCGACCATCACGTGTACAGTCTTCGCGACCTCGAACGGCTGGCCCTGGTCTACGCCAAGCAGAAGGCTCAGTATCTGATCACGACTGAAAAGGACGCCGTGAAGCTGGGCGGTCTGTTTCATGCGCTCCCCATCCTGGTGCTGCAAACCGAAATCGAATGGCTGCGAGGAATCGAAAACCTTCAACGGGAGCTGAACCGAATTTTGGCGAGTCCCCCTAATGAAAGCCCTTAGGCTCAGCCTTTTTCTTGCCGTATTTTTCCTCTCCTGCCAGGTCGTTTGGTCTCAAGCGGTGCTCTCCGAGATCATGTTTAATCCGTCGGAGACGCTGGATAATTATGAGGAATTTATCGAGATCTTTAATACCAGTTCCAGCGAATGGCTCGATCTGTCCGGCTATTTCATCGGCGATCAGGACGAACAGGATTCACTGGTTGATCTGGGGCATGGCTACCTGCTTGCGCCGCGCGGCTACGCGCTGATTCTGGATCCGGACTATTGGGATTATTCCGACGTCTATGACACTTTGATGGATCAAGAGGCCCTGCTGTTGACCATTAGCGATGGCAGCTTCGGCGCGTCCGGTCTGCGCAACAATCCGCCGGACACGGTAATTTTATCCGCTCCCGGCGGGCTGGTCGTCGCCTCCTACTGCTATGATCCTGACAATGCCGATGGATATTCCGAGGAAAAGATCCGCCTCGAGAATGGCGATCAGGCGAACAACTGGGCTAACAGTTTGACTCTGCTGGGCACGCCGGGCTTCGCCAACAGCGTGCAGCCGCTCGATTTCGATATCGCCATCATTGGTGTTCAAGCCGCGCCGTCTCCGCTTTGCTATGGCGATGAAGTCACGCTGACCGCGATCCTGTCAAATCTGGGCTTGCAAGCCTGCGACGCCGGCGAGGTGATATTCACTCTCGGCCCCTTTGATTTTGCCGCGTCGGACTCGATCCTGGGAGCCGCTGATTTTGCCAACCTAGCTCCGGCCGACAGCACAAGTGCCTCTCTATCGCTTGATTCTCTGCCCCCCGGCCCGCATCGCATCACCGCCTACCACAGTCTGGCCGATCTCGATTCCACCAACGACTCCCTCTCTATATTGCTTCCCGTAGGCTATCCGGCGGCGGCGATTATCATCAACGAGATTATGGCCGCTCCAGCCGAGGATTTGGGCGAATGGATCGAGATCTGCAACCGCAGCGCGGCCAATGTGGATCTGCTGCTCTGGGCGTTTTCCGATGAGGATACATCGCAGCGGCGCACCATTACCGATTCCAGCCTGGTGGTCGCGTCGGGCGGCTTTGCGCTGCTAACGCAGGATTCTAACATTTTCGCTTGGGAGATTCCGGATGGTATACCGGTGGTCGTATTGAATAATCAGTGGCCAACCCTAAATAATGACGGCGACACGCCGACTCTTTTCGATGCGGCGGGAGCCATCCAGGATGCCGTCCCCTATGCGGGCTGGGAAATCCCTTCCGGGAATTCTCTCGAGCGCATTAATCCCGATGCCGCTTCTGACGACCCCGCCAATTGGCAGCCCTCGATAGATCCTGCCGGAGGCACGCCGGGGCGCGCGAACAGCTATCAGCCTCCGCCCGTGCCCCCTTCATTCTCCGGCGCGCTGACCTACAGTCCCGATCCCTTCGATCCCGACCGCCACGGCGCCCTGCAGATTCAAATCACCCTGCCGGCCAGCGCCGTTTCCGCCGCCGTCATCGTCTTCGATCTGCGCGGCCGGCGGCTGAAGGTCATCTTCGACGCCAATGTCCCCACCGGCTATCAGGAGATCCTCTGGGATGGCCGCGATCTGGAAAACCGCCGCATCCCTCCCGGGCTATACATCCTCTTCGCCGAATTCCGCGACGCCGCCGGCAACCGTCTCTCCGTCTCCAAAGAGACGCTGGTGATTGCGGGGAGGCTGTGAAGCACCCTCCCCCCGCAGAGCCGGGGTGCCCCACCCACCGCGGCGGATTGCGGTGTTATTTCCGTTGCCGCCAGGACGGGGTGGCCCGGCCGGCTCGTCCGGCCGGGTTTAACCTAAGGATAGCCCGTTTATAATAAACCAGGCCAGCAAGCTGGCCTGGCCACCCGACGCCCACCCCTCAAGTGTGCGTTGACGACACATAATTGACAAAACAGTGACGGGAGATAGTTGACAGGTTATACTTTGAGGCATGTGGATTTAAGGCAAGGGAGGCCGCATGCCTTGGAACGTGTCAACGCCCGTGGACG
>Ga0315284_10000209_pt1 | contig 81375 bp, 89 predicted proteins | sample YL17G09_16_MG_FD_203696 | JGI IMG/M metagenome (GOLD analysis project Ga0315284, IMG submission 203696) | Sediment microbial communities from Yellowstone Lake, YNP, Wyoming, USA - YL17G09_16 | ecosystem: Environmental > Aquatic > Freshwater > Lake > Sediment | place: USA: Wyoming | collected... | reverse complement strand
AATATTTTAATGCAGTTCAAGAGCAAACATTTCAATCAATAGGTGAGCCTGGAACACTATTGACACCTCAAGAACATGAATTATCTGATAAAATTGAGGAGTTAAGTGCAGTAGTTGTTGAAAAAGACCAGCTCATTACTCTTTTAAAGAACCTTATCTGCGAATTTCATGCTAACTCAGTTTACAAAGAGTCTGATGGTGACAAAAGAAGATACCGCTTGCCAATATCTATTGCAATTAAGGTTGAGGAACTTTTAAATAAATAATCATGGGTTTATATTTGAAAATTAAAGAGCAAGAAGAAACAAAAGAGTTATCGAGATTTAATGTTGGAGATATTCTTATATCTGATAAATCATCATTAATATGTATTAAAACTATTGATGAAAACACAATGAATCTTAGGACTGGAAGATTTCACATTCCAGATAAAGATGAAAGGTTTCTTAAGTTAAAAACTGGTCAAATTTTAACAGTTGAATAATGAATAGACCAAAAGACAAAGCATATTCAATATTTAAAATGCATCATGATGCACTAAGAAATATTGATTATGTGTATAGTAAAGAGGAGTATGAAGAGTTAAGAATAATGGCTATATCATCGGCTATTGTATCCTGTAATTTAATAAGAGAAGAATATCTCTTGGCTCCTCAAATTGTATACTGGAATAATATAATCATAGAGCTTAAGTCTTACCTGTTAAATCCAAATGAGCAAGTTTAAATTAGGAGACACAATATTCTTCATGAAGGATAATGTGCCAAAATCAGCAATTATAAAAGGAATTGCTACATATCAAGGTGTTACTTATAACTCTACTAGCGAGAAGCAAACTCCTGTTGGAGAGTTGAGTATTGAGTATCACACTGCTATGTTTGAATCGGTACTAGAAGAAAAAGCCTTCCCTTCTCTTCCTGTATTAATTAAGAGTGTATTTCCTGAAATCAAAGATTTTAGGCTTAATAATGACTAACAAAAAGTTTGTTAGTAAGTAATCTTTAAAAAAGAACAAATGAAAAATCTATTCAAATCACTATTCACTTTGGCATTCATTTTAATGTCAGTTGTATTCTCTGTTTCTATTGCACAAGCAAAAGGTAAAGAGCCACAACCATTCACAAAAGATACTGTATTTATGACAAAGAATGTTGTCATGTATGCGCAGAGAGACACCCTTAAGCTTATGACAAAAAAGCTTACTAAAATAGAAATCAAAAATGGTATTATTTCCGCTAATGGTATGGTGCTCACTAATGGTAAAGCTGTTAAACTTGGAGCAAGAATTAAAGTCTCATGGATCAATCCAAGTGGTACAATAGTTGTCTACACTGGAAATAATGCGCGCAAAGTCAAGTCATCAACGGCTAAAACAAAACAAAAGACTGATAAGCAAGAGAAAGAGGCTTCACAGATGGAAGCAGTGTTATTAAAATAAACAAACAATAAAACATACTAAAAGAAGGGCCTGCATTAAATTGTAGACCCTTTTTTAATGCATCATTGTCATTTCCCAAGGATGGCCTCAAGTGAGAATGCAGAGGGTTAAATCATGTAATCTTTAAATCTAAAACACAATGGCAAAAAAGTTTCTTAAGTTAATAGTTGAAGATGATGAATTAGGATATTCATTATCAATTGAAAAAGGAGGAATATCAATTGCAGAAGGACTTGGTTATCTTGAATTAGCTAAAAATTCAATTCTTGAAGATGCAATGAATATTGATGTTTCCAAAAATAAAAGAGGTCCAATCCCTCCAGGCCAAAGAGAGCAATAATGACAAAAGGCCAAGCAATTAGGGCAATGAAAAAAGGATACTTCATTGTTCATAAATTTTTACCAAGGCCAATAACAATGAGTGGAAATAATATTGTATTGAGTAATGGTGTGTTAGTGCCTGAAGATGTGTTTTGGGAAAACAGAACATATAAGTATTGGAAGAAAAATTACTTTTTATATCAAAGCCCAGAAGAGACTGAGTAGTCTCTTTAATTAAACCCTTTAAATAATAATCGGATGTTACAAGTATTAGTAAAATCAGAAATAAAAATAGACAAGTACGCAAAGGAATATGTGACCATTAGATTTATGGACACAAGAACAATCAGAGAAACTAATGCAAACATTTGGTTAATGGATTATCCATCAATCTTTAATTGCGCAATTAGTTCTGTATTCCCAGGTGCTATTGTTACAAAAGATGTTCAGCTTTATGAATTAGTTGATGAAGATGGTGCTGTTCGCCTTCAGTCTAAATACACTGCAGTTGTTATTGGTGATACATCAGAACAATTCTTCTTCAATGAATTAGTAGAAACTAAGTTCTTGAGAGATGGGAAAATCATTATTCACTCTCCTATTGTATCAAGAATGCCTGAGCCAAAGCCAGCTATTAGTGCGTCAAACCCAATAATAACTCCAGAGAAACCATCTGGATATAATGCGCTTTCAAATGCATTATTAACTGAGCAAACTGCAGAAAACATCACAAATCCTGCAGAATAATACATGGGGCCTGAAATATGGTCCCTATTTTCAATCTTTAAATCCTTAAGTTATGAGTGCCAAGAAGAAGTTATTAGTAAAACTTGCTGGTTCAGAAAGTAGAATTATGATTAATGAAAGTGACATTATATCTGCAATTCCAAATTCAGATAATACATGTACAATTTGGCTTGGTGGTCATCAATTTCACAGAATTGATCATAATGTTGAAGACCTGGCTAAAGAAGCAAATCCAATAACAATTGGTAGAGGGCCAAAAGTATTTCCAAATTCTCAAGTGTAATGGACATATTAGAATACAGACACCTGTTTATTAATGTTGAAAAAGAACATTTTGTAGGTGAATCTCCCACTCTGTGTATCAATGATGAAGGAGAGGTTATGTTTGGAGATTTTACCATTGATGAAGAAGATGGTTTAATCTGTATGGCAGAAGATGGTAGCATTCTTTATAATGTAGAGTATGTAATATCTATTGAAAGAATGTTTGATATTCTTGGGGGTTTAATTGAAAAAGGAGAAATTTAAAATGGTAGTAATCACACATAAAGGTAAGCCAACTATCATTACAGGACTAGAGCATAAATATAAAGTATTCTTATTCAAAGAAATCCAACGCTGGATTATGGAGAATGAGATTAGCGCTATAAATGCTGAGTTATCTAATGATATAGCTCTGGCAGAGCAATTAAGACTCACCAATGAAAGGCTATTATTGAATTGTGATAAGATCCAAGAATCTATTACAATTGATAAGCAACCGCCAATTTATGAGCGCAAGGAGCTTATAAGTGTAAGGAGAAAGCAAGAGATAATTGTTTCAAATTCAGAAGCAAATATACTTCAGGAAATATATAATCACAATCCAGCGGAGTTTAAACTGTTTGTTAAAAAACTATTACCAACCCTTAATTATGAGGATGTAATAGATATTACTGAGCAGTCTCTTTGGAGTGTAGGATTATCCATTGTAGATGTAATTAAGGAATAATGAAAGACTGGAAAGAAGTGTATAAACTACCTTTGAGAGATAGTTCTTTTAATTGGGTATATGATGCTAATGGAGTATTTGTGTTTCAGTTTCTAGATGTTAGTAAAGAAAACAAAGAAAAATTAATAATGGCCATTAACGGAAATCGTTGCCTTACAAATCCAGAATTATCATTCATAAATGAAGGTGGAATTATTAAGACCAACAAAAATCAGAATGTAATTTTGATTAGAGGCTGGGGACACTTAGCTGGTACACTTAATCTATCAGAAAAAGAAGCTGTAAATGTTCAAAATACATTTGCTGAGTTTATTGTGAGTAATCTTAATTGCAGGAACATTTAAAATCATGAAATCATGAACACTAATAAAACACTACGTAGAATTAATGTTAATGGAAGAACCATTAATATCACTGAAATGGAAAAGAAGAAGCTAGTATCATACATGAATACTATCTCAAACTTTCAGATTGAAATGAGAAACAAATACATCTCTTTCAAAAGAAATGAAATCTTCATGGAGCAAATAGAGGCTGAGAAATTGTACAAGGCAATTAACCAGGGAATCTATGACATGAAGGAAATTATCAATGCTGGTATTGATAATGATGAAGATATTTTCTATCCTCACAAATGGCTTGACCACATGGCTACCACAAGATCACATAATCATTTGTGTTTGCTTGGGCCAAATCAAAGACCAATTGTAGTTAGTAATAGCAGTGATGAATTTCTACAAGAAGTTGAGTCATTTATGCTAAAAATGAAAACCTCTGACTTAGTTAAGTTTTTAGAAAAAAGAATACTTGGAGAGCATCAATATGTTATATTAGATGCTTGTGATGTCAAATTTAATAAACAAGACTAAATGAAAAGATTATTAACAATGAGTCTCCTTATTGGGGGCTCATTACTATTTTCTTGCTCTGGCAAGAAAGAAGAAGTAAAGCCATCAATAGATAAAGTTGATTATGGTAAAATTTGGAAACAAGATTACAATGTAACTCTTCCTCCAGGTGTATCTCCAACTAAATACCTAACAAAATCATACACAATTGTTGGTGATTCTGTTGAGATTATTGGAGTTTTTGATAACCCTGTAATTATTTATCTTCCAGCCAATAAGGTTGAATTTGATAAAATACAGAATAATATAGTAAATGGGTATTATCCAGTAGAATCTTTAAAAAGCTACGGAGCTGTTCATCTTAAACCTTATTCCAATTCTTTCAAAAATGTTGACTCAGTAACTGTAAATCCAAATGGTGTTACTGTAAATCCTGCCCTTAAAAGTAGTTTCTCAATCAACAAGATAGAAACCATCAATGGATTAAAATTAGTGACAGGACAAGCTATGGTTTACACTATAGTAAATAATAAGACATCATATTATAGTATTCAGTATGTTGTAAGTATTGATAATTTCAAATAAAGAAACCCCAGTAGCCCAAACTTCAGTGACACTGACCCGGTTAAGAAATGTAAGGAATATTACCGTCCTATTACAGCTAGTCAGGGCTACTGGATAGATTTTAAATCTTTAAAACATTGTGAAGAGTGTGTTTCTGATTAATCAAGAGGCTATTAAGAAGTAATAAGTGGTTAAGGAGATAGCTCAAGGGTAGAGCGAGGTATAAAGACACCTTGGTTGTGGGTTCGAATCCCACTCTCCTTACAAGGCTGACCCAAGGGTATTATCAATAAAGGGACGCTATTAATAGCCCTTCCTGAATGATAATTGCATATAGCCAGTGGTTTATGTGCACAGCAAAGATAAACTGACTGAAAAGTACTATCTAATCCTAAGATGGCATTGCCAATACTGGTAGGATAGTTGTGGGCATGCCGGAGTGCATTGCCCACACAGTTAAGATTTTAAATCATTAAATATTATAAAATGGGAGAATGTGCTGATGCAATCATCAATGGTGATTTTGATGGAATTACAGGTGAATGGCTTGGTGAAGGTCAAGGATTCCCAAGAACAATGGTTGATAAAAAAAGAATAGTAGTTCCGGGTATTAAAAAGAAAAAGGGCCCAATTGCTCTTGATTACAGACACTACCTTGCCTCTAATCTTTTTAAAGATTTCTCTAAAAAGCCTAATCAATTAGAAGTGAATCAGCTAATCACAGATTTTGCTATTCATAGTTTAGGCTTGGCGACAAACATTGGTATAAAAAAAGCTAGTAAGCATGTATATCAAAATAAAGAATCATTCAGTAAGTGGTTACTATTAAAGTCTATTGCATAGTTAATTGAAAACCGATTATTACCATAAAACCTTGTGATTATGTTGCAAGGTTTTTTATTAACTCTAAACTCTAATAGGATGACAATATATGCATCAATTGAAGCATGGGCTATTGCTAATGGAGAAGATCCATCAGGAATAAACCCAAACCCTTCACCTAAAGTGAACTTTCCTTCAGCAGGGAGTGATGATGGGGTTTTCTTATGTCTTAATGAATACAATGGTTATGAACCATGTAAGAAATTATGTACTCATTGTGAAAAACCACATCCAAAAGAATATTTTGAAAACCTTAAAAACAAATAATAGAATGGAATTAGGTAGAGATGCAAGTGACTACAGCTCTGGAACGCCAGTGCTAATAAATGCCCTTTTCTTAGACCTTGATGGTACTGTAAGAAAAAGTAAAACTGGTGAAGAATTTATCAAGGATGAAAATGACATCATGTTGATGCCAGGTATTGAAGAAATACTTCACAAATACGAAGATGCTGGTTGGATAATTCTTGGTGTTAGTAATCAAGGTGGAATTGCTCATGGCTTCAAGAATCTTGAAACTATGGAAAAAGAACTTTATGCAACTGTTGAGTTATTTGAGAAAAATCCTTTCTGGAATATTCAGGTATGTCCTTTTGAGCCTAATGGTAGTGTAGAACCATATAACCACAGGTCTTTAGCAAGAAAGCCTAATATTGGAATGCTTTGTGAAGCAGAGAAAAATGCTTGGATTGAAGGTTTCATTATTGACTGGGATAATAGTATCATGGTTGGTGATAGACCAGAAGATGAAGGATTGGCAAAAAATGCAGAAATGAAGTTTCACTATATAGACGAGTTTCTTACAATGGAACATAATCTTGAAGTGAAAGCTTAAGATAACAGCTAATGGGAATGTAGGGTTGGCAGCACTCACCATTTAAAGAGTTCTCCCTTACCAACGTCATTTAATTCCACATGGTAAAAGCGTGTAGAATTTGGCCTGGATAAATAAGTAGTGAGATTTGGCGTAATAGCACACCCATTAGCTGACCATTAATATTTTGGGCGTTAATTATTACCAGAAAAGCTTGTAACTATGTTATGAGCTTTTTTCTTACCTTGCAATACTAAATTACATACATATATGGAAAAGGCGAAAACCTACAAACAAATTGAAACTGCTGTAACTCCAGTAGGACCAAGAATCCTTGTAAAACCAGCACCAGTGCAAGATAAAACTGCAGGTGGCATATTTACTCCAGGAGCACATTATGTTAAGCCTACAGCTGGAACAGTGGTTGCTATCGGTACTCCAATTGCAGATAGATTAATTTATTGCAAGCCTGGAGATAAAATCTTGTTTAATCAAGGTTGTGGTTCAGAAGTTATTCACATGGGTGAGAAATGTATTCTTATGTGGGCTGCAGATCAAATTGCAGTTACTGTTGATTCAGAACCTGTAGAAGAAACTGAAGATGGGAAGTAGAATGGAAGCTGAAAAGCTAAAACTTGAAGCCTTAAAGAACTCTGACTTCTATAAAAAGTCTCCACCTAAGATTCAGGAAGTGATGGTTAAATTTCCCCCAGGAAACTATAGACTAAAATCTTCCAACAATCAATGCTTTATAGCTGGGTATATAGGATCTGACCCTGATCATGAAGATCCAAAACACCGCCAAGTAACATTTGTTGTAATTAAAACAGGTGTTGGTGGTGAAGATCCAGAAAATGACAAGGGCTTACATCTTGGTGGTATAACAGTAGATGATATAGAGCCTTGGTATGATTAGTAAAAACGCAAAACAAGAGGAGATTGTAGATATAACTGTTGCAAATAGAGGTAGAGGATTCTGGGATATATGTCCTGGTTTTGGGAAAACCACAACTGCAATAAAGTTTATAAAGTTTGTTCTCCTAATGAGGCCTCACTATACAACTACAATTGTTGTGCCTACACATGAACTCAAAGATCAGTGGGAAGAAAAACTCACAGAAAATGGGGTGACTAATTTTGTAGTAAGAGTAATCAATGGGATCATTCAGGGTACAGATTTTGTAACAACTCATATCTGCATAATAGATGAGGTACATTGTGTTTACAGAGGACCAGAATTTAGCAAAATATTTGAACTAGTAAAATCTCCATACTTTATCGGAATGTCTGGAACCATCACTCCTGCTTGCTCTGCAGTTTTACAGCATGTCTTTCCATTGATTGTTAAAATAACAAAAAGAGAGGCAGAAAGAAATGGGTGGATCAATGTTCCAACTGAATACAATTTATTTGTAGAGATGGGTGAAGAAGAAATGAGAGATTACAATAAAGTACATGAACTTTGTGAAGATTGTTTTGCTCATTTTCATTCAGAATTTAATGTTGCTATGGATTCAACTACACTTGCTGGAGCCTTGCAATTTGTGCAGAGAAACAATATGGTGGCTCCTGGGATGCTTGAAATAGACTTGGCAAGAAACCTAAACACAAAGGCAAATGTATGGAGAGATGCTATGTCAAAGAGAATTGCTTTAATTCATTCTTCAAAAGCCAAACTGAGAGCAGTTGCACAATTGGTGAATGAATTACCAAATAGAAAAATTATTACCTTTGGAATGCTTACCGCACCTGCAGATTCACTTACTACTATGATACATGGCTCTAAAGCTTTACATGGTAATTTACAATCTGTAATGGTTAGGCAAGCAGTTCTTAGACAACACAGAATAAGGTGTAATCCAGACCTTGAATATGTTCTTTGTCCAGTTTCAAAATTGCGCAAACTCTATGTATCTATGCTTAGAACTGGAGAACTTACCTGCATGAATACTGTGAGAATGGCAGATTTAGGGTTAGATGTACCAGGTGTTGATACTACTATCATTTATGGAAGAGATTCTGTAAAAGAAAAGGCAGAGCAAAGGGAAGCCAGGGGAACTAGGTTCAATGAAAATGTAAAATCCTTAATTATCAATGTGATAGTTCAAGGAACCAAGGATGTAGATTGGTTAAAGCGTTGCCAAAAAGGGAAGAGGGTAACAAATTTTAATTCGGTTACTGAATTGGTAAACGATTTTAAAACCAATATATTACATGTTTGATGTAGAAGCTATAAGAGAAATCCTAGAAGAAACCAAAATAAGCTCATTAGATGTTCTTTTTTTGGCATATTGTTCAAACAGAAGTGATGAAGACTCTTTAAGATGTTTAAATTCACTTCTCAAGAACAAAGGTAAACTTGGTGTTTTAAGGGAGACAATAGATGAAGCAGTTACTTGCAAAGTAATTGATGGGAGATTAATTGACAGAAGTGGCAAAGTTGCCTTTGCTGACATATTACCTCATCCTTTATTCAAGGAAAGATTCTTATCTGATCCTGACACTATGTTCAGAGAATTATTGGGTGCATACCCAAAAACCACAGTAATTAATGGAAGAACAACTCCACTAATGAAAGGTGAAAATATTGGTGGCATTTATTATGACCAGCAAATGCTTTGTGAATTATATCTAAAAAAGATTAATGCATCCAAAACTGTCCACGACAAGATTATTGCAGACCTGAAACAGGCCAATGAATTAGGATTAATTAATTTTGCATTTAGACATTTTGTACTTGATTCTATGTGGACATCTTTACCTGATTTAATAGGTGGAGATACATCTTCATTTATCAGTAACAAAACAAGTATCTAAATACCATGAGCGCCTTTACGGATACTCTTGCAAGAATAAGACAAGGTTTACAAGGTCACAATAAGGGTGTAAATTTTGGACTCAACAAAGTCTCAAGGTTTATTCCAAATATTCAACCCAAAAGGATAACCACAATCTGCGCTGGTAGTGGAGTTGGCAAGACAACTCTTGCCATTTACATGTATATCTTTTCCCCTTATGAAGCTTATATTAGGGATTCAACCACTGACTATAAGTGTATATTTTATACACTAGAAATTGACATGGTATCTGTAATTGCAAAACTCATCTCAATGAAGTTATATGCTGATTACAGGATTTTGATTAGCCCAGATATAATGTTCTCTAGTACTCCTGGACAAACCTTGCCTTCTAATATATTAGCTCTGATAGAGTCTTATGCTGAATATTTTGAGAGGCTTGAGGAGATTATAGAATTTATTGATGAGCCAACAAACCCTACAGGAATCTCTAAAAGGGCGGAGGAGTTTGCTCTTGAAAGCGGTAGAAAAGTTTATTACAAAAGGGATGGTAGTGAGTGTGAACATGATGACCCACTTAAATATAGGTGGTTATATGTTCCAAATAATCCAAGACAAGTAAGGCAACTAATTATAGATCACTCAGGCTGTTTAAAGAAGGAACAAGAAGCAAGAAGTAATAAAGAAAAGATTGACTTGATGTGCGAAAAAATGGTATATTCAAGAAACAAACTTATGCTATCTTGGTGTGTTCTTTCTCAATTAAACAGATCTCTTGAAGGAGCTGAAAGACAGATGCATACTAGTCACAAGAAGAACTATGAACTTCTTGTACCTGGCCCAGCAGATTTGAAAGATACTGGTAACCTATTTGAATCCTCAGATGTTGTTATTTATGGCTTTAATCCATTTGATTATGGCATTCCGGAATTTGCCGGTTATAAAATAGCAGAAATGAAGGATAGATTTAGAATTATTGGTATAATGAAAAATAGGTATGGCAGGGCCAATATTATGACTGGTTATGGGTATATAGGTGAGGCAAGTTTCTTTGTAGAAATACCAGAATCCTCAGCTATGACATCATTCCATTATAATGTATTGGCAAATATAGGGCGCGATGAAACATTAAACCTAACACACCATTAAGAATGGAAAATGAATTGACTATTGTACATGCATCAAGTAATGCAGTACCAAATGAAATAGTAAGAGTAAATAGTGAAGAGACTATCTCTGTAGACACTATTGACAAGTTAGACACTCTTGATAAAATTACAGCTTTTGCTACAGTTGTTTTTAAAACACCTGGATTCTTCCCGCCTTCCTTTAAGTCAGCTGAAGCAGTTGTTGCTACGATTTTACAAGGAAGAGAATTGGGATTAAAAGCAATGGTTTCATTGCAAAATATTTACTTTATTTCTGGTAAACCATGCTTGGGCCTTTGGGCTATTGCAGGATTGATAAGAAATAAAGGTATTGTTTCTAAGACAATCAAAGATGCTGAACCTGTACTTAACAGTGCTGGCGCTATCTGTGATTATGTCACAACAATTAGATTTTACAGATATAGTAATGCTCTTAGACAAGTGGTAGAGGAAGATTGTACTTTCACTATGAAAGAAGCTATGGCTGCAGATTTAGCTGGAAAAGACAATTGGAAAAAATACATGAAGTCTATGCTTTATGCAAGATGCTATTCAATGGGAGCAAGAAGAGTTGCACCAGATATTATGATGGGTATCTATGAAGTTTCAGAGATGGCTGATGCTAAAAATGTAGCATATAAAGTCTCTGACACTGGTGAACCACAGATAACTGTCATGTCTTAATCACTACTCTCCTGTAGTCAATATTTTACGTAAAAATCTATTCATCATTTCTAGTTTTAAATACACATATCATGTCACAAGAGGCACAAAATCAAGAAGTTGCTGCAGTTGCAGTTAAAGTAAAAACTCCAAAAGTAGTTAAAGAAAAGGTAAAACTTGTTAAAGCTGTTCTTGCTCAAGAAATTCAGGATGGTAAAAAGATCCAGTATTTTATTGATAAATATGAACTTTGTGAAGCACAAATGCGCAAAGCCCTTAAGGCTTGTGGTTTTAAGATCAGAAGCTTTCAAGAACCTCAGTTTGTATTTGAAGATGATGAAGTTCCAGCTAATCAATTAGATTTGTTTGAAACTTCGGAAGCAATTCCAGTAGGGGAAGCCGTAGTTAATCATGCTCAAGAAGCTGTAGAAGTTGCTGTTGAAGTTTTTGATACAACTATTCAAGAAGTTACTTCTGTTCAAGCACAAGCTCTTCCTGAAGCTGATTTCTAGGATCAAAAAATCAAGTCACATGGCTCTCTATACAGAGTCATGTGACATTTTTAATTAATATAATCTCACTAAATTACAATTACAAATAATGGCTAATCCATATAATTTCAAAGACGCAAAAGACGCTCCAGCAGTAAGATATATCAATACTGGTATTCACGAATTAACAGTGCTGGATGTTTACTATCAACCAATAGGTGATTCAGTAAGGAATGAAAGAAAAAAAGAACTTACTAAAGGGGAGAATGATGGCCCACTAGTAAGCTTTACAAAAGAACAAACAAGAATTGTTCTTCAGGTTGAAAAAACAATTGCTGGTAATGAGTCAAGAGGTGCAATTACGGTTATTAGCTTGTATGAGCCCTTCCATGTTGACCCTAAGAAATTTGAAGGCCAAATAAACAGAATTTTTCATATCTTAAGAGCAATGGCTCCTGCTGTTGCTCAAGAAAGAGTTGAAACTTATATCAAGGGTTTCCCTGGTTCTACAACTGCTGAGTTTGCTGAGTATATCAAGAGAGGTTTTGCTCCAAGAGAAGGCGCTGCAAACAAAAAATTAAGATTGAAATTCATTGCTGATCAGGATGGTAAATTTCCACAAATTCCAAGCTACTATAGTGGCTTTGCAGAATGTGTAGATGTTCCTACTGTTATGAAATACAATGAAGAAAAAGAAGGTCTTGCTAAGAAATCAGGTGTTGAACTTGCAGAAGATGACAGACCTTCAACATTTGCTTCAAATACTGCAACAACATTAGCACCATCTAATGCTCCAGTTGCAATGTCAGTAGCAGCAAGTCCAATTACAACTCCTGAAGCTACTGCAGTTGCTCCATCAGGAGAAGTGAATATCTTTGCTCAAGCAGGAGCAGATGACTTGCCATTCTAGTCTAGGTCTAACAAGCCTATAAGTACATAGGCTTAAACTCCATAAGCCATGTATAATTTTGCAATTGCTCAAGATAATTGGAAGCCATCCATTGATTGTGTAGACATATACACTCAAATATCTGAGATGGATATTTATTTTAAGGTCCTAGGCTATTTGCCAAATGATAAAATCTCATACAGAAGCCCTTTCACAAGAGATTCAACGCCAAGTTTAAGGTTTAAACAAAAGGCAACACATCTCATGTGGAAGTGCTTTAGTACTGGGAAATCAGGCAGTGCTGTAGGATTAGTGGCAGAATTAAGAGGAGGTTTATCCTTCTATGAAGCAGTACAATATATAAGGAACAACTTTGGTTTATCTGATGTTTATCAAAAACCAGAGCCAAAACCAATAGTTGAAAAAAAGCTTGAAGTAGAGCTTTTTGATAAAACTCCTCAAAGTTTTTACAGTTATTGGGAGTCACATTATATCACGAAAGAAATTCTTGAACAATATGATATTAAGCCAGCCAGAAGGGTTTGGCTTAATAATGAGTTAGTGGTGTCTTATAGGGACACAAATCCTATAATTAGATATAGGATAAATGGCAAGTATAAAATATACCAGCCATTCTCTACTTACAAATGGTTTTCAACAACTAGGGCTACAGATATTCAGGGTTATAAGCAATTACCACCAACAGGAAATATACTTGTAATATCAAAGGCAATGAAAGACGTATTAGTCTGGAGAAGACTTGGTTTTTGGGCTATTTCTCTATGTAGTGAGTCTGCTAATTTACCAGAAGGCTTAGTAAGGGAGTTGAGATCTAGGTTCAAACATGTAGTATGTATTCTTGACAATGATGCTGCAGGAATTAAGACAATGGAAAGATATTACAATGAAGAAGGTATACCCTATGCAATCATAGATGCTTCTTTTGGATGGAAGGACATTGCTGATTATATTCGTGATAATGGAGTCTCAAAAACAATTAATTTAATCAATAGTTTACATTTTAAATTTTAAAATCATGTTGCCAAATTCGGAAAACTCAAATAATGAAACAGGTTCTTCTGCAAATGTAATTCCCTCTACATCAAGAAGAATTGCTATTGTTTCTTCTAATCAAACTCCAGGTATGCCACCTCCAGTATTTGAAGGAGAGTTCAGAACTACTGCAGACTTAATGAGAGCTGCTCAAATTAAAGATGGTATGTCTATTACTGTTGTAGAATCAAATAGAACCAAAACACCTCTTTCAGTATTGGTTCCAGAGCAAGTATTGCCTCTTGGTGACTTAACTGTATATTTGAGCCCTTCTCAAATGTCAGGAGCAATTTTGCTTTAATCTAAATTAAAAGAACCCCTCTTCTTGTTATCAGGGAGAGGTTTTTTTTTTGTTTTACCACTAAATTAAGTAGGCATGAATATTTTAAGTCTAATTTCAAGAAACGCACTCATGGCTATAGTTATGGATTGCGAAGAAATTGTTGTTGGTAATAAGACCAGGGAACAACTTGAAGTAGAGGTTGAGGAATCTTTAAAAAAGAGAGTTCCTAAATCTGAAGTAAACGAAAGTAATACCAATGCCAATATTGGCGATGATTTTGTGTTAACCTCAAAAACTGATCTTACAGAAATGCAAAAATTATCTGCATCTGTTGGTGAAGCACTAGCAGCAAGAGGAGCATTTGAAGCAATATCTTATTTTAAAGCACAAAGGTCACTAGCAGAGGTTGGTATTATACTTATTCCAATGGAATGCCTAGGGTTAGATCCTGAGCAATTTGGGATGGGAAGACAAAATAATCTTCCAAAAGATTTTGGAAAGAACTTTGAAGACCTAATGGGTTCTCAGGATGGTACTCCTGAATAATTATGACTATGATGTGCTTGCATGTCTAGCCATAGATCTTGGTATTGGAGCTCCGACATACACAACTACTAGGAAAAAACTTGTAGAAGATTTGTCAAGGGTAATTGCCATTGAAAAGAGAGAGATAAAGTCTGGCAATGAAGCCATTCTTTATGACAAAAGAATCAAAAGACTCTTAAGAGAACATAAAGAATTTCTTAAGTCCAGTACAAAGGAAAGAGAAAATTATTGGAAGTTTAGGTTTAAAGAGATTCAGGATGCAAAAAATGATGGATTCACTGTTGTTAAAGGTGAAGGTTTATTTAGAACTCTAGCCAAAGAAGCACCAATATTATTCTATGGTGAACCACTATTGAATGGAAGTCAAACTCCAATTCAAGATAGGTTTAGACCATTTGCAGAGCTTGATACTGAATTATCTGATAGGGCAACTAGGCAAAACAATATTACAAGGAGTCCAAGAATATCAAATCCTGCCCCTCTACAGACATTTCAAGACATAGAGGGCGCATTATCAAGTTCAGCAAGATTAATTAATTCTGAGCCAGCTCAACCAGTTCCTGGGCCACATGAAGAATTACCTCCTAGTGATTATGTAGCACATTTTATGGGAGAACAAGGAATCATTATTGATAATCAATCTGGCGTTATTATGACTCAAAATGGAGATGTAGCAAACACTGAAAGAGGTACTGTAAGTGCTATTACAGCTGAAGTTCCTCCAAGAAGAAGAAGAGGCAATCCAAGGAATAATGACCAATTTGAATTTGTAGATCCTGAAACATTACTATCAACAAATCCTTTACAGGAGCAAACCGGAAGTGTTTTCATCACTTCTACTGGTGGTGAAATTCCTCTTGATGATATTGACGACTATGGTAATGAAGACATTGTAATGGAAGTTGATTATGAGGATCCAGATGATGAGGATGAAAGGGAAATAGAAGAAATTGAAAGGATTAATAGAGAAAGAAGAACTCCTGTAAATCCTCTTGAAATGGTTCCATTTAATGAAGTTCCAAATAACACTGCAATACCGGTAAATCCATTTAGAACCTTTGAGGAAATTATGAATGGAAATACACCGGCTTAAATCACTTATACAAATGGCAATAAATCCAAAAGTAAGAGAAATGGTATCAGCGTTTAATGCTTATTTTGGTGAAGAATTTGTTTGCTTACAAGGCCGATCAGTTTTAATTCATTTTCCAACCAAAACAGTTGTATTAAATAGTGACCACACAAAAAGAATTAACATAACTGATTTATATGTTATGCTTAATTTTACTGCAAGAGCAGATTCTGGGATTACAATAACAAGGATACAAGGTGATGTGGGTTCATACTCTGCATTACAATATCAAAACAATTATAGACATTCTCATCTGCAATCAGGTAGAGAAAATAAAGGCTTTGGTGATTTCTGTCTAGGAAACTCTGAGCTTTCATTAATGAAGAATAGGTCTGGAAATCGAATATTCAGTTATGATGACTTCTTTTTGATGGCAAACATGATTGATATATTTATGGGGTGTGAAGGAGCAAGTCCATTTATACATATTACCCAAGGCACTGCAGTAAGGGGAGGTGCAGCACAAACAAGACCAAGACTGACATCAGAAGAGGCTGGAAGAATCATAATGGATCTTGGTTATTTCCCAGACTTCTCTTATGCTGAAGGAGCCAATCCAATTACTCCATGTGTTTCTGAGGATTATCTGTTTGAATTTGCTAAGAAATTAGGTAAGCATCATCTTGGTATTTATAATACTGAAAAAGGATATGCAGATGAGTTTGTGTATGAAGACAATAATGATGCATATCTTATTACTTTAAGACATGGAACTATTCCAGGTAAATTCATAAAATTCAAAAGAGAAGAAAGACCCATAGTAATTCATCCTCCAGTATTAAGTACAGACCCAGCAAAAAGAGCTACTGAAGTTTTGGTTGATTTCCCAACCCCAACTACTGTAAACATTATTAAAGAGGTTATTATTGAAATCTATAATGAAAAAATAAGGGACATATTTGGAAGTCCTGATAGGGTTGTTAGATACACTGAAAATTACAAAAGAGTACATCCAACTTCGGATAAGTTAATTTTAAATCACCTTCTAAATAAAAATAGGTAATGGAAGTAGTAAAATATACAGGTTTTGGTAAACCTAAAGTAGTAATTTCTCCAAATGTCCTTAATGATATTGATTTCATGCATAGAGAGTATAAAAGCCTTGAATGGTCTGGAGTTATCTTTTATTCTGTAAATGGCGACTTATCAAAACCAGAAGATTTATCATTTCTAGTTCATGGCTTCTATTTGATGGATTTGGGGACTTCTGGATTCACTAAGTTTGATTTTAACACAAACATGCCTGACATCTATATGGAGAACCCTGAGGTCTCAGAAAATGGGTGGACAATGGGTTTAATGCATTCTCATCACAATATGGACACTTTCTTTAGTGGAGAGGATTCTCGCGTACTTCATGTGAATGCAGATTTCTTTCCTCAGTTTCTGTCATTGATTGTAAACTGTGCTGGTAGTTATAAGGCTAAGGTTTCTACAGTAATTGAGGGAAATGTTGTTGAAATGTTTGAAAATATCCCTAATCTTCCTGCAAACGTAATTTCACAACAGAAATTCATTAAAGTTTATGATTGCGAAATTGTAAAAATGATTTGCTGTGAGGAAAGATTCAAGGAGCTGGCAAAAGCAAAGCCTAGCTTTTTTAGAGATTCTACATCAAGAGAAGGAAATGACTTTCAGGTATCTGTGAGGGCAGATTCTTTTCGTGGAGGAACAAGAGAGGCTGACTGGGAAAATCTTGAAACCAATTCAAGAAAATTCAGGAATGCACCTTATGTTCAAAGTGAAATTGGATTTAATAATGGATCTGAAAAGTTTGACGAGGATTTTGGTGTTGTGGAAACAACTCAAAATGGCACTCCAGTTGATGACATCTTTGATGAGAAAGATGAGAAAATCAGTAGTAATAGTGCTGTAAAAATGTGGACTGAATCCAGAGAAAAAAGAAGAGAAAATAGACGTAAACATTAAAAATCATGAGTACTGCAAACAAAAGGTTTAGTGCTTTTGAGTGGTCCGTAAGTAAACTCAAAATACAAGTAATTGGATGTGGTATGATAGGATCATGGATGTCCCTATATTTAAGCAGGATTGGACACCTGCTTGAGTTATGGGACAATGACCTATACTCGGTCCAAAATATATCAGCTCAGTTCTGTGGTGTACATAATTTATCAGCAAACAAAGCAACTGCACTAGCAAGCAATATTAAACTATTCTCTGGTAGTGATGTTTCAACTCAAGCTCATGCTGGGTATTTTGTACCAACAACTACAGCAGATATTGGTGATTGCTTTGTTTCTGCAGTAGATAGCATGAAGTACAGAAAGATGTATTATGAGCTTTGGGTTAAAAAGCAAATGGAACATAAAGCTGCTGGAACAACTCCTAAGCATAGGTTCTTTATTGACTTTAGAAGTTCGCCTCAACATTCTGAATTCTTTCTTATTACTAATGGTGCTCAAGCAAATGAGTATGCTAAATCATTGTTTTCTGATGATGATGCTGAGGAATTACCATGTAATGCCAAGGCAACCACTCACAATGCAACATTGATTACTAGTCTTGGAATGGCAGCAATTAACAATTTAATCTCCAACAAGATTAATGGCATGACTATCTTAGATGTACCATTTCATTGTTATGTTAATTTGCAACAATTAGACATAGCCAAAACTTATGTATAGCCTCCAAGACATATTAAAGGGTAGTGAAAATATTGTTTTTAACCCTGATGAATCAAAGCATGTTGATTATAAGAAAGTATGGCTTACGGCTATAGATTTATACATGATTGCCATGTTTGTAAAAGAGGTTAATTCTAGTGAAGAACTCCTTATTAATTTAACAGAAAGTGATATAGACATGTTTATTAGTGATCTTGAAACTACTAATATTGGAAGGATGAGGGTCACCGGGACTAGTATCCCTTTTGCAATGATAAACGCGAAATCTTCAAGAGAAGATTCTATGTCAGGAAGGTTAAGTCAATATGGAATTACTTTTATTGGAGCAAATGTATATACATGTTTTTCAAGAGGTGGTGATCCATATATTGATATGTTTGTAAGAGCTTCAGAAGCAAAAAGGATAATATATCAAATGCTTACTACTGGCAGTTTCACAAATGAAGGAATTGTATATGTGGCTAAGACAAGTTATACTAGGATTACTAAGCCTTCACAACGTGAATTTTCATATTACTGGAGTATTGCAGAAAACCAAAACATTCCAATAATAGCAAAAGACAATATTGATCAGTTATACAGACAGAAATCTACATTTTGCCTGGAAAGAGATGGGCATAGAATTGATACTATACCAAAAAATATTATTGAAGAGATTAAGCAAAGATTTATTAATGGAATACTTGTTAATTATGGATCTCATTCCAGAGGAGTATTAAGAACTATTAATCCGTCTTTACCTCTTAATAAACAAGGGAAAGAAGTTGTTACTGGTATAGGGGAGGGATTTGTACCACTAAGTGAATTTGATTTATAATGGTAATCCAAAGATTAATAGATCTGTTCAGTGTAGATTTGGCAAATCCAAATTTTTACATTCAAGGAATAAATATTCCATCAAAGAAAAATAGTAAACGTTGGACTGGTACACATATAATTTCAAGTAAGAATGTAACAGCTTTTGAAAGAAACATTTCTTTGGTGTTCTCAATACAAAAGTCAAGGTTTTTAGAGGTAGCCAATGCTACTTCTAAACCTATTCTTCTTGGGATGTATCTTATCAGGGATACCAAGAGAGAATTTGATTATAATAATATAACTCAAGTTATCTTGGATGAAATGGAGGAACATGGCTACCTTTCAAGAGACAATATGGATAATGTGGTTGTGATACCACTTGGCTATGAGGTTAATAAGAAAGAGTGCGGAGTTAAATGCTTTATACTTTGACATTATAAAAACTGGAATCTAATATGGAAAACTCACTTAGTCTTTATCAAATAGAGGCCTCTTTATCAGAAACACTTGCAAATATTGCAGAAAATGATGGGGTAGTAACTCCAGAACAAGAGATAGCACTTGCTATTACAAGAGAGAATCTTGCGGTTAAGCTAACCACTTATTCTGATGTTATTAAATCTATCAATCAAGAAGAAGAGCTTGCAAAATTAGAAATTGCAAGAATTGAAAGATGGCTTTTTAAGAAAAAGAAACTTATTGAGAGTCTTGAGACAAGAATGCTTAGTGCTGTAAATGAGTTTGGTGATTACAAAGGCAAAGAAAAGGCAAAGTCTATATCAAGTGGGACAATAACTTTTGCAGTCAAAAAGACAGCTTTTGTATTCATTAACAACCAGGAAGATATTCCGGTTGAATACATGAATAATGAAATTGTTATTAAACCAAATCAAGTAGACAAGGTTAAAATTCTTGACTTTCTTCTTGCAAATAAAATTGCATTTACACAATCCTGCTCTCCAGATAAGACTAAAATTAAAAACACAATTAATGATGGCACTATAGTACCTGGTGCAGATGTCCTTAAAAAAGACAGTCTAAATATTAAATAATGCTAAAGAAGCATAAGTTTAAAATCATAATAACAAAGTACTATATTTCTGGACACAGAGAATTACATTTATCTGAAGTATGGTTATATGAGGATGGGAAAAAACCAAGAAAGCTTAATCTTGATAATACAGATGATTGTCATTTGATTGGTAAGTATCCTATTTTCTTTGAAAATTATGAAGACATTAATTATGATGTTGAGGTTAAGGTTTTGTATTGGTTTATACACTCTGTAATTCAAATAAGAGGTTATGTATCTATTTCTAAAAAGGGTATATTGCTTGAAAATAGGCACATAATTGATGTAGTTCCTAAGCTCAATAAAATAAAACTAACCTTTCGCGGAAATGGATAATCTATTAGAAAAAATGAAGAATACTCCACTTGTAAAGCAATTAAATCACCTAAAAGAGTTAGGATATAATTGTGAAGCAAGGGAGTATTCTGATTTTATTAGGCTATTTACTTATTTGGATTCTGATATTGTAATTCAAAAATATAGCAAGTCGGGTGAATATGTTAACATGTACATTGTAAAAAGAAAATATTATGGCAAAAGATATTCAAAGTGAAATAGCCGAGATTAAAAATGGCTTGGCAAAATGGGAAGAATCTGAAGATGTTTCAGAAAAAGGCTTAGAACTAAAAGAGAGAATGATTAAGAGTCTCAAGTTAGAATTGGCTAAATATGAAATTGATGAGGGTTGGGAAAATTTTAAAGAAATCCTTAAGGCAGAAACCCCAATAAATCTGGTTGAATGTTGGAATAGAGATTTTAATCACCCAACTTTTGAATACCCAACAGATCCAAATAAAGAGCTTTCGATTAAAAGACTAAGGCTCATACTTGAAGAACTTCATGAGTTGGCTACAGCTCTATCTGTAGAACAAGAGTTCTGTGATTTGATGCTTACAGAGGCTTCTCATTGTGTTGCAAATACTGGAGAAATTAACATGCCAGAAGCACTTGATGCTGTTACTGATTTAAGAGTTGTTCTTTATGGTGCAATTAATGCTTTTGGATTAACTAATCTTGCAGAGCCAGCTTTTAATGAAGTAATGAAAAGCAATTACTCTAAAATGTGTAAAACAGAAGAGGAGGCCAAGATTTCTAAGCAAAAGTATGCTGACGCAGGAAGAGATGTAAATTATCAAGAAGCACCTACAGGTTTTGTAATGAAAGAAGTAGGTACTGATAAGATTCTTAAATCTTACCTTTATCAACCAGCAAATCTCACCAAATTCTTCTAATATTTATATGACAAAAATTAGCGCAAAAATAGTTGCAGACTCTATTTCAAGAAAAGGTCATCGCATAACAACAATGGAGTTGGTTTTTCCAAGATTTATTTTGGCAGAATTAAATACTCACCGGTTATTTTCTAAAAATTCAGCATCAAGCAGGGCTATTCCTTTTGAAAAAATGCTTAAATCAGTAAAAGAAGACCCATTCATTCCTATTGCTTGGCAAAAGGACCACAAAGGCATGCAAGGAACTGAGTATTTTACTGATAAAAAAGATATTTCTTGGTTGACAATGAATCATCTTAAAGCAAGAGATCAGGCAGTAGAGAGAGCTATTGACGCAAATGAAAAAGGCCTTACTAAACAAATATGTAATAGGTATTTAGAGCCATTTATGTGGCATAAAGTACTTCTTACTGCAACTGAGTTTGAGAATTTCTTTAATTTAAGATGTCCTCAATATGAGTATTTTCTAATTGACAGAATTTACAAAGCTAAATCAAGAAAAGATTTAATAAGACAATTTTCTGACAGTGCTATTGTGTCAAAACAATTTGAATCATATAGTGAATTAGGTTGGCTTTCTATAAATAAAGGCCAAGCTGAGGTTCATATGATGAGACTTGCTGAGTGCATGTATGATGCAATGGTAGAAAGTTCTCCAAAAATTCTTGAACCCGGTGAATGGCATATTCCATATTTTAACATTGATGCCATGGAAGAAGCTGAAATAGTTTTACTTGGCTTTGCTTCTGGTGATTACTTCAGCAAGACTAATATAAAGCTTAATCTTCAAACAGCACAACTAATGGTATCATCTGCAAGGTGTGCAAGACTTAGTTATGAAACTCTTGGTGATGATGCAAAAATTGATTTCACAAAAGACTTATCTCTTCATGATAATCTTTTAAAATCAAAACACATGAGTCCTTTTGAGCACTGTGCAAAAGCAATGGATGACAAAGAGTACGAGACAAATGTAAAAGGTTTACTTTTTGATCACTCAAGTACAATGGAAGGATATCAGCCAGAAGGTAATTCTCTTGGATGGTGCAAGAATTTCCGTGGATTTATTCAGTATCGTGAACAATTAGAAAACAAATAACATGGCTGAAGATAATTTTGACCCAGTAAATAAGCCAAAGCATTATGCTGGCAATTCTATTGAACCCATAAATGCCATTGAATCATGGAAGCTTGGGTTTAATCTTGGAAATACTGTAAAGTATATTTCCCGTGCAGGTAAAAAAGACCCTGCAAAAACTGTTGAAGACCTTGAAAAAGCTGCTTGGTATTTAAACAGAGAGATTAATAATCTCAAAGGGGTTACAGAAAAATCTTCTTAATACCTTGAAAATACTAGATGTAAATTTAGTAATGTTTGAAGATGATTCAAGTGGAGAATATGGCCTATGCCCTAAAGGAACTGAAGATAAAAACTTCAATGCATTCTGGAATGGCATAGGCATTTTTCATGATGTCTTTGAGCATTGGTTTGAAGAAAAACATAAATATTTTAAAGGTGATTATGCTTTTAATATTTGTGGAGAAATGTGTGCTATGGGTGCTGCGTTCTATTATTATGAAATATTGGGAGAATACAGGAGCGGAAGAAGCATTTATAGTTTTTATGATGCTATAATGAATGAAAATAAATATAGTATTCAAGAGGCTATTAAAGACGGTAATTGTTTTTTTGGAGATGAACTTAAATGTTGTATTCCATATCAAAAACCAACAACACACTTAGATGACTATATTAATAATCTCGTAAAAGAAATCAAGGACTTTAAGATTTCAAGTGAGTATCCTGAGTATTCTTTAAACTATAAAAAATCTGCAACATTTCAGAATATTTCAAATCCTTATAGGTATGGCTATAAAATGGCAGAAAAGCTTATTTCTTCATCTTGGAGAAACACAAACACTCTAGTAAGTTTTATTAATTTCTTTAATGATTTCTGCAAGAATAACTCTGCAGAAGAGTTTTCATGGGGATACTCTGGAATTAATGTAAAGGTTTTTAAAGAAAAAGGAGAAGTTAGAATTAAAGCCTATGCAATATCACATGAAGGGAAAAGAGAATTATTGTTTAATAGCAATTATTGATTTATGGCAAAAAGAAAAATAAAATTAACACCAGAATCCGAGAGGGCAGAGGAAAACCAAATTTATCACATGGTCATGCTTGCTGCTGCAACAAGAGAAAGTATGATGATGATAAAAGCTGGTCATTTTGCTGATTCAAAAATCAGAAATCATTATATTCGCGCCAAAGAATCACTTAATGAAGTATGCGACTATTTTATTAATAAGATTCCAGAAGAATCAAAAGAGTTTTTTGATGATGCAGTAGAGACTGTTTATGAGTCTTTAATGAAACAGATAAAAGCGTCTAATACAGAAAAAAAACCTAAACAATCTAATTCAGAATAAAATGTCTAAGGCATCTTTAAAAAAGTCAATCTCAGAAAATAAAAGAAATTTCAAGGAAGAAATTTACACTGCAGGAAAAAGAATCTCAGTTGTTCTTGATGCTAGTAGTGTAAATCAGAGACACGAAAAAGCAATTCAAAAACACCCTTCAAAACAAAAATAGTATGTGTCATGTTACTTTGGTCTGGCTTGTATGTGTTTGTATTATAATTACGTATATTTATAGGCTTAATAACAAAAACAAAAATAACCTTCTATAACGTATTAGTATCATGGACTTTATAACACAGGAAAATATTAAGAAGATTGTTCCCTTAGCAAGCAGTAAAACTCTTGCTATCATAACTCCATTCATGAATGTTTACTGTGAAAAATTTGATATAAATAACAAATTAAGGTTTGCCGCTTTCATTGCTCAAGTAGCACATGAAAGCGGTTCTTTTTTTTATACAAAAGAAATTGCCTCTGGAGAAGCTTATGATACAGGCCAAAAAGCAATTGATCTGGGTAATACCCCAGAAAAAGATGGTGATGGACAGAAGTTTAAAGGAAGAGGATATATACAGATTACCGGTAAATTTAACTATACTAAATTATCAAAAGCTTTTGGTATAGATTTCGTTAAAACCCCTGAATTATTAGAGCAACTTGAATATACTGTAGCATCTGCATGTTGGTTTTTCTACGTAAAAGGTCTTAATATTCTCGCGGATAAGCAAGAATATAAAAAAATTACAAAAACTATCAATGGAGGCTATACACATTATAATGAAAGGCTTGCTTTTTATGACAGGGCAAAACAAGTTCTTAATATTAATATTTAACGCCATGACAATTAAGCAAATTGCTTCAGAATATATTACTCCATTGTTTGTGGCAGTGATGACTTCAATTTCATTTAAAATTGAGGGTTTGTTAATTAAGATATTGAGCCCTTTGGACTTTGCTCTTGAAGAAGTGATTCATATTTGCTCTTCAATCTCTGCAGTATTAGGAGTTACATATCTTTTTCTGAAGATATTTTTCTTATTTAGAAATAAAGGAGAAGTTAATAAAAATGAGAAGAATTAGAATGCTCATAGAAAGAGCAAAAAAAAGAACCCCAGTGTTCTTTAAGAATGTAAGAAAGGCTGGATTATACCTTTCTGGATTTTCATTAAGTATTATTGCTGTTCCTGGAATAGAGTTATATCCAGAATTTGTATCTTTGTTTCAACACTTAGCAACAATAGGTGCAACAATGGCTGCAATTGCAACATTTGCAGTACAGAATGAAAGTGAAATTCAAGATCCACCTATAAATAATTAATATGAAATGTTATCCTATTTTATGGTTGGTATTTATGTCATTATACCTCTTCTCGTGCTCTGCATCAAGAAGATTTTTAACACTAGTAAAAAACCATCCAGAACTAGTGGACACATCCCTGGTAAGAGATACTTTATTTCTAAAAGGAAAAGACAGTGTATCAATTGTGAAGCAGTTTGAAAGATTTGACAGTTTATTCACACTGTATAAAGATACTTGCGTAAATAGCAAGCCTGTGAGGATTAGTAATCCTGTACTAAAAAAACAGATTACCAATTTGATCAGAGCAGAATGCGGATTAAGTGAGGGTGTCTATTTATCTAATAATACAAAGGTGGAAATACTTAAAGCCAAAGATGGACATTATTATTTAGTAGCAGAACATAAAGAAGTGGTGTACAAACCCAATATAATCCATAAAGTCGGAGGAATACAGTGGGTATTCAAGTACTGGTATTTATTCGTAATTGCCGCTATGCTTGGATATATTCTCCCCAAGATACTATTTGAGATTATAAAATCGTTTATATAAAAAATCCCCTAGCCTTAATTGGTTAGGGGATTTTTTTTTATTAGCACTTACTAGTATTCTTTATCATCCGAGACCCATTCCTGTAGCCTTTTAAAGATTTCTCTCCATAAACATAATCAGGAATAGGATTAGTACTTACTGCTTGATAATTCTCTAGGTACTTAGGTTGCTTAAAACTTTTAATACCATCAGCAGCTGTAGCCTGAATGCCACTTGGCGCAGGCTCTCCAGCAATATTATTACCGCCATTATATAGGCTTTTTGGTTGCTTTTTACCAACACCTTTTCCTCCAGCATAAGTACTAAATGCAGAACTAGCAGATTCAATTGCAGATTGGGTTAACTGGTTTTGATAGTTAATTTTGTTTTGCTCAATTTGCTGTTGGACTTCAATATTCCCCTGGTTGGTTATTTCTTGCCTTTTAATTGGCTTACCAATTTCTTGCTGTAAAAAATCATTTTGATCATATATTCCTTGGGAACCAACAGCATAAGATTTAATTCCTTTTGCTGCAGTCTTAATCTGTGGTTGCTTCTTAATGCCAGCGCCAGAAGTTTTAGTAGTACTTCCAGTCTCTGAAATATTTGGTGGATATAATCTAAATCCTCTCATAGTAGTCGCGTTTAAATCTGCCTCTGTCATTTTACCATTAGTAGGAGCAACAGAATTTACATAATCAGGCTGTGTGGCTGAATCTAATGCATTCTTTTTGGCTACCTGCCTAATTACATCACCAGAAGAAGTTGGTGCATTGTAGGGCCCAATTTTGTCCCTAATTGGACCTCTACTTTGCTTGTAATTACCAATAGCCAAATCATTTCCCATATAAATTTCTTTATTTGCATAGACCTGATTAGGCTGTATGTTAGGATTTGGAATACTAGGATTTGGCTTTTTCATTTTGTCCATTTTTCAATTGGTGTTACAATGCCAGAAGGATTCTTTAAAAACTTCCTAGCACCATTAAATGTGTGATCACTATAGCAATAACCTGTTTCATTATTGAAATATAGATTATTGCCATAGTCATCTTTCACATAAGTTTTATTTCCCTCTACTGCAATTACAGTAGCTTCTTCTTCAATTTGTATCCCCATATACTCAGAGATATAAATGATTTTAGTCTGTGAACCCAACGGCATAAAACTTACCTCCCTCTGCTTCTATATCAGAAATACCATCCTCCTGCCAAATAAGTTTATGACCAGACCATTTAACAGCTGAAAAAGAGTTCAATCTTGCGGCAACAATTGAGTTTACATGAACATCAATTGGTACATTTAGTTGACTAAGAATATTTTTATATGTAGGGAAAAGATGCTTATTAACAATATAAGCATGGCAACTACACATTTGAACGATCCTATCCCAATATCTAGTTTCAGGTTTTGCACAATTACCAAATGTTGTATAACCCAAGAATGCAAAATCAAACTTAAACGTCATGTCACTAAGGTAATTATCAATCACTATATCAAATAATGGATTAATAACAACATCATCCTCAAGGATAAGAATATTTTCATATCCTTTTTCCATTGAGTCTTCAAGAATTTTAATAGTAGTAAGAGTAAGGGCATACGCGCCCTTATTCCATCTATTTTGCCCTGTCTGTGGTGGCAATTGAACATCAAGCTCCATTCCATCAATGGCTGGGAATACTTCATATTCAGAAAACACCCCTTCAAGTTTTTCTACAAATCCTTTTATCCAGATCTTTTCTCCATTGTCATCAAGAATAAACTCTCCATTTTTGTCAACTTTGAAATAACCATCTTTTCTGTCGGTTCTTCTCTCCAAATGGATGAGATAAATGTGTCCTATTTCCATGATCTTTTTAACTTTTATGCTACCAATAATTTAACTGGACTTGATGTTTGTACGCCACTTGCTATTGCTTGTTTAATACCGCAGAAGTAATAATTAGTAAGTACTACACTGTCTTGAACAAGCATTCCAAATTGAACACCTTTTACTGTAACAACAGCTGCTGTTAAATCAACAATTGAAGATACAAGTGTATTTGGATTTATCATTTTGTTTGCATTTGCAATACTAAATTGACTAATACTTGTTGGCGCAGTTACCTTAAGTGTTAGTGAACTAGTTCCTTCAATTTCAGCATCACTAAGAGACATATTTCCATTTATCTCAACTATAACACACTTGTCTATGAATAATTTATCATAGTTTGTTGTTGCAGAAAGACCACTAAAACTAATAGCCCTTGAGTTTAATATTGATAAATAGTACACTGTGACCTTTGTAAACAAACTCATTGTGATAGCATTTATGTTTGACAGGTTTGCGTACCACAATGTCATATTCCCAAGAGTAATTCCATGTATATTTATCAAGTTTGAATAGAATAAATCTACATTTGTAAATGTAGCATATTTAACATTCTGTATTAAAGCAGAAGTGTTAAACAAGCCATTTGTAAATGTAGAATTCAATACAGACTCAAACTGTAAGAATCCACCATCAGGAGAAATTCTATCAAGAGTTAACGTATCACAGTTTGTAAAATTACAAATCCAGTAATTGCCAGGCCCAACAGGAATAGAAAGAATATCCTGAATATTATATGTCTGTCTTAATTGAACCACAAGATATGTATTATATAATACTACACCTGCGGTATATGAGAAGTTGGTAATCTCTGTAGTGTTAAATATAGAGTTTATTAGTGTTAAACCAGGATCTGCAATATTCTTTAAGTTTATTGTTTTTATAATGCTATTCTTTCCAGATGTAAATATCTTAACATCGGAAGACCCATTAACAATATCTCCATCCCTAAGAGATGTAATACCCTCAACAAGTGTTGTTGGTGCATTAAGATAAATAAATTCACATCTTTCACCAATTACGCCCCCATTAGAGTAACTATCATTTATTGATCTATTATTGTTTCCAATAGAGTACTTGAATGAATTACTAACAGCAATATAGGTATTACCACTACCAATTGTTCCATCAAAACTGCTCAAAAGAATATTAGCATTATCTGACCCAACTTCAACTCTCTCTCCTGGTTGATTTGAATTAAAAGATATACCAGTATTACTATCGCCAATTTTAACAATACCATTGGATCCCACAACTTGAATTTCACTACAGTCTGGACCAATACCAATGGGACCTCTAAGATTTGACATCATAATATTTCTGCAGTTCTTACCAATAACAATTGGACTACCAATTATATTGCCATCAAGAGTGATGTTTCTACAGTAAGAACCAATAGTAGCATTTTGAGCTCCAACAAATGTCATGTCATAAGAGAATCCATCAATAGTAATATTTGTTGGTTGACTCCCATTTGACCCCAAATAGAAAACAATATCTGGGTAAAATTCCCAAGTAACAGCTTCCACATAAGCTGCAGCAAAATCTTTGATCTCTACATTGTATGCAAATGACTGAGAAACAGATGTTGGAATTGCAATAGGAAATGTCTTAGTAAAGATAAAGTCTAATGGATCAACCTCTATAATCTTTTGAGAGCCATTATATCCAAATGGAACAAACAAAGAGTTACTTGTTGATAAATATTTACTCCCACTTGCTACAACTGTAATGTCTTTTAAGAACGCAGAAGAATCAAGAAGATTTGTTGTTAATGCAGTGAAAGCTTCGGTAACAATATAATATCTGAAGTTAACCTCTACTATAGCACCTGTGAAGTATGGCCCAGGAGCAAGTGGAACTGCGCCAAAGAACTTGTAATTTCCTCCAGCATTTATCTTAAGTGCATATCTAATGTAGACAACAGATCTGTAGTCATAAGGAGCTATAGTCCTTTGTATAGTATCCTCTCTGTAGTAAATCCTACCAGCCCTTGAAACAGTGGTTGGGTTTAGGAAATATTGAATATTACTGCCATTTATAACATTGTTTTTACCATTAACAAAGGTACTTGGAATGAACTCTTCAGCATTCTGATTGATAACAGTACTGTCAGTATCTCTCCAGTGAATAATATCCTCTGGGTATTGTAAGCTTCTTACAGTTGTGAAGCTTAATTTATCCACATCTATAGCTTGAACAATAAATTCTTCAGAAACAACAGTGCATCCAGGAAATGACTGAACTAATGGGTTGGTATTAAGATATGATGTTCCTGGAACCTTATGAATACAGGTGTAAAGAAACTTATACCAATACCCAGGCTTAAGTGAAGCTGCGGTTTTTGTAGTTTCTAGTGATCCAAATCCACCATCAAGATCCGCAGTTAAATCTATAATAAGATTTACATTTGGAATATTCTGAGGCAACACTGTAATTTGATAATCTATAAAGTGAGATCCAGGAGTTGTTACTGAAGCTACAGTCGCAATATTGCCAACAGTTGAAGAAGCAGATACGGTAACTGTATCCACAGGAGGTCTCATCATTACAAACCCTGGGCTTGCAAGTGAGTCATACATTAATAAATATGTACCACCACCCTTTATCATTCCATTATCAACAAATTGATAATTTTGCCCATCATTTGCCTTTAATTCCAGTGGCTTTGCTCCAAACCCTAAATCAAGTGTTGAGGCTGCTAATGCGTCCACTGGAAATTTAACATAGAAATACATTAATGACTTATTGGTAGGTAAGTCTGCAACTAATAAAGAGAAAGACTGGCCCCCATCAGTTGTTGTTACTTCGCCAACATTAATAGTCTCCCTAGTAATGTCAAATACCTGATTAAATGTGGTCTTTGTGGCCTTAACATTTACATCAGACAAGTCAACTTTTGGGAGAATAGAATCTAGCTTCGCATTCTTTGAAGGAAGCTGTGTAAATTTTTTAAGTGCCATCTTATTTTTCTAATATATATCGTGAACATTCATCTCCATCTTCAAGAATGTAATCATCTCCATCCTCATCAATATACCAATTTCCATTTAATTGCGCAGTTCTTATGAGTTCATCAATTAAATAATCAACATCACTTGAACTACCAAATTTACAAAGAAACATTTCTCTTGCGCATTTAATATCAGCATCATCTTTAAGAATAGGCACTGGAGTTCCTGAAACAATTTCACACTCCATTGCTTGTAAATCTGAAGACTTAACAACCAGAAGTCTAATGAACTCTTGAATAGCAAACAACTCTTCATACACACAAAAAGAATCCTTGCCAATAGAGTCAAACTTCTTGCCCTTCATGGTAAGTGCTACCATTCTTCCGCTATCATAAAACACCTCCATGAGATCATTATAAACATCTTCATCCAGAGTGTTTATATACTCTGAATTATCTATAATTACGGGATATTTAGTTATACTTGCCATAATTATTTACTGCACCCGCAGTCTTTAGGTGGACAACTATCTGAACTACACCCACACATTGTTGTTAGCATTCCAAACAGGTCATTAATATAAACTAGTTCAGATACTTCTGGAGTAATATATGTAAATACACTCTGAGACTCAACTATTACTTTAATAAAGTATGACAGGTTTGTGTATAGAGCCCTGAACTTTAGTTGTTGTCTAAGAAGATAACTGTCATACACCCCGCATGATTCACCTGTTTTACACAGTAAATCTACAATGAATTTCTTTTCACATTGCTCTATGTTGCACAAGGCAGGAACATAATATCCTTCTTCAGGAGCATCTCCTTGAAAGATAATCTGATAAAGACCATCAGGAAGTACTGTTACTGCTGAATATCCTGGAACTATTGGATACCACACAACAGGGTCTGGGAACAAGAAACTCCCATCTGTTTGTACCTTACCAATTTGGTAATATATTGTAACAAGCTCATTATTTACAATGGATAGCTTATTACAATATGTTAATGATATAGTTGCGTTTACTGGCATGATTTTTATCTTTTACCTGTGTAAGAATTGGCTTCATAGTCAAATAGTTTATCAAACCATCTGACCTGCCCCCATATTGGAGCAACATCAATAACTTCTTTTGCTGCCTTGTTTTGACCTTTATATTTACCAGACTTAACAGTAATTTCATCATCACTAATTGCAGCTTCACCAAGAGCATGTATTGCTTCGCCATACTCTTTGATAGTCCTAGAAGAAGCAAACGGATTTGTCGCAAGATTGTATAATTCTACTGGATTTACAAGTGAAGTTACTTCTTGTCTTGCTCTACCCATATAATATTTTGCAAAGTTTATTGCTGCATATTTCTTTTTGTCATCATCATCTTTAGCGCCTTTCATTAAAACACCAGCAAGTCCAATCAAAGTGCTTAATGCTGCATATATTATAATGTCTGTTGCAGATTTTATTACATTACCTTTCTCCATTTCAGACATGGTATCCCAGCTCATTGCTTCTACTTGTTTCCCCATAGCTTGTTGTGCTTTTTGAAACAAGTATCTACCAAATGTTCTATACCTACCCTCCATATCCTCTCTTAATCTTACATCATAATACTTTCTCTTGAATCTCTCTTCAACAGTGGCGCCAAGCCATCTCTTATATTGCAAAAGCATTTTACCAATCCAATATCTCTGAATCCATGCAGAATCTTCAATATTATATCTACCATGTATTAATTGAATAACACCTTTGGTTCTTTGTTTCCATAGTTCAAGTTCAAGCTTGCTAATATCATATTTCATTTTACCATCCTCTATGGTAATCTTAGACCTAAGAGTTGGAAGGTCATTAAAGTCCTCTTTTGTTCCATCAGAATATTTCTTCTTATAGTCATTATAAGAAAGAACACTGCCATATTCATCAACCTTATGAGACTCAAGCATTGCAATAATAACTTGAGATTGATTTGCATATTCAACAGTATTATCCAATAAGAATAATGAATCTGTTTTTAAAAGATCACTAAATCTTTTAGAGCTTACTCCTTTAAATCTACCATCTAAACCATTAGGCTCAAATATTGCAAGACTATCTAAAAGAATCTTCAAATCACATCTCTCGCTACCAGTGGATAATAAATCAAATATGTTCGCAGTATATTCAGCTTTTGCTTTAGCCAAATCACTTCTACCATAAAACAGAGCCCCACAAGCTTCGGTAAGATTATTTATATTACCCATGATTGAGTTATTAATTGCTGCCTTAGCATTTAATCCTAACCCGGTAATAGATGAAATTTTTACTACTGTTTCTGCAACAGTACCTGCACCTGGGGAATCATCATATAGAGCTGCTCCATAAAATATTCCATACAAGTATTCGTCAAACCTCTTGGCAACCCTACTATCTTCTGCTGACTTATACTTCTCCTCTCCTTCAGTTGTTATAAGACCTTCATTCTTGAGAAGTGTTTTGCCATATACCTTTTTGTTGTGTATCTGGTTTTGCATTACCATCATTGCAGATTCAATCTTGGCTTTTGCTTCAAAGTTATTTGCCATCATCATAAACTTGATGAAAGAGTCGCCAAAAGATGAGTAGTCAATTTCTGAGTAATCAATCTTATTATTTAGCTCGCCAATAACTTTTGTAATCTTTTCTATTTCTTCAGGGTTTGTTTCTATTCTTAATCTTTCTTTTAAAGCATCAAGCTTTTCTAGTTTATTCTTAGACGGCTTAGACAAGAACATTAATGGAAGACCAGGATTAAGTTTCCCATTAATCATCATCTGCTTTTTAGAGATATTACTAACATAGTCCTCAATCATATTCTTAGTTCCATTCACCATAAAAGCGGCTTTGTCTTCAGAACTAAAAAATGCAGAAGAAACATCCTTCTTCATTAATGGCATCATATCTTTATCATAGATGCTTGATGGCAATTTGCTTAGATATTTCTCATGAAGCTCTTGATACTTATTGTAAAGTTCTAGCTTCTGTGGATCACTATGTAATTTAGCAAACTTTTTGTTCTGCCATTTATCTTGGTTTGGAACAGTGTATTTGCTTTTAACAGAGAAGTTCTCATAGATATATGCCTGTGACCCATCTTCTCTGTGAATTATTGGATATGTAACTCCGGCAAATCTTCCATTATTATCCACTTTGGATTTAATTCTACCATTGAAATATTCATCCATAATATTGTTTACTTCTGACTCAGAAAATCCTGGTCTAATCTGAAGACTTCCAGTATTAGGGTCATAATAGAAAACAGTATCTCTAAAAGAATCAAGGGGAATATCAATGTAGGCTCCTCCAATATTCATGGATACATTTATACTTTCATCTATGTGTGTATTTTCCCTGAGAAATTTAAAATATTCCTCTTGATCAGCTTTTAGTTGCTTGTTAAATACTTTGGCTTCTGGAGTATCAGCAATAATAAACTGCTTATTATCTCCATTATTATCCTTAAGCTTATCACTTAATTCATTCTTCTTGTCATAGAAAGCTCTATCAATGTGACTAACAAGAAATGGCAATTGTTTTCCATTTTCATCCTCATCAGCAAGTATAGACATAGGGTCAATTCCTTTGTCAGAAAACACATTCATAAGAGCTCTAAAACTTTCAATATCTGCAGAAAGTTCCTCACCATCCTCATGTAAGGCTTGGGTATTGATTCTATCAGTTATGCCCATAATGAAGTCAGGAGAAGAGGCCATAGAGCCCAATCCATACTCAAGAAAACTCAAGTCTGCACCACTACCAAGTTCCTTATCAATATTAAAGTTTGCGCGCTCTTCTGCAGTCATGTGGTTATGAATAAACTGCTTCATTGCTGTTGGTGCATTACTTCTAAGTATTCTGCTAACTGTTCCAATTTTATCTTGAACAGAAAGCAAGGCTCTTATAAATTCTGTTTTACCAGCAAACTCAATTTTATTAAACACATCTGGATCTATAGTCATGAGTGGATCAAAAGTTCTCATGATAATATCAACTTCTCTTAAATAGTCAAGTTGATCCTTAAGATTCATTGTTTTATAATTATTCTCAAATGTATCTACAATATCCTTAAAGTGAGAGTTGCCATAGTACACAGAAGAAACAGCTCCCTTGACAGCCTCAGCTGACATTAGCGCACTCTTTAGATGTTGCAAGGATTGAACACCACCACCCATAATTGCGCTTCTCTCTTTGGCTCTATAGCTAGCAATTACTGTAGTAAGAGATTGATTAATTGTATTTACAATTATTTGAATTTTAGTTTTTTCAGCTTCAGGAATTGTTAGTGATTCAACTCCAATAATATTTACTTTATTATCAAGCCCACCAATAATGGTCCCAATTTGCTTAATTGTCATTACCGGCAACTCAGATACTACAATGCTCTTTTCTGTGTTGCCATAAAGACTTTTCATATAGCCATAAGGTGTTGTGATTAAGTCAATCACAGCGCTTACCATGTCCCAAAAATCTCTACACAATCTTCTAAAGCGCGTATTTACATCACCAGTATTTACAATCTGCCCAACTTCATTTACCTCCTTGGTATCCAAGAATGCATCTTGGGATTCCTCACCAAGAGCCTGTACAAGCGCTTCTGTCCATCCATTAATATTCAACACCTCACCATTTACATAGCTAGGATAGTTTCTTTTTACCCTATCAACAATGTTAGACATATGAATACTGTGGTTTTCTGATTGAGGATTTGAAAGTGTTTTAATTTCTTCAATCAAACTATTAAACAGTGCAGGGTTATTTGTAGCCATTAGATCTACAAATGGGTGAATATACTCATGAAACAGAGTATCAAGAGTTGCTACAGTTGGGTTAATATAAACTTTCCCAATAGCTCCTTCAGAATAACTTATCATCCCAGGTAAAGGATTTCCCATTTCATCAGTAAGATTTGGGTTAATTTCATAGTCTATGCCAAACCTCTCTTTTAAAGATTCCATAATAGCAATCACATGATTTTCTGGAACACCGCCAGGAATGTCATATCCAAGGATTTGATAGTGCACAGTGCTTCCTTTATATTCTTCTTGCACCTGCTTAATCTGTGCATCCACCTCTTTTGGCTCAAGAATCTTTTCTGTAATAACTGCAGTTACATCTTCAACTTCATATATGATTCTTTTGTTTTCCTGAGAGTCTGGATATTTAAACCAATCCTTAATATCCTCTTCATAAATATCCTCCATTGAAGAGTCATTAATTTTGTCACCACTCTCGCTTAAACCAGCCTTACCAACAAACTCTTTAAGAATAGCATTGGCACTTGTAGGCCTGCCTACGGATGCTCTCCATAATAAATACTCTCTTAAATTCATTGGCACAGGTACTTTTCTTGTACCGCTTTTTGTGACAATCTCTTTCTCAAGAGGGGACTTAAATCTTGCTGTAAAATTGGTCCCAACACCATTACCCATGATCCCATTACTAATATGCTGTACAAGGTCAGAGCCATAATGACTCTTTTTTGGGTCTCTAAGTGTAAGTGTTTTTTGACCATTCTTAATTTTAATAATAGATTGAATGTTTAGTGGAATACCTTTTGTTGCAAAGAATGTAGTTTTGCCATCAATAGAATTACTGTTTCTACTCTTGGTTACAATACCTTGGGCAGAAGCAGTTGCTACATTATCACCTGGAAGTATTTTTAATATTGATGACTCAATACTATCTTCAATTAGGTTGTTAGTATTTACAATGCTATCAATATATGAGTCTATACTGAAGAGGGTATTCTTCAGTATAGGATCATTTATTTTTTTCTGGAGATCCTCAATGGCTACATTATCAGGAACTCCCTCATACTTATCAAGAATCTTTTGATAAATATCTGGTGAGTTTAAACCATTTGCTTCTGCAAAACGGAATAAATCATCTTTGACTATACATTTCATTAGCAGCCTATTTGGGAGGTTAAATCTTTATATTCTTTTGATGATGGATTATCAAGTAAAACATCTTTATGTTTCATCATATCGGTAAATCCAACTTCGCCATACTCACTTTCAATATACTCATCTAATTGATCTTGGGTTAATAAATCTTGACCTCTTTCTGATCTTGCACTATTTACCCCTTCCAGCATTCTTGATGAGTAGTATTCAATATTTCTTTCCTCATCAAAAACACTTTCCCTAGCATCTGTAATAATATCATTAAGAATATCCTCTGAAATGCCAGATCCTTCATTGACAATAACCTCTATCTTACTTTTAATCATTGACAAGTAGTCATTAATTTTTGATATATTTTCATCAAGAGAGTGAAAGAATTTAGGTCTTAACTCACTAATATCAGACATGATTACGCCAAGCTTGCTATAGCCAGAAATTAATGTTCCATTATTAAGCATTTTCATTAACTTCATGTCAACAGCACTTATGGTATTAAATGAAGCTCTTCTTAGAGCTGCACTAGATGCTGCTTTTCTGTTTGATGCTCTTGCAGTAAAATCCTTACTAACACCAGTAACAAATTCACCAGCACCTATCTCCATGTTATTATTGAACACATTGTTTATGACAATAAATTCATCACTAACATTTGATATAGAGTTTATGTCAAATATACCTCTATCAGCATTAGTAACAACATCAGATGAGTATAATTCTGTGTTATGAGAAAATACAATAGCACTACTTCCTTTTGCGCCAACCTTAGGTTTACTTATGAAGAATGCCTCTTGCTTAACACCATCTCCAACACCAAGAACAACAATAATATTGTCATTAGCCAAATATGCTATATCATCAACATCCCTACTTCCTGCAATACTTGCAAAGCTATCAGTTTTCACAATATCAGAAGACTGTTTTTCAATCTTAGCTTTATGAATTTTTGATAATGACTTCTCATAGTTTGGAACTACAGGATTTACTTTTGCAGGATCTCCATCAGTCAATTTATAAAGAACAGCCTCATCATTAAGCTTTGCATACACATACTTGTATGAGAACTTTTTCTTAGGATCATCAGACAAGTTGAATTTATCTATAGCTTCTGGCTTAACCTCTTTGAATAACCATCTTGACCTTTTAAATACCATGTGAGCAAAGTCATCAATGTTTAATTCTTCATTGAAGTTTTTTAGTTTGCCAGAGAAATTCTCAGGGTCATTAATATTTAAAACAGCATCATCAATATCCTTAAACAACTTTACAACATCTGGAGAAGCAAGCTCCTGTGCTGGCATAAAGCTAGATACTTTTGTTGGGCCAAAAGAAAACCCTTCATAGTATGCCTGAGAGAATACAAGCGCCTTTAATTTATCTGGAAGATTTACAAAATCATTTGACACTTCAAACTTATCTGTTGAAAGAAGCCTGCTAGAATCTATTGTGAATAACTCTCCAGTTTTATTTGCCTTAAGCTTGCCTAGGAATTTGTTTCCAATTACAGGGTTGTATTGAGCCTTGATAGTAGCAATAGCTCCATCTATTGAAAAGCCAGTATACCCAAATAACATTGAAGCAACCTCAACCTCTTTGTTTAGCATGTTGGCAAGATACTGATCAACAGAAAGTCTTTTTATTGCATGGTCAGATAATTCTGATACATTACTTGCAACTCTGTTTCTGTGATTTCTATTTTTAACCTCAGAGCCTAATGAAGAAACAAAATCTACATCAAATAGCCCAAGATTTTTAGCACCCTCAGATACAAAGTATTCAGCAACAATATCTGATACTCTTTCTTTAGCAGCAATCTCATCAATCCCTGGTAAATATGTAAATAAACTATCACCAATATGCTCAAACAGAGCAGAAGATCTTAAGATTGTTTTTGACATCATGTCAAATAAATCAGAAGAGAAAGTCTTAACAGCAGAAATCAATGAGGTATCTTTTGTGAGATATTCTTTAGCTCCAAATTCATTTGGAATTTTGGCAATCATTCTGTCAAAGTTGATTATTTTATTCTGATCAAAACCCTTCAAAGGAACTGTATATGCCTGTTGAATAGAAGTTAAATTTCCGCCAAGTTTTTCAAGCTTTTTAAAGTTATCAAGAATGTGTAATTGGTTCTTTGCGAAATTAGAATCTACATTATTTACAAGTAAGCCAGCTTTTTGCTTATTATATCTCTCATTAAACTCTTCTGGAGAAAGAGTGTATGTAGGGACATCTAAAGGAGAACCATAAGAAGATAAGTTATTTCTTCCGTTGTTATTCCCAATATAAGCATACACCGCCTCTGCGCTAAGTGGCTTACTTAGGAATTTATCTTTGGCTTCTTTTATTTGATCAGCAATCATTGCTTTTTGCTCCATAGGCATATATGACCTGTAAAGTTTATACAGATTTTCTACACCATTTTCACCTTTTACCAACAACTTACCAAGTTGTGTGTCTGCGGCAAATGCTATAAAGTCAAGGTCAGCTTCATAAGTTTTGAACTCAGAATCATCAAGTGAATCAAGAGAGAATATGATTGGGTTATTATTCATTAACCCGGTAATCATTCTCCCAATACCAAGTAAATATCCACCAAAAGAAGCAGACAATGTTCTCTTGGTGTAATTCATACTAAAGCTTGTTGCATTCTTGCTATCATCAAGGATGGCTGCAGCAGCTGCAGAGCCAGCATTGAGTCTAGTTTCTCCTAATTCATTACCATAGAATACTATATTGCCATTACTATCAGCATCCATTTTAAGGTCATAAATAGTCTTTCCATTTGTAGGGATTCTTTTCCCAGGGGCATATTCAATATTAGCCACCTGTGAAGGAGTTAAACTATTACTGTAAGACAATGCAATTGATAATCCTGTAACCTGAGCAATAGCCACATCAATGAGTGGCTTACCTGTTCTCTGAGCTTTCTGTTGTTGGTAAGTATCTGTTACAGTATTATTTAAACCAGACAATAATCTAGTTCCCATAAACCTTGCAATCTGTTTACCAATAGAAGTAAGGCCATCAACATCCGCAGGTTTAATGGCGGCTTCCATTTGAGGATTAGTGCCATCTTTTGTTATGGAATTAAATGAAGAAAGTCTTAAGTCAAGTTGCTTATTCTTAAGCCCTCTTGATGATATTACCTTATTCTTCATTGCTTTCCATTCTGCAAATGTTGCTGGGTACTTTCTTTCATCACCCAGACCAGTAACTTGCATAATAGTTCTTTTGGCTGTTGGGTTATTCATTAAACTGAAAGATCCAGTTTTAAGCACTTCTGAGTTGTAATATTCTTTTGCGTTTTTAATACCAGCATTCTCAAGCATTTCAATAGCATAATCTATAAATAGACTTGCATCATTAATCCCACTGTGCCCCCTATCATACTGAACTTTATTAAACAGAATACCCTCTGGAGTATACTCTTTATCATAGTCAGTCATGTTCACATATAGCGCATCAATATCAAAATCCATCCCTGAATAAAGAACAAACTCACTTGGCACAATTATTTGAGAGCCCATATATGGTGGTAACAAAGCAACAACTCTCATTGGAATAACAGAGTGTGCAGATTCTGTAGGAATCCTCACTCCAAGTGCGCGCATTATATCTTCTGGAATTTCATCACCAATTTTAAGACCGTAGAAATCTGCATCCTTAACCGGGACAATTACTTCAGAATATGGTTTTTCTCCAGTGTGTATTTTTAAAGGTCTTGGTTTATTAGTTTTTTCATCTATCACTTCAAAGCCATAAGCAGATACGCAATAGAATTTATCACCAAATACACTTTGCTTGAGCACCTTATTGTTTATGATAGAAATAATAGAATCTCTAAGTGATCTTGAGACTATGTTCATTGATTTTGGAACATATTCATCACCAACTTTATCAAATAACTGAGCAATTACATCCTTACCAGTAGAGAGGTTTGCTTGTTTAATTTTTGCATAAAGCTTTCTTATGTTTAATTTGTCCTCCTTATTCTTAGACTTAAGAAGAATGTCAGAAAACACCTTATCAAAACTAATCTCCCTAATAGCAACTTGCGCTGCAAGAATCTCTGCTTTTGTATGTTTTGCAGACTTGCCATCAATCATATCAGTGTCTGAAATTGCAGCCATAATAAGAGACTGGAGCTGTGTTCCATCAACTACATGGTCATGTCCAGATGGTGTTTCTTGCTGCTTACCATGCTTATCATTACTAAGAACAAATACTCCACCAGGTTTACTCATCTTGTGCTTCTCGCAAGATTCATGAAACATGTGTGTAGCACCCATTCTTTGCATTTGATTTAACCTCTCATGTAATTTTCTTGTATCAAGAATTGCACCCATGAACTCCTTAGGAGCACTATAATACCAGTGTCCATTTGCTGAATCCTTAACATAATCTCTTCCATTAAAATTAAACTCTCTCTGAAGGTTGCCTGATTTTGCATACATAGCCTCAAGGGAATCTTTAATAATACCAGCTGTTTCTTTTACTGAAGTAATCTGTCTAAGAAGCAAGGTTGTTGACTCTTTAAGATATGTATCTCCATCATAGTAAATATCTTTGATACTATTCAGGTGTACATTTGTATTCTTAAGAATATACTCCCAGTCAGGCTTGGAGAGCTCTTCATTATCCATAGCAATTTTATCAATGAGTTTTTCATCTTTCTCATTTCTAATCTTGTTATCTGAAATCATCCAGTTTCTAAGTCTATTAATATCCTGATATGCTTGACCATCAGTAATGGCCACTTCAGAATATCCTTCAGCACTCATTTTATCTTGGAATGCTTTAAACGCGGCAACAGCTTTTTTATCCTCTGGATTTGGCCCTGTAAATTCCATATTCCCAGAAACATCCTTAAAGGTTTCTGCTCCTTTTACATAAGAAAAAGTATCTGAAATCTTAAGAGCAGTAAAAGACATTTGCTCAGACTCAGACATTTTTATCTTCTTACCAAAAGAATATTTATACTGACCATACATGTCCATACCAGAATATGAGGCTGCAGCACCAGCCATCCTTTTAGACTTGTTAATTTTAGCAGCAGCTGAGTTATCCTCAGCACTTCTTTTGGTATTGTATTCATTCCACTGTCTATCATCACCCATAGTAATATGATCTAATGATTGATTGGCAATCATAGACTCTAAGAAGAATGATAAATAATCCTTAATAGCCTCCTTGTGGTTTCCTTTCTTATCAAAAGAAGTCATTTCATTAAGAGATGTTACTTCTGTTGGAAGGTATCTGGGAATAGGATTATTCTCTCCAGCGCTAGGTTTTGTTTGGTTATTAATCCTCACAATACCTTCATCCTGAAGCATAACAAAGAAATCACTGAAAGCCTTCCTTAGATTAGTATTTATAACACCTCTAATATTACTTTCATACATCTTATGAGCCTTGTCCTTGTCTTTTATAAAGTCCTCTTTAAATGGCTCTAGGTATTTTATAATGTTTTGAAGTTCATTTCTGTAAGTATAAAACTCTTCCTTGTTATCCTTATTCTCTATTGCCTGGTCAATATTTGCCATGAACATTTGATAGTAAATATCAATTGTTGTGTTGGACACTTTATAATCAAAGTCAGAATCTTCACTTGAAGTGTCTTCAAATAAAGTACTACTAGCAGTACCAAAATCATCCAGAGTAATATATGGAGACTCAACACCATACACATATTGAGTATTCTTTCTTTCAATTACATAAGGCATGAAGAATCTTTTAGTCCCTCCCGCATGGAAGAACATATTAATCTGCGCTTCAAGAATATCTGCAGGTGACATTTCTTTAAATGCCAAATCATTGCCATCCTCTTTCTCTGAACCTCTAAATACATGCAAACTAACTCTGTCCTTATCAATAGATCCAGTTACATCTTCATTTTTATTCCCTTGTTTTAACAAGTCTACATCTCTCAAATATGGAGCATAGGCAATAGTTGCTTTTGTATCTGTTAAATCAGAAATGTCATTGGCATTGTTAATGGCTTTTGCTCTTGAAACTATGTGATTATTTCTTACATAGTTCCAAATAGACTTACCGGCAAATCTATCAATAGACACTAATGGTGCCGCAGTATTATATCTTGCTGTAATTTTAACAAGGTCTTCAAATGGTTTTTTAATTCCAGGAAGAATAGTAATTTGAGAAACAACTTTTTTACCGGTAATGCTTTCTGGATCTTCGGCATATTTAGATGTAATACTTGTTATGTATCTTTCTAGTGCATCAATAATATTGTTCTTTTCATCAAGAACTTCATTATTGGTATAGCTTGCCGCAAGAAAAGATATTAATCCTGGATCTATAGTTATCCCTATATTCCTAATATTATTTGATAGTGTTTTTCTGTTGTTATTAAATGATTCAGAAGCCTTTGGGGAGCCACTTCTCATTAATGGAAGTATTTTCCCAATATTACCAACAGAGTCTATTAATTTTTGCACAGAAAGTCCACCATTAATTTTCTGTTGAATATCTATAGTTGCAGATGTAAGGGCCCTAGAACCTAAACCTGTAGTGCTTACAGATGTTTTTGCACCCTCCTTAACAAATGAACTATCTACATAGTAGTAGTTTGTTGCCTTTCTAAGTAAGTGTGCAAAGTTTGTTGGTTCTCCATTTACCTTTCTAATTTTATCCTTGATTGATGTCCATTCAGGATAACTAACCATAGCATCAAGTTTGCTAAGATACTCTTCAAATGTGCTAGAGTCAGATAGTGTAGACATTGCCTGAGCATACATGGCATCTCCATTATTAAACCTTGCAAACAGGATATTATTGTTTATAAGTTTTTTGGCATTATCAGAAATGTCAAGAGAATTTAATCCGCTTTTCATGACAGAATCCTCTATTGGCATATTTGAGAATAATCGCTTAACAGCAATAGTCTCTGGTGTTATAGAGAACTCACCTGCAGATGCATCAAAGTCATTGAGTGTAGCTTTTTCTGCCTCATTAATTTCATCTATAGGATTAATATCAACACTTGTAATATCAAATATTGAGCTTTTCTCTTTGATCATTAAATCAATGATTCCATTTACAGAAGATGTATCAATATTCTCAATTGTACTAGCCCTTGATGTTAAATCATTAAACACATTTATATCAAATGCTGCAGTATCTGGTAGGCTGTTTCTTTTTTGTTTAGCACTCTCAAACACCTCTTCATGTGCATCAAGAAACTCAACAAGAGATTCTCTGATTGCATCTCTATTTTCTGGTTTAAAAAAACTAGAGGCGGTCTTCGATGTTAATCCTTTTGTATATTGAAAATATGATGCAAAGCCTTTAATAATATCATCAGACTCAGATACTGGTATTTGAGAACCATCATCCTTATTGATTACTTTAAATAGAAGCGCGTTACTATTACTACTTATAATTGAAGACTTTGCAAATTGGCCTGTATCTATTTTATAGAACAAGTTTTTAATCTGAGACCCACTCACCTTTGCAAAACCCAACCATTCAATTATACCGTCCCAAAGTTGTTTCCACCAAGGTTTTGCATCATTAGTCATTTTATATTCAGCAAACTGATCTGCCATATATTCTTCAAGATATAAATCCTTAAGTCTTTCAAAACTTAAATTCTTTCTTGATTCATGTTGACTCCTAAATTCAGATAAATCTACTTGTTTAATTGGGCCAATTTCATCCTCAGCTATGGCTAGGAAGTGAGATCTCTCTGCTTGTGGTATAAGAGCATTAAGAACTGCATGGAATGCCTCATGGTACACTACAGAACCTCCTGCTTCATTACTAAGTAGAATCATATTATCAATGTACTGACCAAGAACCCCCTTTTGACTATATGCTCTTTGTGTAAAGCCATCAAAGTCCTTCATAGTGATCCCAGCAGGAAGATTTCTTGAAACCCATCTTCTAGCTTTGGATAGATTTTTTTTATCCCTAAGCTTATTTGAGCCAGTATCAACTTTCATCATACTAGAGAGAAGATCCTCAAGGTCTTCCTCGGCAGCAGATTGTTCTGGTGATTTTTCTTTATCAACCTCTCCAGTTGCAATAGCGCTATCAACAGGTTGATTAAAGTCAGATTTAACTTTAATCTTACCCCTAAGCTTGCCGGCAATTGGACTATTAATGTCCACAGGTGACATTACCTTTGAAACTGCATTGGCAATCATGTCCCTACTTGGATTTTGACTTGCTTCTACATTAAGGAAGACGGCATTTCTGAGCATACCATTCTTGTTCAGATAAGAAAGAATAGTATCTCCAGATACAACATCCCCTCCCTCTGCCTCAAGTCCAGTAACCTTCTTAGATGTTGGGTCACCCACAGTAGCATCAAGAAAGTACTCTGCCTGAATCCATTTCTGACCGTCAATAGTACTTGAGTAGTATTGGATATTACTTGTCTCTTGCTCTCCTTCACCTTCAAGGAATGTCCTGTTTTTATCAAGAGAATATGGTATAACAACAAGTTTTGCTGTGGCATTATCAGAGTCTTTTTCTTGGGCAACATTTATACCAAGATGCACACCTTCAAGATTAGGAAATATCTCATCAATCTGGGTCTTAACTTTTCCATAGGCCTCTTTAATCATTTCATTAATATATTCTTTCTTAATGAAAGGGTTGAAGAATGTTTTGTTAAGTTGCTCTTGAATTTGATCAGTAGCTTGAGTTACGTCATTTTCTAATTGCTTAATAAGCTTGTTTCCGCTTTCTTGAGAAACAAAGAAGTCTGGATTCTCAGCAGCCATTTCATTGACTGCACTAAGAATAGCTACATCATATCTAAATCCTTTTGAGTTTTTATTTACAAACTGAGATACCATTTGTCCAACAAATGCCGCATTCTTTAATTGCTCAAGAATATCACCATTCATATTTTCAGTAGTCAATCCTTTCACATAGATTGATTCTACAATAGCTCTTAATCTATTTATCTGTGAGTGACCAGTTACTCCAGCTACAAGTTTTGACAATTCTTTTACAGTTGAAATGTCAAGCTGTGTACTCTGTACTGGGATATTATATGTTTTTCCATTACTACCAATAAGAGGCGCTATAGGATTAACAAAGATTACATTACCATCATTCTGCACAATAGTCCCTGCAGTTACAGTAGGCACTCCACCAACAAAGAATTTACCTGGAAGTTCTGCCAATGTTTTAGTTTGGTTTCCAAGAGATTCATTTGCATAGTTGTATTTAAAATTCCTAGCAACTGAAAGATCCATGGCATCAGCCAAAGCAATAGCATTGGTATCTTTAAAAAGTACCAGCAGGCTATCCATTTCAGGACTTGTGATAGATTGTCCTTTATCTGGAGAGGTATAGTATTTTGTTCTGTTAAAAGATAAAGTATGTTTTTTGTCATCTTTCACATATACAAGAGCAACCATTGGATCAGCTTTATCAAAGTATAAATCCTTAGAAACTCCAGTATTTCCATCTCTATATACCGGCAATGATATTTTACTAACCTCTTTCTTCTGTCCATCAATTTTCTCAAAGAAAAAGTCTCCAGCTCCTGCAGATTTCTTGCCGGTTAAGAGCATATTTTCATACTCAGCTATGGCAAGTTTAATCTCATCCTGGTCAGGTTTTGGATTATCTACAGTGCCTGGATGAGCATCAAAAGTTTCTATAACAAACTGAACTGCTTTTATTGCCTGCTCATCAATAACTTCAGGAGATTCAATATTTTTTAGGCCTCTTAGTGCTTCATTAATTTCTTGAACATATCTATCTTTCACATCTTGTGTGATCAGTTGTGAAGGAGAGATTGGGTATGATCCAGAAATTACCGCGGGAACATACTGTCCATCTTTCCAAACTAATCCTTTTTCACTGATGATTACCTTCTTGGAAATCTTATTTCTCAAGCGCACAAGTCTTTCTCTTGCATTTTTAACTTCTACATAGGTAGCATTTTCTGCTTTCTCAACGGCCCCAAGTACAGAGTTTCTATTATTCTTGTTTTGTTCAGCATAGATATATAAATCCATAGGAGTAACACCTATGCCATCTGAAGGCTTTGGATTAGCAAGCCTCTGCTGTCTATCACCAAGAGTACTTAGCATTGCCTCAGCAGCTACTGTGCTTTCTGGGGATATTTGCGTTTTCCAGTAGTTATTCCCGTCAACAAGATTTGCCTTCTCAATAACCTTTTGCAATAGAATAGATCCAGTCATTGAATTATCACCAGCACTTTCCTTGTATGCTTTTGCTATGTCATCAATTACTGCAGATAATATTCCTTTAGTCTCAAAGTTAACACCAAAAGAATTTGTTCTGTCTTTATTAAGATTGAAGAATGTCTCAAATGCTGCAGCAAGTCTTGGAGTTTTAACTTCAGAAGGCGCTTCAGATAAACTATAGTCTTCCAATATTTCATCAACAGTTTTTGGCTGTTTGGCAATATCTTTTTTAATAGACTTAACCTGCGCTGCATCTTTCTTTTCCTGTGCTGCCTTTTGCTTATTCCAGACAAGAGCATTCATTGATTTCTGATACTCAACTCTCTGGTTGTTTATTTCTTTGGTAAGCTTGTCATGAATATAAAGATTGGCTGTATAGGTAGCAACTTCCTCTGCCTTTTCTTTTTGTTTTCCAGGACCAAAGTGCTTATCAACAGCCTTAATAACATTGGCCATGAAAGACTTCTTACTTAGTTCATCTTGCTCTAAAGCAATCTTAACATTGTCTCTAAAGGTCTCTTTATTTGGATTATTTTCTACTCTTTTTTTGAAAGCAGCAAGTGGGCTTCCCTCCTCAGAGTCTTCAATATCCTTTCTTGAGAATGTATTTCTATCCTTGATTGCAAGAAAGTCCTCATTAAACTTGTCTTGAAATTCAGCAAGAGTGGTATCAATACCAATAGTACTTAAGTCCAGGCTTGATGGATTTGAATGAAGTTCTTTCATTCTCATGGTAGAAAGAAACTCCAAGTTTGTTGCAATCATTCCAGCTTCTCTTTGTTGTTGTGGAGAAGCACCGGCAATATTATTCTTAATAGAGTTGTATATTTTTTCAGCTTTGTCAATTTTGGCTGACATGGCTTTTAGTTTTTTGTCCTTATTATCATTGGTCACTTCTTCTCCAATAACTTTAGAGATCTCCTCATTAGAAGATTTAGAGATGGCCTCCAATTCTAGTTTTAAGTTTTCAAGATTGCCACTATCAATTGCTGCAAATACAGTTTCTGATAACTGAGCATTGCTTGCACTTCTAATACTAATCTCTAGTTCTTTTTTAAGCTTTTCTGATTCATAAGCATATTTGACTGTGTCCTCTATACTAAGTTCTTTTAGTGATCCAAGAGTGTGTTCAGAGTTTGGTATCTTAACAGAAGATTGTTCTTCAGAAACTTGACCAAGGTTGTTTAATGCAGAAAGAACAACTCTTCCATTATTCTTTTGCTCTTCAAGCTCTGCATACTTTAAGTTCTTGTCAAGCTGTATTTTCTCATTTGGTTTTAACTGAGAAGACAACTTAGCATAGAGTTCTTTGTTTTCAAGTTCAATCTTTTGTTGTTTATCATAATTCTTAGCACCGGCATAGATCCCCATTGGGGCTCCAGAAAGTCCACCAGATAATGCAGCAAGTTGCGCTTCTCTATCTCCAACACCCTCAACAAGTGTAGAGAATGATTTAAGTATTTTGTTAGAGGTTCCAGAAGTAAACTCATTATCTACAGCAATCTTTTGGATTCTATTCTGAGCATACTCTTCTCCTCCTTCTTGAATAAATTGATTAAGTCCTTCCTTCCACCACTTACTAACATTCTCAACTCCATCACCAAAGGTATTAAACATCTTTGCAGATTGAGTCATATCAGAATACCCAAGCATCATATTCAAACTAAATGATGTTACTTGAGCACTATTTTTTGCTTGTTCAGTCATCCTAGACTTTTCTTCAGTAGACAGGTCCTTTCTATCTTTTAAAGATTCTGCCATTCTAGCACTAGCTTCTTTACCAGCTTGTGAAGCTTCTATTGAAGATTCATAAGCTCTACCCATAGCTGCCCCGGTAAGAGAGGTTGCTCCTTTAAAAGTATTATTGATTACAGCCTTTTTTACATTCTCCCTAATTAATGGATCAGCAATACCAGACTTTAAAAACTCATCAAATTCTTTTGTAGAACCGGTAACAGCACTCTTAAGAAGTCCTTGTCTTGCGGCACTACCAAGTTTGCCAACAGTAAGGGCAGAGGCCATTCCTCCAGCAGTATAACCAGCACTTCCAATTACATCAGAGAAAAACTTAGCACTAGCAACATCATCAAACAATGTTGAATTACCTGGATCAGAATACACTGGATTATCCTTATTGAAGTTTTCAGAAAACTCAGCAAGATACTTGTTTATTGGGTTATTTATAAACTCATCAATATTCTCTTCACTCAAAGGATTCATGGTGGCATCACCAGATGTCATAGCATTATGAACACCAGCAACAACGCCTGCAGTATTACCAATAAAAGAAGACACAGCATTAATACCAAAGTTCTCAGCACCAATCAAAAGAGCTTCACCAGTAGACTGTTCATCAAACAGTCTTTGCTGGCGCATATCATCTGTTTCATGTGCATTAAGTTTATTTTGATCTGGGTCAATTTCAAGAGAAACACTTGTACCTTCATCTAAAGTAGGCCTATATGAAGCATCTGCTTGTTTTGCTGCTTCCATTCTCTCTTTACTTTCTTGCTCTTTAGTTTTACCACTCATGATCTTGTGTTTTTTCTTTTAATTTATTTTACAGCATCCTGAAGATCCATGTAGTTTCTTAGAGCTTCATTTTTTGTTAATAGTAGTTTTGGTTTGCCATTCTCCATAACCCTAGTACCATCATCATTAAGAAGATACATGTTACTACCCGAAATAGACACATTTCTCATTAATATTTTCCCTCCTATGTTAACAGGATATAATACTCTTTGCCCATTTGCTGAGTTAGAAAATAAAGATAATGTATTTATGGCATTCAATGCTTGTTGAGCTCCGCGTCCACTAATATCTGTTGGGTCTGTTTGTATTTTTAAATCAACAGCAACGCCTTCTTTGCCTTCAATTATTTTACCATCATCACCAACAACATCAGTAATGATTGTAACATAGTCTGGCTTTGAAGATTCAATAACAGTTATTCTACCATCCTCAAAGCTTAAACTTTCTCCAGGGACTACTTGTAATTCTTGTCCATCAGCTCCTCTGGTTTTATATAACCTTTGATTAAGAAGAGATTTTTTAATTGCAGGTAACAACTTGCTTGTAGCTTTACCATATAAAGATGCTGGAACTTGATTTGCCTTATTAGCAACATAAGGCACTGCTTCTTGAAGAAGTTGATCATTTGACTTATTGACCTTTTGTTTTTTGTATGCTTCTTTTAGCTCAAACATCCTGTCATTAACAGCATCCTTTTGTTCAATAGGTAATATTTTATAAGCATCAGCAGGAATCATATCTGCACCACTTGACAAGTGCTTTTCAAGAAATTCATCTGCAAGATTACCCATACTTGCAGAATCATTTATAAGTCCTAATGGATTTCCAATACTAGTCGCTATTAGATTTGAGAAAGAGCCTTTTCCATTTTGTCTAATAGGATTGTATCTTTCAAGAATTTTAGATTTAAGTATTGATAGGTTTTCTGAACTAAGCTTAAGCGCTGTTATCCTTGGGTCGGTATCAACCTTTGCCGCAATATCAGAAGCTGAAAGTGATTTTCCATTTTCATAATATCCACCAATAGTTCTAAGATTCCCTCCTTCTGCAATGGTAAACCCTTGAGTTTTTTGTGACTCAGGAATATAGGGCATGTCTCCAGGAATGAAAGAAGTAAGAGCAGAGTTGGGATCATCTGAACCACTATCTTTTCCAGTTGCTGGAGGTTTTGGAAAATCAATAAGTGTTCTCTTTGCTTCTTGACTTTGCTGAAATTCACTACCAACAGAATTGGTTATGCCCATGACATTTTTCTTTGTCTTTTTATACATAACTTCTTCTCTTGATAACGTAGGCTTAACCTTACCTTCCTTTCTTATATTTTCCCAATATGCTTCTTTATCAAAATATCTTTTGCCGTTACTATTTGTTTTATAGAAGTCATTCTTATTTATGTAAGAACCACCATCTTTATCAATAAAAGATCCATCAGGCGCTCTTTGATAAACATCTTCTACAGGCAAATCTTTTATGTCATCATGGGTAAGCGGAGCATGCATTGCCATAATTCCTTCTGGGCTTTTTGACATCTCCCACATATTACCTTCATGCTGTGCTTGTGCTTGGTCATCAAGATACTGTTTAACCTGTGGATCAACTTTGGCAAACTCTTTGAGATATGCTTTAGTTTTATCAGGACCAAGACCTTCCCAGTTTCTTTCTGTCATTATTGCTTTTGACAAGGCTCCAAGAGTATTGTAATCAATGCTTTTGTCATAAGAATTTCCTTTTATGTCATTGAAATTCTTTGCTGCATTGAACAATATCTCTCTAACCTTAATGTCATCTCTTGATGGAGGTGCAATATTTTCAGAGGTAAACGCGTTAGGGTTTTTTAAAAGCTCTATTGTATTATTATTAATACCCATGAAGTTACCGGCAACCTCTCCCTTATGTTCAGCAAGAGACTTGTCAAGGCTTTTAACATAGGCATTCTGATTGTCAATCTCTTTTGAGACTGCTCTTATCTCTGGAGCATAACCATTAAGTTCTGCCACAAGATGATCAATATTAGCACTTGGATTTTTACCAAGTTCCTCTCCAATCCTTGCTCTTACATCCTCAATCTTTGCTCTGGCTTCTCTGATCTTTTCATTTACAGGAGTATCATTGTATTCCTTCTTGACAGCCTTTTCACCCACATTCATAATGTTATAAACATTATTCAGTTTCTTACCAAGAAGTTCTTCATTCTTTTTTATTTCAGCAATTTCAGCAGCCCTCTCAGCATACTTCTTTTTATATAATTCACCAATAGCTTCAAGTGGTCTTTTATCAAGATCTTTTGCTAGTGTTAATTCAGCAGGTGTACTATTTAGATAAACTCCCATGACCTATTTCTTTTTATAACCAAATCTAACAGACTTATTACCACCTTTTTCTTTTGGTGCTAAACTTTGATTTAACCCTTTAACATCATAACCCTCCTTGACGGCATCCAAATATTCCTTATTAAAGTTTTGCTGAGCAACTCTCTCCTTGCTTCTTGCTCCAAGCTCTCCAATCTGAGACATGGCCTTTGTGATTTGCTCTTGTTTTTGTGATCTAACCTGATACTTCTCTCTTTGATTAAGAAAGTCTTGTTCATAATTAAATGCTGCATCTTGATTTCTTAATGCATTGTTTGCATTTTGAATTTCAGAGTATCTTTGGTTATCATTGGCAATAGTACCAGCTCTTTGCATTCTTGCAGTTTCATTTGCAGCAATAGCATTAGCTCTAGCATTGGAAGCATTACCGCCACTCATCTCAACTGCATTATGCTTATTTGCCGCATAAGTATCTGCAGTAACCGCATCCTCTAACGGCTTAGTGGAAATAAACTTGTTCATTCTTGAATATAGTTTACCTCTCTCATTTGGCATTACAGGCTTTTGTGTTAGGTTATGCAAGATAGGAACTACTTCCGCACCTGCACCAACTAAATCTTTTATTTTTTGATTATCAAATTTATAACCAGGTTTATTTGACTTTCCGCCTTTTTGAGTACCATGATAAACTGCTTTTCCTCTTTTTTCATCACTCCATTCAGAAACTTTATCTGCATCAAAATCCATTTTAGCAGAAGCTCTTTCATCATTGGTTCTCATATCATCTATTTCATCTTTGGTTTTACCTTGAGAGTTATCATAGATAATATCTTCATTTGCACTTACATTAAATTCACTCTTCTTTACTGAATTACCAGAAGCGCTTGGAATACTTGTTGGTGAGGATATCTTCCCACCTTTAAACCTGGACTCCATCGCATCAATACTGTTTATTGATTTTGAAGTTTTTTCTTCTCTAAAATCATTAGCACCTTTTGGTTTGTATAGATACTTTCCTTCTGGAGTTTTTACATAAGTGTGTCCGTGTTTATCTACAGTAGATCTATACCCTTTCTTGTCAAGAACAAATTTATCAGTTCCTTTTTTCATTTTCTCTCCAGAGTCTCCAGGGATTTTCTTTCTTTCTCTTTCAAGCGTCTCCTGATCTCCCTCTGCAATTGCAGTGATAATTTTCTTATACTTCTGTGGCTTACCTTGGGTATTGAAAACCACATCTCCCTCTTTGGCAATAGATTTAGTTCCTCCTGCATAATGTGGCGCTACACCAATAGCCTTAACTTGTCTCATGGTTTCATCAGTGTGGATTTCCCCAATACCGTTCTTACCTTCTATCTCAATAACACCAAATGACTTTGGTTTAATTGATGAAGAACCATTTTTACATTTATACCCTTTCATTCCAGTTTTTGCAATCACTGGACCACTACTAGTATTCTGTCTACCCCAGGTTGCAATTTGTTTCTCTTCTCTATTTTTCTTAGCCATAGCATAATTATCATCTACCTTTTGGTACATGAAGTTTTGCAGCTGACCTTGCATTTTCATTTGTTGGTCATATTCATCTTTTGCTTTATCTGCAGAAGACTTTCCAAACATTTTCTGAGTAAGCTTATCACCACCAAGCATTTGATAACCCATGCTCATCCCTCCGCCACCAACAAGACCCATTGCTCCAGTAAAAGTATCATTAGCATTACCGCTTGATAAATTCTTAATGTGCTCTATGGGAGAAAATGCTGTACCAACTTTCCCAGAAAATGACTTTCTGTTTGCGTAACCTCTTTCATCCGTTGCTCCAGGAATTTTTCTACCAACAGAGTCCATTGCATTTGCTCCATGAATAACAGCACCAAGCCAAGGAACAACTGCACCAACACCAGTACCAACTGCACTAACGCCTGTTTTAACATTAGTGGTGTTGTCTTGGTTTTTATTAGTAAGTTCAAAATTTCTTTTGGCAGCCTGATTATTTACATCAGACTTGTTAGGGTCAATTACATAAGAATTGTCATAACCCTGAGTACCCCATTCCATCTTCTTGATTTTTGGGTCTTTTTTGTATATGGATTTATCAATTTTCATTATCTTATGTTTAATCTTAGTGAAGCCAATACTGCATCAATACTTATCTTAGTTGAGCTCAAGTTAGAAAATTCAAACCTAACTATAAAGTACGTATCTTTTAATCTAGGAGCAAAGAGCATATCAGGTTTAATATTATTGACATTAATACCATTAGGATTTGAATACTCAGAATCCTGTACTAAGCTTCTTGGGCAAGATAATTGATACTGTCTATTGTAATATCCTACAGCTACAGAACCAGGTGTTATTGATGTTGCTGGTGTAGGTTTAAAGTTAAACGCATTAGAGTATTCTAAAGATCTCAATCCAGAGTTACAAAACCTAGAGGAGATCTTTAAAAAGTCACCAACAGCTCTTATTGGCAACAATAACTCAGCTCCTAAGTTATTTACAATTCTAGTTTCTCCAGATACTACCAAGTTATCAAGAACCTTATTCCTAATTGCTGGCTCATTAACTGATAGTTCTAAGATAGATGGATATGGTGACTGTCCATAGAAAGAACCAGGTACTCCACCCCTATGCTTCCATAAGATTCCAGATACACCATTTACATTTGTGTTTACGCAAGTATAGAGCTCTATGCCAGAATTAATAAACATGTTTGGTTTATACCTATGTAAGGCAGCCCATTTACCAGTTACAAAAGAGAATGAGGCTGTGAAATCTTTTGATGTGTCATCATTACTTCTTCTGCAGATAATTAATCTTCTTCCCGCAGCATCATACCCAATACCAATACCATGTCCATTTGGATTTTGGAATTGATCATTTTCTTGATATGACTTATTATTAGGAACAATAAATTCTGAATTATCAGCAAAGAAGTGAAACATCCCATCAATGGAAACTTCTTCAAGCCCTCTTGATAATAAGAAAACCTTCCCTTGAGCCCTGTCAATGAAGTATCTTCCTCTTGGAGTATTAACACCGCTAAAAGAATCTTGAGAGCCACCATAGCCACCGGAGATAGTTAGAAGCTCCTGCTCAGGCATACTGAATAATCCACTTGCGCCTAATGTTGCCTGAACACCATTATTAGCAGAGATTACTGCAGTTGTCTGCATGTTTGTTTTATAAGTTGAACTTATGCATTGCGCATAAATATCATTGTCATAGGCAAACAAATTCCAGATTGGCCCTCTATTTTTAGGAATATCCTTGTAATTATTTTGTCTAAATATTAAATACCTATCAGTACCTTCACCTTCAATTGACTGATCAGAATAAATAATCCTATCAGCAAAGTTAAATACTTGGTCAAAGAACTCAGACTTTGTTAACCAAATATTAAAATTGTTTTCTGCAGAGTACGCGTCATTATAAGTGGAGTCTTGAATACCATATCTCTTAAAAAAGGTATTTCTAAATGTATCAATAAACCTGTCATTGGAAATATAATCAACATAAGGAGTTGCCTTTTGACTACCATTATTACTAGTTAACCTATGTCTTAAGTCACAGTTATACTGGCTTTCAATATAAGTACCAACACCGCCAGCCCATGCTCCAAGAGTTTTTGAAGCCCCATCATCAACATATTTTGGTATTTGATTAACAGCTGTAAACCTAGAAATGAATGTATCTCCTCCAAGAATATATGCATCTGCAATAGTCGGTATTAACTCACAACTAATATACTCAGATGAATACAATGTTGTATAACAGTTTGGATTCTCATTTTCAAGATTCATAACATAACTGTCAGCCCATCCACCATTATACAGTAACAATCTATTGTTAATATCATCAGTTGGATTTTGCCTTAAATTTATACCAAGGTGATTTGTCTGTACAGGCAATGAGATTAAACTAACAGTTCCAATCCCAAACTGAGTACCAAACTGATCCATCAGTGTAGATGGTTGAAGTAAACTATTGGCTGGATTTATCCAGTACTGATCTATAGTTACAGTTTTATCAATCTTTGCAAAAAGATTGTTAACAACCTCTACGCCAGGAGTGTACCAAGTAAACTCTGTATTTGTGCCAAGATTATAATTATCAGTACTGCCCTGGGTGACGTAATTCCAAGAGCCATCAATATTTAGGCCATATCCATAGGAATTAATTACCGGAGTACCAATAGCTCTTTCTGGTCTAATCTTGGAAACCTGCAATGAAGTGCTTTGTCCAAACACTGTTTCTGGTGAAATAAAACCACAAATTTGCTTTGCTCTTAAATTTGCATTTAAAGTACCAGGAGACATTTGATACAGAATAACTCTTCCTTCTATTGTGACTGATGAAAAACCAATCTGTGCATTGTTAAGTGCAATTTCAAACTGGCTTGAATTCTCTGGGTATCCAAATGCAGTGTTACATCTTGTTTGGTTTCCACTAAAGCCTCCCCAATTAAGATCCTGAATATACTTCTGAATAAGACCTTGAGAGACAATGGTTTTATTTGAGTCATTATTTCTCTGTCTTCTAACCAATCTATATCCAGTAATTCTTGCTCTTAATAGAGGGTCTGGAATAAGCAATAATGCATTGGCAACATTAGTAACATTTACACCAATGGCCATAACAACATGATCAGAGCCAGACTGCATTAAGTCATACTTAGGAATAACATGATACCTAACATGGTCATCTTCTAGTCCAGTAAAATATGGAGATCCAGTCTTGTATTGTTGTTGACTAGCGTAGTAAGTCCCAAATGTTCCAGGTGAAGCTGGTGGATATTTCTGTCCATAAATTATTGGAGAAGCAGATACTTTTGGTGCAGCAATATGATAAGCATTGGTTTCTGTTGTTTCATCTATAATAAATACTATGGCAAATGAATATACTTCATCGCGCATATATGACTTATTGGTAACACAAGTACCACCATCCTTGTATCCACCAGTACCATTGTATTCAACAATATTGGTATCAATTGGCTTTTGCCAAGGAGTTAAACTAATTGCATTAGCAATAGCTTCAAAATCAATTGGAAGATCTTCTTTTCTAAGATTAGCAAACAGTAATCTGTTATATAACTGAGCGACTTCTTTTGCATATCTATAATCAGCAAATGGAATAGTAACTTCTGCTAATGATATTTGAGTTGAAGGTTCATTACCGGTAATCTGAATATTCATTTTACCAGCAATAAATCTTGCCCTGTATGGAACATCAAGAAGAAATACACTTGGAGTATTTGAGAAACCAATAAATGTTATCAGTGCAATTTTAAAGCTAACATAAGAAGGATCAAATGCTGCCTCATTAATTGTTAGTTCAAATATCTTATTTGCTTTTACATCATTATAAGCTCCATCAAACACTGGGATATTCCCTGGGCCAGGAAGATAATCATCCACTACAGGATATGGGTTTGTAAATGTAGAATACCCAACAACAGTATCTGAAGCATCTGTGTACCCAATGGCAAATAAATATGAAGAACACGCAATAGCCCCTCCACCATCCTGCATAGATACATCAATCAGTGGAGTTGATACTCCAGAGAGAAGCTTACCTAGGAATCCAGAATAAACACCGGCATTATTTTTTACCCTGATATACCTGATTGGGTTTAAGTTATCAGTAAAGTATAACCCAATGTCTCCATTAAAAAGAATCTTTGCCTCAGCTTTCACACGAAAGTTTATATCAAACCCAAGATTATAAACCACATCTGGAGGAAGTGTTGGGTCAATATTTACGCGAATTAATTTTGAAGTGCCATCAGTTTTATTGCAGATTGTTATATAATCCCTTCCAAGTGGATTAGTCGAAAATACAAACACCAAATTATCAATAGTTGTGGACCCAATAACATTAGCATCAGGGTCTAAAGGAGTAACTCGAGGTATTGTATTGTCTGGTAATGCAAAGGCGCTAGAGTTTCCTTCTTCAGTTTCTAGCATAGCATCATGCTCTCTATTACTGACAGTCATCCCTTCAGCAAGAGTATATGTATTTTCAGGTTGGAAAGAAGGGTCCACATCCTTATTCATACCTCCAGTAAGGATATTAGAATATGATATATTTCCTCCGTCTTTTTGTTTTGTTGCCATTGCAGTTTCTATTAAAGGATACCATTATTTCCAGTCAAGCCAATAGCGCCCAGGCCATTAGTTCTTGAGTTAACACCAATATCTGTAAAGCCATAAGACTCTTGCTGCAATAGAGGTTTAAGTCTAAGCCAGTTATTCTTAATGCTTTCCATTTTATCAAGAGTAGGCATGTTCATTTCTCCTCTTGCTTGAGAACAATACCAATGCCAATCTTCTTGCATATCCCTGTATACTGATGGGGGTATTTGTCCAAGAATATACTTAGAATAATAGAACTTCATTACAACATATTTGAACAAAGCTTCTCTAACAGATGCCATATCAGGAATCATTGGGTATCCATCGCAATCCACAAGAAGACCAAGATAAGAAAGAGAAACAAGGCCAGAAGAAAAATTGAAATTAAACCAGCCACCATTAACAACATATCCTGGTCTAGTATTGGTAAAGCCAGAATTACCAGCAGCAGTAGCAATAGTTTCATTTCCATTTACATTGTTTGGATTGTTTATATTACCAGTCCCACAATTTATGAAAATTGGGGTTCCATCTGCCTGAGTAAATTCACCACATATTTTAGGTACTGGCTGTGTATATGGCTGTTTGAAGAATTTGGCATCCTGCATGTCCATAGTTCCGGTCAAATATGATAATGGTCTACCTCCGGTATTCATTGCTGTAAGCTTAACCAGGTCGCAAGGAATAGGATACTTAAAGCTGTCACAAAGTTCAAACTGAATACCTTTTGCAACATACTGGTTATAACTACCAATGTGTTCAAGTCCCTCAGCAATCCACTCTATAGTGTCCCAGATCCTTTCATCATTGGTCATATTCAGGTCCCTAACAATCTTAGTTATGAGAACTTTTATGGATGTGTATTTATTAACCATGTCATTTCTTGTTTACAAAGTAAGAAGGGAAAGAGTTACCGCCCCTATGAAACTCAATCAATCTTTTATTAGTTTCCCTAGTGTGCAATACTGTATACTTCATTCTCCATGAAGGAATAAGTTTACACTTTAAACTTGCCAATCCTTGGGTATTATCTTTTCTGCACTTTCTGATAGTATACTTAGAAGTAAACCTTTCTACACCAGCAAAGAATATTGTACCAATTCCTCTTAAATGAATTATCTCATAATCTAATAAAAAATCCATAATAACTTCGCCAAGAACTTTAATTACTTCGAGAAACTCCCCCCTCTTCATTTTTAAAGATTTGTTATTCATCTTACAAAGAGAGTAGGACATTTTCATTCTGTCATAATCAAAACCTGCGGGATATATATTCTTTCCGTGTAATCCAAAGACCCCAGAAGAAATCTCTGTAAAATCTTGTAGATCATTAACCTGATCATTAAGAATCCTATCCTTGGCCTCTTTGGTTATTAGTATCATTTTGAATATCAGGATTAGTTGAAGAAATGATTCTAAGTTCTTTTGAAAGTATTTCACTATTAATGATCGGAATCATTGATGCAGCTATTGGGTAAGTCTCATCCCAAGAAAAACATCCACCATCACATGTTCCTGCTCCACTTATAAAGTGTGGATGTTCAAATACTCCTGATACAGAAAGTGTAGTTACTGCTGGATCCATGTTTATTGCTAATACATGGTTGTTTTTAATCCAAACCTTAATCAACTTTCCGGTATACTTATTATAATTCCATCTAACCTGAGTCTCTGGTACTATTTGGTATGAGACAGAGCCATCAGCACTACCAATCTTCATAAGTAAACTCATAAACTTTGAGTCAATAACTGTTGGTAATTTCTGTACACTTTTCATGATTCTTGTTCCAGTATCAAGACCAGGGCAACAATCAGAATAATCCCCACACTCCATATTAATACAAAAATCTTGAACCAGATTTGAATTAATTGCAGAGCCTTTATCAAGTTCTCTCCTAATAAATAATGCCCTATATGTATTAAAAATAAACAAAAGCTGCTCATCTTCAATGTTATAGTCATCGCTTGAGATACCACTAGAATATATGTTTCTAAGGTTATTTACAATTTCTGCGTATGTTGCCATCACCTTTATGTTTAGATAATATACGAATATTAAAATAAAAAAAGCCACACCCAAAGAGTGTGGCTTTAATTTTAATCACCCCAATATTAATTAATTACCAATCCAGCTTACCGCTAAGTTTGTTGTTCCAGAACTTAACAGTGTAGTCAATGCTGTACTACCTGCAGATGGGGCTGCCACTAAAGAAGCAACATAAGCAGTTGACACAATTGGAGCATTGGAGTTGCCTTCAGATAATCCAGAATAATAATGTCTATGAACAACAGTAAAGGTGTCATAACCAACATACATTGATACTGGTGTTAATGCAGGAATTGCTGTCAATGCAGGAATATTCAATTCAATCACAAGTGCTGTTTTCTTAGCAATCACATAAGTATTACCAAGGATTACAATTGCTTGTCCAGCTCTTAAGGCATAAGTACCAGCTTGATCAGCAGTAAGAGTTACTGTTGTTGAACCCAAAGTACCAGTTGCGGTTGGAACACCTGCAAGGATTCTGTCTTGTGCATAATAGAATGTAGTTCCACCATTGTAATCAGCAGGAACCCAGTTTATCTGAAGACCCCTATATCCTTTATAATACTGCTCCATTTCTGAAACTGTAGGATATGCTCCAACACCTTTATCAGCACCAACATATGTTGGGACAATGTTTGTTGGGAAGTTGGTTCCAAGAATAAACTCAAAGGTAATGTCAGACTTGTTAGCTTTGCCAGCAAGCAATAATTCACCAGCAGTTGTACTATTGATTGTTGCTGTAATTTCATTGTAATTGAAATCAGCATTAACCAATGTAACAACTTGTGCTAAGAATTGAGCAAGAGTTAAAGCAACAGTTGTACCACCATTAATTACATAATTGTGTCTGAATACTTCAAAAGATTGTGAATCTTTTCTTTCAATTGCAAAATTGTAATTGACATTTACCAATGGAACAAATCCAGTAAAACTAACAATACCAGTCTGCGTGTTTAATGCAATAAAGTTTTGTTGAGTGTATCTCTGTATTTGTCCTTTTTGAATGTAATTAGACAACCTTCTGATTGGTTGTCCATTCTCAATACAAGACTGAATAAACTGAATTGCATTGGATGTGGTAGCATTGGTGGTAGCAATCCCTGCTGGGAAATCTATAACACCAAGTTGATTTGTTGGAGGTGATGCTAAAGCGGAATAATCAGTTCCAATCTCTACATCAAGCACGCTTTTGCCTACAATAGTACTCATCTCTTTTTTAAATTTGAAGTTTGTGTTATCTGTTAGTTAAATAGAACATACTATTCAACGTCTTTATACTCGTTAAGGATAGTGTTATATCTTCCTGATTCAATATTTTCAAGAATCATTCTAACACAAAGTTTCACTATCTCATTATGAACAAGGTCTGGAAGTTCTATTTGTGAGTTCATATTTGTATATGCATTCACAGGATCTCCTATCAGTGTTGCTAATATTGATTTTGGTCTTCTTATATACGTAATAAGAAACTTATCAGTAACTAAGCCAGGAACTACAAATATAATTATAGTCTTTTGCTCAAACATATAAAGTAGCTTTGTTCCTGTTGGTCTATTAAAAGGATCAGCAAGAGCAGCCGCTATTTCATCATGACTAATTTGTTTTGTTCTTAAAACCTTAGAGAAACAATTTCCCAAATACCCATACCCAATTACATTGGATAATATCCAATAATCAATTGGAAGTGTTGCTTGTAAAACATTGACACCTTGTTGTACACCAAAATTATAATCTGGTGCAGGAATAAAGGTTAAATTATCAGTAGTTGTAACAAGTGTTCTAATATCATCAACTCTTTTTTCAGTAGTTTCAAATGACTTTTGAACATTGTTATTAATACCATACCTTAACTTCACAAACTCTTTAGTAGCCTCATCCATCCAAAAGGCCAAATCCTCTGGCTGAAAGTCAGCCAGAGCGTGAGACCCAGATTTATCTAGTTGGTATCTAGTACTATCAAGAGATTCTGTTAGTGTCATTATTTATTCAGCCTATAAAGCTGTGTTAACAAGTCATCATTTGCACCATTATTCAAATACTCAACAGCAAGTTCTTCATTTCCACCAATACAGGTTTCTTCATAGAAGATTGACTTACCATTTCTTCTTAAGACTCCTTTCAATATTAAAGAGCTGATAAGAATTTTAATTGCTTTGTGAATATCATCATAACGCAAAATAAACTTCTCTGGATCAACAGCAATAAAATCTCTAAGCCTTTTTAATACAATCTCATCAGAGAATGTATCTGGAACTATTCCATACAATTTCAAGAAATCTCTTCTATCAACTGATGACATTTTTTTCAGTGCTGCAAAGCAATCAAGTTCTACCTCCATTTTAAGGTTAGAAATTTTTGCCTCTGCAGTTTCATCTTCAATAAAGAAGAAATGAATTGCTGGGTTTGCTCCTGATTTTGAACTAGCAATCCAAGAATGCACTTGGCAGAACTTGTATTTAACCATATTATCAGGAACTGCAACATCAAGTTTTAATCCTTTATCTGTAAATCTCAATTGATAGCCCAAAAGAAAATCTCTGTAATTGGCTCTAGGATTAAATTTCCTTACCAATAATTCAAATTCTTCCTCTGAGATAAACTCAATTGGATTGTCATATTCGTCTTTTTGTGTAGCCAGAATCAAAGTTCCATTTGGTAATAACTTATTAACCTTACCGCCATTTAGGTTTGACTTAACTGTACCTCCAGTAGTTTCTACTGGCTTAATATTTACAATGTGTTTAATCTTTGTTTTTACCGGTGTATTGGCTATTGCAAGGATTGTATCATCATTTAGTTTTTCAACAGGAGCTTCATCTACAGGAGCAACTGGTTTTTTGTTTGTAAATCCCATATAACTAATTAATTTCTAACTATTTAACAAATAAATAAAATAACAGAGTGTCACTAATGACACTCTGTTAAGTTTAATTTATGCTCTGATCAATTGACCACAAGCTAATGGGTTAGTTACCTTGATACCTTGTTCAGATAAGAAGTGACATTCAAAACCATCAAAAGAAGATGATCTTAATGTTTTACTAACACCAGAATCTTGACCAGGTTCAGGTGAAGTAGAACCTGCAGTGTACCACATTAACATACTTCTGTTTCTACCATCTGCGCCTTTAGTCACCATAGAGATGTTTGGCTCATTTGCATAATCAGAGAAGTCTAAGAATACCATTCTTGAAGACTCTTTAGTATATCCTGTTTGTGGATCAATGGTTGTGAACTTAGTTTTGTCATCAAACATTGGGTTGTAAACCACTGTAAGCTCAGTACCAAGCAAGCCTGTGTATGTTCTCCAGTTTTGGTTTTCAAATTTCAACTTACCATTTGACTTGGTAGTGAAAGTTGTATCCACAATTTGATAGTTTTTGTACTCTTGAAGAATTGCTTTTGAGAATGATTGCATACCAGCAGCACCAGTTACCATGATCAATTTCTTATTCTCAGCATCTCTAGAAGCAATTTGCAAAGTAGTCAAGAAATCATTAAAAAAGTCAGTGGTAAGTGTATTGTAGTTCCAAGTGTTTGCAGAAGCAATTTGGTCTAAAATACCAGCACCAATTCTTACAGGTCTACCATTAGTTCCTTGTAATGGAATCTCACCACTTGACAATTTGTTGAACTTACCATAGAATCTGTAATATTCCATTTGTTGTTCCCACAACATCATTTTCTGATACTCAGAAGCATAAAGCCACATGTAAGATTTCTTACCTGACTCTTTACCCATTTCAAGCACCATAACATCTGTTGCAGCAGAACCAGTCATACCATAAGACATACGCAAAGTAGTCATTTGGTTTTGGAACCACATTGGGTAAGCTTCAAATGATCCACCGCCTTTAGACCCTTCTTCATAAGCTGTGTAGAACATTGCTACCAACTTACCAACAACTGTATCAGCTGCAGGAATAAAAACTGCTGGGTCATTATCAACAATTACACAAGTGTGTAACCATCCAGAACCTAATTGTACAGGCTCTAATTGTACCCTTGCTTGAATACCAGATTCAAATCTGACAATACAACCTTCAAAGAAGTATTTTTCAGCCAAGACAATTTGGAAAGGCACAAAGCCAGCTCCCTTATTACCTGGTGTTGGGTCATCGGATATTTGGATTGGTTTAGTAATGTCACCCATTAAAGGCCACATATACTCGGCATTGCCAAGAGATTTGTAATTCTTTGCAATTCTACCTGTACCAGCAGTAAGGAATGATGTAAAGAATTTATCACCCATTGCGTAAGCAAGAGTATTGTAAATCTCTGGTTTTGTTAGCAGGTTAGTTGCTAATGAGTTGCTATCCGTAAAGCTACCATCAGTGATTTTAACCTTATGCCATTGCAGTTTGTTGATCTTATCAATTGCCATGATTCCTTATTGTTTTTTATATATAAAATTTAAAGTTACTATTCCATAATCCAGTCATTAGCATTAAAGTCTTCAGGAGCTAACCTCTTACTCTTCCCATCTTTATTAAGAGAAGAAGTATGTTTAGATTGAGAATCTGTAAACTTCTCTAAGTTTACTCTTAGATCTTTGGTAGCCTTATCTGTAGACATTGCTAATATCTTTTCCTTACTAATACCTCTATACGCAAACATAAGCATTTTAAGTTCCATTTCTGGATCAGCCTTAAACATTTTCTGATATGCTGTTTCTCCCTTCTTATCAGGAACATAAGCAAACTCAAAAAACTTATCCTTATCTGCCTTGTTCTTAAATGGTAAACCAGCTATCTCATCTTTAGATTGGATGGTGTTGTAGGTATTTTCAAGAGCTTTTTCAGAAGCTTCATAATCACTTTTTAATGCATCAAGCCTTGCTTTTTCATTTGCCGCAGACTCACTCTTTTGCCAAGAGTCTAATTGCTTTACAAACTTTGGAGCTAACTTAGCAAGAGCATTTGATTCTTCCAAATCTTTTACTGTTTCCTCAGCCTCCTCAACTGATTGCCCAGTCTTTGTGTAATACTCTACACCAAGCATTCTTAAGTTGTTTTCATCCTCAAGATCTATAACAGTATAGTCTGTTTCTGAGTTATAGTTTTCTAAGAATTGCTCAGGCCTTCCGCCATTTCTTAAATACTGATCAAAGCTTTCAGAAATATTATTGGCATACTCTGGCTTAGAATTTTCTTCAATAATATTTGTAATGTAATCAGTAAGAGTATCAACATTTGAAAGGTCTGCCCCTTTAAAGGCATCTGCGTCAAAGTCCCATCCAAACTTATCATGAATAACCTCAATAATAGGAAGAACACTAAAGCCATCTGCATTTACCTCTTCTCCAGGTTCATCACCAAAGAATGTTTTCTTTTCTTCATTATCCTCTTCAGGTTTTACCTCAGGCTTTGGCGCATCTGCTTTATCACCAAACTCAGGAGGAGTATCACCACCTTTATCTTTAATAACGGCAATTTCTTTTACAGGTTCTGGTGTAATTGCTTTAGATGCAACTTCTTCCATTTGGAATTGGTTCTCACCCTCGTCAAAGAATCCATCAACTGTTATTGCTTTTGACTTTAGAAACTCTCCGTTTCCAATTTCTTCTTTTGGTAAATCGCTCATCTTATCTTCTATTTAACTATTTAACTTTGTACTTCTCTGGATTATCAAGACTATCAATATACTGTCTATTCATCAACTCTTTTTGAATCCTAGCCATAGTACTATCTCTTTGTGCTTTGCTTTTGTTTTTACTATTATCATCTTCAGGAAGATCCCCAATATCATATGACGCTGCTCTTCCTAGAAAATAAGCACCAGCACCACCAATGATAGCTGAGTTTTTTTTATTGTTCATTATAGTTTTTGCAGCTTTACCAACTAGTTTTCCAGGATACCCAATGACATTTTTACCATGTCTAATTGTAGCTTCTGTACCAACAGCAAGTGGTTTTGTGATTGGATTTTCAACAAGTTTCCTGCCAAAATTCCTAGCTGCATTAAATTCTGGAGACTTTCCTTCTATAGGCCCTGCATCAGAATATATTTTATTTCCTACAGTACCTTGGCCAAAATCTTTTACTTTATTAAATGCCACTTTTGGCGCTGGCAGCTTAGGGGCATAAGGAACCTTATTACCCATCCCTTTCCCTTTTGAAAACATTGCAAATAGGGCAGATTGAACTGCAGGATTTCCTGCTATTTTCTCTGTGGCTTTTAATCCTTTCTCACCAATAATTTTTTCCAAAGCTGGCGCAACAACATTGTCATAAGGGTGATAAATTGGGCTTGCTTCTTTTTCTTTTTCTATTTTCTTATCATACTCTTCTTTGTAGAATTTCTGTGTTTCAGCTTTATGATTAGAAGCATAAGCCTCATCCTCCATTTCCTTTTTAGTTGGAAAAACAATGGCATTTTGCTGCTTTAATTCTCTCTGTGCTTTATTTTTTTCAGTTTGATTAATATAAGCAGCATGCTCAAGACCTTTCTTAACCTGTGGCGCAGAAGGTAACTTTGCATTGTGTGTATTTTTCAAACCAGCAAGAGCCTTTTGCATAACAGCACTCTCAGAGTTCACCTTAGACTTTTGTCTATCAATGGACTCTTGAGCTTCTCTTGCTATCCTAGCCTTAGCTTCTGCTTGTGGATCTTTTACAACCTTCTTTTTAGGATCTGGCATGACTATTATTTCTTAGAGTTATTTTGTCTACCCTGCTTATTTATCTCTGCAACCTTTATATCGTTAGCCATGTTTTCTCTTTCTACTTGCAATTTAGCAAGTTCACTTGAAGATTTCATATCTATCTCTTTACTTTTTAAACCAAGTTCAGCTTTTTTAATAGAAACATCAGAAGCAATCTTAAGTTCAGCAATTCCATTTTTGGCCTCTTCAATGATTCTCTTATCATCAGTGTCTGTTGGTGTTGCTGATGCAAAGCCAAGGGATGTAATTTCTGTTTTTCTGATTTCCATGTCCCTGTCAAGCTGATTCTGCTCTGCCTCAAATGCTCTTTGTTTATCAAGGGCTTGATCCTTGAATTGCTCAATCTGCATTTGGTTTTGATGTTGCTGTTCTTGTTGTTGTAATGCATTTTGCTGAGCCTCTTGAGCTAGTTTAGTTCTTGACAATTCAAGTATTCTGATGGAATCAGAAATACTATCAGTGTTTATAACTCTTAATACGTCTGCCAAACTAGCCTGGTTATTAGCCATAGCATTAGAAGCATATTGTTCAAGTAACTGTTTAGATTTAATATCCTTACCAGAGTTGGTAATGAAAACACCATAGTCAGCATCTATAAGTTCATCCTTATCTAAATCAAGAATAATTTCAGATAAGTCATCTAGTACAATTTTACCCTTCTTACCCTTCTTCCATGCATACTTAGCCTCTTCAAGAAGGTTTGTCATTACCCTTCTCTTACATTCATTGTGGGTGTAGTACAGATATTCAGTAACAGAATTAGATCCATCTACTGCCATCTCAGTTGCCTGAGCTCCATTATACTGAGAAAGCTGTCCTTGTCTTTGTGGAGATATACCAATAATATCTGTAATAAGAGCATCCAATTTGTCTAAGATTCCGATATACTGATTTATGGATGCACTTAATGTTAAGTCAATAGAATTAAATTGATTAAACCTTGAAAGCTGACCAGCACTGGTTCCGCGCTTACCCTCTTCAAAAGAGTTGATAAATGCAATACCCATTGACTTAAGATAGTAAAGCCATTTCTCCATATCAAAACCTTCTGACCTTGGTATTTGGGCAACATCAAAAAGCAAGACTTTACCCGAAGCTTTTGAAACCTCTATCTCAAGCCTATACATGTAAATGCAATACAGATAAATCATTTCCTTAACACGATTTACCACTGAGTACTTCATATTGGAAACACCGGTATATGGCAATCTTGTTTTCTGAGGATTGTCAATAGTTCTGTATTGCTGTATTCTTGGTTTTGCTTCAATGAAAACATCTTGACCAATTCTGGTTACTTCCCATGTTTGGTTTATCCATTCCCAATTAATTTCAATATCATCTGGTTGTTTTTTATAAGTATCATCAACCATTTTTTCAAGCTCCTGCGCAGACTCCTCATCATAGTACTTGACAAAGCCAACCTTTGCAAGAGACTTCCATACAAAGTGAGTAACCTTGATTATTGTGTTTGAGTTAATATTAAAACCATAATCACTATTATTTCTAAAAGAACCAAGAGTTTCATCATAATTGATATTCGCTGTAGTTCCGCCATAACCCATCATTTGATTTAAACTTCCCTTCAAATTCTCAACATACTGAATCTGATTATCGGTAAGAACATCACCAAATTCATCATACACTTTAGATGCAGGGATCCATCTGTATTCCATTGCCCATGAAGAATCTTCTATGTATTTAACCTCAGAAGACTGATCATAGTAAAAGTTAAATGGATTTACGCGCCTTGCCACAGGCTCTCCATTTCTTATTCCAGTAAAATAAATATCATCACCAGTGGTGTATAAATCTTGAAATCCATCATTAAACATATCCTTGAGCTTTAGTTGCTCCATAAGATATTGCATGGATTTATTAGCCACAATCTCTCTTTGGCACTTATAATTAGTATTAACATACTCATTAAACTTGCGTGGATCTTGTGGTGGAGGTGGTTGTTCTCCTGGTTGTGGTGGAGGAGGTGGATTCTTAGCTGCAGCTTCATCCATTTGAGCTTGAATATATTTATCAAACATCTTCAACACCTCTTCGGTTTTTTCCCTTTGAATAGTTGTTAAAGATGTTGCATCAATAGGTGTAGCTCTAAATACAAATGGCCTTTTAATTTCATCACCAAAAAGAGTATGAAGCTTAGAGGAAAGCCTATCATAATATCTCATTTCTGCTTGGGCATTAGGAGTCATCTCTCCATAAGGCTTAAGGACATATTCAATATCTCTATTGTTTAGTTTCCCATTTGTAAGATCCTTCAGGATACTTCTTTGATAATTTATATCATTAAGTGTTCCATAGGTAAGCCCAGCAATCCCCTCCACAGATGTGAGCATCTGTTTTGCAAATTCCTCTAGTGAGCCATACTTACTGATTCTTTCACTTATGGTCAATTTCTGACTTGGAAACCCTGAAGACATATCCTTTTAATTTAACTATTAATTATACCCCAATAGCAATATAAGGGGCAGTTGTGGCTGCAGTTGATGCAGCAGTTGATGCTGGTAATGTTCCTGCACCATTGAATAAAGATGATGTTATTAATGCATTTCCAAGACTTGTATATGCGGCAAAGTTTACCGCCCCAGTAACACCTTTTAATGCAACCCTATAAACAGTCCCGGAAACCAAAGTAAATGCTGGAACAGATACAACATTATAGCCAACCACAATTGATGCTGATAATATTTGCCCTTGTGTGTGAAGCGTTGCTCCAGTGGTGTCATATATTCCAACCATTATTGTATCACCAGCAGCTACACTAGTGGCAAAGAAGTATATCTTTGTTACAGTTAATGATGCAGCAGCTACAATTTTTGTTATTAAAATTATATTTACAGATGTATTACTAGACTGTACTAAAGATACTGGGCAATCTTCAATAACACTTATTGTTGGCGGAATTACAGATCCACCAACACCAGCACCAATAGAACCAAACTTATCAAGTTGTTGAAATAATGCATCACCAGCAGATATGGCTGTTGCAAGGTTTGTTGTTCCTTGTTTTACTATTAAGAAGTATCTTCTTACCGCAAGAGTACTTGTTGGGGAAGCTATAAATGTATCACTTGAAACTCCTACTTTAGCTTCCTGAAAGCTATTGTAAACAGTTTGCCCATATTGCATTATTGCAGACTGATCTGGCAGTACAGAGCACAAATGAGCAACCCATTTATTCCCAACAGGTATTGCCGTAAGCACACCTGCATTATCATAATTTAATGTATCAACACTTGTTGACACTGTAAATGTATCATTTCTTAGTGACCTATAAAAGCTTGGGGCTATCTTAGATGTCAACGGAATAGTATCTGCACTTGCTGTTAATCCATCCCATCCTGCACCATAGGAATAAATAGTTCCTGATGAAATATTTATGGTTAAAAGTGTACCATTTGCAGCAAATATATTACCCTCAACATTAAAATCACCTATGGCAGCTCCAAGATTTCTTGCCCCCATGTTTGCATAGTTAATTTGATTAACTATACTGCCAGATGATGTAACCGATGTGTGATTTGGGTGTGCAATATATCCAATACAAATAAACCCTTCATAATCAGAAGCGGTAAATGTGGTTACTTGTTGAAGTATTCCTCCTGCCGGTGTAATTTTTATAAAAGAATAATCTGCACCAATAAGATTTATTATTGGAATATTTGTAAATGGCCCTGCAGTAACTGGAGTTACCACTCCTGTAATGCGATTTCTTACCGCCCCTGTAAGTGCTGTTAAATTAAATGTACCAGCAATACCAGCAGAAAGTATACCTCCAGATACAATACCAGTAGTAACACCAATCCCACTAAGTGGTGTTGGAGCTGGGCCACTGCCACCATAATAATCTAGCTTCTTTGTGAATGGATTAAATCTATATGGCATGATTACATGAAGTTTAAAAGATAAGAATCAACATATACTAACGCAGCTCTATTGGCCCAATCTGTTGCAAAATTATCTGAATCTTTACCTACATAATAGGTTACAAGTCCAGTTGCTTCATTTACCTTCTGAATATAGTAATGTCCAGATGGGTTAAAGAATCCAAAGTATGATGGATCACCAGCCTGGTCAATACCAGCAGGCATGTATCCAGCAATGTAATTTGATTGTGTGAAAAACTGATCAAGAATGTCATATAAAACTTTCTCAACAGAGCCCACTGCTGGCGGTCTTCTAATTAAGCCATCAGGCTGTACAGGAATTGGCATAGTTATCTTTTTTTAGAGTATGTATTTTCAAAGAGTTTATCAAAGTAACCTTTTCTTGATTCTTCTTCATTATTCTCAACAACAATCTTATACGTCTCTTCTATGAAAATCATCAATATAAGAAGAGAAGATATTCTATCAAAGTTACCTACTTTCATATTAAACTTCAACGCTTCCTTAATAACAAAGATACTCATTACTTCATCAGTATTAGTCTTTCCGTCACCTCTGTCTTTTTTAAACCAAGCTCTCAGTTTATTAATTCCATATTGCTTCATTTCTACAGGCATGTGAACTCCATACCCTCTGTTAACAACTGTTGTTGGAACAATATCTTTTATTATACTTGGTTGTCTTGCAAGAAGATACAAGCAATTCATTTTTTCAAAGTACCCTTTCATGTCTTTGAATTGATTCTCGTATAAACATTTTGCATTGTAATATAGCAATAATAGTCTTACTGTTTCATAGTATTCATCAGAAGTATCTGGTCTACCAGTATATTCTGCTACTATACAATCATAGGATTTGCCTTGCTTAAAGAACTTTTTATAGATAAATGTGGAGCCTAGTGAGTTACTTGACTTGGCTTCATCATGCATGTAGGGGTCAGTTGAGCTTAAGTATAGCCCAAAAGGAACCTCTCCATTAACATACTCTGGATGCTCATAAATAACTATGCACCCCTTTTGATTGTTTATATTGAAAGGAAACTCAGCTTCCATTAAAGTAGAATCTGGCTTCCACCTTGGGACATCTTTAAAAAGATCAAGAGTCCCTTTCTCTCCAAAACTGGATAAGTGTTTGTTTGTTAGGAGTGTATTTAACTGTCTCATTAAGAGAGCATTGTCAAAATAAGCCCCAATAGCTATTAAGAAAGCCTCCCCTGGTGTAAGAGGGTGTTGTGTCATGTAAGTATCAAGACCACTATTATTCTTAGCATCCTGCATCTTAATTTTCCTATCAGCCAAGTTCTTTCTTTTGGCTGTTGCAGTATCAGAGTTTCCTTCTTTATCAAAGAAAGGTCTCATCATCCATAAGTCATTAACAAAGTAGCCGCTACATGGATGAGGATCTTCAGTGTCATAAGCCTGACTATCATAGGCCCTAAGCCCATACTTGTGTGGATTATAAAACATTTCCTCAAACCCTTCAGAAGCACCAGAAGCCATGTCACCACCTGTACCAAATATTAAATTACAACCAACAGCCATAGAGCCATCCATCAGGGTATCCCGCGTAAACTCATAGGACTGCAGTAAATTGGGAAATTTACCCGCTTCTTCCCATAAGAATATACTACAAGATTTACCAATAGATGCAGAGAAGTTATTCCTAAATGAAATAGTATAAACCTCACTACCAAATCCTTTTTTAACTTTATTCTCTTCATAGCCAGACATAAAATAATCTGCTCTATCTATGATTTTCATTCTACCAAATGGTGTGATACCCATTAAGAAGTCATTATTATGACTTATCATTTCTGTAGTAGTCTGAGCATACTCATCCAAATAAGCTCCTACAACAGTGGTACTTTCCTTTTCAAAGATATATTCATAATGGCCTATGCAAGCATTCTTATATGAGAAACCTTTTCTTCTAGCTTTGGCTACGCATAAACCTAAACCTTCAAGTAGGCATAAATCTATTTCATGGAAGTAATAGTAATCCATATCAAAGAACTCTGGAAAACCATATTCCTTTTTATTTCTACTACCCTCTTTGAATTTCTTGATCCTAAAGTAATTCAGGTAAAAATAATGCCTACCGGTAATTGTAACCCCACCAACAGTATATCCCTTTCTACACCTTCTTACCTCTTCATCCCAGAATTGCTTATATGCAAGTGTTCCAGATGGTGCAAGTGTATAGCACTTATTTCTATTATAGAAAATAGCAGCTTCAGAGAATAAAAGTGTATTTACAAAGTGTATTGGATTACTGATAAATAATGGGACATTCTTTACCAGGACAATTTCAGCCTGATCATCAAAATCAACATCTCCATCATCAGGGCCTATTATAAGATTACTCATCTCCACAAGTTTTTAGGACAAGGCTTCTTTTGCGAGTATGCTAATGCTTGGCATGAGCAACCACAATTTTTACACTTGTCAGTTTTATCATCATATATACCACAGGTATTAGAAATACATATCGCATATCTATTCTGTGCAATAGGTGTTGCCCTGCCTCCTAGCTTTACAAGAGCTAATTTAGAGTAAGCAATTACTATGTCAGAGATGTTCGGGAAATCCATCTTCGTATATTCCTTTTATACCACCACCTTTAATTGTTGCAACATTATTTGATTCCTTATCAATAATGTCTTTAATCTTATTTGAGTCTGACACTAACTTTGCAAACTTATCAATAAGTTTTAATACCATGTCAAGATCATTCTCTGTAAGTCCAGCATCATTCTTTCCTTTAAGAAGTGTAGCAAGAGAATCCTTACTTCTCTCAATCTGATAGTACATTCTTGAAGAGGATGTTTCTTGTAGCTCTAAGTACTTTTCCATACACTGAATGACAACATCATCAATGTTTTTTAGGCCAACAGACTTCATAATCTCTGCCTGCTTGGTTGCTGGGTCAGAACTTGAATATGGACTTTTCCTGTCAGCCATGTAAAAAATAAAACAAAACTCCTTGTAGGATTTCTCCTTCTTTGAAGTATTGTCTCTATCATATATTGCCCTGAATATATCTATACCAAAAAGGTTATAGTTTATCTTAACAGTGGAGTCGACCACCTCAAACAAATTAGCCATCTTTCTTACTATTTAACCCAAACCATTTTTTAACGTGACCTCTGCTTGCTATCATCTTAAAGATGCTAAATACATTGCAAACCTTCCTTGCTGCCAATACAATTTGACATATACCAAGATAGACTAGAAAGCATTGTCTAATCTGTGTACGATTATACTTGCCTCCTAGTCTATGGTAAGCCTCATTAACTATGTCATTAGTACTTTTGGTTGCAGCAATAGTTGCCCTTCTATGTGTGGGTAATTGATCTGCAGTGGCCATACTACTCTAATGCTTTGGTTAACATTATTCTCGCAAACTCAATATCTGTTGGTAAAATCTTGACAAAGAATTTAACCAGGTATTCAGTATTGCCTTTTGCATTTCTAATTTTCTTCCTGCACAACCAATAATTATGTTGCTTTGGAACAAGTTCAAAGTTTCTCTTTTCAAAGAAGAATCTTGCTGAGGATGCTGGCTGGAAGTCAAAGTCTTCTGGCATCCATAATTCTTGATGTTCTGGAGATTCAATGCCAAAATCTTCTGGATCTGTATTTGAAATTAAATTAATTTCATCCTCTTTTTCTGGCAAAAATTCACTAGGTTCTGAATTAGCATGGAAATTAACAGATTCACTTCGGTCTGGTAATTCACCAATTTTAGCCCATTCATCATCCATCTTTTTTATAGATCCCAAGAACTCTTCTTCATCTTTCTTGTAACCTTCTTTGGAGCGCTCAACTCCTTCCTTTAATTCTGACATAACTTTAACTATTAAGAATTTAACTATTTAACCACTTAAAAATTATTCCACTACTGGAGTAATTGGATCTTCAGGAGTAGAAGGAATTTCTGTTTCTTCAGGCTTAACAAACTCAGGACTAGGTTGGTCTGGAGTTCCAGCTACTGGAGCTTCTTCTTTAGTACCACCTTCCATTTTAGTAACAATTTCTTCTGCAGTAGATTTTGACATTTCTACTGTAGATCCCTCTTCTGTTGGAACATAAGCAGTATCCTCATTGAAGTTAAGATGAAATTCATCATCTGAATATACAAGAATTAATCCTGTATCGGCCTTTACAAGCCAAGAATTTTCTGGACACTGCTCAAACTTATCCTTGTTGAATAATAGGATTGGGGATTCTTGAACAAGAGAAACGGTTGTAGAATATTCATCACCAAGAAGTTCTTTAGCACTTGCTAAAGATTCTTCTGTGTTTAGAAACTGAACAGCGAATACTGCTGTGACAATTGTTAGGTACTTTTTCATTTGCTTATTTAGTTTAATCTTAATTTTCTATGCCTATCAACCATAAGAGCATCCACTTCTCTTTGCATATTCAATAAAGGATGAAACTCATCTTTGCTTGAATCTGTTACATCTTTCACATGAATTATACATCCACCTCTTAGTACAAATCCAAATTGAATAAGCATCCATGCATATACGTTTAACTGTAACTGATACACATTATAGTTACAATCAGTCACATTGTCAAGTGGTGCTAATAGTTTTTCAGAAGTAACTCTAAGTCCATCATATCTAATATAGTTGTAATCTACGATTTCTTTACTTGTTTTGTAATCTAAGATTTCAATATATCTAACGCCATTTACTGTTTCAATAATGACCTTATCCGCTTTACCAGCGATTTTAAAGTGGTCATTCCACAGTAACATCTCCACATAAACTCCATCAGGAAGGGAATATAAATCCTGAACACCATCAGTGTTAGCACCCAAAGAAAGAAGTCTTCCATTTACTTGATGTACTTCTGTATTAAGATCTTCAAGTTCTTTTCTAGCATGATAGTCACTGCCCTTTTCGCAGGCTTCCACTGTTGTTTTTTTCCACTCAGCAATCCAGTACTCTTTGGTTTGCCCATTTTTCTTTGCATATTTTTCTGCTATTAAATTCCAATCCTTCTGCGGCTTATACTGACCAAGAAGTGTTGTTGTTGATACATATACCAGTCTTGTTTGTGGACAAGTATATTTATGATCTTCTTCCGTAAATACTGGTCTCATTATTTTAGCTTGTTTAGTTTATAAAGAGTCACTCTTATAAGAGTAGCAATATTGTCAATAATATTTTGTTGATCAGAATCAGAAGAGACTTCTGTTCTAGCTTCCTTAACAAAAACAAGTAGATGTTCAAAGTAAGGAGTGATTTCATTTGTATCTGTTACTAATTTTTCATTCATTGAATAATCAGTAACAATTGGATTTGTTCCTTGATGAGCCTCAATTAGAACATCAACATGCTGAAGTACTGCTTCATAATATTCCTCAAGAGCCTTATGCTTTGCAAAGCCTCCTTCTCCCTTTACAGATAGGTGAAACACATGCGCCTGTATTCTTGAGAAGAATAACTTAGATGCAAACTTACCTATTGGTGACTGAGAAGTTTTTGTTGGCATTGCCATTATTGACTTCTTAATTTGATTATTGTCTGCCATGATTATATACCTACTTGTTTAAATACTACTTTTGCTTCATAAATACTATCAACAATTCCATTGAAAACAGGGTTATTTGATTCCCCATCATTTTCATATATCATCATTCTCTTGTCTGTGAAAGAATAAAATATATAATAGTCCCTGTTGTTCTTTTTAAAATAAAACTCAAATATATCATTCTCTATATATCTGATTATTTTTAATCCACTGTCCGTGTTTATTAAATCATCAAGATATTCTTTATTAATATCTTTGTTCTTGATTCTTATAGCCTGTTTACTAACCACATAAATCAAGTGTAATATTATCCTAACCACTACCACGTACAGTACCACTTTTCTTTTGTTTAGGCCGACTATTAAACTCTTCTATCCTCTTTGCTATCCCTTCATTAATAAGTTCCTGCTTTGTTTTCTCTGGCTTCTTCATCAACTGGTGATCTTAATAGTGGATTAGTCTTACCATCTACAACAACCTCTTCTTCAGTTATGTGTTTATTGTAATCAGCAAAAGAAGAAAATCTACCATTCTTTGAGCCTTTATAGAAATACTCCGGATTAAGAATATAAACCCCTCTGCCAATCCTTTTAATAAACCCATTAGAGACAAGTGATGTTATTGCATTCTCAATTACCCCAACCTTAGTCTCTATACTTGCAGCCCACTTATTCTTATTGTGAGCAAGAGCATAAACAACATTGTGATGCTCTTCTCCTTGGGTAACACAATCTTTCCACATCCAGGTAAGAAGTTCTATCTCAGTTGGATTTAACTTCTTTGATATATCCGATACCTTCTCCAAGTAAACAATAATAAATTGTGGCCCCAATTCAGAAAACTTCTTCTTTTTATAATTCATTTTCTTATTGATTACCTCACAAATATAGTGAATTAAATTCTAATTCAAAGTATTATACTCATAAATATTGTGAATAGTTTTAACCATTTCCTTACTCACCCCCAGAGTGTACCTTACTCATAAAAAATGAAAAACTTGGTACTGATACTCAGTTACTTACAAGTTGTTCTATTCTATACTCCTTTTTTCTTCTTTTTAGCTTATCTCTCACTCTAAAAAGAACCCCCTACAACCCTCTTTTATCAAACTCATGTCATCATAGCCCCCTAGTCAATTTAATGCACTGGTGAAGAGCTGAGTGGGGATCTTTAAAAAGCACAGCAGCTAGATTGACTAAAAAAATTTATAAAAAATATTTATTTTCTTGGATAGGAAGTACCCCGTTGCCTGCACCCCCTGTGTTTGTTATATTTCAAAACTAAACTTTAAAATCTAAAATCATGGGACTTGTTATTATTTCTAAAATTCAACCAAAAACAGAGACTAGAGAGGCATCAATCAGACATTATGTATGTGAAGGTGTGGTAAAATTAGCTGGGAAAGACTTACCAAAAGGAATACAAGATGAGTTCATGAGTACAAGCTCATTGAATTTACAAAGGGAGTTTGATACACTAAAGACAGAAGAAGAAAAAGCCGAGTACATTGATTCAGTGCTATCTTTAGAATTTACACAACCTAAAACAGGCGGTGTAAAATGGATTAAAGAGTAAATATTTAGATGGTTAGAATGCAGTCAAAACTCGACTATATTCTAACCATTTTACAAGCACTAATAAATCAAATATTAACATTATAATAGTACACGACTATGAAAGACAAGACTAATACCTTTGATACTGTATTTATTTTAACATTTGCGTTTTGCTGTGTTTATGTTATTGCATCTATACTAATTAGAATACACCTATAATGGTGTATTCTTTTTTCTGCTTATAGTCTGTTGATTAATAACAAGTCTTAATATTCATTCACTAATAATACACTATGAAAATATTTAAAAATTTTCAATTCACAATAATGACTGTTATGTTATTATCTGTGCTTGCATTTAGTTTCTGGTTTTGTATCATGATAATAATAAATAATTAATCATGAAAGAACTAATTAAAGCAGAGCAAGCAGCTGTAAGGCTAAACTGTCCATCTAAGTTTATGCTTAATCAGCTAAACTTAATGACCAAAGAAGACATTTCACACATGGTAAACTCAGTTTTACTTAACGCGACTAATAAGCCATTAAGCTTTTTAGATGATACCATTACTGTACTAACATACATTCATAACTTTAGATAACCATGACTGAACAAGAACAATTACTCATTGCTCAATATGAGCAAGAACAAGAACTTATTACTCAAGCTCAATTACTTAGAGACTAATGGAACTATTTAGACATATACTTATAGGCATATTGTTTATGTCTGTACTCATGTTGTCAATTTGGCTGTGCTTATGGTTAATGACAATTAATAAGATATATTCAGGCATTGCATTTACTGTAATTCTTGGTATTTTCTTTGGTTTTTTAAGCTACATTAAAGAAAATTAAATGATACTACTAATCATAATACTATACATATTGGCAATGCCATTTGTATTTATATCTAATGAGACACTCAGAAATAAATACAAAATCTCATTTGTATATCATTTAACAAGCGCGCTCTTATGGCCATTAATAGCTATTGCTTTATGGGTTTATGCTATTTCTGATCTATTTAACAAAACTAAATAATTATGTATAAATGCATTAAAAGGGCATTCTTTCCATCATTAAATGATGAGGTAAGAGCAGGTGAGTTTATTGATAAAAAGAAATACTCACAATTATCAACAAGAGAAAAAGAGTATTTTACTCTATTCACATTACAAGACTATAAGATCATTAACACTCCATTATATGCAAATGTACAAATGTGTTAAAACATTCTATTCTCACTCGCTGAGAGATCAAATAAGAATTAATGATGAGATTAATGAAACTAAATACTCATTGTTAAACTCTGAAGAAAAGAAATATTTTATTAAAATCCCTTAATCCTTAAAGTCATGAGAAATCTGGTTATTTTATCATTCATAGCATTAATGTGTGCTTGCTTAATGTCTAATGCATCACCAAATACATTTAAACTCATTGAAGAAACAGAGAATGAATGTACACAAGTATTTGAAGTAACATTTAAAGATACCAATTCGCGTGTTAGTGTTAATATCATTACAATTGATATTGACGGACTCAAAACAACACAATACAAAACATTTGGTACACTTCAAGATGTGATAGTTTATTTTGAGGCAAGCATGATTGAAGATTTCTTTTACTTGGAAATATCAGGCAAGAAGTATATGTTTGATAGAAAGCAAAAAGGATTTGGATACACATACAATGTACTTGATGATAAAGAAAATCTTAAATGCAATGTTAATCCATTTAATTTCATCAAGAACAAGATAAATAAGAAGCCAAGGCCAAAGAAAGAAACAGTATATCAGTACACAAAAGATATGCTTAATGTTACTGGTAGGCTTTAGTTATTAATGGGTGGGTATATTACTCACCCATAACTTCTAAGCAAATTTGAAATGAGTACATTTTTGAGTATAGCCTATGGATTAGCAACATGCTTAATATTGTTTTATTATATACCTAGGATTAGGAAGTTAATAAGTGAAATCAATATTCTTAGATTGTCTTTAGAAGTATCTCAAAGAAGAGGGGATATGTATCATAGACAGTATATTAACGAGCAAGAAAGTGTAAATATTGGGCTTGCACTACTTGGTAACGCTGATGTAGAAATAAGAAGTATTAATAATACAAGAGATAGGTTAGAAATAGAAATTCAAGAAATAAGAAATACACAAGCAGCCATTGTTTCCGAAAGCAGTCATCTTACTACTGAAATACAACGCCTAAATGCACATGTTAGAGTTTATCAAAATCAACTAAGAACTCAAAACATACCCGAACCATCACCACAAGAAATAACAGATCTTGTAAATGCAGAAATAATGATTAATCAAAACACTGCATCATCTTTACAAGAGACAACTCTTAATTCTAGGTATATGCAAGAATCATTAAGAAGAGTAATATCAACTGGTTTTATTGCTCCTCCATTATCTAGCTATCCACGAGTAACTGAAGATGATTCAAGAATAACAGAATCTGATGAACAAAGAAGAGCCAGACTAACAAATATACATTCTGTAAGAGGCACTATGTCTATGGCTGGACAAATAGAAAGAGAAAGAAATAGATTAGTAGAAATTGCAAGACTATCTAGATTGCATCAAGCACCACTTGCACCTGAAGAGGCAGGGGGACAATTTCATGAAAGTTTAGCAAATGAAATTGAAAGACCGCTTAATAGGAGTAATGGATTATTTGAGCAAATAGAAAACAGACCAGAATATCAACGTCTAGACCCTGAAAGATGGGCGCAATTTGTTACTCAAATGGGTGTTCGCTTTATTAATGATCCTGATGAACAAAGAGAAATGCAGGAATATTTTAATGCAGTTCAAGAGCAAACATTTCAATCAATAGGTGAGCCTGGAACACTATTGACACCTCAAGAATATGAATTATCTGATAAAATTGAGGAGTTAAGTGCAGTAGTTGTTGAAAAAGACCAGCTCATTACTCTTTTAAAGAACCTTATCCGAGAATTTCATTCTAACTCAGTTTACAAAGAGTCTGATGGTGACAAAAGAAGGTATCGCTTGCCAATATCTATTGCAATTACAGTTGAGGAACTTTTAAATAAATAATAAAATGAAAAAAGTATTAGTAATGATTGCCTTATTGGCAATATCTATTGTAGCAAGTGCCACATGTTATTTTAATTGGCAATGCACAGATTGTGGTAAATTCACACAAACAAGTGAATATAATTGTAATGGCTTTATGATGAAGCCAACACCAGGACACTGTAGTGCAAAAGGCTCATCATCATTTATGGGTCATTCTTGGGTAATGACTGGTTATTTTGAAAGATAATTATATGGCTTTCGGAATAAACTCAGAAGCTAAAACTCTTGTAATGCAACATTACAATGCTGTTAAGCTTATTGACTTTATTTATACTGACTATGAGAAAGAGGAAATGATTGAAAACGCTAAAATAGCTGCAATTATCTCATGTAACTTAGTCAGGGATCAATTCCTATTAGCCTCTACAATTGGCTATTGGAACAATATTATCAAAGAAATTAAATTACTATCATTTAAAGACTTTAAAAATGACGGAGAATAAGCAATCATTTGGCATAGGTGAAACAGTTCATTTTATGAAAAATAATGAACCTGCAAGTGGTAAAATTACAGGAATCATTACCTATGAAGGTTCTTGTAGAGGTATTTATGGTGAGAAAGTAGCTCCACATGATAGTAAAATCATTGATTATACTATTGGAAGTTTTGAAACTATAAACAAAACAAAAGCATTTTCATCAAAAAAGAGATTACAAGAATCGCTCTTTAATGAAGATAAAAAAGAAACTCTTGTTCCCGGTGAAGAAGAAGTATAGTGCCTGCATCTAGGTTGATGTAGTAATTTGATAATCTTTAAAAAACACAATCATGAAAAATTTCAGCAAATCATTCTTTGCATTATTCGCAATTTTATCTTTAATCATTATTGGAGCAAGTTTTGCTATGGCAAAAGGTAAAGAACCTGTACCATTTACAAAAGATACCGTATTCATGACTAAGAATGTTGTCATGTATGCGCAGGGAGACACCCTTAAGCTTATGACAAAAAAGCTTACTAAAATAGAAATCAAAAATGGTATTATTTCCGCTAATGGTATGGTGCTCACTAATGGTAAAGCTGTT
>Ga0315284_10000208_pt1 | contig 81409 bp, 43 predicted proteins | sample YL17G09_16_MG_FD_203696 | JGI IMG/M metagenome (GOLD analysis project Ga0315284, IMG submission 203696) | Sediment microbial communities from Yellowstone Lake, YNP, Wyoming, USA - YL17G09_16 | ecosystem: Environmental > Aquatic > Freshwater > Lake > Sediment | place: USA: Wyoming | collected... | reverse complement strand
CAAGAGATAGGGCTTCCACAACTGCCAAGTGGAAACGAGAAAGTGATTCTCATCTGTGTATCCAGAGGTTAATTTGTAAAACTGGGCGTCATGGTAATAAAAATAATCGTTCTTAACCAGATCATTCTTTCGGCTCCACGTATAGGGACTTGATGTGGTGCAGGTATACAACTGATGGCCCTGCATGCCGACTGAGATAACCGTGGGCGTCAGCGGGCTGGTCGAGCCCACGTCATAAACGTCACCACCCATGTGCCAGCAGTGGTACGCATCGAAGCTCTGCCAACTTTCCCAATGGTCGTTGGCATCGTCCCATTCGATCCAGTGGGTGCCGCCGTCCTTGTCGAAGAACCAAGCTCCCTTGACATTTGTGGAATTGTAGAGGAGTATTTTTTCGGCGTTACCTCCGCCTAAGGGGTAGTAGTCCCAAGCAGATGCTGTGCTTGTTGTGAGCAGGACGATGCTCAGAATGATGAGATAAGGGTGCGGTTTCATGGCGTGCCTCCTAATGCTTTACTTCGTTGGAATTGAGCTTGCTATTTCGTCGAATTATAATCTTTCAAGAACCCGCAATTTTACTTCAGCAGCAGGAGTTTCCTGACGCCGGCATATCCGTCAGATTGGAGCCACACGAAATATATGCCGGAAGGATTTTGCGAAGCATCCCAGCGGAGGGTATGACGGCCATACGATAGCGGGCCTTGATATAAGTTGGCCGCCTGGCGGCCGGCAATATCAAAGATGGCCAAATGAGTGTAGCCGGACTGGGGAAGTGTGAAGGTGATCGTCGTTTCTTGATTGAACGGATTGGGACTGACAGCCAGTCGAAACTCAATCTGGCTCGCGGGCGGCGATATGGAGGCGCCATCTTCATCCCAGAATCCATTTAATTCCCAGTCCGGTCCCCCGGGGTCATAAGGGCCGGGGCCGGCTTGTTTTAAAAAGGTGAAATTGGATTCGCCCCATGGGGAGGCATAGCGGTAATTGCCGGCGCAGACCGCGTAGGTATAGAGGCCCGACGGAGCACTGCTCGGGACAGTCTGCTGCACATTGGGCTTGAAAAGGACTTGCTCCGGCTGAATTGGAATATCCTCTCTGGAGGCCATATTCATCTTGTCCCCATTGGGCAGCGTAACTTCTACCCAGGCGTCGAAAAGCCCGCCAATCGAATCGGTATCCGCCAAAGCCACGTCATAGGTGAAACTGCCCCCGGAAGATGGGATAACGATGGGCGGAGTGTACGGCGTCACCGTTACATCGAGCGGAAACGGCCCGCCCAGACTTCCATCGGCATTGGCCCGCTTGACGAAGACATCATGATAATTCCCAGCCGAATCAATCTGAAAGGCGGTAACCAAGCCGACTTCGGAGTCGCAGGCTAAGTTCAAATACGAAAAGCTGCCTTGGTAAGCATAAGTAACGTTGATAGCGGCGATGCTCGCGCCGTAATCGCCCAGTATCCGCTGGCCTGAGGAATCCATTTTTTGAACCGTAAGTCGGACATTGCAGCGCGTGTTATCGGTCATTCCAATGAGCCCATAAAAATAGGGATAATAGTAATAGCCGCGCAGTTCGCCAAGAGGGACCCAGCCAGGAATGGAAAGCATCAGTGCGCCGATATTACCGGGCCAGGATGGCCAGTAGGTACCGCCATTTAGGTCAATTTTCTGGGCATAAATGTTGTTACTATAGTTAAAAGATAAATAGAAGAATCCGGGCTCGCCGGGCATGATCTCCGCTCCGGCCCCGCCATTCCAACTCAGGTGATCACGGACCCAGAGGACTTGCCCTGAGCTGTTAATGCGCCAATGAGTGTTGTAATCCAAAGCCGGATTGGACTGTAAAACAAATCCGCCTTGCCCATCGGGGATCATCTCATGATCCGAAATATCATTGACGATATACAGATCCTGGGCCCACAGGCGGTTGCCCTGGTCATCGAGATGCTGTCCATAAAGCGAGGTGTAGGGCAATTGCGGAGGACGGCTGTCTTCCCAGACGATGAAGCATCCCCCGTCGCCATCCGGGGCTACGCGCGGATAACGCGCTTCGCTCAGTGGGATGCCGCAGACCAACACGCCCATCGGTCCCCACAGCAGATTCCCGTCCGCGTCAATTCGCTGGGCGTAGAGATCCGTCCAATCGAGGCTGCTTTCATCGGGCGAAACAGCCAAGATCAGCCCACCAAGACTGTCGCTGCAAACTCTATAATCCAGCTCGGGAAGCGGGAATATGATGATCCCGGAATCTCCCCAAAGCCGATTACCTAATGAATCAAGATGCTGAGCGACAATCGCCTGCATGGGATTTAATTCATTGGCGATCCAGCAGACAATGGCGCCCCCTAGGCCATCAGAAATTACCCGAAATGCCGGCGGGGTATAGATGCTTTGATTGGCGGGGGTTAAGGGCTGATCGAAGGGATATTTGAAGTTTCCAAATCGGTCAATGATCTGGTAGCGGATTCCGAGCCAATATTTTTTATAAACGACCAAGGTGCTATTGTCCGGATAAGGGAGAGCTCCGAGCTGGCCCCCATTCGTGTCAGGAGGGGTGAGCTCCAGATTCTCACGCAAGGTCGTGGGCCAGTGGGCCAGGGCGGGGGTGGCAACCAGCAGCAAGCACATGCCGGTAGTGGCCCTCAGGGCGGTAAGGGCAATGAGTGTGGGGTGGCGTTTCATGGGAACCTCGAAGGTAAGGGGTGTAAATTCCTTTTCATCGCCCATAAGATAAGCATAAAAAATCTAAAAGTCAAGAGGCGCAGGTCAATTTTGGTAAAATATTTTTCTTAAAGTTCAGCTTTAGTGAAAACTATTGCACTTGTTTAATGCGAATTCCATGCCAAAATCAACGCACCATAAATAACAATGCCTTCGGCAAAAATCACTCCCCAGAATCCCGCCAAGCTGTCTAATTTTCGGCAGCTGATGACGGATTTTAGACAGCAGGGCTGGCCATCGCGTCTAACGGCGCACTCCTAGGGACGAGCCCCGAAGGGATCCTTTCGGACCGGCCAGGCCACGCAGCCAGAAACGGCACGAGAGCCCTGGGCATCCAGGGCTCTCGTGTTGGTGAACGCAGTATCTATCACTTGATCATCACCATCTTGTGGCTCTTCTCGAAATGCTCCTTCTTGCCCATGTAGGTCTGCGTGGCGTTGGCCGTTAAGCGATAGAAATACACCCCGCTGGCCAGCTCCGCTCCATTAGCATTCCTCCCATTCCAATGAATGGCTCTAAACCCCGCCGTCTGCTTGCCATCCATCAGGGTAATGACCTTCCGCCCCATCAGGTCAAAGATCTCCAGCTTGACGATAGACTCAAAAGGCAGGTCATAGCGGATTGTGGTTAACGGATTGAACGGATTGGGATAATTCTGGAGCAGCGCATAGGAGCCGGGCAGAGTGATGGAGGCCTGTAAATGATGCTGCGCGTAGTAGCCCTGCTCGAAGCGAGTGAAGGCATTCGAGTTCGATGGCGGATAACTCTGCGCAATAGCCGTCATTTCCAGAGGCACCTCCACGCCAGCCGAGGCGTCATAGAGTTTGAGCTCAGCGTATCGCCGGGGGTGTATCCATCCAGCTCCTCGGTACAGGGATTGTCCACCCAGCCGGCTAACAGCCCTTTAGTACAGAAAACCAAACCGAAGTGCTTAATAGTCTCTGGTGTTAATCACTTTTCACGCCTCAGGAAAGCATTATTAGGGCTCAGACCCTTCAACTCGAATGTCAAGGGTTTATTGACCTCGAGCCCTTCTGATTCAGCAACAGCGACGTCCGGGCTGTGCTCTTGGGCGTCTTCAGACGCGGATCCGTCTGCCAAAAACCACTCATACAACTTCACGGCTGTTTCGCGGAATTCGCAGCCCTCCATCTTGGCCACCAAGTCAACGACGTTGCCCCCGCCGCAATGAGTGAAGCAGTTGAAAGCGTTTTTGCCGGTGTCTACGTGGAAGGCGTTGCGGTTGCTGCGATCGCCGGCGTGACCGGGTAATGGGCAGGGGCCGGAGAAGTGGTGCTCACCTTGAGGCTTCAGGGCGATGTTATAATGAGCGAGGACTTGCGTGATCGACACGGATTTCTTAATATGGCGGTAGTCTATCCAAGGCATAACCAAACCTCCTTAAGTTATTAATTATTCTGTTTTTGTATTCTATTTTAGGCAATCAAGAGAAAAACACAAGGCAATTTTGTTCCACCCCCCCAGGATTTTCTCAGAGAATTTCACTAAGTCAATCAAACATAACACAATACGAATTTTAAGGACATAAAAATAGACAAACTGTTCACTTGATTACTCCTTACTGAGTGCGTAAATTTTAATCGTGTCCTGTGAGATTTCCTATTTTTTAGGTGGAGGTAACACCCTGTGGACGCTTTGCTTTCGCACTTGCACCTTACACGAAATCCCCCCAGGCAGGTGACTGTGGCCACCTGAAGCGGGGACTTTTTATTTACTGGTAGGCAGCCAAAAACTGAACCGCTTGTGAGGTGGATCACCTCGTTTCCCACGGCTTTTTGCGAGTTTATAGCATGAACACGAAAATGAAGACATCCACACCGGCGAGGCTGACCATGAAAGATCCCTTCAGGTTCCTAATTCTGCTTTCAATCCTTCTGCTGGCCTGCCCAGTTCAGGCCCAATGGCCCACCAACGTTCATGACTACCTTTATGTGTTCAGTAATGATTCCAGTTCCTCACAGAAACCTAAAACCTTAGCCTATCCCGATAATAGCACTTTGGTTGTCTTTACGTTTTGGGGAATCCGCTTTCAAATTATTGATCAATATGGGCAATTGGTATTCTCTGAACCACAGTTGACCGCTCCTGGGAATCCAATTCTAGGCTATATGACCGATACCAAGGTGATTGATGACGATCGTGCCGGGGCCCTCATATGTTGGAAAAAAAACCCCACCGTTCAGGGTCCAGGTAATGGAGCACAGCGAATAGATTCATTGGGAAATCTTCTTTGGAGCCCGATCGGAAAGGAGATCCTCCCCTGGTCAGCCAATGATGTTCAATATGCCGTCTGCATAGATGGCCAAGGGGGGTTTTTTGTCGCGGGCAGCACTGAAGGAATTCTTCCTGCTCCCGTCTTGATTAGGGTCAATCACTTTGACGCTTTTGGCAATCCCACCTGGGGCGATAGTGGTGTAGTTGTTTGCCCAACGTCTTACAATAAGTTTTACCCCAAAGTGACCCCAGATGGTCATGGAGGGGTCTGGGTGACCTGGGAGGACGAAAGGCCGCCATATAATCCCTATGGCGCTACGTTTATGCAGCGGCTTAATGCCGACGGCGATCCAGAGCTATCGTATAACGGGGAATTCATCTGCGAACGCGCCTACTTCACCGAACTCTTGCCGGATGGCTACGGGGGGCTTTTGGTTCACACCAACGCCGGCGGGGCGCCTTACAACACCGTCTATAGATACAACCCGGACGGCAATCTGATCTGGAGCCGCGAACAACTGAGTTGGAGCTCGCACGCCAAAATGCTGCCGGGTGAGCCGGGCTTTTACTACCTCGGCTATCCCGAATATCCCGAAGGTCAAGCCATCCGCGCTCAAAAGATAGATCTGGAGGGCAACTCGTATTGGCCCTTCTTCGGATCGCGGCTCGGGGTGGAGCTTGTCAATCTGGGCGGGGCTTGGTGGCCCCAGATCTGGGACGATCCCGAGCCCGACTTTGCCTTCAAATTCCCCAAGTTCTACTCTCTCGCAGTTTTTGAAAACGATAGAACTTGGCGCTATAGCAGGAGGCTTACCGTCCAGGCCGTGGACACATCGGGATCTGTCCTTATGGGTGAGGATGGCAGCACAATCGGGTGGATCCTAGAAGAAAACGATATTTATTTCTATCATTTAAACATTTGCCCCGACAATCGTCAGGGCGCTACTGCGGTATTTACATTTACGCAGGGCGTAGATGATATTTGCGCTAAACGCGTTAATCTCGACGGCTCCATCGGCGGGCCAGTCTATATCCCCCCGGAGGTAACGCTCTCACTATCGCCTTACGGAACCCCCATTCAAATCCCGGCATCGGGCGGGAGTTTCGACTTCAACGTTGCCGTCACCAATGGCGAGCCGGGCCCGCTGTCCGTTGACATCTGGACTTCGTGCCTCCAACCCGACAGCAGTTGGCTGGGGCCCTTAATGGGCCCCTATAGCGTTGCTTTTCCCGGCAATTGGACGGTCAGCCGCGATCGCACCCAGCAGTTTTATTATGCCGGTCCGCCGGGCCTTTATACCTACTATGGCTACGCAGGCGATTATCCCTTCGCAATCTGGAGCGCAGATAGCTTTCAATTTGAACTTCTGCCCGGGGACGACAGCCCTCAGATTCTCGACCTAAGCAATTGGGGCGAAAGCTTCGATACCCTGACGCCCGGGTCTGGGGCGCAAAGCGCCCAGATCCAAGACGTGTCTGTCCAAATTTCGCCCAATCCTTCCAACTCCAGCTTTCAATTCAAGTACGTCTTGCCCACACCCGCTCAGGTTCGACTGCAAATCTACGACATCGCCGGGCGATTGATTTCGACCCTGACGGATCGCCGGCAGGATGCGGGCGATTATAGCGTGCGTTTCGAGGGTTCCGCGCTGCCGTCGGGGATCTATCTCTATAAATTCGCCCTGGGCCAGGACAGCATCACCGGCAAAGTGGTTCTACTCAAATAAGGCCCCAATCCTTAAAGGTTGGGGCCAATTCGTTCTAATTTTAATTTATGGAGGCAGCCATGAAACGCTTAATGATTTCCTCTCTAATGCTCTCCTTCCTAATTCTGCTGTGTCACGCCCCGCAAATCCAGGCTGAGTGGAGTCAGCACCGACTACCCGGAGGGGTCTGTTTGGAGAGCATCATCGTCAACGAAACGGATTACAATGCCGGCAATGATGTCTACGGCATGTGGATCGTGGAGAAGCAGTCGGGCATCTTTTGGGTCGAGTGGGACAACACCAATCATGTATGGCTTGCGATTGACGCTACCAACCACGATAATGAGTATGACGCCTACTACCCCTGGTGGATGGGAGGCGACCAGGCCGTTATCTCCCAAACCCCCACCACCATCGCGGCCACCTACCAGGGGACGCATCGGTACGAGTACGATGCAACAGATGGATGGGAACATCCTGCTGTAGCCGATGATTTTGTTGAGTCCGGCGACTACCGCCGTTGGCACGACGCAGCCTTTTTGGGCGATCCAACTGCATCCAATGCCTTCGACCCAAACCTCTTCATCGTCTGCGCCGTGCAAGAATGGGGTCCCGAAAATAAAGGGCTTTGGTGGACCCAAAACGGCGGCACCTCGTTTACCGTGATTAGCGGGACGTATTCAGCAAACAGTGAAAATTACAGTTATATCTACCGCGATTCCCGAGACGAACACGTCTTGTACACCTGGTGGCAGTATACTGATGCAAATTGGGTGGATCACGCCGACTTTGAGAAGGTCGTATTCACTAACAATGGCGGAGCAATTGCGGTGGGTGATCCTGTGGATGACTTTGACGAAGCGAATACTTTGCAGAGCATTGCAGGATTTTACCAATACTCCGACGTCAGCTATGATCACCAATTCCTGCTTGCCAAAACCAATGTGTCTAACGGCCGCTGGGACGTCTGGCACCGGGAACGCCTCACGGCCAGCGGGGATTTTACCGCTACCGGCTGGGCCATTATATGCCAGGACATTCGCAGTGGCATCGCCGGTTTTAACGGCATGGGCTTAGTCGCTAATAAATACGCCTCGGCCCCAGATAAGTATTGGATTTATTTGGCCTTCAATGCCGGCGGACTCTTTCTGGTGAACGTACCGGATGCCAGCCAACCAACAACCTTTAGTGGTTACACCCTAAATGTCTATGACGCGGCCAGCGGCGCGGACCAATATCTGCCGCAGTACGGGCTGCGCAGCATCAACCTCAATCCTTGGACGCTTCCCACCAATGTGGATGACCAGATCATTTTGGGAACAGCACATGGCGATGCTTTCATAATCAACATCAAAGACCTCGCTTCGACGCCCAAGGTCACTTCCGATGGCTTCCAGACCGTCAGCCGCTTCGGTTACGGCCAGTACGGCACGGCCGTTAAGGGCGGCGGCAGCACGCGCGGCTTGGTGTTAAACGGGACCGCTGCTTATCTTCTGACACACGGCAGTGGCATATTTCAAGCCGCTGCATTTACCAATTCCACTTGGTCAGGCAATTTGGACTACAATACGGTCGGCATTGATCCCGATGCCACCACTTCAAATTCGCCGTATATCTACGAAAATGCCGATTTCAATTTCGCTTGGCATACCGGTACCATATCGCCGTGGGATTCTGATTTGATCATTGTGGGCGGCCCAGCCTCCAAGTATGTTTACGGCGGAAGCGAAGAAACGCATGGGGGTCTCCGTACCTTTGACATCGGCGATCTTGAAGCAGCTCCTGATGAACTGTCGGTTGGCACGAACATCACTGATTGGGCCATCTCCTCGGTGTTAGGCGACGACAATACCTGTCTCTATCTTGCCAATCTTTCAGAAGATGTAACCGACGGCGACTTCGGACCGGCAGATTACCTCGGCATCTCTGATCTTTATGTTCAGGAGAACAGCGGCGGTAGTCTGGAATTGATAGCATCGACTGGCGCCTCCGGTACGGGAGCAATGTCACAGACCTTTTCTGTACCCTCCTGGATTTATGGCGGTGGCACTGGTCCTTTTTGGGCAGGGTTTAACTGCTTGGCTCTGCATCCCCATACTCAGGGCGTGATTTTCGGTTTGGGCTTGCCCGGCATAGACTGGGGCGAAGAGCCCGGTTCAGGCTCGGGCAGCCCCAATTTCGCCAACCTTGGCGGGGGGTTGGGTTACGTGACCAATACAGGTAGCAACTGGAGCTGGGTGCTAATTGCCGATTGCGATAAGCAGGCCCCGATTACTTCATCCGAGTACCTTGAGAGCGTCTTTGATCTCGTCGTGGAACCGAATGGATCAGGCACAACTGTCACCGACATGTATATTCTGGCCGCCACAGGTGCATATCAAATGAGCCATAAATCCGAAGACATCCCGCGCTATGGCGGTTTGTTCAAATACAAATACACCACTAGCTGGGTATATACCGACATTACCCCTGATGATGGAGATTACGCGCTGGAGGGCAATAATTGGACTCACCCCGCCGTGCTTGATGTAGAAAAAGTCATAATCAATGGCAGCAACTACTATTTCTGCACGACCAGCGGTGAAAAACGAGGCACGGAAGACGATCATATCAGCATTATCTGGTATCAGCAGGCCAGCAACATAGACGCTCTCACCCAAGCCCGCTGGATAAAGTTCGGCATCGATGGGAGGATACCCTACACAGATCACCACGGCACTACCGCCGCCTATGAAGACTTCTATGCTAGCTTGCTTATAACGAATCCCAGTAGCAGCAACCAGGCAAATATCATGGTCGGAGCCGGGCCCTGGGCGTGCCAGGCTTATTTCCCCTACACCTCCGCACAGCCCATTACAAGCAATACTGCCTGGGACGGCGACGTCTATCTCTACAACAATGTCACAGTGGATGGGGCTACGCCGATTACGCTGACATTAAATTCTGGCTGTCGCGTTTTTGCCCACGCCAACATAATCATTGCAGACGATGCAACCTTGGACATGAGCGCCGGAACCGCCATTTATTTCGGCGACGACAATTACTTGCAAGTGGCGGGCGTACTCGATGCTGTCGGGACCTCCGGCAATATAATTACCTTTGGCGCCGTTGAACCCGGCGAGACGTGGACCGGTATTGACATCAATCACGACAGCTACACTGGAAGTACAGACAGTCAGATCAAGTATTGCAGCATCACAGGCGCTAACCGCGCTATTGACATTGAGTCATCTCACCACACCGTGATCGAGAACTGCACCATCGAAGACAACTCCATCGGAATTTATGGCACTGTCGGCACCAACGCCCTTTCACCTCTCATACAGTACAATACCGTTCGCAACAACACCAACTACGGCATGGTCTTCTTTGACATGAGCTCCAGCGCGGGAATCTATCATAATACACTTGACAATAATGCTAATGGTAACGTCCTGCTAGATGATTCCGACCCAATTTATGGCCACAACGTAAGCAAGAACTGCGATGGCTCGGGTCAATTCGGCTTGAAATGCAGAACCGGAGCTTCACCTAAAATGCAAGACGGCTACAACGAATTTCTGATCAATTACGATCATATTTACACACTTGATACTTCGAATCCATCCCTTGGCGAGCATCCTTCTGAACCCGGCTACAACATGTTCTTCGACAATGATGCAGCACACTACGCATTGCGCAATGAAGGAACTGCAAATATTATTGCCGAGGACAATTATTGGGATGATGATGGTTCAGGCGTTGATCCAGAGGCCCAAGGCTGGATTTATGATACTAACAACGCGGATACCTATCCATACTTGACACAGGCGCCCGACGGATTCTTATCTAATCCTGGACCATATACCAAAGAACAACCCTCATCCCAAGTTGATGATCTGGGCGATTTGCTTGAGGAGGCCGTGGCACTGCTCTTCGCCGGCCAATATGAGGCGGCCACAGAAATCTTCGAGACCATTCTAGCTACAAATCCATCAAGTGAAATCGCCATGAACGCAATATGGGGCCTGGATAAGGCACATATGTGGGCAAATAACATCACCCCAACCTTTATCAATCAGCTAAATAACTTGGCATTCCAGTTCACCAACAGCGAGCCTGGCGTATATGCCAACTTCACGTGCATGAAACGTTTAACCCCAATAAATCCTGCTGCTGCATACGATATAGCCTGCTCAATTGCAAGCTTAAATGCGCCCGCATATTGGGCAGAGACTGCCGCCTTTTCCAAGGCGATGATCCAGAAGTACGCCCTCGATAACCAAGCGGCGGGTGATAGTTTGTTCGCTGCTTTTATTGAGGACTATCCGATAGGTGATTACGCAAACTTGGCATATAATGAACTGGGCCTAACACCACCCAGCCTGCAGCAAATTCAAGCAGGCGACATTACGCGGCCCCCCCTTCCGGCACAGTTCAAATTTTATCCGAACTACCCCAATCCCTTCAACTCCTCCACGGCTTTCCGCTTTGATCTGCCCGTTGCCTCCAAGGTGACGATTGAACTTTACAATATCACGGGCCAGAAAATTTCCACCATCATCGATGCCACAAAACCCGCCGGCGAGCATCGACTTGCTTGGGAAGCTCCAAACGGCAGATTAGCTTCTGGCCTCTACTTCTGTAAGATCAAGGCCACCTCCTTAGAAACCAACGATCGCTTTGAGGCCGTCCAGAAAATTCTCCTTCTCAAATGATTGTTTCCGCATTCACAAGAAAAAGAGCCCCGGCTAACCGGGGCTCTTTTCTCACCTGTCAAAAAAGGTCTATAAAATCTCAACATAAAAGCCCTTGTTTTTCAAGGGCTTTTATCTTATAATTCCTAGTGTCATTAAGGTAATGCTTTTTGATACTCCTGAAATCCCCTATCAGCTTTTCTGTATTACCCGACAAGGTGATGTGCCATGCTCCGCAAGATAATCTTAATCAAAAACGTTGGCCGATTCCTGAACTACAGCGCTTTGGGGAACGTTGAGCTTAAGCGCTACAACCTGATTTTCGCCGAGAACGGCCGCGGCAAGACAACGCTCTGCTCTGTTCTCCGATCTCTTCAGTCTGGTGAGCCCGCCCATGTGCTCGGGCGCACCACGCTAGGGACCGGCGACGCACCGGAGATCAAGGTGCTTATAGATGGCGGAATAGCCACCTTCAGCGAGGACGCGTGGAGCACTACGGTGCCAGAGCTTGCCATTTTTGACTCGACCTTCGTATCCGAGAATGTTTATTCCGGCGATTGCGTGGAGCTTGATCACAAGCGCAACCTGTACAGGGTGATCATCGGCAAGGAAGGCGTGGACTTGACTCGCCAGATCGAAGATCTTGATGCGGCAAGCCGAGCGAAGAGCACGGACATTAGAGAGAGATTGACAGCTGTGCAGGCCCTCGTACCAAAGGGCCTGAACGTCGAGGCATTCCTAGCCTTGCAAGAAGATCCATGTATAGACGCCAAGATCGGCGAAAAGGAAAGGGAACTCCAGGCCGTCAGCGAGGCGGACCAGATAAAGAACCGCACAGCCCTGTCGGAGGTGACTCTGCCGGAGTTTTCCACTGGGTTTGATACGTTGCTGGGCAAGACCGTCGACAGTATCTCCGAGGATGCCGAGCGGCGTGTTACCGGGCAGATCAAGGCCCACGTCATGCACGCCCGAGGTGAAACTTGGCTATCCGAAGGCCTCGGCTACATCCAGGAAAACATCTGCCCGTTCTGCGGGCAGGCCCTCGATGGCGTCGCCGCCACTCTGATCGGCGCGTACAAGGCCTATTTCAGTGAAGCGTACAACGCCCTTCGGACCGAGATCGCTACCCTCCGTCAGGGGATTGAAAACGAATTTAGCGACCGGGAGATCGCGAGAATTGAAAAGCTTTTTGATCAGAATGCCTCGGGCTTCGAGTTCTGGTCCCGGTATTGTGATGTCGCCGCGCCGACCTTGACTGGCGGCGAAGGAGCGGCAGGGGAGGCCCTGCGGACTCTGCGCCAGACCGCCCTCACTCTTATAGAGCGGAAGGCCTCCAAGCCGCTTGAGCACGTTACCGCAGATGATGCCTTCATGGCCGCCAAGGTTGCTTTTGCTGTGATGCAGGCGGGTGTCGTCACCTACAACCAGGCTGTGCGGACCGCGAATGTTACTATTTCGGCGAGGAAGACCGCGACAGAGGCAGCAAACGTGAGCACGGTGGAGAGCGCCTTGATACCCCTGCGCGCCACTAAGAAGCGCCATGAGTCAGACACCGTGGCGGCATGCAAGGCCTACGAGTCCGCGCAGCAGGAAAAGAAGGCACTTGAAGAACAGAAGGAGGATGTTAGGAAGAAACTGGACGACTACACGAAGAAGGTGATCGGCCAGTACGAGCAGACAATCAACAGGCTTCTCGACGACTTCAACGCGGGATTTCGCATCACCGGAAGTAGGCACGGCTACCCGGGGGGCGTCGCCGCATCCAGCTACCAGATCCTCATTAACAACACGGCCGTTGACCTGGGGAACAAGGAGACCCCTCTTGACAAGCCAAGCTTCCGCAACACGTTAAGCTCTGGAGATAAAAACACTCTCGCCCTCGCTTTCTTTCTGGCCCAGCTTGACCACGATCCCAACAAGGCTGGGAAAATCGTGGTTTTCGATGATCCCTTCTCTAGCCAGGACAGCTTCAGGAAGAACTGCACCGTTCAGAAAATAAAGAAATGCGGGGAGACCTGCACCCAGGTGATTGCGCTCTCGCATGACGACAGATTCCTTAAGCTTATTTGGGATCGGCTCGCGCACTTGCCAGCCGAAAGGAAATGCCTTCGGTTCGCTCGCATCGGACTCCGCGACACGACGGTATCGGAATGGGACATTGAGGTGACGACACAGGCTCAGTTCCTGGCGGACCGGCAGGAGCTTGTTGATTACTATAATAGCGCCGAAGGCCGCCCGCGCGATGTCGTCAACAAGATCCGCCCCGTCCTTGAAACCTACTGCCGCAATATATACCCCAGTCAGTTCACGTCCGCCGACAACCTCGGGGCCATCATCGCAAAGATCCGCGCGGCGGGGGCGACGCTTCCGCTGGCGGCAATACTAGACGACCTGGAAACCCTCAACGCGTACACGACCCGTTATGCTCACGGGCAGGCCGACGCGGCCACCGTTGCCATCGACGACAACGAGCTTCATGGCTTTGTCAAGAGGACCCTGGAAATTACTGGTGGCTGCTAACTACCCAGTTAAAGGCTTGATTACACCCATATCAGACACCGGACTGACCTCGGATCGCCCGTCTACGGGCTTGCCAGGGGCCTTGTTTTGGCCGAGAATCCACCACGGAGCGTTTTCCCCGCACACCGATCCGTAAAACGCCCCAGACGGCAATGATGCACCGCCGGAAGATTGCGGCTCTACGGGGCTAATAGACCCACAAATCATCATAATAATATGATCGAGAAAACAGAAATCGAGAGAAAATCAGAAGAGCTAGGGGTCCACAAAGCCAACGTGCAACGCGACTACGTTTTTGGGTGGCTTCTGTCCGGGCTTTTCCAACCCGACAATCCATTCCATAACCTGCTTATCCTGAAGGGCGGCAACTGTTTTAGGAAGGCGTACTTTGACCATGCGCGGTTTTCAAATGATCTTGATTTTTCCAGCCAAACAAAGCTCGATGAAGAAAGTTTGCGCGAAGCCATACGGCAGGCCTGCGTTTATGCAGAACTGCACAGCGGCGTAGAATTCCGACCCGACGAAAACCGCATTGACAGGCGGAACTTAGTGGATAAGGATTTAACAGCTTATGAGGCACGAGTGTACTTCAAAAGTTTCTATGATGAAGGAGATTTTACTATTAAAGTGGATCTTGACATTACGGAATTTGACCGCATCTTTCTTCCCATCCAGACCCGGCAGCTTATCCATTCCTATTCAGACGCTGATATTTGCAGGGCGGAGCTACGCTGTTTCAAGCTCGAAGAGTTACTTGCCGCCAAACTGAAGGCACTTCTGCAACGCAGACACTCACCCGACCTTTACGATTTTGTTCATAGCATATTTTTCCAAAAAGTGCTTAATGTCCGGCGACTGGAAGTAATTACCACTTTCCTGAAGAAGACCATCTATGAGCAGGACCCGCACGTAGCCAGGGGCTTGTTGTTGGATCTTCCCTTTCAGTTGATCCAGGGTTTTTGGAACGAATACCTTGTTTGCCCAAAACTTTCACTTATCAGCTTTGAGGACGCTGAAAGCCAGTTTAAGGCTGCCATAGCCGAGCTTTTCGATGTTCTTGCCCCTCCTACTCCACACTACCCCGGATTTGCCGGTGTAGGCCGGACCAGCCTAAGCTATTTCAGCTCGAGTGTTCGCGAAAAAATCATGGAAGCCGGCCGGTTGCAGAGAATTTTGCGCATAGTCTATGAGGGTTACGAAAGACGGGTCGAACCATATTCACTGGTTTATAAACGTCCCCAAGGCCAAGATGCAAAGGAATATTTCTATGTCTGGGACCAAAGCGGCGGCCGGAGTGGAAAGAAGGGAATCAAATCATTTTTGAGAGAGAAACTCCAATCAATCGAGCTAACCGAGGAGACATTTGCCCCCCGTTACCCTGTTGAATTTACCAAAACTGGTGTCGGATATTTCAGCAAGCCTTTCCCGGCGAGTCCCCGTGCAGCGTCCACAATCTTTAGATCCGCTAAGCCGCAATTCTCTTTTAAAAAACCCAGGACCAAGGGGTATTCTTTTGGTATGACCTACACAATTGAATGCCCATATTGCGGCAAAAAATTTAAACGATCCAAATTTGACACTAGGCTAAATGAACACAAAGACCGCATTGGTAATCGTTGTTTTGGGCGCGTCGGCTTTCTAGTTTAATGAGCCTCTTCCCCATCCCAAATAAAACTATGACCAAACGAGTAACCATCTACGCCAGAGTCTCCACCCAGGACCAGCACCCCGAGACCCAGGTCCGGGACTTGAAGCGGTTCGCCAAAGACCGAGGACTTAAGATCATTAAGGTTTACCAGGAGAAGGCGTCAGCCGCCGCCAACAGCCATAGCCCCCGGCCGCAGTTAGAGAAAATGCTGGACGATGTTAGGAAGCGCAGAACTGATGCTGTCCTCGTCTGGAAGCTGGACCGGCTGGCCCGCTCCACCCGCGAGCTTCTGAACCGCTTGGAAGAGTTTCGCACCTTGGGCGTGGAACTGATCTCCTATACTGAGAACATCGACACCACCACGCCGGCAGGCAAAGCCTTATTCTCCATGGTGGCGGTCTTTGCGGAGTTCGAGAACGATATCCGCAGCGAGCGCATCATTGCGGGGATGCAGAACGCCAAGGCAAAAGGCAGGCACTTGGGACGCCCTACTCTATCCCTTGAAACCATCAAGAAAATCCAAGAGCTGAAGGCTCGAGGCGTCTCGGATGCCCTTATCATGCACGAAACCGGCCTGGCCCGAAACACCATCAAGAAGTACACTCGCTGAGTTTGAACATGGCCAACCCTGAACATGTAGAGCTTATCAAACAAGGTGCCAAAGTCTGGAATAACTGGCGCAATCATAACCGTGATGCCATGATAGATTTACGCGGTTCTGAACTATATCTTTTACAAATGTCAGGAGCTGATCTTTCCGGTGTCACCTTTAGGAGGGCCAAATTAGCAACTTCTGATTTTAGCCACGCCGATCTGCGTGGCGCAGACTTCGCTGGAGCCTATCTAGGAGGCTCTGTTTTTGCCTATTCTGACTTGAGTAGTTCAGATTTCACTGATTCGGCTAATGCCTCTAATGTTAATTTCTTTAGAGCGAAATTTACCCGAGCCAACCTTTTTTCTGTCAACCTTAGTCACTCAAATTTAAAAGAGACCGATTTTGCTAATGCCTGCCTAGCGGAGGCCAATCTAGGATATGCAGACTTAACCAGGGCCAATTTAGCTGGTGCAGATTTATCACGAGCAGATTTCGTAAAAACCAACCTTTCGGGTGCAAATATCTCCGGATGCCGCGTTTTCGGAATTTCGGCCTGGGATACCATCTTGTCTGAAACAAGACAAGTTGATCTCATTATAGCACCCCCGCGAAATCCTTATTCACCGAGTTGGGATACCACTGAAACTATTATTACAATAGATAATTTGGAGATTGCCCAGTTTGTCTATCTGCTTATTAATAATGAAAAAATCCGCAATGTCATTGATACAATTACATCCAAAGTTGTCCTGATACTTGGCAATTTTTCCCCTGCACGCAAACTCATTCTTGAATCAATTCGCAATCAACTTCGCAATATGTCACTCATCCCGGTCCTATTTGATTTTCAGGGCCCGCGTAGTCGCGATCTAACTGAAACTATTGGCATACTAGCACGAATGTCCCGGTTCATTATTGCTGATCTAACCGATGCACAGAGCGTCGCTCATGAGCTAGCGTCCATTATCCCCGATCTTCCTTCAGTTCCGCTCTTGCCAATACTTTTATCGTCGCAGAGAGAATATGCTATGTTTGAGCACATCATGCAGTATCCTTGGGTTCTACCTGTTTACAAATACAAAAATCTTAATGACTTAACCTTTGCTCTACACAAGGACCTCATTACCAAGACTGAATTAAAAGTGAGTGAACGCCGCTCTCTTCCCCCAATCTGACGTCCATATCAAGAAGTACACTCGCTGAGATTTTGATTGACTTACCGTTAATAGCAAATTCTAAACAATGAAGACTGGGCTGACTGGCGGAAACCCGAAATACCGCTGTAATTTTAGTAAATTTTGTTTACTGTGTATGCCGATTGCCGCAGGCAAATCGAAATGAGTGCCTTGAAGATTTATCTGGATCAAAACGTCTACAGCCATTTGCTTGATACCGGATCATGGCAGCAACAACCTATTACGCAAATCCTGATTGCGGCGCGGGACAAACGCATCGCCGAGGTTTGGATATCGCCGACCAATGTCATGGAGACATCCCAAGCTTCAGATCCGTCAAGAAAGCGGGAACTGGCTTCGATGATGCTGCAACTTTCTTCAGCAAAAAGGATGATATTGTCATCTGATTTTTTGGTCATCGAACAACTCGCCGCCTTTTTGAATGGCATTGTACCCAACTCGTTTAGAAGTGAACCCTATTTCAGCTATTATAAAAAACAGGCACAGCTTATTTGGCTTGGCAACCTTGCTCTTCTTGCCACCGGTTTTTCGGAGCCCGGACCCGCAACAAATATGATTCTTAGGATGAAACTGGAGTCACAGGTAATTCATGCACGCCTTTTGGCTGATCCCGACAACACAATCAAAATGATAATAGATGGAGTTAGGTCTCATGCCACCACACACGAGATTGATCCCTTGGGCCTTACAAAATTGACTGATGATCAGATAAAACAGGAGATAAGCAGCTTGTCTTTTAAGATGCGACCTCCGTCAGATACCACAATGAGGTTTCTCCAAAGGAATCGGGCCGAAATATGCACAGCATACGGCGCGGTAGATATTGGAGGTGCAATACATGGAATCTTTAAATTACCATTTGACTTGGAGTTAACGTTCGACACACCAGCAATTATTGCTTCTTGGTCCAAATTCCAACAAAACTTTCAAGTACCCCCTCTACCGGAAGATATCGTCAAATTATCCCCGCTTGAACAAAGAACGGATAGGGATGTTGCGATTATGGTCCTGAATTCAGTCATAAGAGCGGTGGCAAACGCGTATCTACCAACAATTTCTGTTGGTTATTACAGTCTAATGCGCGAGCTGGAAATATGCATGAATCAAGGCAGACTTCCTACAATTGGTGCTGTTCTGGATGTCGATCATTCTACCTCTGCCGTGTACTTTGATGTTATTGTTTGCCAAGATGTGGCATTGGCAGAGAATTTAAAATCCTTTGTGAAACAACTGCCCTGTGAAATTCATATAATTTCAAATGCCCATCAGTTGGCGAAATTGCTGCGTAAAGCCGGATAGAAATTATCACCAAATCCTTTGAATGATTTCAACCCATCAAAACGCGCACTCACTGAAATTTTGCTTGACGCGAATTTTTTCTATCCATTTCGGCTTTGTCACAACTAAGGCAATTTAGGATTGCACGTCGAATTCAACTTGCCTCTCTCTATCGGCGGCTGACGATGCCATTGGGCTGTTTAAAAGCCCCAGGCGGAACGAACCTAGGGCTGTGTTGTTTCTGCCAAAGGGCGCAAAAACGATGATTTTTATGCAAAAGAGTCGCCAGCCAGTGAAGATTGCCCCAAAATACCGAGCAGGGATCCCCAGAAGCTACAATGCCTGGTCAGGCTAAATTCTGATTGACATTTCACGTGGCAGACGAGCATTCATACAAGAGGCGCAAGCGAGCAAACCAGCCGCATAAACCTCGGAGTTCGCTCTGCAAAAGGGGGCAATTTATCTTCGCCATCTTTTTCTGGGAAAGGGACCCCAAGGGTTTTCAAATTGTGGCGGCAACAAAAAGGTCAGAGGGCGTAGCTTCTGCTCAGGCTTCGAGAGAGGAAAATACGAATACGGTTATGCGGGCAATTGCCCAAGAAATAGCCTTCGCGTGATTGATACGCTGACGAGTGGCGAAAAAAACCAGGCCGGATTCGGGCAACCGGGGCCGGCGTGTTCGCATTGTGCACTAAGTAAAAATCAATCATGCTCAAGATGTCGCTTAAGCCCTCCAGCGCAATGAGCCATTGCCGGTTGGGTGATTGCCCAGAAGCCGTTCCTGCTATGTCGCAATCCCAGGCCCAGTCTTCGTCATCGCTGAAAGTCGTTCAAAATCCTTGATTTCGTCAACAAGCATAATTAAATTGAAGTCGGTTGGCTTGCATGACCGGACTGCCGGCCGCGGCACAATCTCAGGCTGCGCACTCGGCCATGGTCGCTTTTCGCTGCCATTTGTAACAGGAGTAAGACAGGTATGGCATCCTTTATTGCAATGTTCAATAGAAAGATATGCTCCGCCTTCTTCGAGAATTGAATAGGTCTTTTGTCTGAAATTCATGCTCCGATAAATTACTATGTCTTCCAATCAGGCTCCGGCTGAGGGCGAGAGGAGAGCCGTCCTTGGCTTCAGCAGTCAATACCGTGTCTCCGCCCACCTGATACTCATGGCAATCCGTACCCTGCAATGGATCCGGGTGGCTGATCCCGAAGCCGGACGGGTAGATGACCTCCAAATCGGCACCCCAAACCGCGTGGATGCCTTTCAGATCAAATGGAGTACCTATGGGGGCACGTTCACGTTCACAGACTTGGCGACAGGCACCGCCGACAGACCTTGCCTCATCGCCCAGTTGGCGCAAGGCTGGATGCAGCTTAGACAGAACTATCCTGGGCACAGGATTGTGGTCCATCTGGTCACAAATCGGCACCCTTCGATACATGACGAACCACCTGTTCTTGCAGCTCAGCCAGCACCGAAACCCAGACATTCCGCAGCTTTCTTGGCACAGGCTTGGAACCCAATCCATGAGTCAGTTGGAGATACGGATACCATCATTCCGGCGGTCTGGCAGCAGGCTTGGTTGGAAATTCAAGCGGCCAGCGGCCTTTCACCCGCAGATTTCAAAGCATTCGTACGTGACTGCGAGCTGGAGCTTGATTTTCATCTCCCTACGCCGAGTCCTCACTCGTCGCGGGAGGATGCCGCATATTTTGATGACCACGATAACTTAGCTGAACTTCTTCCCCGGATTGTCGCCAGCCCTCAGCGGGTCATCGAGCTGAGTCGAGATAAATTGCTTCAGCGGCTCGGCTGGTCAGACCGACTCCTGCCACGCAGCACCCACGTATTCCCCGCACCCCACATTCCTTACCAGCCCATCCAGATCACAATTGAGCGGCTGCATCATGCCATAGATTCACTGCCCGGGGGGTACATTGCCGTTTTGGGCTCACCAGGCTCCGGTAAATCCACCTTGCTGTCCCAGGCGCTACGAACTGGTCCTGAACGGGTCATTCACTACTACGCTTATGTACCTGATGCCCCAAGTCCGCTGGTCCTACGCGGGGAATCCGTCAATTTCCTGCACGACATAGTGTTATCCCTCGACAACTCTGGTTTCGCAGTGGGATCGGGCCTACCCGGGTATGATCGAGACCTGCTGCTCGATTATTTCCATCGGCAATTGAATAGGCTCCATCAGGATTACACTGACCACGGGCGCAAGACATTGATCGTGGTGGATGGACTTGATCATATCGCCCGCGAGCAGCACCCCGATCGTTCCCTGCTTCAGGATCTGCCCCAACCCGATCAGATACCCGATGGTGTGTACCTCGTGTTGGGCAGCCAAACGGATAACCCTTTCCCAGACAGTGTGCAGGCTGTCGTCCAGGAAACCAGCCGTCGCATCGAAATGGATTCCCTTAACCGGGATGATATTTTCAGAATAGTATCGGCAGCCAAGCTAAAGGTTCAAGTCTCCGGCGATCAGATGGACTATATGTACAACTTGAGCTGCGGGCACCCCCTAGCCCTCGGAATCCTCCTGAACCGTCTGATGAAAGCGCCGGCATCGGAAGATGTAGATGTATTACTTTCTTCTGCCGAGCCATTCAAGGGGAGCATCGAGCGGCAGTATCACAGCTACTGGAAACAATTCGAAACAGACACAGCCTTGAAGGAGCTGATCGGCCAGATTTCCCGACTGCGCGGGGCTATTGACATGCTCTGGGTGCAGACTTGGGCTGATCCCGAAGCCCTGGATAGGTTGCGCTTCCATTTCGCCCATTATTTTGCAATCTATGCCCACGACCGCTGGACCTTCTTTCACAACAGCTTCAGATTGTTTCTCTTGGAAAAGACCAGCGAGTCCCGACCCGGCCATCCTGATCCTAATAGGGATCATGCTCACCATCAGCACCTGGCTCAACGCTGTGCAGAAGCAGCTAACCATCCGCGCCAAACATGGGAAACACTCTACCATCTTTACTCCGCTAGCGACCATGCTAGCGTCCTTGAGTACGCCACACCTCAGAAGTTTCGGGAGCAACTCTTGAGCTTTCGCCCTATGGATGCCGTCCGAGAAGACATCGGGTTGGCATTGCGTTCAGCCGCTCATCTCCAAGATCCTTTGGCATTCGTACGCTTGATCTTGGCTGGTAGTGAAATCGCTGAGCGTGGAGCTTACCTTGGGGAAGGGGTACTGGCACCTTTTCTCCTAGCAATCGGGGAGGATAAGATAGCATTGGAGCACATACGTTCCGGCAGGCGACTCCGTATCCAGTCAACTGCGGCACTGAGGATTAGCATTAGACTTGTGGAGAGGGCCTATCATGACGAGGCTCGTAGGGTATTTGAGTTAGGTGTACCGCAGATTATTCTCACCGCCACCAATACCGTTGAGCATGATACGCAAAATTTTGTCGCTCAACACCTCGAGATATGGGCACAGACCGCAATACACTTCATAGAGATCCAGCAAGTTCTCGAGACCATCAACAGAATTCGGTATGCAGGTGATGAATTCATCTGGCTGGATGAGGAGACGGCCACCCGCTTGCTGAGAAGCAAACTCCTGCATCGGGTAGGTTCTGCCTTATTGGAAGCTGCACGATGGGAGGATCTGGCTGTTTTGGAGTCCTCATTCCATTTGGAATTGGAGCCGGATCGCTACCACTGGCTTCGGTTACAGGCAGAAAGCTGGAAGAAATGCCGAAAATTAAATGATCTCACGAGGGCGCGGGAGTACCTGCAAAAGACATTAGGAATCATCTCAGATTGGGACCTTAATGAGCAAGAACAACTAGAAGTGGCTGAAGGCGTCTTCCTGATAACGGGCGATAAAACAGGGACACGAGAATGGCTTTCAGAACTGCGGCAACCCCCGCTCGCTGCGGATTTGAATGCTCCGGATAGTGGCTTAGAGGCATTTGTCCAACGATTGCGCTTGAATAGGCTCCTATACGCCTTGGGCAGCAGTCAATCGCCCGCTGAAATTGTTCCTGCAGCCGCCAACCAAGATTTAGAGGGGCTGGTCTTGTTTGAGCGCGCAGTCTGCAAAATCGCCCGGCTGGAAGGGCTGGCATGGCGTGGCGAATGTTTTGACGGACCAGCCATCGATCGGGAGATTACACCTATTCTGCGGATTTTCAACATCTCTTGGCGAAAAAAATATGATTGGACACGCTGGTACGTGGTGGATAATGCCCAGGGCGAGTTCTATTCCTGGCTCATCGAGGCCGTAGCCCGGCATGGCGCGGAAGCTGTTGAATCGTTGCGTCAAGCCTTCCATAGGGAATGGATAGATCCCGCAACGGCGCAATACTGGCGTCCTGATGTCCGCAGAGAAGTCATCCTGTCCTTATACCCTGCCGGGGTGGACCAAGACTGGCTGATGGGAGAATTGCGGACTATTGAAAGCAAGATGTACCAGGACAAAGATCCAGATGGCAGGGTAGATACCTGCCATGCTCAGATTAATGCCTGGCTCGCTATGGGCAGGAAAGACGATGCTCGCCGACTCATGGTGGATCTGTTGCGGACTTCTTTCGGGGCTGGTTTCCGAAAGGATTATCAACTTGATGACTGGATCAAGTGGTTAGGACATGTCAATGACGCAGAGCCGGCGTCTGCTGCCGATCGAATCGCCTGGATGGCACGGGCCATCGTGGCTTTTGCGGAATATGCTGAAAGCCGACCGGTCAATTCTGCCGCCAATGCTCTCCTGAAAGTAGCCTTTCGCTGGAGCCCTCGCCGTGCAGTCATCTTGTTTCATTGGTTCATCGAAAAGGGAGTGATCTGGCACGAGGAAGGTTGCTGCACCCTCTTGAAGGCAGCGCTAAATTATGATAAGCAATCCGCACCGTTAGTGGTCGCGGCCTTATTCGAACTATTGCTCCCGACCTTGAGCCGCATGCATGGGGACCTCGCAGAGGCCATCCTTTCAGCAGTATATGAAATTCTGGGTTCGACTGAGACTTTGAGAATTGCCCGATACATGTTGGGGCGGGTGGAGGTTTATGCGCTGCCGTCCACGCGAGAAGATTGGCGCACCGGCGTTGCCCGGGGATTGTCTAGCGTGGGAATGGATCCCTCAGCACTTAATTTGGAAATACAGCAATACAACGAAGAGCATGAGTATAGTTCGCGATGGTTGCCCGGACCGGAAGGGAAGAGTCTGCACATAGATTCCGTGAAGGAGCGCGTCCGCACAGTGGAGGATTTGCGGGCGTTGATGGCCGGCACCAACACTGCCAATGATTTTTTCGACTGGAACAAGGTCATCGCGGGATTAGCGAAAAATCTCGATACAGCTGGTGCTATGGAAGTGGCTGAGATATTTGGCAATCGCCGGCGCGCTCCATGGGTATATGCTGTCCTCAGCCTCAGGTTGCATGAATTGGGTGACAAAATCCGTGCATGGGAAATCGGGCAAAAAGCGGTAAAGGCATCGAACAGTATGGGCTGGCATCGTCACTTTGACGGTGGGTCTCGGTTGGATGCTTTCAAGGCACTGCTGAAAGTGGACAAAGGGAAGGCGCGCCCGCGAGCCTACAAAAAGCTAAGCGAAGATCTAATTCAACATGGCGGATGGGTATTTGTCGCCCGCGATCTGCATGAAATTCTGCCCTTGCTGACGGACGACCCGCCTCTCTGTGAGATCGGAAAAGAAATAGAACTATATTTGCGGACCATGTTCGAGACCAGTTCTCTGCCATCTGTAGCTCCCCCCTTGGACGTTGCTCCTAACCAGGATACGGCCGCAGTGGCACTGGCAGACCTAATTCTGCACTATTTAACCCATCCGATCAATGTTCTGGCCCAGGGTGCTCAGAAGGCTTGTTTGCGGCTGATTCTACAGGGGGACAGCACTCTGATTATGGCAGTTTTGCCACATTGGGATGACGAGGGGTTCCAAGAGCGCTTTCTGCCGATCCTGGAAGCTGCCTCTTTGCAATCTCCCTCCTACTTGCAGCCCTTCCGTGAGCAAATTATTCCGTTGGCACAGTCTCCTAACTTTGCTGTTAGAATGGTATCCCGTCGCCTATGCACTGCTGCCGGGTGGCAGAAGGATCAGAAGGAATTAAAAAAATCACCCCTGCCTGCGATATATGGTTTCGACTTGCCGCCTCCGGTTGAAAGTAGCCTTTTGGGCCGGGAGGAGGTGACGGTTTATACACCCTTACCTGACGATGACAATCCAACTCGTACGATTATGCCATTTAGCGTACTCCTGAACCAGTTGGCATCCATAACGGGTTTGCCGGTTCAGAATTTGATATATCGCGCTGTCAGTTTAATGGTGCAGTTTAGTCCCAAAGAGACCTGGTCCGCAGCGGCAGATCTCGACTTCCGGGCTATGCAACAATCAGCGGGCTTGAAATTTAGCTATATGCGTCACCGTTACAATTTGGCCAGGCGAGCGGTCAGGCATATTGCGGCGGAGCTCCTGGATTCCGGCACTGTGCCTCGCGAGCACAGGCACGAGCTGGCGCACCTGTTCCGGTACTATGACCCCTTTCTGTACATCAATTCGCCGCAACCCCGGCCTGATTTCGTCGTGCCGATATCCGGGCTTAAGCAACACGGTAGTCCGGACAAGGAATGGCTGAGCCAAGTTTCCACTGCAGATTACCTGAAGAATTACTATCCTGTGGCGGACAGGATCATTCTGGCGGAGCACACTCAATTGGTGAGGCTGGGCTTAGACACTCCTACAGAACTTCGCCTCTCATTGGTATCCACACTTGAGTCACAGATAAAAGATCTGTCCAAAGATGGATTTATAACTGTCGTGAATGGAATAATAAGCGAATACCCCCACATGGCGATGGATGAGCAGCCTCTCCGCTTGGTCCTTCATCACGAGCCATTATTTGGCGCCTATGAATCTCCCGGAAGCGGTTGGCTGGCTTTGAATCCGGCACTAGGCCGCGAATTAGGCTGGCGGTTGGATGAAGGGGGCTTCTTCCGATGGGTGGACCGTAAGGGCCAGGTAATGGTGGAGAGCCGATGGTGGGCGGATGGTTTTGTCGGGCATGCTCCACCCGAGGAGAACGAAGTGGGCGAAGGGTGGCTGGTCTTAGCGACACCAACGGCGTGGGATCTTCTTAAAAAACGCTTTGAGAAATTGGCCAGAAATACGTATCTGAAGCGGGAGTACTCAATCACTCGAAAAGGTAGATCGGAGCTGCAAACAGCATGCGCTTCAAATTCAATAGTCTTGTTGTAGAGAAAGATCAGGAATTTAACGAAGCCCAGAAAGATCCTTGGATTAATAGATGCCTGCCCCGCCAATCGAGATGTACTTGAGTGTCCTCTTGCGCAGGGCTACGATTTCCTATCTGGGGCTATCGGCGCCTCACCGCCTTGCTGCAGCGGAAGGAAGATCGGCGCGCCAATCGCAAGCGGGTCTATCGGCTTATGCGGCAGCACGGTCTGACCTTCATGCCGAAAGTCTATGCCGTATAGCGCGCTCCGTCCCTCTCCAAATCCCAGCCCGATCGTCCCGACCGGTGGTGGGGCATTGACGTGGCCAAATTCATGATTCCCCCGCTGGACTGGGCCAACGTGGTGATCGTGCTGGGCTGGCACACCCGCAAAATCGTAGGGCATCACCTGGGTTTGCAGAGCCGGTTCGGCACTGGCTTGTGGTATTGTAGCAGGCCCTCAACGGTCAATTCCCAGGCGGCGTCCGCGGCCAGGGCTTACACCTGAACCCCCAGTCATGTGCGCTTGTGCGGGAAAAGCTGGAATTTGGACTTGCGTGCAATAGATATGCAATAGTCAGCCGTAAAAACAGGCCGGATTCGGGCTGCCGGGTCCGGCCTCTGCATTCAGATCTGCATTACCGGGAGGCGGCCAGCATTACCGACCGGGAGTCCACGAATTTCGTCCATTTGAGGGGCACCAGGCTGTATCAGACACCTCTTTGGCATCCTTGGCTACCCCTACTTGATCGCCTCTCAGAATGGATATTTCACAGTCTCATGAGCCGAAACGACCGAAAATTACAATAGCATGTACTTCTATACGTGGCCTGATATCCTTGGTACGATCAATTCAATCGAGCACAAACCGGGCGCTGCTGCCTTGAGGCGTTTTTATGACTTCCAACCTAGTCGTAATCTGTCTCTGGAGTTCGGAAACATGCGAGATAATGCCCACCAACCGGCCCGGCTGGCGAAGCATCTGCAGCGTTTCTACGGCCGTATCCAGCGTCTCTGGATCCAAGGTTCCAAACCCTTCATCGATAAAAATAGTATCCAGCGAGATACCACCGGCGTGAGCCTGCACCACATCCACCAATCCTAAGGCTAAAGAGAGTGAAGCGAGGAATGTTTCCCCACCGGACAGAGTTGAAGCCTCCCGGCTCTCACCGGTATAGTGATCGTGAACCATGATTCCTAGACCGCCGGTTCGCGATCCGCTCTGCACCTCCTCACTCGAATACATCTGGTAGCGGCCGCCGCTCATTCTCTTCAAGCGGAGGCTGGTATTCTGCAATACCTGATCCAAGAGAACGCTCAGCACAAACCGTTGGAAGTTGATACGACGCGGATTCGAGCCGGATGTAACCTCTGCCAGATCGCCCACTATCCCATAAGATCTCCGAACCTCTTTTTGATTGGCTATTAAGTCCTGCACCTGTTTGTGTGATCGATCGAGTTGTTTCTTGAATTCCTCGGCACGAGTTTGTTCATCTCGGATCTCATCCCGTTTATCCATGGCTTCACGCCTATTTTCTCGAAGCGCCTCGAGATCGGGTGGTTCTATGCCTTTAGCTTCCTGCTTTGCCTTTTTATGGCATTTCTCCGCCACTGCTTTGTCGGCGTTAAATTGCTGAATTGTTTCCTCTAGCTCTTTTAGCTCCTCCGGCTCAATTAGTGCGGCATGGTAGGCATCCTCATCGGCGAATCTCGATTTTTCTAACCGTGACTTGAGGTTTCGCTCGACCGTCTCAAGTTCTTTTCTACGCTGCTTAGTTCCCTTTTTTGCCTGCGCTAAAGCCGCTTCAGCTTTATCGATTGCACTTTTTGCGTTTTTCAGTTGATCCAAATAGGTGTCGATCTCCCGTTTCAGATTCCTACGTTCTTCCTGATCCCGCTTCGCTTCCAGGTACTGCGCTTCACCTTGAAATTCTTGCGCCTCTAAGCTATCCTGCAATCGTTTCTCGGCGCCTTCCAAAGCCCCGGAAAGACCTGCGATACGACGCTCGCAATCTTGTACCTTCGTCTGGAAATTGGTCTGCACCGCTGAAGCGTTCGTCAATTGTTCTTGGGCCCGTTTGTAACTCTGACTCATGTCCTGGTGGGCAGTCTGTGCCTCAGAAATAGCCGTCTCAAGGGCATTCGGCTCCCTTAATTCCTCCGGTACCTGACTGCGGGCTTCCCGGTAGGCTCCCCGTAACTGATTCAATTCCGCCCGCTTCTTTTCAACAGTAGTGGACACCGTCTCCGCCGATGCTTCGCTTTCAGTAACGGCCTTCTTGCAACCTTTTAAGTCTTCCTCGGCCTGAGACAGGCTGTCTGATGCACTTCGGGCTGATTCTGCTTTTTTGTGTGCCTCCGCCAGTTCTTTCTCCAGAACGCTGAGATCCAACTCCGCGGCATCTTCCAACTGATCCAGAAGAGCATCGCACTCAGCCTTTAATTTCTCGATATTCCCCTTCTGTTGATCTCTCAGATCTCGGATCAATGCGATTTCTGTTTCTAATTGACCGAGAACTTCTTCCCTTTCCTGGAACTCAACTTCCTCCGGCAGATCCTCTATTTGAAGCGCGGGAGCGGGGTGGTACTCCGATCCGCAGACCGGGCAGGGTTTACCCTCCTCCAATTCTTGCGCCAGCCTACCGGCCTGACCCTCACGCCATTTCCGCTGTAGTTTGATTAAGGCATCTCGCCCCGATTGTTGTTGAGACACAAGGAGCTTCAAGCGATTATCTACATCTTTGAGGGTTTCCACAGCAGCCTGAATTTCTGTTTGGATAGAGGCAAGTCGATTACGCTTATTCAGCCTGCCCTCGGCCTGTTTCTCCTCCATTTCCGCTGATTTTGTGCCAGCAAGGTCGAGTCTAAGCTGCTGAACTTGGTTTTCTGACCCCCTTAGCCTGGTGCTCATTTCCGCCAGTGTACTATCCGATGTGGCAAACGCCTCCTCAGCTTGTTCGAGTTCTCCTTCGACAGCGGTTATTTTCTCTCGTAACTCCTTGACATTGTGGACTGGCTCAATTAGGTTTTCCAGACGCTGCCATTCAGCATAAGATCGATCTCGCTCCCCGCTGCGCCCCTCTTCAGCCTCGTAGGCGCTTTTTGCCTCGCTGAGAATCTGGTCAGCTCCTTTCAGATCCTTCTTGAGTTTGGCCAATTGGCTCTTTTCAAGGGTCAGATCATCCCGTTTATCGTTGCGTTTTTCCTCGGAGGGGACGACCTCTGCGGCTCGGTTCGCCCTCACTAACTCCGTTTCCCGCGCCTCTTGTTCGTCGGCCTGGGTTTGCAGCTCTTCCAGGCGGTGATTGCACGCATCGACGGTTTCCTGATGTTGTTCTTGTTCTTCCAAAGCCACATCATAGGAACTCCGCCGGGTCTCGCGGTCCGCAACGAAGGGTGCCACCTGCAGGGCGCGTTGACCGGTTTCCCGCCTCTCGAGATTCCGTCGATGTTGCCCTTCCAACGATTTTATTCCCTCTACAGCCTGCCGGGACTCTTCCAGCTCTATGAGTTTCCTATCCGCCTCTTCACCATCACGCAACCGGTTCTCGGCCTCTTTGAGGTATTCAGTGGCTACTTGAAATTCGACCCTTATCACCTTTTGCCGCTCACCGGCTTCCCGCAGGCGTTCGGCGAACTCCTCAGGTGTTTCAACCTTTGCGTTCTCCAGGGCCGTGGACAAGGAACTTTCCAATTTGTCATTCTCGTTTTGCAGTCGTCTGGCTTCCTCCTTCAAGCGGTCCTGAAGAATCCGATAAAATTCCGTGCCGAATAGCCGCTCGAAAATCTCTTCACGATCCTGTGGTTTGGCCAAAAGTAAGCTTTTAAAATCCCCCTGTGGCAGGACAACCACCTTGCGGAATTGGTGAGCCTTGAAACCGATCAGCGCTTCAACTTTCTGGGTAACCTGTGAATCTCGGCTCGCTAATACTGCCAGTTCTTTTAATTCTCCATCCCGACTCAATTCCCAAAGCGTCGCCATACCCTTCTGGGTCGTTGTTCCCTTGCCCCGTTTCGCAGGTCGTTCCTGTTCGGGGCTGCGCTGAGCGCGAAAGCACTTTTCGCCCAGAGCAAAATCGAAGGTGACTTCGGTGGGGAGGTCCGGCCGGGCGTGATGACTGCGAAGTTGCTTGGGCTTGCGGTCTTCGCCGCTGGCCTGGCCGTACAGCGCAAAAGTGATGGCATCGAGGATCGTGGTCTTTCCTCCACCGGTGGGGCCGTGAATCAGAAAGAAATCCCGGTCTTCCAGTTGCCGGAAGTCCAATACCTGAGTGCCCGCATAGCATCCGAACGCGGTCATTTCCAGGCGTAACGGCTTCATGCGCTCATCTCCTCACGACGAAGGCCTTCAATAACGCTGGCCAGCCACGCCTTTGCGTCGCTGGGTAGTTCGCGATCGGTCGCATAGTTGAAGAATTCCTCGTACAGCTCGAGGTCGGTCCGCTTGGCTAAATCCTCGGTGCTGATTCTGCTGCCACCTTCCGCCAACCGCAGAAAATGAGGTTGTTTTATCTGTAAGACATTGGGATAAACATCCCGCAGCCTGGCCAAGGGATTGAGGAGGGCTTTCCTATCGGTCAACTCCGCCGAGATGTAATCGTCCGATCCATCGCCGCGTAGTAGTTCTTCCAGTTCACCTCTGATGATGCTGACTTTCCGCCGCGGCCTAAGGGCTATGCGTTCAGCCTTTTCCAAACCGTCGGGTCCCAATTCAACCAAGGTGACGGATTTGCGCTGGTTCGCCTCCGAAAAGCTGTAGGGTATCAACGATCCGGCGTAGTGAATGTTTTCTGCGCGGACATGCTGAGGACGGTGGAGATGTCCCAGGGCGACGTAATCGATTCCATTGAGATTTTCTATATCCACCGTTTCGACGCCACCCGTCGAGAGCGGGCGTTCGGAATCTTCGGTTGGAACTCCGCCTGCCGCGAAGGCATGTGCTACAACAACGCTCCGAGAATTTGAGGGATGAATTTTGCCAACACAGTCCATCCAATACCGCATCGCGTCGTCATGGGTCTTCATGGATTCTTTTCCTGAGAGGAACCTTACCCTGGACGGTTCACAATAGGGGATCGGATAAATGTACACATAGCCGTGCTTGTCCTTTAAACGGACCGGTTTCACGTCGGAGGTTGCCATACCCCGCATGTGCAAACCGCTGGATGCAAAGATGCTGCTGCCGAAGCCAATCCGTTCCGGGCTGTCGTGGTTCCCTGCGATAAGTATAACCGTGATGCCTTTATCTTGGATGAGCCTTTTGAGCACCTGATCCAGCAGTTCAATCGCCTCCGTGGGCGGGACACCACGATCGTAAACATCACCGGCGATAATACATGCGCCTATTTTTTCACGCGTTGCTATGTCGATGAGTTGATCCAGTACATAGGCCTGATCATCGGTGAGGTGGTGACCGAAGAAGATGCGACCCAAATGCCAGTCGGCCGTGTGGAGGAGTCTCATTGGTGAATTCGAGCCCATTCCCCTTAGGTTGAATCCGCTGCAAGACTAAGCATTATAACCTTGCCCCTGTTCAACTTTTTGTATTTAGCCAAATCTCTTTCACTTCATTAAGGATCTTTGAGATTATCAAAGCCTGATAATGCGACAGGATAGGATCATCTCACCGGGAATTGAGCCCGAAATGGATTTTCCCGAGGACATTTCATACCCGCAGGGCTTAGGGCATGGTTAAGCCGCCAGCCAATTCCCAAATCAGCGCCACCAATCGTCCGTGTTTGACCACGATGGCGGTCGGAAAGCACCAGACAATTAATTTGACAAGCCACCAATGGCGAGCCCGGGCCGAGGCATCATAGCATTTAATTTGAGCGAACTTGCGTTCTATTGCAGGCCGCAGCCCCCCCGTCACATACAGTGATGCGGCGGTAGCCCAGGCGGGGTGCTCCTGACATAGGGTGCCAATGCGCCGGAACAACTCTTCATTGCCCGCCCCCGGCCGTCCCAAACAAGCTTGGCGATCGGAACCTGAGCTCTAAGGTAAGCGTCCCGGCTGAAGCCCAATGCCTGACGGACGACTACGATGCTATGGCTCTGTTTCTGGATCATATCCATCCCTTCGATCCAGGCCTGATCGCAGCCAAGGGCGGGCTTACCTCCCGTCAGGCGCTCCTAGGCGCCGGCCATAAACTGATCCTGCCATCGGTAGGATTGATTCCGGCTGATGCTGTGTTGGCGGCAGGATTATCAACTAATCGCTTCCTAGATGCGCTCCGAAACTCTCAATCAGTCGACAAAATGCACTCACTGATGGTTCCAGCGACTCGGCACCTCGGCGCACAACCCTGCCCAAGATTTCACGAGGAACCTTCGCGAGCAGCGGATCCAATCGCGCCAATAGCTTTGTGACGTCAGTCCTCGGAACATCTCTTGAGCTTGGCAGACAATCGAATATCGATCTAATTCCTCTAAGAAACACCGCTTCTGATTCATCGGACGACTTACTGCAAAATGCCCATGCAATTACTGGGAAAAGAAGGTCGGCAAGGGGATTGGGATGGGCACTTGGATCGGGGGCCCATGCCGCTTCGTTCAATGTGACTATTGCAGTTCCTGCAGCTAATGACGCCGCATTTTGTGTGGCTTCCTTTACATCTCCAGATAACCATGCACAAAAGCGCGCGAAAAGTACCTCATGCAGAAAGGTCGGATAGGCCGCATAATCAGCAAACACGATAGGAATCTGTTCTTCTGTGAGACCCCCCCGGATCTCCAATATCTCCCAGGCAATAGCGAGCTTCCACAAACTACTCTCCAAAAGCGCCTTGTCCAGCGCAACCAAATAATTTGTCTTCAATGCCACATCATCGTTAGCCCTCCCTCTGATCATCCTCCAAATCTGGATGAGCTTTTCTGATTGCCGATCTCTCCTCTCTGCCGACCAAATTTTCGCCCCGAGGTCAAGCATCGGAATTGTCTCCGCCAATTTAGGCTCCAGTCCGTAAATAAAGCGAAGAGTCGTGCTGATCAAAATGCCTGGTCTTCCCACTGCCGAAATTGATGATAAAGTGGATTCGTCGAGAGATGGCAGAAATAGGCATTCCTGAAGAGTTCCAATCACGGCGGGATGAAGCTCCTCAGAATCCCGCGCATAGTCTTTCAGTTGCCGTATTGCGGATGAAAGGTCTTTAGCTTTCGGCACGCTTTCAGCGAAAGTTGTAGGTCTGCGGCGATATTCCCCCCTTCTGCATGAAAATCCATCTGGCACCTTTCCGAGTCTGGCGATTAGCGCGGTTGTCGCCGAATATAAGATTGGCATACCATGGAGGATCGTGCGCTGAATGGTATCAGTATCGAGGCCATCGAATTCATCTGCGATCAAAGCCAGCCAATGATAGGCATCGTGCCACCTATTTTGTTGCAATCTTGGATCAACTAAACACTCCTTTGCCGCTTTACCAAGGGAGGATCGGTATTCCTTGGCTTCAAGACCAAATTCCAATAAAGCCATCCCACCAGCTTCGCTCTCACTGCTACCTCCAAATCGCGTATCGTCGCATAACAAAGCCCACACGACATCCTTCCATCCATCCTTATTGGTTATTGCTTTAGCCACTAAACCAATCAGCGATTCGCGACCTCCCTTTTTGCAGATTTCTTTGCTAGCCTCTATCAATCGGAGTGCAAGGTCACGTTCGTGCGAGACGCGTTTCATAATATCCGCCAATCCCCAGTTCCATGAAGAAGTGCCATGTCGAAGAGCGATACATAAAGCCTCCTCGGCGGGATTTAGTCGCGCTCTGTGATACTCTAGGAGCCGTTCAGCGGCGCTCTGAGCCAACTCGGAACCCGGTTTCTCCAAATATCCCATCAACATGGCAAAAGATTCTTGGGTGGACATAACCGTTTGACCAGCTTGTCCGTGACGTAGATGCCAATTCCCCAAAGATGACAGAGTCGTCATCAATTCCTGTCGATAGCTGGGCTCAAGTTCAATACCACCCCTTTCAAGCAGAACAAGTGCAAGCGCCTTGGATTCTGCATCAATGAGGCCGAGTCTGTTTTTTAGGGCGACAAGTATCCCAGGACCAAAGTCGAGCGTAAGACAGAAGTCTTCCCATTCATGCCAATCAGAACTGCGGCGGTTTGCACGCGAACGAACGGCAACAAACAAGGCATCGGCTTCACCCTGCGGATCCGAAGATATAAGAATCATGGCTGCTCCCCGTCGAATCTCTGGATCAAGATTCCTCAATTGACTCCGCAAAGCAGCCCGAAAGCTCATACCTCTCGGGCCATTCAGAAGCCGCGCAAAGCCTTCCCGCACTTCCGGATGGCGTGGAAGAGTAAAGGGACCAAGAGTATGCGCACATGCAGCTATGCGTGCCGGACCATCTTCGAATCCGTCAATACTTCCCAGCAGCACCCTCCACCACCCAGAATGGGCGCCTCCCCATTCCTCGCTATGGGCCATCCGATTCGCGAGCCAATAAACGCCAGCATGGCCTGATTGTTGAACCAGCGCCGTAAGAATCTTCTCCGCTTGAGCGACGTACCCGCCATCATGCATCGCCCGCATCGCGACATCACCCAAAATGGATAAACGCCTCTCTCCGGCGTCGTACATTATCTTGGCAGCACCAGCAGCAACTTCAGCTTCCTCCGCCACAAGTGCCCACTTAGCGCATCGAAACCATCGTTCTTCCCCCAATCGTTGACGACATTGATTTACGAATTCCGCCTCTTCAGTTCCACTTTCTGATTTCGCTGCAGCACGTATACCCCGCCTTACAACCCCAAAGGGCACCTCAGCATTTGGATTGAACTCGAGCCACAGGCGTGCCGCTTGCAAGCTTTCGCCAGACCGATGCAAAAGCAGATCATTTAGATCCCCCACCAATTCTCCACGCTTCATGAAAATGATCAACTGTTGTTTCGCCCAGCCTGCAAATAGCCTGTCATCCAGAGCCAAGGATTGATACCAAAATCTATCTTCAGGTGAAAACGCGTCTGGTATAAGAATAGATAATATTGTCTGTGCTCCAAAAAAGTGGCCCTCGCAAGTGGCTTGGTAAGGCATGACGAGCATGGCGAGCTTCTCCTTCTGCGGGACAGTCAGTGTTTGGCGGACAAGTGCCGCCCACTCTGCAAAAACCTCTCTTACGATGGCACATCCGGCGTTTGGAATTGGAAATCTTGGATCCAAATAATCTTTATAAAACCAGTCAAATCCCGAATCACCAGCAAGCACGAGAGTTTTGGCAATATTTCGCGCCGATATCCTAAATTCATCTTGGAAAAATGTTAAGGGACGATACCCAAGATTATCAATTAAACGCACTGTATGTCCGGCGAGAATGGCATCTGTCGCTTCAACAACGATGTAACAAGCCGCCGGGATATAACTACGCTCTTTTAGTAGAAGATCAAGGAATGCGGACAGCGGTTCTCGAAGCTTTTCAAGTGTCCCGCGCCGGCGAGCGATAGTGGCGGCAAATGAGACAACGCGCCACTGAGCTTTTTCTAGCTGTTCCCCTCTATCTGATTCTGAACACCAGTGAGCGAAAATACCGACGGCAGCGCACATTTCCGCCAACGGCTGTAAAGGAAATTCGATCGTCTGCGCTTTTGTGATCAAGCCGAGCCACTCGAAGCAAGAAAGTGCTTCTGCAGCGATCTGATATCTATTCGACACAGCAAAGTTTGCGGCGGTGTCCTGCAATAGAGCTTTTGCCTCATCGAGCCCAACCTGCTTCCCCTTGACTGCCTTTTCCGCAAGGACCGCTAAGAACTCAGCTTTCGCTTCCGGAGTCGGTAAAGCTTGATCCAATTGTGCAAATGAAGAAGGTTTGTCGTCGCGCTGCTGCCATCCACCAAGTCGTTCAAGCAGGAGATCATAGAGTAAGTCGCCAAGGGTAAGCGACGTATCGGAGGAAACGGAACTTAGACGTGGATAGATCAAGCGAATCGCAAGCGGGGAGTTCGCGATTGAATCAAGGGCAATCATCTCCTGTAGCGATTGAAGTAAAACTGCTGTCTTCTTATGGAGAAGCTCTGGAGACGTGCCATCCGCAATTAATTCCTGCCTGATAAAATCAGCCTTGGCCAAATCGTCCAAAGCTACCGTGTGCACAATCCGCCAATCTGCGTACGACACTCCGACCAGTTCAACGGGTCTAGCAGTGCTGACTATCTGGATCGTTGGCCAATTCTCGACGAGCGTTGCTGCTTGTCTTATCAAGCGAACAGCGACTTCACGCGCAAGTTCATCCAGGCCATCAAAGACGAGGAGCACTTCAACCCGCTGTTCTAGGATTGAAACAAGATTAAACCTCGGTGTTTTGAGCCAGATCTCGTCTGCAATATAATTATCAATGGCATTCAGCAATTCCCGTTGCGTAAACTGTCCGGAAAGGTGGAGGGCTTTCGCTGGAATGAAAACCGCAACCGCACTTTTGGATTGATCAATGGTCTCCATAACCAGTTGCGCCGCGAGCGTACTCTTACCCGTTCCCAAGTCTCCAAGCAACAGCGTGCGACGTGCTACGCGAACAGCGTCGTAGAACAGCATTTGTTGTTCGGCATCTTTGGCTCTGATGAATCTGCCACTTGCGTCGTATTTATCTCGTTGAGCGCTCACACGTATTGAAACCGGACGCTGAACAGTGGCGGGGAGTATCCCAGATTGGCGAAGCAGGCGGGATTTCCGCTCTAGTTGGCGTGCAGCGTCTTCTCGAAATGACACTCGAAACTCATCTATTTTGAACTCAGAAGCAATTCCGTCCAGAATAATCGGCTTCTGCTTGAGATATGGTAATGGTACAGATGAAGCCGTATGGTGCCGCCACCTGTTTTCTGGGGTACGAGAGTCGTACTCGAAAGATCTGTAATCAAGGTGCTCAGCTTGAATTTGCACCAACCGAAAGGAGTTTGAATATGATGTTCCGGCATATATTGCACCGCCTGTAAAGTGAATAGCACACTCTGCCATCGTATCCGCCTTCCGAACTTCACCATGTGTGTGTCCGGTCAGAAGAACGTGACAGCGTGTCGCAAGATAGTCACAGGTATTTGGCCGTGAGCCTGAGACACGTCTCTCATCTTGGTGATACCAGTTTGGGGGATGATGAACAAGTGCAACTGTAACTGGAACACTTTGATGTGATTCGATAAGAGGAAGCTGATCCTCAGCATCTAAATATTTCAGGAATGGCTGTCCAATCCACAGTTTTCCTTCATCTTTATCGTCCTTTGAAAACCAACAGGAATTCAAAACAATAAACCTTAGATCATTCAATTGTCTTAAGCCAACAAGATGAGATTGATACTTTCCAAACTGACATGCAGGTATCCCAGCTTCTCTGCAAAATGTCGCGAAATCCATGAAAGGTTTTTCAAAATGCTCAGCAATCGGAACAACAAATGATTTATCTGTATCCTCTGCACTTTCGGAGCGCGGGATCGTGATAGCATTAACTCTTGAAACGTCATGATTTCCAGGGCAGACAATTAACTCGTTGTAGGTCAACCCGCAAATCCTGAGGAGTTTATCGAGCCACTTCCTTGCCGCTGAGTAGTCGGTAGCGCAGCCCCGCCAACCAATATCACCAGTAATGCAAATGATGGACGGCTTCCAGGAAGCTTCTAATTTATTCAGCTCCGATAGCAAGGAGTCGAGGCAGATCTTTCGCTCCGTCTGTTCAGTCGAATTGTCTTCTTCACGACCGAAATGGATGTCTGTAAGGTGGAGAATTGTCGGCATGGTTACCCCGAATCAATTGTAGGATCGCCAATCGCTGCATTAGAGCCTGAGAATCATGGAATCATCTTGCTATGCTTCACGAAGATTGTATCCACATGCACTTCCTGCCAGATGGAGTTGTTCAATCTACCTGTGATCTGTGCCATTCGATTTAGCCGCCTGAATCCTTCCGACGTGAAGGGACGCTTGCCCTGGATTGGCCACTGACTCCCGAAAGCATCCCCATTTGCAGTATTCGGCGCTGTCGTCGTCCTACTATTCAAGACGGCGATGAATGCGATTATTCTTTGCTAGGATCAATTCACAATCGAACTCCATCTAATCAGCTCAAGAATCATGCTCGCACTTTGAGCCAGCTCCGGCATGGAGACTTGATGCGGTTCGCCATCACATTAAATATGAGCGGACCAAGCCTGCGCCCCTTGCCACCATTAGGCCGCGCGCAATCCTTCCCCGCTTGCGCTCCTCTGCCATATATAGTCATACACGCTACCCGCGATCTGTTCAGTCTCTTGTTCGGTGAATGGTGGCCGGGGCATTGTCTCCCAAAGCTTATCGAGGATAAAGACCTTTACATCCGCTTGAGTCGTGGCATTCTTTGTCCAATCATACATCGGTCTAAGCAAATCTCGCAGCGACGACAGCAGGGATTTGCTTGCCTGCTTAATCTTCTCTCGGTCTGACTTACTTATGGACTCCTTAAGAAGCAAATCGAACAAGGCAAGTTCGTCTTCATTTAGCCCCTCCTGTACCGCCCGTTTTTGCTCATCGTCAAGACTATTGGCAAGCTCCAGCAACTTCGCGAATGTCTCCTCAACTGTGGCGCGGTCCTTTTCTCGGTTGTAGTCCGCAATAATCTCTTGGTACTTTTGATAGTAATCCATCCGCCTCGGATTCTGGGCGAGCATCCGCGCCAGCTTTTGTTCAACGACCTCGCGGATGTCCTGTAGCGCTGAGTGCTTCCGCCTTATCTTGTTTGCGAATTCGTCCCTAAGTTTCGCGAAATTGATTTGGCTCAGGTCCACTTTTAAGCCCTCAGCTTGATCCCCCCCTGGTTCCTGGGCGCGGATCGCTTCGTTGACGATTTTGTGAAGTTCCTTAAGCAACTCCGTAACATCAGCGGTGTCGCGCCTATCTTGGAGTTTTTTGTAGATAGCTTCAATGTTATCGTGCCGCTCTGCAAAAGCGAACGCACTCGGCTCCATCAGCAGAGCCTTGAAAAGGCTGAATACATGCCGTGCCATGATTTCGAAGCGTCGCTTGGCCTCATCCGACGTGTAAAGCGCGTTTACCGCATCATGCAAGGCCTCAATTCGCGCAAATCCGGTGGCACCGTATAAGCGGGCAGGATCGAACCCCAGCCCCTGAAGATGTTTCTCCGCCGCCTCGATGGCTTGAATTAGGGCCTTAAGTAGGTCTTCAATGGGAGTGACGATTTCACCGCCGTCCCCTCCTTCCGCGTCATCCCCAAGCGCGTACTGCGCCAGTGCCTCGTTCAGGCTTTTAAGCATGCCATTGTAGTCAACGATCACGCCGCATTCTTTGCCAGGGAAAACGCGATTCGCGCGGGCGATTGCTTGCATCAGCGTGTGGGCCTTCATCGATTTATCTATGTAGAGGGTCGCCAGGCATTCTACGTCAAAGCCGGTCATCCACATTGCGCATACGATCGCGATGCGGAAGGGATGCTGCGGGTCCTTGAAGGCGTCTTCCACGCTGACCCTCTTGCCATCGGGCGTCTGGAATCCGGTCTTCATCACAACGCGATGCGGGATGATGTCGAATCCCCACCTCTGAAAGTCGCGAACCTCATTTTGTGCTTCGCTAATGATAATCTCAATGCATGTGGTTACCATCCACTGAGCCTGCGCGCGAAGTGACTCAAGCTCCATGCCAAGGCGCTCCTTTTGATCCATGTCAGCCATTACAGCAAGTTCCGCTTCCTTTGCCGGAATTACCGCTTTTAGCTGTGCAATTTTAATCTTCCAGCGCGGTTCGATCCGCTGAAACATTCTTGCGCAGGTTACTTTATCGATGCATACCAGCATGGATTTGCCGGTTTCCCAGCGGGTTGAGCAGTGCTCCACAAGGTCGTCGGCAATCTTATCCAGGCGATCATCGGCAGTAATGACTTCGTAGTCCTGACCTAACAGCTTTTCGAGTAGCGCTTCCTGATCGGGATCGAGTTCCGCTTCCTCGATCTTCGCGGCAATCCGATCATTCAGATCCGGACGCGCAATGCCAAGCTTTTCACCTCGGTTTTCGTAGACCAGCTTCACTGTGGAGTGATCTTCTTCGGAGCGCTTGAAGTCGTAACGCGAGATGTAATTTCCGAAGATGCGCCTCGTCAGTTCGTCGTGCTTGAATAACGGAGTACCTGTGAAACCAATGAATGAAGCATTCGGCAGCGCGAGGCGCATATTGCGAGCGAACTTCCCCGCTTGGGTTCGATGCGCTTCATCCGAAATGACGATGATGTCATCGCGCTCGCTATAGGGCGCAGCGACCGGTTGATTGAACTTGTGGATAAGGCTAAATACGAACCGGTGGTTGCCCTGCAATATCTCTTGGAGTTCTTTGCCGGAGCTGGCGCGTGGCGTCTTTTCATCTGTCACGCCACAACCGATGAACGTGCGGCTAATCTGGTCATCCAGATCCTCGCGGTCGGTCATCACCAAGAAGGTGAAGTTGCCGGGCACGAGCTTCCTTACCTTTTCGGCGAAAAATGCCATCGAATAAGACTTGCCGCTCCCCGGTGTATGCCAAAATACACCGAGCCGGCCCAAATCGTGGTGAGCTCGTTTCAACAGAGGCAAGTCATCTTCACCGTCAGCTTCAGCTGGCGCCAGTGCGTTGTAATCGGCGTGGGCAGGGGGAGGTTCTGCGGCCTTGCCCATGCGGGGGAAGGGCACGCGGTACTGGACGAATCGTTTCTCTGGTGGGAATTCGCGCTTTAGCTTCTCTTGCCGCAGCACGGACGCGACGGCATTATTCACACCTAGCACTTGGTGGTTACGGGCTACGATCTTTCGGGTTCCGCCGGGCCTGCTTTCGTCGAATAAGATGAAGTTCTCAACCAGGTCGAGCAATCGCTCCTTGTCCAGCATTCCGTTGAGAAGCGCCTCGGCATCCACGCGTCCCTTGTCTTTCTCAGAATTGCGCTTCCACTCGACGAAATGCTCCCACATGCTGGTGATCGAACCGTAACGCGCCTGGTCGCCATTGCTCACCACAAGAAAGGCGTTGTGATAAAAAGCGTGCGCAATGCTATGCTCGCTCCTGTAGTCGGTAAGATTGTTGTCGAAGCCAGCACGGATATTCCGATAGACAGCTTTTAACTCAATGAATACCAGCGGCAGGCCATTGACAAAGCAAACTAAATCCGCGCGCCGATTGTAGTGGGGCACGCGAATACCCTGGATCTTCAGTTCGCGCACGGCAAGGAAGCGATTATTGGCGATGTTACGGAAGTCGATCACTTGCGCCCGCGCATGCCGGGCTTCGCCGGAGGCGTCGCGCCATTCGACTGGGACTCCATTGCGAATGAAGCTATGGAATTCGCGGTTATGCTGCAGCAATGATCGTGCAAAGTCGCTGCGCGTCAGCTTTTCAATGGCCTGCTCACGAACCGAGGCCGGTAGGCCAGGATTCAGCCTCTCCAATGCCGTCCGGAGATCCCGCTCCAGCACCGCATCCCGTTCCGACATCCGCCCCAGCGTGCCCTGCGGTCCAAACGTCTCCGCGTTGTAGGCATAGACGCTCCCCCATCCAAGCTCCTTTTCAAGATGCTCGGCGAAAGTTTGCTGAACAAGGCGGTCTTCCCTGTTGATGTCGGTGATCATGAGGCTAAATCAATCCCAACTTCTGCTTTGCTTGTGCGACTAGCTCGGCGATACCAAAATTCATCTGCACCTCATAGTTGGGACGCAGCCATCTGTAGATGCGGTCAAAAACAAGAGGGCTTTTCCGTCGATTTTCAAGAATTTCATCCTGCAGGCTTCGGGCTCTTATGCTGGCATCAATTATAGATTTCCCTGAAAGCGCGTCGTTCCATAGATGCTCAGAATGCTCCTTTAACCGGTCCAAGCGCTCCGCTGCTTCCATCTGTTCCAAATACTGCCTTATTCCAAGCATAATTGCGGGCGCAAGTGGTGCGGCCACCTTCAGGACAAAATCCTCAATCGTGAAACCCGCTCCAAGTGAAAGTCCAAGCACTACCATAAAAACCAAACCGACAGCCGCTAGGACGCAAAAAGCATAGCGCCTGCGCTGTTTTGAATCCCACCAGCAATTTGACCTTTGGCAGGCAATCCTGCCAATGTGTAGAGGCAGTTCGTCGACTGCCGGCGAATACCAATTTGTTAATGGATGCATTCTCCCTGCCCATTTACTATATTTATCGGACTGTTCCTTAATGAGCTCCGGATCAGGGGCCTTCCCAGCTTTAACCTCATTCCACCTTAGTTTCAACACATCGCAGTCGAATGCTTCCTGAATCCTCGCTGCTGAGTCCCGCAGACGTTTTTGCCATGGTGTGAGCCAGATGAGATCCGCGAGGGTTACAAGTATCCCCCAGTTTGCGCCGATTCCCTTAATCCAGGGGACGGCGAGAACCAAAAACGCTGAGGCAACGGCAACCGGGCCACCAAGAAACACCTGCCACCCGAAAATAGTCTTTGCAGTTGCGTATAGCTGACGCTGGGCAGCAAGCCTTTGCAGTTGGCGATCCGTATTTTGCTCTGTCGTGATGGAATTCATTAGTAGTAACTGGGGAACTGGTCGTTGTAAAGAAGTCTCCACCAATAGAAGGCGTCCTGGATGTTGCCCTTATCAGCCGTTTCCCGTGCCTTTTCAGCCCGCATCACGGCAGTCCCAAGCTTCGACAGTGCATCCGTGCGAAATGCCGCCGTCTTAGAAGCAGGGATAAATCCGGAGATGCCCATTGGATCCTGCATGTCGGAGAGCTGACAATTCCATAGCTCCTGCAACACTCGCTTCACGTCTATGTCATAGACTATTGATGATTCCCCACTCGCATACTTTGTGACCCTAAGTTCGATGTAAAATGAAGAGATGGGAACGTCCCGGTAATATTTCCACGCCTTAAGAAATCGGATTAAAGGCTTCACTTTGCCACCAAGCTTGTTATCAAACAGCCGCACATAGGCGTTGTGCGCGTCTGGGCTAGCTCGTATCCACCCACCCTCCCCATCAGCGATGTCATAAACCTTGAAGCCATTTATATCGTGCAAGTAATCGGCTAGCGTGATTTCTGTGCGTTCTGCTGGATTTGTTCCGAAAGGGCAAACAATGGCGGGACTGCTCACACGCACACCAGTCTTCGGGAAACGAATGTCCAAGGCATCCCGAAGCTTTGCTAGCGACGATGTTGAGACTTGTGTAAGTTTATTTCTGGGCAGACAGGCCAGATAGTCGACATCACTAAATCCTGAAATGCTAGTTCCATTGCCGAAGGAGCCAATACGGACAAAACGCAACAAACCGAAATTGTTCTTCAAGCAAGCTTCAATCGAAGCACGGTGATTCTTCGCGGCCTGAGATTCTGTGCCACTCGGCGTCAACTTTGTCAGGAAGTCGCGAAATCCTTCGTCAATTGTTCTTGGCATGATCGGTATCTAAAATTGATTAGACCTCTATCTCCCCGCTCATCAACTTCGGCAGCAGCAGGTCGCGGGCGGCACGGAGCTGCCGGTTGGCAAAGGTGAGCGTCTTCAATTGCTCGACGACGGACTGAATCGTGCTTTCAAAGCTATTTAGGATACCTTCAGATGGTTTTAGTACTACATATTGCTGCATCTGTTTCCAGTCGGCGCGTGGCATCTTCGAACCCTCCTTCATCGTCTGCGCTGTAATGGCCACAAATGCGTCGCTTGAAACCGTCATGAGCAACAGTCCGAGGAACTTTCCTTCGCTCGGGCGGATTAGGATGGCGTCCGATGATGCAACGCCATCAACAAAGGTGATACCTACCTTGTGGAAATAGGGGCGGATCTTCCCGAATAGAATTTCACCCTCGCGGAATCGGTGCTTGCTGCTGGTCACCTGCTCGGCCTTGCCCCATTCACTTAAGGAGATGGAGCGCCGCGGCATGTGCTCGAGGCCGATATATGGGGTATCTGGCTCCAGCGCCTCTGGTGAAACGGACTCCCGGATTTCCTTGCACAGGTCGCCGAGCGTCTTCCGCTCCCACCCCTCCGGCACACCGTTGATGATGCGGGTGTGCTCGTGGCCAGGGAAGCGGAGGCGGACGAACCACTCGCGGTAGAGCTGCCGCGCCGCCTCCTCCGACAGCACCATCCGTCGCCGGTTGTTCTCGATCAGGTCGTCGTAGGCGGACAGGATTTCGGCGATGCTCTTCTGGATATCAATATGTGGAATGTTGATCTCGAGCATATCCAAAACATTTCGATTAAGCGTTGGAACCGAGGCACCACCATTGAAATTCTCCAAATGAAGCGTCTGGAGTTTATAATAGACAAATTTGGGATCATTTCCTTTAAAGTCTTTCACCCACAACGCAGTGTTATGTGGCCAATACGGATTATCAGTAAATTGGACTAGGCCGAGCGTCCCGGAACGTCCGGTAACAACTCCAGGTGGGGCTACCTTTGCTTCATTGTGGTAACCAATAATGCAGTTTGATCCAAGAACGGGGATATCTCCTTCCTTCATGGATGATTTAGGTAGATCAAATCCACGCTGTAAAACTATGAAGTCTTTAAACTTTGTCTGCCGAAAATTCATATCCCTAATCCCTCGAAATTCCCTTGGATCTTCGCTGCCAACTCTTCCGCCTCTTTGTTGAGGTCGGAGAGCTCGGTATGGATGTCGCGCAGCGTCTGTTCGAAGTCGAAGTCCTCATCCTCCTCCGGTGGGGACACGCCTACGTAGCGGCCGGGGGTGAGACTCCAGTCTGCGGCCTCGATCTCCTTTCGGTCCACCAGCTTGACCAATCCCGGCACGGCCTGCAGCTCCGCCTTGGGGAAGCGGTCCTGCAGCCACGCCACCTGCCGGTGAAAATAGACCGTCTGCTTCATCTGCTCGTCAGCGGCTTTGCGTTCATCGTCGAGTTGCTTAATGAGTTTTGCTGTTGCCCGACGGTCGTATACGGCGATAATAATATCATCAGCCGTCAGGTCGGCGCCGAGGTCCGCGATGCGCGCGGAAAGCTTGTATAGCAGATCTACTTGTTTGATGAGTCCACGGATTGCCTCGGCAATGGGATCGAACGCCTGCCGCGCCGCATGCTGGACGTTGTTCTTGTCGGGCAGCGCCTTGGCATACTTCGGGCCGAAAGTGCGCAAACTGGCGAGAAGCTCTTTCGCGTCGGCCTCGTAGAGCGTGGTCGCCTCGCTCAGTTCGGTCACGGCATCGGCAATTGCCTGCTTCTTGTCATCGTCGAGGCCAGCGTGCTTTGCCACCGCCCTGGCGAGCGCATCGAAGCGCCCGCGCAGGTCAGCGAGCGTAGCTTCGAATGTGGAAAGCACCGTCGGAATTGCGGCGCACTCCGCACAAACAAGGCCGAGATAATCTTTCAAAAGGGCGAGAAACCGCTCCCGCTGGCCCCGGTAGAGCCAGACGATGGCGGCGAGGTTGTGCATCTGTCCGGGCGAGAAGTCGTAGATCTTGCGCGTGACCTTGCGGTAGACGTTGCGAGCGTCGAGCATCAGCACCTTGTCCCTGCGCTCCGCAGGCTTGGCCCGGTCGAAAAACCACAGTTCGCATGGCACGGTGCGGGTGTAGAAGAAGTTCGAGCGGATGGAGATCATCACGTCCACGTCGCCCGTCTCGACGATCCTCTGGCGGACTTCCTTCTCGCCATGACCAGCGCTGGAGGCCTGGGAGGACATGACGAAGCCGGCGCGGCCTTTTGCGCTCAGATAGCTCCAGAAGTAGGAGATCCAGAGGTAGTTACCGTTTGAGACCTTTTTGGATTTGTTTACGCCAGGAAGCCCGAAAGGCAGGCGCGGGTCGGTTTTGATGCGTTCGGCGTCCACGAGGTCCACATTGAAGGGTGGATTGGCCATCACGAAGTCGCACTTGCCGGGGGCCATTGCCTTCTTTCCTGCCAGGCTGTGCTCGTCCTGGTAGTAGGTGATGGCCTCGGCGATCTTCCCCTCCAGCCCATGCACCGCGAGGTTCATTTTGGCGATGCGGATGGTATCGCGGTTCTTCTCCTGGCCATAGAACACGACCTTCTTCGCCGTGTCACCGCCCTCGTACTCGATAAAGTGGCTCGACTGCACGAACATCCCGCCCGAGCCGCAAGCCGGGTCGAAGACGGTGCCACGATCAGGCTCGATGACATTGACAATGGTTTGCACAATCGAGGATGGTGTGAAAAACTCGCCGTTATCGTGTGCCTTCTGGACGGAGAACTCCGCCAGGAAATACTCATAGATGCGGCCAAACACGTCGCCGGTGGCTTGCTTGATCTGCTCGCTGTTGAATAGCCGCATCAGATCTTCGAGCACCTTGGATTCGAATATGCCAAAATCCTTCGGGAGCACGCCATTCAACGGCTCGAACTCAGCCTCGATAGCGATCATGGCCTCTGTGACCACCTTGGGTAGGCCTTTGTCACTCACGGCGGCCTGTTGCATGATCCAGTCGAAGCGGGCCTTTTCGGGCAAGTAGAGTGAGCGGCGCGCGATATAGTCGGCCGGAATTACCTTTCGTTTGGGCATTTTGCCACTGGCTTGATCGGCTTCGATTTGTCGGGCCGCAACCTCGAACCGATTGGCGGCGTGCCTGAGAAAAATCACTCCCAGTACTGGCATAAAGTAGTCGCTGGAGGTGAGTTTGGAATTTGCGCGGAGGTTGTCCGCCGCCTCCCAGAGGTGAGCTTCAAACCCCGAATTGGATCCGTTCTTATTGTTATTCTTGGCTTTCGGCACTGCTTATCCCTATCCTATCGTGCATTCTGGGTAGAATTAGCCCATGCAGCTGGTGCGACCATCTGGCCCGGTACTGAAGAACCGGGTATTGGTCGGGGTGCCTTGGTGGTAAATCTATCACAAAATAAACAAGATTAGCCCAGAAGGTCAAGAACAAAGTTCCGGTTTTGCCGTCAGTACAGGTCAGCTGATGGTGAGGTACAAGTCCATCATCGTTCGCCTTAAACTATCGCCCGGCCGGAAAATGGGGGATGGCTGCGGCCCGTGGACGCCCAAAAATCGCGTTTTGAGGGGGCACCGTGCCCCGATCGAGGCCCTCACAGGGATTGGGGGACGCCCCAGAGGCGGATGGCGGCCCACAATCGAAATTTGGCGCTTTCGAGCATCGGAACTATCGAATATTTCGGTAAGAAATACTTTTATTTCTTTTTGATGAATCCTCAGATTGCTCCGTCTAATCCTGCTCGCGACTCCTCGGCCCTGCTTCTAGCTCGCGTCCTACCGACCCCATTCTCCTCCACCTAAGCTCGGTTGACTTCTTTTGGAGAGTCGATTAAAAATCGGCATCTTATCCCATCTTTCGGTAGGCGTACGCGGTCGGCATGGATCCGCGGGACGGCCGGGTCCCAAGGCCTAACTCTGATGACACCTCCGCACCTGCGCGGACCCCAGCAACGACCCCGAGAGTTGAGCTTCTTCCCTTCGAATCTGGCGAATCCGTTACCTCCGAAATGCGATAATTCGGCCTGTTTCATCTGAATTGGGTGAGTGGCTTTCGATGCATTTATGGGTCTCCGCGCCTTCTGAATGCTTAGCACAGGAGGCCCCTCTTGGGAGCAGGGCATTTCTGGGATGGTGCGTCCACGTCGTGGAGCCACGCTGTCGTAGTCGGTGCTAAAATCCGACGCCGAATGTAGAGGGAAGAATGGCGGGAATGGTCAGAGCATAAGACCGCATGGGAAATCGTTCAGCTCCGATGGCCGGCTGTTACGGGCTTGCCTCATTGAGGCAGAAAGCAGCGGTAAGGCCACGCAGGAAGGGATATCGGATGACCTCCGCCTTCCCCACCGTCATTGAATTTCGCTTAATCCGTGGTGGGGATTTCTCTATGATATAGCGCTGGCATTAAACGGCTCGGATGTGGCTTAGTAGGCAGATTGTAACCTCTGCGAATACTCATAGTTTTATATCTTTGTCTATGTGCGTCTGGACGAATTTATTTTCCGTTCCATCAATGGTCGCCAGTGATCGATTTCGGCTTCCTTATGTGCATCTGGATCTCCCAAGTCCGTCCCCGTCGCTTGGAAGTGGAATCCTTGGGGGCGCCGGCCCGCGCCAGAAGGCCAGGCAACCGGAACAGCGGTGACTCGAATTGGCGATGCCGATCGGAGCTGATGGATACCAGCCTGCTTGAATGGCGCCATCCTCACCGACCTGCCGAGGGTGCCTCCATGTCTGCACTTATACATCTTTGTGGTGTAGCCAAATCCCCTCTTGCCGCTCGGCTGCTCCACCGGATCAGAACTCTCGGCTCGGTGGTCTCGCGTGGCATTCGCTAAGGGTGGATTTCTCTTCGGCAGCCGATGCGAGGAGGTTCGTGGGAATGACCGGAATCGCATGTGGATCGGAACTGAGGTGAGTTCCTGCCCAAATTGGATTGCGATCTATCAGAATCGTGCCCGCCGGATATGGTCAACTGCCAGGGGAGACTCCAACGCTTCCACAGTTGCCAGGCTGATCACCCTGAATGGACATCTCCCAATCCAGGCTTGCTCCCTCTGTCGACCAGATTTCCCCCGAAACCGGAAATAGAAGTAAAAGTATCGAGGGTCCCATGATTCCTACAAGATGGTAGGAGTTTACTTCGCGTTGGCACTGCGATCGGCGCGGGACCTGTATAGGCACGGCCTTCCGGCATAGCCCAGAGGTCGCTGCATCCACACATCCCGTGCCCCTGGCCCCCGCTACCACGCGGTGGGAATGATTCCCAATCCGGCCAGGCGTACTTACCGCCGCGCTTAATCTGCGGCTAAAAATAGTTTCTGGAAAATTTTTAAATCACCCCGATTTTGCACTGCAACTTAATAAAAATCTTGGTCATAACGCCTTCGTCTATCGGCTCTCCGTTTCGGTCGAACTGCAAAACAATAGCTCCAGCTATATCTTCGATTTTCGAATATCAGCGCTATTAAATGGGTGAATGTGGCGATGGTTCTAACCATGGATCGTTTTGTCGACCTGCGTACATGAAGTTACCGCTCCTCCATGAGCAAGAGTTTCTTCCACCCCGCGGTCCGTCTTGGTCGAAGCGGTTAGGATCCCTGAGGTTCGCTAGGTTGCACCCTCGGCCATGTTCGAAGGGAAGGGCTTTGCCTGCAATGATGTTATAGTTGGACAGTCCATTTCTGCGAAGTGGCGCTCCGATCCGGCGTGCAATCCGGTCGTCTCGGAGTCGGATAATCCGGCGCCGTAAGGTGAGAGCGTGCCTTCTGATTTCGATGGATGGCAGTTTCGCCAGCAAGGCCCATTTAAGTCCCGAGGAGTGTTGCGGCGCCTATCATTTCAAGCATCAGTGTCTGCCAATGCCTCTGCCAATATTTGAACCGTCAACCAGCTCATTCGGTCAGCAGAAGCTTCGTAGACTGCGTCTACCTCTGCTCGCCACCTCCCCGGGCAACGGTGCGCTGCAGATAGAGGTGGCCGAGGACTAAATCCGTAAGCAGTGCGAGGTTCGTCCGCGTCAGGAACATGGAAGGATCTTTGCTTTTGTTGATTGGGGTAGCGATATAATCGAATTCCCCGCCGGTGGAAGGGATGATTAGGGGGGATTAAGCGGCGTCAACGACATGCACAGAGGGAAAAGGTAAAACATCGGCCTAATGCTCACAGGCATTCCCAGTCCTGCTTGTCTTAGATAAATAATATTGAGATTATATGTAATACTTCTTTTTTCTTGAACATCAGGCACAAATATTATTATCTTATTGGCTATATAGGTTTGGAATGCTGAGAGCCATGAAGAACAAACCCAAAACCGGCCAACCGAAGATAGCCATTGAGGAAGCTGCGGAGCAAGTAGCGGACAGATGCAACCTTCCCCCCGCAGAAGTCAGGCGTGTATATGAACGACTCAATGAGGTCGGTTGGCGAACACCTGATTTTCCTAGACTATCAGCACTCGAAGAGGCTTTCAAGCTCGACGAACCGAAGAAGATTCTTGATATTTTTCTAATGGAAAAGGATCTCCTTAAGCTGTGTGAGAGGGTTCTGATATATGATTATCTGAAGGAGGATTTTGCGCCGCTCCATACAATTTGGGAACTCACCGAGCTGATTCACGATTTTCTAGAATTTTTCACAAGAAAGGAAAACGAAGAGCATCTTTTGATGACTGGGTATCCTCGCAGAATATTTGTGAAATCCCTTTGGCTGGACTATCTGGTTAACAGATTATACCCGATAAAGATCCCACTAAATCCGCCACGTTTGCCTGGTGATAGACCGGCACAAAATACGCTCTTTGAATTTATGTCACCGGATTTAGACTGGGAAGGCCGGCCATATGATGAATGGGGTAATATTGAGCAGATATACACTTGGGGGGACAGCTCGCCGGAACCTGAGGCTCCTGATCCTCCACTAAGAGAGGAAGATTTCTATTTAAGAACGTTGGGCTACCTAAGGGATAATTCAAATTTCCTAACCAAACATGGGGGAAGAATCCGGGAGTGCACATACGAAAACGCAAAATTACTCCCAAAACTGCGGATGGAAGACGCCTCGTATCTTGAAAAAAATCGCATGAGAATCTACCGTCTAAAAGTAAATGTTCTTGAAAGGATTGAAAAGGCGTTAATTGCTGGCAATACCAATAGGATTATCGAATCTTGTGCCGATCACGTTCATAAGTCCGGAATCTTCCAAGACGACGTCATGTTCTTCTTCGCCATCGATCAATTTCAGCTAAAATATCTGAACAGATGGTCAGCAATGTACTCAAACAGGCGAAGGGCATTTTTTCAGAGCTCCGGCGGTTTGACAGAGCTTTTTAACCTTCTGGGGCACTGTAAGAAGGAGATTGAGCTAGAGGTTATGCATTCAGCTTGTCAAAAGATTGTCCATGACCTGAGCGATGTGTGGCAGTTTCCATCGTACTATGGCACCTTAGGACATCTGCAACATGAACAGCTCAATAAGGCACTGGACCTGTTAAAAGAAGCGGCGCGAAAAGAATCAAGGTTTCTGGACGAATACGAAAGCCAGTTGAACAGGCAACTTATAATGAAACTGAAATACTCATCCGATAATTCGGAAGTATCTAAGAGGAATCTCCGCGGCACTTTCACCCCATCTAATTATAATATTCTGGCATATGCTGAGAATTATTTCAGAAATTGCGACGCGATACTGCCAGCTGGGATACTGAATACGGGAGAATCCCATTCTACCCCTTCGCGGGAGGCCGAGGGAGGAGCTTCATCCAAGTCAGTGGTCGCTCGTTTCCCGTCGCCCAAAGATCTTCAATGGCGTGAAGTAAGCATCGCCTTTATCTCGAACGATGACATTGAAATCAAGGCAAGGGGCCATCGAGAGAGGTATAATTACAGAGAACTGGGATTTAAGGATAGCCGAAAGAAGGGGGATTCCAGCCCGCTATGGAAGAGGTTTAGGGAATTGCTTGCCAAACAAAATGGTGAATTTTGTCCTGGAAGCAGATTGAAATTCCAAAACAAAGTACAACTAAGAGCCACCATGAAAGAGATTCGAAAACGTCTGCGGGCTATCATGAACATCGAAGACGATCCAATTCCTTTCAACTACGAAACTCGCTGTTATATGACCAAATTTGGTCTGTGGTTCAAATTCCATGGTGAGGACCATGAAGAAAACCTGCAGCTGTGAAATTTCACGGGATTCAGCCCAAGAAAAAGCAATTATTTTTCTTGCGATATCCCATTGGTAAACAAGGAGATACCAACTCCAAACACCAAAGAACTTCATCTTTAAGCGAATTTCGATGATACATCACCCCATGGGGGTGAGGGCTTTGGCCTGGCACTAGGCGGAAAAAGCTTTTCACCCAAGAGGGTGATGACCGTTCCCCGGAAAGGCCCTTCGCCGAGCCATGCTTTCCGGGGTTTTCTATTCACCGAAAAGATTTGCGTAGATACACCAAGACGCTTTCCAGGAATGCAACCATGCGCATAAGAAAAGATCAAAACACCTGTGCCCGAGCGATGGCAGAATTGTACCGAGATGTTTTCAGATGGTGCCCCATCCCCATCCCTGAAGGACGTAAAGGTCCCATTCTCACGGATTGGCCGAATTTTAAGTTGAAGGATGGTTACCGTTGGAAGGACCCGGGTGTCGGGATTATCCTCGGTGCCAAGTCTGGAGGATTGGTGGATGCAGATTTGGACGCCCCGGAAGCATTAGAATTCGCTCCGCTCGTTCTTCCCAAGACTCCATTCATCTTTGGCCGTGATTCGAGTTGGAGGTCTCACTACCTTTATCGAATCATCGATTTGAAGGGGAAACAGCCTTTGGCTCTCAAAGATCCTGAGATCGGGGATGTCCTCATAGAACTCCGGCTTAGCCATCAGAAAAACGGCGAATTCAGGGCTCAACAGACCCTTTTTCCCCCCTCCATTCACCCCAGTGGCGAGCCCATTGAGTGGGTTGATTTGACAGTCTTGATAAATCAAGATCCCCCCGAAATCCCCTTTGAGCAACTTGCTAGGTCGGTGAAGCTCCTTGGTGCGGCGGTATTAGTGTCCAGGAGGTGGAAGCGGGGCTGCCGTCATCTCTTGTCCCTTGCTTGGGCCGGCGCCTTAGCCAGAGCCGGCATCGATCGGCGAATGTCTTTGAAACTGACCCGCGCTGTCTGTTTGACAACCGGTGATGAGGAGATTGATGATCGCCTGCAGGCTGTATCTGATACTTACCGCAGGATCGCCTTGGGCGAGCCCATTACCGGATCCGCGCGCTTAGCCGAACTGATTGGTGAACCGGTCGCAAAGAGGCTGTTTCAATGGCTGGAAATGGAGGGATCTGGAAGTGATCGCATGCCGCTGACTACTACTGAAAAATGGCCACGGCCCATCCCTTTGGACAATGCCAAGCTTGAGAATTGGCCCCAGGATGTCTTTCCTGAACCCCTCCAGTCCTTTGGGGATCATCTTGCGAAATTCACGGAAACACCCATAGAGTTAGCGGCCTTAATGCTGTTGTCGGCATTGGGAACGATCGTGCAGGGAAAGTACAAGGTCGAGGTCAAGAAGGACTATTTTGAACCCCTGGCCATCTGGTGTCTGGTCACAATGCCATCTGGAGGTCGAAAATCCGCCGTTTTAAATCCGGTGATGCAGCCTATAAAGGACTGGCAGCGTCAGCAAAAACAGGAAATGGTACAAGAGATTCTAATTAAAACCAGCCACTACGAAACTGAAAAAGCTCGAATCGATGAGATGCGAAAAAAGGCTGCCAAGCTGGATTCCTCAAAGGACGCCAGGGAACTGGAGGAAAAAATTGCGGAATTAGAGTCAAGCCTTCCCCGGATTCCAACAGCGCCTAGGTTGATAACCAGCGATATCACGCCAGAGCACCTGGCCTCGCTTATGGCTCAGAATTATGACCGAATGGGCATAATTAGTGATGAGGGGGGGATATTCGAGACCATAAACGGTCGCTATTCTAGGGGCATCCCGAACTTGGATATATTCCTCAAGGGGCACTCTGGTAGCCCAGTGTTTGTAGATCGGGGGACACGGCCATCCATTTCACTCGATTGGCCGGCAATTTCGTTCGGGCTTGCGGTGCAGGAAGAAGTTCTGCGCGGATTGACCAAGCACCCAGAAATGCGAGGACGCGGCCTGCTTGCTCGATTCCTTTATGCCGTACCACAGAGTTTTCTGGGATATCGTGAAAACGACGGTCCGCCGATCCCCCCAGAGCTAAAGAAGAAATTCTCTACGGTAATGACGCAATTAATCAATTTGCCTTGGCAGACAGATAGTTTGGGTGGTGTAGAACCTTACATCCTGAGGTTATCCGCCGCCGCAAAATCCGTTTGGAAAAAATTCCAAGCTGAAGTCGAGATTTCCATGCGACCAGGGCGACGGTGCGAGTACATACAAGATTGGGCCGGGAAGCTACCAGGCCAAGTGGCGCGGGTCGCGGGCCTTCTGCACATTGCACGCTGGGCAAAGGATAAACCCGAGTCACATCCGATAGACCAGGAGACAATGGAGGCTGCCGTGCGCATAGGCCAAGTCCTGACCAATCATGCGTTGGTGGCATTTGACGCTATGGGAGCGGACCCAACATTGGATGGGGCTCGGGCTGTGCTGCAGTGGATTAAAAGAAACGATCAAGATGTTTTCTCATTCCGGGACGCGCACTATAGCCTAAAATCCAGATTCCGGAACCGGGCCGACTTGGCGCCATGCATGGCCCTATTAGAAGAAAGATACTATGTGCGCCACAGACAGACAATGGAGCCTAAGGCCCATGGAAAACCTAGTGAAAAATATGAGGTCAATCCCCTTGTATTAGGAAGAAGCGATGAATAACCCAGCTTAAGTCAAATGTGGTTATTGTGGTCTTAATCTCTAGATCTAGTTTGTAAGAATTTCAGTATCTCGTTCTGATCCTCCAGTTTAGTTATGGTTAACCACAATAACCACATTTATTCGATTTGATCATTAGGGAAAAGATAGGAATTGCCAATATCCCCCCTTACTCGGTAGAACGGTTGCCAGTGAGAGGACCCGGCGGGCGGCGACCAAAAATCTCATCAAGACGGGCAATGGATCATTACAAGCATTAATACCTAAAAAGCCCACTTGAGATTTGAGTCTTTGTAGCTGGTCAGATTCAAATCAATGTCGTGATTATGCACCGAGATGGATCCTGCAATCCAAATCCTTGAACAGATTCTGGCCGAGCTCCGCCGCCTGAACGGGCCGGCGGCCCCCGCGCGGGAGATCATGTCCATCTCCCAGGCGGCGAATTATTTGGGGCAGTCCGAGCATACTTTAAGGGATTGGGTGCGGCTTCTCAAGATCCCGTATTGCAAAATAAACGGAACCATCAAATTCCGAAAGTCCCGGCTGGACCGGTGGATTGACCAGCACGAAATTGCCATGATGGAATGAGATCGAAGAAAATGAAAATAGAGCTTGACTTCGGCGGATCAGGTTTGTATATTATGGTCACCTACATCCAAGAAGGAATCCGCCGAGGGATTGCTCGGCTGTTTCTTTTTTGCATAATCGCCCGACAGTTGGGTTGCCGTGAGGCCCCAAACGTATCCTTCTTGGAACGTAGGCACTGTCGGGCTTTATCTCTCTGAAAGGGAGGTTCCTATGGCATCGCTTCATAAGCGTCGAAAACGGGAAGGGCCAGGTTATACCTGGTATATCCGCCATTATCGGTTCGGCAAGGAATTCTGGAAATCGTGCGGCACCGCCGACAAGAAATTGGCTCTTGAGGTTTTGAAGAAGATCGAACTTGAGGACGAGCGCTTTCGGCAGGGATTGGAAGCGCCCAAGCAGATCAAGCATGTCGCCCTGGATGAATTCACTGACCGATACTTGGCAGACCGGGTTGATCGGTTTGCGCCTCGCACCGTCCAAACCGATGTTGCCAAGTTGAAGATCTTTGCTGAATTCTTGAAGGATTCAAAGACACTGATTTCTTCTGTGACCACTCAGGACGTTGAGAAATTCAGGGAATACCGATTGAAGAAAGTGCAGCCGGGCACGGTCAACATCAGCCTGTCAACGCTCAGGGCCGCTTTCCAATGGGCAGAAGAACACGGTTATAGCGAGCGAAATCCCTTCGCCATCCGAAACCTCAAGATCAGGATGGACAAGAAGATCCCGCGTGCTTTGACACCCACAGAATTGGAGGCGTTCTTCAAGGCCGTTGAGCCTCGGCACAGGGCACTCTTCTCGTTCGTTCTAATTACGGGTGCCAGAAGGTCGGAAATCGCGAAGCTGGAATGGAAGGACGTGGATTTTCAGGCGAAAACGGTTACCTTCAGAAACACCAAGGGCAGAAAAGACAGGGCGGTGCCCATGACTCTGGAACTGGCGCACCTGCTCAATTCAATTTCGAGGGAATCGGAAAGGGTATTCACCTATAATCCCTCGTGGTTCACGCACTTGTTCAGGATCTATCGGAAACGGGCCGGGATCGGTGAACACCTGACTTTGCACTCGCTGCGACATACGAGCGCAACAGAGCTTCTGCGGAGCGGCGTATCCATCTATACGGTTCAAAAGCTGCTCGGCCATAGTTCGATTTCAGTGACCGAACGCTATCTCCACGCCATTCCAGAAGATCTTCGCGAAGCGGCTGAAGTCCTATCAAAGAAGGCCCAAATTGCGGCCGGCATGTAGCAAAAACCGTAGCACGACTATTTGCAGGGTCAAGCCAATGTGTGCTAAGATCAACGATCTCAAGCAATTATACACCGCCTCTTCAGGATAGAGCAGCGGTTTCCTAAACCGCGTGTCGGACGTTCAAGTCGTCTCAGGGGCACCAAGAAGCTGTCAGTGTTCAGCCGTCAGCAATCAGGCTATGGCGATTGGCAAAGTGCAGGGGCGACCCGTGGGTCGCCCTTTGTTGTTGTTAGGAGTGTGAACCAATTTCAAAGCGCCTTATCTGCTGCTGGTTTCGACGATGCTCTGGCCTCGATAGACAAAGTGATCCCCCTTATTTTCGGCTGAGAATACCCGAACACCGGCTCTATCGCCGGCCAGACGCTGGGCGAATTCGCGGTAGGCCCGCTCGTTGTTGATGCCGTGCGTGGGGATGATGATGGCGGGATTCAGCTTGTCAACCGTATAGAGGTTGCTCTGATAGAGCTCCTCGGGATGGCCGGAATGCCGGCAGCCGGTGACGTTGACGAAGGCCAGATCCGCCTTGACTCCCAGGTCGGCCAGGTAATTAATTTCCTGCGTAAATTCTTCCCTCCCTTCAGGCGCGGACCAACCGGCATGATCGCCCGCATGGTAGAGGGTCAAACCATCCACCTCGACCAGATAGCCCACTCCAGCATCATTCGAGCGAATCGTGGTGATTTTCATCCCATCCAGATCCGTCCGGGTGCGGGGGGCGGTGTAGACGTATTCCTGGCCGGTATAGAATTGCGGGACGTTGGGGCGTTGATTGTCAGGGGTACCTGGGGCGGGCGCGGGAGCCGGCTCAAATCCGAAGATGTAGGTCAAGTCTTTGTTCTGATCGTCCCAGATGAAAATGGTGGAGTCGTAGTGGTCGGCATGATCGTGCGTGACGAAGACTTCGACATTCTGCCCGGCCAACTCCGACCCGCGAACAGCGCCATTCGCCAGGCAGGGATTATCGGAATCGCGCCAACGGCTCCAATAATCGAAGACCAGGAGATGATTCTGCGTTTTGACCGCCCAGCCGCAATGCCCCAGGTACCAGAGAACGGCTTCGCCTTGAGCGACGGGCCGCATCAGCAGTGAGGATCCATCATCGGCTGCCGTTCGGACAACTTCTCCCCCACTCTCCTGAAGCAAATTAGCGACGCCCGTATTGGCGTATTTCAGGGCATAGTCGAGGGGAGTTTTCCCGGATTGATCCGCCACATTGACGTCTGCGCCGGATCTCAACAACTGCTCGGCGATGTCCCGGAAACCCTTGGTGGCGGCAATATGCAGGGATGTGGCGCCAGACTGAGAGGTAGCAAATCGGGGATTCGCGCCGGCGCGCAGCAGGGCTTCGGTCAGGGCGGTATACCCGTTTCTGACGGCCGCCAGCAAGGGCGTGTAACCATCCGCGTGAAGGATGTTGGGATTGGCGCCATTCCTGAGCAGCAACTGGGCGATCTCGGCATTTCCGGAAAAGACGGCGCCGAAGAGCGGCTGCCAAGCTTGCGGATTCTCGTATTGAATGCGGGCGCCTCGACTGATCAGGTATTCGGTGAAATCACGGTCACCCCTCTGAATGGCGAAATCCAGAGCCGTCGCGCCTTCGCCATTGGCGCGGTGGATATCCGCCCCTTGATCCAGCAGATAGCGGACGACCTCTGTATGCCCTGCGGCCGCGGCGCTCAGCATGGGTGAATAGCCCCCCTGATTTACCGGATCAACCTGCGCTCCTTTCGCCAATAGGTACTTTACCATCTCCAGATCGCCTCGATTGGCGGCACCGTGCAGAGAGGTACTGCCGTTCGGCTTGGCGATTTCGACGTTGGCTCCCTTGGAAAGGAGATGTTTGACGACTTCCAGCTTGCCGGCGTAAGCCGCCCACTGCAGGGCGGACAGGCCGTTATCATCCTGCAGGTCAAGGCTGGCTCCCTTTGACAGCAGATATTTGACAACCTCAAGCTTGCCGCCAGAACTGGCGATTTGCAGCGGCGTGGTGCGCTCGTTGTCGCCGGCGTCAATCAGCGCGCCCTTTTTGACCAGCAGTTTGGCAATCTGCAGATTGCCTTCCTTCGCGGCGATATTCAGAGGCGTGCAGCCAAATGGATCGCGCTCCTCCAAAAGCTGCGGCTGGGATTTTAGCAACTGTTCAATGGCGGGAATGTCGCCGCGAGTTGCGGCGTCATGGATGGTTGCGGCCTGCCCGAACGAAGCGATTATCAAGGCGGCGAAGCAGGCAGAAAAGACAAACTTAGACATTATCTTACCTCCACTCTTGCATTTTGGGATGATTGAAGCGGAATTCTTTTCACTGCCACCATAGTTTGACTACCAATAATAGGGATTCGTTGCCCGAAATTCAAGCGCAATAGTTTGCAGAAGACGATAATTACCAGAGGATGGTCAACCAGGGCAGAATGATCCAAAGGGCGATTAAGCCGAGCCCACAGTTGCGGTGGATGCGGCAAAGATGTGCAGCGCCCCAGGCCAGGAGTGTCAGCACAAAAGGCAGGGCCGGCAGAAAGTAGCGCGCTTCGGCCTGAGAATAGTGGAAATTCAAATAGAGATAGGAGGTCAGGTTCAGCGTCAAGGCAATCGCGATAATCCGCGCAATTCGCCGATTCTGATGGAAGACGGCGTTATAGCCCACGATCAGCAGCAGGAGGAAAACCAGCCCTTCAAGAGGATAGATCAATTTATCCGGCCAGCCGCCCCACAGTTCATCATAGGGGAAGACCAGTGAACGGACGAAGTAGTTCGCCAAAATGTAGATTCGGGAGGCAAAATTGTCCGCCGAAAGCAGGTCCGGCGTCCCGAATCCAGTGATAATAGGCAGCCAATCCCCATAGAGCAAATAGTTGCGCAGATACCAGGGAAAGATGGCCAAAAGGGGGAGAATCAGAGCGAGAATCCTTTTCCAACGGGCTCGCGACGAGTTGAAAGCAAGAACGATGGGAAACAGCGGCAAGATCAATAGAAACGAGGCTTTGGTCCACAAACCGGCCACGGCGATTAGAACGCCAGCGGTCAAGAGGCGAAGGTCGCAGCCGGAGCGTAGGATTTCCAACATCAGAGCGAAATAGAGGCAGCAGAGCAGGAAGAGCAGGCTGTCGTTGGTGACGATGCAGCCGAAACGGAGGGGAACGCCGCTGAAAGCTCCCAAAATGAGGACGAGCGTTGATGGAATGGAATTTCCCAGAAAAGACCGGACTGAGAGATAGAGGACGATCATTCCGGCGACAGAAAAGAAGATCGAAACCAATCGCACCCAATAGACGTCTCGGCCGGGAGCCAATTTATGCCCTATTGAATAGAAGGGGCGCGCCAAAGGATAGTAAAGAGGTGCTTGGTAGTACTCGAATTCGCCGCGCTTAAATCCTTCTTGCACGGATTCGGTTTGCACCGGCAGCCTGCCCCATTCGGATACAAATCGGACATAGTTCAGGTGCGCGGCCTCATCGTTGAACTCCGGAATAGCGCCGGCAAACGGCGGGAGGCGGTGTTGAAGACAAGCCAGAACCGCGCGGCCAGGGCGAGGAGAAGCAGAGTCCAAACAGATCGGCTCATCGCGGCAAAACGCGGCGGAGAAGACCGGCGGCGGCTCGCTTGATTCGGGACAAGGGCCGGTGAGCGTGGTAATTGCGGAAGAATTCCTGTCGGAAGCGCTCGGCGAAATCCATGAGCTGAGCCTTCGACAGCCAGGGGGTTTCGATCAGCGGCTCGTGCAGCACTTGGGGATCGGAGGCGAAGAGGGCTCCGCCTTCGGCGTAGGCGCGGTCGAGGTAGCCGTTCTGCAAGGCCGTGTCGTAGAGTTCAGTCCCTGGGAAGGGCGTGGCGATGAAGATGCCGATGCCGTCCAGATCCATGGAGAGGGCATAGTCCATGGTGCGCTGCATGGATCCGACGGTTTCGCCCGGCATTCCCAGGACGAAACAGCCGTTGACGTTAATTCCCAATTCGCGGCACCATACGCGAGTTTGCCGGCCCTCTTCGGGCTCGTGATCCTTCTTCATCACGTCGTGCAGGATGTGAGGATCGCCGGATTCGAAGGCGAGATTGACCGTCTTGCAGCCGCAACGCTTCATAACGGTCAGCAATTCGCGGTCGAGATTGCGAATGGAGACGCCATTGGGGGTCAGCCACTTCAGCTTGGGGAAGCGGCGGGCGATGCCTTCGAAGATTTCGATGGCGCGGCGGCGGTCGGCCGTGAGGTTGTCGTCCTCGAAGGCCACATGAGTGATATGATAATGTTTCAGCAGCCATTCGATCTCTTCCAAGACATTTTGCGGCGAGCGGCGGCGGTACTTGCGGCCGGTGAGCCGGAAAGCGCTGCAGTAGGTGCAGCGATAGGGGCAGCCTCGGCTGGAGAGAATGGAGGCGACGCGGGCTCCGGTCCTGATCCAGCGGCCGCCGCTGCGGCGCAGATAGGTATCGAAATCCACCAGGTCGCGGGCGGGAAAAGGCAATTGATCAAGGTCGAAGGGGTGCTGAGCTTGAGGGAGAATTTTATGGCCTTCTCCATCGCGAAAGGCAATTCCATCGGGCAACGCGGCGGAATTGCCTGCTGCCAAAGCGCGCAAGTATTCGGGGAAGGACCATTCGCCCTCCCCCAAAATTACCGTATCAAAGCCATTATTCAGTAGATCCTGCGGAGCGACGGTGGAATGCAGACCACCGGCAATCATCGGCAGGTTTGGGAAGGCGGATCGCAGCGCTTGGCCGATCTCGACGGCGGCCCTGAGGCGCGAGGTAAAAGGCACGGAGACGCCGAGAACATCGGGTTGGGCCCGTCGGGCGGCTTCAATAATCTGAGGGACGTCCAACCCGATGTGATAGAGGCGATCATCCGGCGATTTGCGAGCCGGCCCCAGGCAGGCGTCAAGGATAATCGGCTGAAAGCCGGCCAGGCGCACGGCGGCCGCCAGATAGCCCAGACCCAAAGGAAACGGCGCAGGCTCGTAGGGATTATCGGATTTCAGAGGGGGATTGACGAGGAGGACTTTCACGGGGAATTATAATGCGATGAGAAGTCTTCGGGATTGCCAGGGCGCACAGTCCGCCGCGGCGGACGCCCCTACAACGCGGTCATAGATCAATCGTAAGTGTGTCTCTGAAAAAGCCGAGGGAGCCGAAATTCTCTTTGAAGCGAATCAAACCCCAGTTGGGGACCATATTGAGCGTGGAAGTCCCGAAATCGAGATAGTTGAAGCCGCGGTGGCGCGCCCAGATCATGGAATGATAAACCAGCAGCGGCACGGGACGAAGCTCCTGGTACTCCCAATCGTGGCAGACGTAAAAGATCAACAATACGCGCTTATTGCAGGCGAAATTCAGGATACCGGCGATGGCGCGTTTGCCTTGACGTACCAGCGACAGGGAGAGCTTGTCGGGGATCAAGTCGCGCAGGCGTTTCAACTCATCCAAACTGTGTGTCGGCGTAACCCCGAGCCGTTTGCGGTTGTCCCAGAGCAGCGGATAAAAAATATTCAGATTGGCGTCCGACAGGGGGATATCTTCATCAACGACCAGCCCCTCCTTCTGGGCTTTTCGGATGGCGGTGCGGGTCTTGTTGCACAAAGTGTGAAGGATAATCTCTTCAGGATAAATCAGCGGAATGGCCTGGGTGATCTCGCGCTTGAGGTAGCGAAATCCCGCCTTCAGCATGTGAAATACCAGGACGTCTCCAGGCTGAGCGCAGTAGATAATCGGCGGGGGCGTCAAGGTCAGCGCCTGAAAGCCTTCGCTGCGAGCGTATTTGACCAGCGAATCCACCAGATGGCGCGCGTGATTGAAGGACAGCCCCGGCGGATAGGCCAGGCCGCCGTAAGAGGCGCCGGGATAAGAGACCAGCGCTTGGCCATTCTCGACATCCCGGATCGCGCCGGTCATGAGAGCGCGGGGTTCTTCGCCCAGGCGAAAGATGAGATGGTGATTCTTGAAGCGGTCGGTGGGGTGATAGGAAAGGAATTCGTGCGTGTGGAAAATCGTGGCGTTTTCAGCGGCTTCGAGGGCTTTATCCCAGGCGGCCTTGTCGCGGCTGGAGCGATAGACGGATACCTGATACGGATTGCGTTCAGGACCGCCGGGGAGGGTATGGGCTATATCGGGGCACATAAAGTTGCGAGATGCGAGTTTCGAGTTGCGAGCTGCAAATTGCGGCGGCGTCAGGCGCCGTCACCTGATGCTTTTATGCCGACTTGCCGATTTCCAGCAGCGCCTGAACGGCCAAGTGATAGCCCAGCGATCCCAGCCCGGCAATACGGCCTCGGCAGGCGGGCGTCACATAAGAGTGGCGCCGAAATTTTTCGCGGGCTTCCGGCAAAGAGAGATGAACTTCGATCACCGGCAGCTCGACCGCTTTGACGGCGTCAAAAAGGGCGACGGAAGTGTGGGTGTAGCCTCCGGGATTGAAAACCACGCCGTCCACTTTCCCGCGAGCCTCGTGCAGGCGATCAATCAATTCGCCTTCGCTGTTGGACTGGAAGGTCTGGAACTTGACTTTGGGGAAGCGCTGGCGCAGGGCGGCATAGATATCGTCCAAAGATTCTTTGCCGTAAATTTTCGGCTCACGAGTTCCCAGGAGGTTTAGGTTTGGGCCGTTGAGGATCAGAACAGTAGGCATGATAGGCTCCCTAAACTTCAAGACAGATCTGCATGACCTTTTCTCCGCTGAAATCAACCATTTTCGACTTAATTCGCTCGCCGAAACGGTTCTCAATTATAACGATGCGGGGCTTGTGGGGTTCCGCCGGGTTGGGCGCGGCCACGACACCCCGAAATCCGACGTAGCTCTGGCTGCTGTTTTTGAGGATTCGCACCTTGGCGCCCCGGGGAAATCGGACGACGACCTGCGAAAGTGCAGAGACGATGTGCGGATTGTAAGCGTCGGGGGTATGGCGCAGGATCTCCGAGATGGCATTCTCAGGATCCCGGGCCTTCAGCAGCCAGCGGCCGGTCGTCAAGTTCAGATAGGCGTCGGCGACATGAACAATTTCGGCCAAGCGGAAGATTTCCTGCGGATTGGGACTGCTGCGCGGGCTGGGCGGAGCCTGCGATCCCAGCAGGCCGCGCGGAAATCCCTTGCCATCGGGCTGCTCATGGTGCTGGTGAATGCACTCCTTCTCAACATACAATCCTTCGAGCTGGCCCTCCAAGAGGCGTAAGCCGAACTCCGGGTGCCCGCGGTATTGAATCAGCTCCTCAGGCGAAAAATCGCAGTTTTTCTTCTCCAAAATGTTGGGGGTAAGAGTTTTGCCGATATCGTGAAGCATGGCCCCCAAACCCAAATATCTCAAATCTTTGAATGGAAACTGAAAATGAATGCCCATGAGCAGGGATAGGACGGCGACATCCACTCCATGGCGAAAATAGCTGCCGGTAACGAAACTCATGTGTAGAATGCCCCACTCGGTTACCATATGATCCAATAGATCCTCGATCAGCGCGGTCACGGCTTTCTTTACGCTGTCCAAGGGGAGAACAAAGCCGACAGATTTCAGATCGGCGCAGAATGAATCAAGGCCGGCTTCTATTTGACCTTTGGTGGCCTGCAAGACTTCATCGAAAGCGGCCTTCAGGCTACTGTCGGCCGCCAATCGGGTTGATACCGGTACGATGTCTTCGATGATAATGTCTTCCGTTCCCTCTTCTTCAACGCAAACCGGCGTAAAGCCCAAATGGCGGATTCGACCGATTAAGGCCTCATCGAGAACGTAGCCCCGGGATAACAGCAACTCATTGGTCTCGGAATAGAGGGCGTGGGCCAACACCATTCCAGGCTGCAGATCAAAGCAGTCGCAGTAGCGCATGGGAATCTCCGCTTTTTTATCTCCGGCGACGCCCTCCCAATCTCATCTTTTGGCGCAGGATTTTTAGCGTAGAGATAAGCTGCTCGGTCGTCACCCGATCCGATATGATGGGTTTGGCGATATCCTCTAACAGCACAAAATGAGTCCTGCCCCCGCGAACCTTCTTATCTCTTTGAATTACTTTATAGACTGTTTTTTGTTGAAACGTTATGCCAGGAATTTGGATCAAAAAATAATCCAAGAGCTCCTGAATCTCCCCAGCTGTCTTCGGCGGGAGGAGTTTCAATCGCTCGGAGAGCTCAATCGCAATATACATCCCCCAGAATAGCGCCTCGCCATGGCGCAAGGCTCGATATTCTCCCATCCTTTCCAAAGCATGGCCAACCGTATGGCCGAAGTTCAAAAGGCGCCTCCGGCCGCTCTCCCGCTCATCCTCCCGCACCACACCGGCCTTGAAGGCGGCGCACGCGGCAATCATGCCGGGTGAGACACGAATTTCCAAATTGGGCAATTCCTTTATATAATGTTTTAATTGTATAAAAAGTTCCCGATCCCCGATGATCGCCGTCTTGACCACTTCCGCCAAGCCGGAAACCAGTTCGCGGTGGGGCAGAGTGCCCAAGAAATCCACATCGGCCAAAACGAAGCGCGGCTGATGAAAAGCGCCCACCAGGTTCTTGCCTTCGGGCAAATCCACGCCGGTCTTGCCTCCGACAGAAGAATCCACCATGGCGAGCAAGGTAGTGGGAATCTGCACAAAGGCAATGCCGCGCAGATAGCAGGCGGCTGTGAAGCCCACGAGATCGCCGATGACGCCGCCACCCAAGGCAATGAGCGTATCGCCGCGCTCGGCGCCGGCGGCGGTCAGCTTGCGGCAAAGATCTTCGACCACGCAAAGGCGCTTTTGATCTTCTCCCGGCGGAAGAATAATCGGCGGAGCAGGCGAGCTTTTCCAGAGCGCCTTGAGATCTTTGCCCCAGAGGCGGGCGACGTTTCGATCCGTGATCCAGAAGGCTCGCCCGGAGCCGTGTTTCTTGAAGAGATCGCCGAATCGGCGACGGGCACCTGATCCGATCTGGATCGGATAGGAGCGGTTGCCCAGAGCGATCTTGACGGTGCGGATATTTTGCGCTCTTTTAGGCAAACTGGACCAACACTTTCAACGACAGGGGAATTTCTGTTTCTTCAGGCGGATCCCGCCTGCATCACGATAAAGGGCTTTCATTAGCCTCAACCGATGCCGGAGATGAGCGACAGGCCTTCCATTTCGGGCGGCTGCGGCATGCCGAACAACTGCAAAATGGTCGGGGCCACATCGCAGAGGCAGCCTTCCGGTCTTACCTCAAGGCGGAGGTCTCGATCCATGACGAAGCAGGGGACGGGATTGGTCGTGTGCGCCGTGAATGGCCCGCCGTCTTTTGGATCCACCATCATCTCGCAGTTGCCATGGTCGGCGGTCAGAATCATGGCATAGCCATGAGCAAAAGCCGCGTGGAAAACCTGCCCTACGCCACCGTCCACCGCTTCGACCGCCTTGATGGCGGCCGGCAAGATGCCGCTATGGCCGACCATGTCGCAGTTGGCATAGTTCAAGACGATGAGATTGTATTTTTCGGAGGCGATGGCTTCGACGACCCGGCGGGTGACTTCGGGAGCGCTCATCTCGGGCTGCAGATCATAGGTGGCGACTTTGGGCGATTGGACCAAGATCCGGTCTTCGCCGGCAAAGGCACGTTCCTCGCCGCCGTTGAAGAAGAAGGTCACATGGGGATATTTCTCAGTTTCGGCGATGCGAAGCTGGGTCATGCCGGCTTGTGAGATTATCTCGCCTAAAATCTGTGTGAGCTGCTTGGGCTCAAAGAGGATCGGCAAACTGAAATCCTGCCGGTACTGAGTCATGGTGGTGTAGTGAAGCTTCAGCGGTTTGACCGGGAAGGAATTGAAACCCGGCCGCGTGAAGGCCATCGTGATCTCGCGGGCGCGATCGGCGCGGAAATTGTAGAAGATGACGGCGTCGTCATTCTGTATTGAGGCTACCGGTCGGCCATTTTCCATAATAACCGAAGGCTCCACGAATTCATCAGTGACGCCGCGCTCATAGCTCTTTGTGATGGCTTCATGAGCGTTGGCAAAGTGATGACCTTCACCGGCGGTCAGGGCATCGTAGGCTTTGCGGACGCGTTCCCAGCGGTTGTCGCGATCCATGGCGTAGTAGCGGCCGATCACGGTGGCGATTTTCCCCAGACCCACTTTGGCGCAAAAGTCTTCGGCGCGCTTGATGCAATGGACGCCACTTTCGGGAGGGGTATCGCGTCCATCCATCAAGGCGTGAATTGCCACCCGGGCGACGCCGGCCTCTTTCGCCGCTTTGATCAAAGCCTCGAGGTGATCCTGGGAAGAATGCACTCCGCCGTCGCTCAAAAGACCGATCAGATGCAGGGTTGCACCATCGGATTTGGCGTGGGAGAAGGAATTCTGCAGGGCGGGGATCCGGGCAAATTGGCCTTTTTCGATGGCCAGATCTATGCGCGTGATATCCTGATAGACCACTCGGCCGGCGCCCAAGTTTTGGTGGCCAACTTCCGAATTGCCCATCTGACCTTCCGGCAAACCGACGGCGCGGCCGGAGCAGTGCATCTGGCACAGAGGGTAGGCCTGCCAGATTTTATCCAGATTCGGCTTGCGAGCCAAGTAAAAGGCGTTGGAATCCTCGTTGGGGATCTGAGAAATCCCCAAACCATCCATGACCACCAGAATGACTCGATCTTTCTTCGGCACGAGGCTCTCCATGAGGTCACGGGATCAGTTCGACTTCCGGCCCCAGCCCGCTTTCCAGATGATGTTCAATCCTATGATAATCAAGATCAGCGGCCACCAATCGCCAATCCAATCGAGGATATCCTCCCAACGGTAAGGATTGGTCAGAAAGATAAAGGCCATCAGAATCAAAGTTGATCCGACTATCAATGAGCCGCGCTTGGTGGTGTCAAAGGCAAAGAGAACCACAAAAGAAATCCCGGTGATGAGCAGGATCATGGGCCAATTCTGCCACCAGGGGATGTAGATGAAATCGGTTTCCTTCAAGAGGAAAAACAGCCCCAAGAGGAGCAGAAAGGCGCCGGGAAAGGCGACTCCGCGATCGCGGCGCGCGGCGCGGATCAGGAGGGCGGCTCCCAGCGCGATCAGGATAGTGTACCAGCCGAAGAGGTGCGGATACCAGTGATCCAACAGCAAGAAGGCGCCCACCAGCAGAAGCAGCCAGCCGATGAGCCGGTCGGGTTTTCGAGGTGGTTTCATAGCTGCACCGGCGGTTCCTCAGGAACGATGATGGCCATGATGACATAGACGATCAGCGCGATGCCCAGCGACGCCAGGGCGAAGATCACCCAGAGCACCCGCACGATGATGGGATCCATATTGAAATACTTGCCGAGGCCGCCGCAAACGCCGGCAATCATGCGCAGGTCGCGGGAGCGATAAAGACGGACAAAACTCGAATCCGCAGGCGGCGGAGGGGAACGGCGCGGCCGGCTGATGAGCCAGCCTAAAACCAAACCCAGCGCTACAGCCAGCAGGAATCCGGACAGGGCATAGCAGAAGAGGGCGGGGTGAATCATCGCTGGATTCATGGCATTACCTAATCTCTGGAAACCGCTAGGATTTTAAATTCGAGGGTTCCGGCCGGAACTTCAACGTTGACTTTATCGCCGGCCTTTTTGCCGATCAAGGCGCGCCCGATGGGGGATTGCACGGAGATGCGCATGGATTCCACATCCACTTCTTCCGGCGAGACCAGGGTATAGGTCACTTTCTTCTTTTTCTTCAAATCCTGCAATTGCACGGTGGACAGGAGGGTCACTTCTTCCGGATTCAATCCTTTGGGATCGAAAAGCTGGGCACGGGAAAGAGTGTCCTGCAGGCGCCCGATGCGGCGCTGCAGGTGATCCATCTCTTCGCGGGCCACTTCGTATTCGGCGTTTTCCGCGATGTCGCCGTATTCTCGCGCCGTGGCGATCTTCTGCGACACCTGAGGCAGCTCGACGTCCAGCAGCCGTTTCAGCTCGCTGCGCAGCTTGTCAATCCCATCGCGGGACATGTAGATAAACTTGGCCATGCTCACTTGCTTGGGTTGTGAGGGATTCAGTTCTTTTGGTTTGAATTTTAACCAGTGAAAGCTCTATTGAGTGCTCCGGCACCTCTTGAGAAATTCTTTCAGACCGTCGGCGATGCCCTGAGCGGTGCGCTGCAAAAAGCGGTCATCCCGTAATAGCGCTTCTTCCTCCGGATGGATCATAAAAGCGCATTCGAGCAGCACCGCCAGCATCTCCGTAGGACGCGCCAGGGCCAGGTTTTGATAATAAAGGCCATGATCCGAAAGACCGGTGGCTGGCAGGAGACTTTCATGCAAAACCTGCGCCAACTCTAGGCTCTGCGGATGATAATAATAGACGGCGCTGCCGCGTTTCACAAAGGGATTTTCGCCGTCTGACAGGGCATTGTTATGCAGGGATATTAAGATTTCTCCGTCCTGCTGGAGTGCGTAATCCACGCGATCGTAGAGGCCAACCGTGGTGTCGCCATGTCGGGTCAGAAAAACGCAGGCGCCCTCTTTTTCCAAGAGCGCCTTCAGTTTCCGGGCCAGGATTAGATTCGGCTCTTTTTCGGCCAGCCGCGTGGGACCAATGGAACCCGGCTGCGAACCGCCATGACCGGGATCCAGAACAATGCGCCGATTATTCAGGACGCGTCTTTCAACCTGCGGTGCCCGGCGGATTTTTAAGATCAGCGTTTTCCCATCTTCTCCGCCCCAGACCGCGCCGTAACCCCAGAGGCGATCATGATTCAGCAAAATCTCCAGCCGCAGAACGTCATCATTGACCTGCGTCCAGCGGATTTCGCGGATCAGCGGATCCCGCGGATCGTAATCAATCCGGTTAATACGCGACCGTCCGCCGAAAAGATCCAGGCAGAGGCGGCGGCTCTCGGGCTCCACCGTCAGGTTGAAGAGCAGCGGTTCCGCCAATGGAATTTCCACGCTTGACCATTCGCCATCTCGCCTGGCAATGATGCGGCTGACCAGCGAACGGGGCGGCGCGTGATCGCTGGTGTCGACGCGGACAGAGCCTGCTTCAATCCAAGCATGCCGATCCCGTTCCAGGCACACACGATAATAGGGCGCCACGAAGGAATCGGCCAAGGCCGCGCTGCCTTCGGGCGGCGCCATGACATAGGCGCCATTGGGGATGGCCCGCAGATGAGCATGAGGCTCTAGGATGGTCATACGAGCCGGAAGACCGCGATTATAGGAAAGCGCTCCTTCAATTTCGGCGGCAGGATTCGGCATAGGCCAGAGCTGAAAATCAAGGCTCTTCCGTAAGCTATCTCCCGACGGGCTCACCGCCAGAACATCAAAACAGCCTGAGAGCGTATCCAGGGGAGCGAAAGCCAAAAAAGCGCCGTTTTCCCAGACTCGCGCGGCTGTGCCATTGACGAAAACGCGGCAATCCGCCGGCTGCACCGACCCGAAGGCGAACGTCGAATCCACGCGCGGCATGGTCAGAATCGTATCCCGTCCTTCAAGACGAGGGTAAACAATATCCAGTACGACAGGGGAGGAAGCGCGCCCTTGTGACACCGCGATAAAGCCCAAGAACCACAAGCATGAGCCTGCCAACTTTCGCCCAGCACTAATTCTTCGGCCTGCTTTCATTCTGCCCTGAAAGTCGAAAAGAAGTTTACCCATGACGTTCGTAAAGAAGGCGCAATCCCTCAAGCACCAAATACGGTTCGACCGCTGAAATGACCTGAGATTTTTTTGCAATCAGCTGGGAAAGCCCGCCCGTGGCGATGACTTTGGGATCGCGCCCCAGTTCGCGGCTAATGCGGCGGCAAAGGCCCTCCATTTCATCCACGGCTCCATAGAGCAACCCGGCCTGTATGGAATGCTCCGTGGTTTCCGCGATGACGTTGGGAGGAAAATCCAATTGCACTTTCGGCAGTCGAGCGGCGTTGTGATGGAGAATTTTCACAGCCAGCTCGATGCCGGGGGTGATAATACCGCCGAGGTATTCGCCGGTTTCGTTGATCACATCAAAGGTCGTGGCCGTGCCGAAATCCACGATGATTAAGGGCCCGCCGTGTTTTTGGAATCCCGCCGCGGCATTGCAAATGCGATCCGCGCCCACCGCCGAGGGATCGCGATAGTGGATTTTCAACGAAGGGGCCGTTTCGGCGCATACTTCGTAGGGCACGACGCCGAAATGCTCGCGCGCCAAATTCCAAAAGACTGCGGTCAAGTCGGGTACGACTGAAGATATGGCTACGCCTTTGATCCGATCGGTGCGCACGTCTTCCCCCTGGCAAAGAGCGCGCAGAACGATCCAGGCTTCATCGGAGGTGCGCGATACGGAAGTGGCCAAGCGCCAGTGATGCAGCAACCGTTCTTCCTGATAGATACCAAGAACGACGTTGGTATTGCCGATGTCAATGGCCAGCAGCAACTCGGATGATTTTAATGCGCCCATGATCACCTTGCGAGTGTGAACTTCAGAATGTCAGGCTCGTTCGATTTGTTCAGCGTTGACGAATGACAAGACCTTGCCGTCGCTGCCCTGCAGGCTGATTTCGCCGTTCGGGCCAAGGCCGTTGAAGATGCCTTCTTCTTGGCGGCCGGCAATCATCGCGCGCAGCCTCTCCCCCGCTCCCCAGGCGTGACTTAAAAAGGCGCGGCTGATCTGATCCGGAGCGATGGGCTTGAGCAGAGGATAGAGGTCTTCCAGGCTCAAAATCATTTTCTCAAGCATCGCATCCGGCTCAAAGGATGCTTCGCCGACCATCAGCAAAGAGGTCGCCACAGGACGCAGATGCGGCAGAAAATCCTCCGGGCGCTGCAACAAGTTGACGCCGATCCCCATAACCACGGCCTGACGGCCCTGCGGATCTTGCACCTGCTCGGCCAGAATGCCGCAGAGCTTGCGATCGTCGAGCATGACGTCATTCGGCCATTTCAGCAGGATGCGGGCAGCGAGCGCCTCGGAGTGCGATTTCAGAAGATCGGTGGTCGCTTGGTGCACGACCAGCCCTGCCCAGAGCGGCGCCCAGGTCCATTGCTCTGGTCTTCCATCGGGTTGCAGCAGCACGGACATCCAGAGGCCGCGGCCACTCAGAGAATGCCAGGGTTTTTCACGGCGGCCTCGGCCGCGCTCTTGATCCTGGGCGACAACTAGCGTGCCTTCGGGCGCGCCCTGGAGGAAAAGCTGCTTCAGCTCATCCTGCGTCGAAGACACGGTGCCCAGCCGATGGATGTTCTTGCCGAAGTACCTTTTGCGACTGGGCATGGATCCGGTCGGCTTTGCCCCGGACTTGGATTTTCCTCTGGTCATTTCAGGCGGCCTCCCCGCGATATTCTCCCCAGCAGCGCCGCAAGACATCGCTGATTTCGCCCAAGGTGGCGTGGCTTTCGACCGCATGCAAAATCAGAGGCATGAGATTTTGGCTGCCGGCGGCGGCTTGCACCAGTTGATCCAGCGCTTGCTTGACCGCGTCGCTGTCTCGTGCTGCGCGGAAATTACGCAAGCGCGTGATCTGCTGATCCACCACGGTCTGATCAACCTTTAACAGCTCCAAATGCGACGGCTCGTCGAGCTTCAGCGAGTTGACTCCGACGATCACTTTCTCCTTGGCGTCAACCGCCCGCTGGGTCTTATAGGCTTGGGCCGCGATCTCACGCTGGAAGAAGCCCTTTTCGATGGCGCTGACCGCGCCGCCCATGCTCTCGATTATATCCAGCAGTTTTTGGGCTTCGGCTTCGATTTCGTCCGTCAGATGCTCAATATGATACGAGCCCGCCAGCGGATCCACCGCATCCGTAACGCCGGATTCATGCGCGATAATCTGCTGCGTGCGCAGAGCGATGCGCGCGGCCTTTTCGGAGGGCAGCGCCAGGGCTTCGTCCATGGAGTTTGTGTGCAGGGATTGGGTGCCGCCCAAGACCGCGGCCATGGCTTGCAGCGCCACACGCACAATATTATTTTCTGGCTGCTGCGCGGTGAGCGTGGACCCGGCCGTTTGAGTGTGAAAGCGCAGCATCATCGAGCGGGCATCGTGAGCTCCAAAGCGCTCCTTCATTAGTTTCGCCCAGAGGCGCCGAGCGGCGCGGAACTTGGCGACCTCTTCCAGAAAACTATTATGGGCGTTGAAAAAAAAGGCCAGGCGCGGCCCAAAATCGTCCACCCGCAGGCCCGCGGAAACGGCGGCCTGGACGTAGGCGCAGCCGTTGGCCAGAGTGAAGGCGACTTCCTGAACCGCCGTAGAACCGGCCTCGCGGATATGATACCCGGAAATGGAGATGGTATTCCAGGATGGCAGATTCTCCTTGCACCAGGCGAAGATATCGGTGATCAGCCGCATGGAAGGGCGCGGAGGATAAATATACGTTCCACGAGCGATGTATTCCTTCAGGATGTCATTCTGGATGGTGCCGGAAAGCTTCTTCAGGTCGGCATTCTGCTTTCGGGCCACCGCCACATAGAGCGCCAAAAGGATGGCAGCAGTGGCGTTGATCGTCATGGACGTGGAGACCTTCTGCAGCTCGATGCCGGAGAAAAGGATCTCCATATCGGCCAAGCAACTGATGGCTACGCCCACCTTGCCGACTTCGCCCTGCGCCATGGGGTGGTCGCTATCATAGCCGATCTGCGTGGGTAGGTCAAAAGCGACGGAGAGGCCCGTCTGACCCTGCTCAAGCAGATAACGGTAGCGCCGATTGGATTGCTCAGCAGAGCCAAAGCCGGCGTATTGCCGCATGGTCCAGAAACGTCCGCGATACATGCTGGGATAGACGCCGCGGGTGAAGGGATATTCACCGGGGAAGCCGAGCTTTTCGGCGTAGGTTTCGGTCTCATCGCCGCGGGGTGTCAGCAGGCGCGGCACCTCGGAGCCCCATTCGGTGAGGAAGTCGGGACGACGCTGATCCTTGGCCGATTGCGAGGACTCCCAAGCTCGCTTCGATGCCTCTATTTTCTGTGGGGATTTGCCCTTCATTTCAAATTTCAAATATCAAAATTCAAATATCAAATTTTATTGGCCTTCGCGGTGACGACAGACTTGGCGATGATTCTTGTCAATTCTTCTGATTCCTTCTGCAGCGTATTGATCTGGCCTATTGCACTTGGAAGCACCTCAGCCCTTTGCAGCAATTGCAGCCAATAGGAGGATTCGCGTAGCTCCTTTAGCACGATTTGCATTTTATGAATAAAATCGGAGCGGCTTTCGGCACCGCAAGTCTCCTGCCAATTCGCCCCCGCCGAAGTTGCCGATCGCATCATCTGATTAGCGATATGTCGGCCAATATAGGTTTTGATCAATAGCGCTCCGAGCTTTATCGCCGCCGCGCCAAAATCCAAAAAGCGATCAGCAAGTTTTTTCTGTGTCATGATGCTCGAAACCCGTGATGCTCTGGTGTTTTGAAATTTGATATTTGATATTTGAATTTTGAAATCACTCAGGATCCAATAATTGCAAGAATCTCGCCCTTCTCCACCGCCTGCCGGAGTTGCACTTTGATCTCTTTGACCACGCCAGCCATGGGCGCGCGGATCTCGTTCTCCATTTTCATCGCTTCAACGATGAGGATGCCTTGTCCCTTCTGAACGGGCTGTCCTAGCTCAACCAAGATCTTTACGACCAAGCCCGGCATGGGCGCGGCGATTTGGCCTTTTTCGCGAGAGGGGGCCTCCTGGGCGGCCAATTGACGCAGGCGGTGCACGCGTTCGTCTTCGACGCGCACGTTGAAGTCGAAGCCGCCGACATGGATGCGCACTTCGCCGTTGGCGGGTTCCATCCAGATCTGATGTGAGCGCCCCTCGATGATCAATGAAAAGTGCTCAGACCGCGATTCCCGCTGCACATCGCAGTGGAATTTTTCGCCGTTCACGGTCACCTGCCCATTTTCAGTGAGGGCGACTTGGAAAGTCTGGTCGTCTATTTGGGCGATATAGGTCATGCTAATGCAATCCCGCTTTCCGGCCCGCCATCAGCCAGGGAGAAAGGGAGGCGGTCCGGCCATCGGCGGAAGGCGGAGGATGATTCAGCGCCATTGCATGTCCCAAAGTCGCGGCGATGGCGGCGACTTTGCGCAGATCCTCCGGGCCCCGTGCGACCTCTTCCGGGCTGAAGTGATCGGCGATAAAATGCGTATCGAACTGGCCTTGAGCAAACGCCGGGTGATTCATCACCAGCAGACAAAATGAGACATTGCAGCGCACGCCGGCAATATGGTATTCCCTCAGCGCACGCTTCATGCGTTCGATGGCTTCCGAACGACTCTGCCCCCAGGTGATGAGCTTGGATAATAAGGGATCGTAATAGACGCTGACTTCGCCGCCTTCGTAGATGCCGGAATCGTTTCTGACGCCAGGGCCGGAGGGCAGTTGCAGATATTTTATCTGCCCGGTTGAAGGGAAGAAATTGTTCAACGGATCTTCGGCGTAAATGCGGCATTCGATGGCATGGCCGCGAATGCCAATGTCCTTTTGCTTCAATTTCAGCTTCTCGCCCGCGGCGATCCTGATCTGCTCCTTAACCAGATCGAGGCCGGTGGTCATCTCCGTCACCGGATGCTCAACCTGCAACCGGGTATTCATTTCCAGAAAATAAAAATTGCGGTGGCGATCGAACAGGAATTCAACGGTTCCCGCATTGAAATAGCCGCAGGCTTTGGCCGCCGCGATGGCGGCTTGCCCCAGCTTCTTCCGGATTTCGGGCGTCACCAACGGCGAGGGCGATTCTTCGATCACCTTCTGGTGGCGGCGTTGAATCGAACATTCCCGTTCGTTGACGTAAACGCAGTTTCCGTGCTGGTCGGCCAGGATCTGCACTTCGATGTGGCGGGGCCCCTCGAGGTATCTTTCGATGTAGACTTCGGGATCGCCAAAGGCCGAAGCCGCTTCACGGCTGGCGGCTTCCATAGAGCTCAAGAGTTGATCCGGCGAATGGACGATGCGCATTCCCTTGCCGCCGCCGCCGGCCGCGGCCTTAATCAACACCGGATAGCCGATGTCATCCGCCACGGCCTGAGCATCGGGGCCCACGGGCACGCCCTTTTCGGTCCCGGGGATTACCGGCACTCCGGCCGCTTTCATCATCTGGCGCGCGCGAGTCTTGGATCCCATGTCGCGGATGGACTGGGGCGGAGGACCAATAAAGACCAATCCGGCGTCGGCGACGGCTTGAGCGAAATCGGCATTTTCGGCCAAAAAGCCGTAGCCGGGATGGATGGCATCAGCCCCAGAGCTTTGGGCTGCGTGCAGGATGCGCTCGATGTTCAGGTAGCTTTCCGTCGCCGGCGGAGGGCCGATGGGATAAGCAAAATCCGCCCGGCGCGTGTGCAGCGCCAGGCGGTCGGCCTCGGAATAGACCGCCACCGATTCGATGCCCATTTCGGCGGCGGCGCGGATTATGCGAACGGCGATTTCGCCGCGATTCGCGATCAGAATGCGCTTGAACATGCGGTCTGGGGAAGCCTCCGGCGCAAAGCATGAAAAAACAGCCGTCCCGGAAAACCGGGACGGATGGCGGCCATTTTCTTATGAATATACGATGGGAAGAACCCGGAATGCAACAAAAATCTGGCAAAAAACGCTTTGGACACGCGGATATCAATAAAGCCTTTTGGCACAGATCGCTTCTATTTATGGCCAGCGGAGCGAATGGTTTGCACCGGCCGGGAGATCGCAAAAATCAGACAGACCATCCCGATAAATATCCACGATTGGCCCAGGTAGATGTTGTAGATTTCGCGTCCCAAGAGCTCGTAATTCGGCAGGACGGCGGTCAGATAAAAGGCGGCCAGCAAGAGGATTCGTGTTCGATTGGTCCATTTTTCCTGCTGACCAAGGTGAAATGCGGTCAAGAGGGCGGGCAGACAAAATACATAGTTCTGCACCCAACCCAGGGGGCTGAAGAGAACGCTTCCCAAGAGCATCAACTGGGGCGCTACCGAGTGTTGTATTTGGCGAATATCCAGCCGATAGAGCCAGATGATATAAGATAGCAAAATAAGCGCACCGATAATCAAAGCGTATCCGTTCGCCGCGGGCAGCCAGCGAGTGAGGGCGCCGAAAACGGATTGATTCACATTGCTGGAGAGCAGACCAGGAGATGAAGCCGTCAGAACATCCCACCAGCCGCGGTGGACATGAACGCCATAAGTCGCTCCATAACGCAGAAGCGGAATCACAATCCCCAATGCTATCCCCGCCATGTATCCGCCAATGAATGCTGCTCTCTTGCGCCCCAAAGCCAGGAGCAATAAAAGCGCCAGCGGCGGCTTGATGAGGCATCCGACTGCCAAAAGGACTCCTCCCCAGAATTCCCATTTTCGATTCAAGCTGAGCATTGAGAGTAGAGCGAGAAAGAGGAGGAGGAAATCAATTTGCCCCAGATGAATTTCGGCCAGGACGAATTTGGAAATGCCCAGGAAGAGCAGGAAGATAGCCCAGACCGGCAGGCGTGAATCCGCGATCAATTGGCGGGATTTGGAATAGCAGAGCGCGAGCAACAGCCACGAAGTCATCAGCCAAATGACTTTGGCGATACCATAGGGCAAGAGCGCAAAAGGGACGAATAGCATCGCCGCCAGAGGGGAATACTTGAAGAGGTAATGCCCGTCCGCAAAATTATAGAGAGTTTCGCCGTGAATGAATCGTTCGGCGGCGCGGTAATAAGGGGCAAAATCGGAAAAGGCGCGCAGCGAGAGGAGGCTGTATTGGATCAGGACGACAGCCAAAATTATAAAGAAAATGAAAGTAATGACTTTGGGGATTTTTTTCATGCAAATTTGAGCCCGCTTCAGCGGGCTTGCGATATTTGTAGACCCGTCCTTTAGGGCGGGGCGAAATGCGGCGTGTTCAGGCCCTCCAGCACCAATTTCGCCCCCTCCTTATCCAGCGGCCGATTGCCCGCTCCGCAGCGCGGCGATTGTATGCAGGCCGGACAGCCGTCGTCGCAGCGGCAATCGCGGATGAGCGAGAGCGTGCGTACGATCAATCGCCCGAGATTCCGATAGGCGCGGCGCGTGATGCCCAGGCCGCCGGGGTAAGCGTCATAAATAAAAATCGCAGCCGCTTCGACCTGCGGATGAGCGGCAAACGAGATGCCGCCGATGTCCCCGCGGTCGCACATGACTTCCAAAGGGAACATTGAGATCATCGCATGTTCACTGGCGTGCAGTCCGCCCATGTAGTGCAGGCGTTTCTCTTCGAACAATTCCTTCAGTCCAGCATCGAATTCCAGCCAGAAACCGCGCGTGAACATGATTTGTGGCGGGCCGTCCAACGGGTGCGTCGAAATCAGTTCGCCGCTGAAGATGCGGCGCTTCTGATAGCCTGTCACGCGCTCAGTCACCTTCAGCTTGCCTTCGAAGGCTCTCGCATTGGGCAGATCGAACGATTCTATCCTCTCGATGATTTCGGTATCCTTTTCGCCCAGAGCGTGAGTGTAATAATCCACCTCAATGGGGCGGGCGAAGACGGCTTTGGCTTTGTCGTCTAATTTTTCGATCAGATACTGCCTCGCGCGATGCAGGTAGATGGCCTGCGGATGGCATTCGCTCCAGAGGCGGCCAAAGCCGATATCGCCGATCTGCGCGCCGGTTTCGCTGTCGTGGATAGAATAGCCCGATCCCACCGAGCGGATATTCACCAGCCGGTGAGGGTGCGGAATGCCGGGAAACCAGCGCTGGCCTCCGGCTCCGCGAATCAGCTTGCCTTCCTCCACCAGCAGCGGCAAGTGTTCGCGCTTTTCCTCGGTCAAGTAGCTCTCATTTGCCGCCAGCGGAATTTCGGCGGAAGCGCAGACCAGATGCGACCGCAGGATTGGCTCGTTGCTCCCGTCCACAATGGCGGCTTCGCTGGGCTTGGCGAAGAGCTCTTCGGGATGGCGGGCGTAGTATTGGTCGAGCGCGTCTTCCCCGGCGATCAGGATGACCAGCGATTCTCGGTCGCGGCGGCCGGCGCGGCCGGCGCGCTGCATCAAGGCTGATATGGTTCCCGGATAGCCGAGCAGGAGACAGACGTCAATGCCGCCGATATCCATGCCCAATTCGAGCGCGCTGGTGCTGATGACGCCGGACAGCTCGTCCTTCAGCAGACGGCGTTCAATCTCGCGGCGCTCTTCGGGGAGAAATCCGGCGCGGTAGCTGCTCAGGCGCGATTCCCATTTGCGATCAGCTTCGATGATGCGCTTGTAGAGCAGCTCGGTCGCGATCCGCGATTTGGTGAAGGCGATAGCTTTGAATTTCTTCTTCAGGATTTCCGGCAGCAGCCGTGCGGCCAGAGAATAGGGGCTTTCAACGGGATTGACAATCAGGAAATGCCTCCCGGACGCGGGCGCGCCGCTCTGATCTGTCAACGCAAATTCTTCGCCGGTCAAATCCCGCGCCAGCTCCAGCGGATTGCCGATGGTGGCCGATCCGGCGATCCACTGCGGCTTGGATCCATAGAAGCGACAGACTCGGCCCAGGCGTCTCAGCACCTGCAGGACATGCGATCCAAAAATGCCGCGATAGACATGCAGTTCGTCAATGACGATGAAGCGCAGACCTTTCAGAAACAGCGACCAGCCGCGATGATAGGGAAGGATGCCGTAGTGCAGCATGTCGGGATTGGTGAGCATCAGATTGGGCGGATCGGCGCGCATTTTATCGCGGTCGTCGCGGGGGGTGTCGCCGTCTAAGATCATCACTTTCTGCGGATCGAGGCCGCAGAGGGACATCAATTCGCGCAAGCGGGCCAACTGATCCTGCTCTAAGGCTTTCAATGGGAAAAGGAGCAGCACGCGGGCATCGGGATTTTTCTGCAGCTCTTCCAGGATGGCGATCTGGTAGATCAGGCTTTTGCCGGAGGCGGTGGGGGTGACGACTAAGGGATTTCGGCCCGCGGCGATGGCTTGCAGCGCCTCCGCCTGATGCGAATAGAGCCGCGATATGCCGATCTTCTTCAGCGCCTGCCGGATGAGTGCGTGGCCCGGCGCTTCAGCGCCGGGTTTATTATAATCACCCTCTATGATATACCCGCCCCTAAAAGGGTCGGGCCACCCAACCGCGAAGGCGGCGGGCGGCTGATCCGCGAAGGCAGCCTCGCGCGGCGGCAGCAGGCGCTGATCGAAGGACGCGCCCCGCAGGAGGTCGGGGGAGGTGAGGTGGCGGATTAGCCGATCCATAAGCGGAATGAATTTAGCCGGTTTTGGGGTGGGATGCAAGGGGAAAGGGAGGGGCGCGCAGTGCGCCCGTCCATTAATGTCAAATGTCAGATGGCAAAGGGAAAATGGCAAATGTGGGGGCGCGGGTTGTGCGCCCGTTTTGTTTCCCCCTTTTTTAAAGGGGGATTAAGGGGGATTACAAGTGGCAAATAATCCCCCCCCAACCCCCCTTTACGAAAGGGGGGCGCAATTCGCATTCGCGAAGAATTTCCCTTGACATCCGTCCTTGAATTTTGTATATTCTCGTTAATCTTGGTATCTCCCTATCCTTCCCCGCAAAATCGAAGGATCGGGATCGCCAGAGGACTCGTCACTAGTCCTTGTTTTTCCTGCAAATCTGCTCGCCGACCCGCCCCCTGACCTCCCGTATCCTTCTGGAATATATGCAACCCGACCTTTCCCCCTTTTCTAAAGGGGGGAATAGGGCGTTGCTCCCCAGAGAAAAATAATCGGAGTAATCCGTTTAATCCGTTTAATCGGCGATTCAGACAATTTAAAAAGGAGGTTTCCCATGTATCGCACATTTATCCTTTTCTTGCTCGCTCTGCTGAGCCTGAGCGCCCCTGCGTGGGCAACCATCATCTACGTCTCCGGCGACCAGACCGGCACCTGGTCGGCGGACACGGTGATTGTAACCGCCGAAGTGCGCGTGCCGCCGGGACAGAGTCTGACTATCCTGCCCGGCGTCGAGGTGCTGTTCTCGGTTTACTGCAAGCTGATTGTGGACAGAAGTGCGATCTTGCGGGCCGTGGGCACTGCGGCGGATTCCATCCGCTTCGATGCTCTGCAGGATACCGCCCACTGGCACGGCATCCGTTTCCTGTCCGCTTCGGATTCCTCCCGGCTGGAATACTGCCATCTGACGCACGGAAATGCAACCGGCGGCGGCGTAGACAATTACGGCGGAGCTATCCACTGCTCCAGCTCCAGTCCCAGCATCCACGGCAACACCATCAGCGGAAATGGAACCGGTCTCCCGGGCTCCGGTGGCGCGATCTACTGCATAAATAATTCCGATCCGGTCATCAGCGATAACACCATTGGCGGAAATGGTGCCGGTTGGGGCGGCGGCATTGGCTGCGATGCTAACTCTAATCCAAACATCATCGGCAACACTATCAGCGGAAACCTCGGCGGCGGGATTGGCTGCGGTGCTAACTCTAATCCCAACATCATCGGCAACACCATCAATGGAAATTCAGCTTGGGTTGTCGGCGGCGGGATTGACTGCTGGGATTCCAGCCCAGCCATCAGCGGCAACACCATCAGCGGAAATACGGCTACCTCCGGCGGCGGGATATCCTGCCTCAGTTCCAACCCCAACATCAGCGGCAACACCATTAGCGGAAACCACGCCAGTTACGGCGGCGGAATTTGCTGCGAGAACAATTCCAGCCCAAGCATCCACGGCAACACCATCAGATTAAATGAAGCCACCCAAGTGAGCGCGGGCGGCGGTATTTACTGCTCCAATTCCAGCCCCTCGATCAATGGCAACACAATCAGCGGAAATCATGCCAGTCCCCGCGTGGGCGGCGGCTGCGGCGGGATTCAATGCAGTGGGGGTAGCCCAACCATTAGCTATAACACCATCAGTGGAAACACATGCGGCGGCGTTTCTGGTTGCGGCGGGATTAGCTGCGGTGGTGACAGCATCATAATCATCGGCAACACCATCAGCGGAAATCATGGCGTGTACGGTGGCGGGATTTACTGCTCGGGTAACCCCATCATTATCGGCAATACCATCAGCGGAAATCTCGGCTGCGGGATTTACGGCTGGGGTAACCCCACTCTGGTCAACTGCATTCTCTGGGATAATTCACCTAATCAAATTTTGGGCTCACCCATCGTAACCTACTCCGACATCCAGGGCGGCTACACCGGCACGGGCAACATCAACGCCTGGCCCGCCTTCGTGGATACGGCGCAGCACGACTACCGGTTGCAATGGGGTTCGCCCTGCATTGACACCGGCGATCCCAACCCCATCTACAACGACCCGGACGGCTCCCGCGCCGACATGGGAGCTTGGTATTACGACCAGTCCATGCCCGTGCGCATCCTGCTGACCCCTTACAACGCGCCCATCCAGATTCCCCCCGAAGGGGGCAGCTTCCAGTATGCCATCCAGGTAACCAACATCGCCAGCTCCACTCTGCTCTTCCCGCTCTGGTGCGATATAACTCTGCCAACAGGTTCGATCACCACCCCCGTTCTGGGTCCGGTGAGGATCTCTTTAGGCACGGGACAAACGGTTAGCCGCGTTAGAACCCAGAGTATTTCCGCTCACGCTCCGGCGGGACTGTACCACTACAACGCATACGCTGTGGCGACGGGAGATACGTCGGAGGACAATTTCGTTTTCACGAAATTGGGATCCGGGAATCGGGATTCAGGATTCGGTGGATGGACGAACACAGGGGAGGAATTTGTGGGAGAGATGCCCTCTGTGGCGTCCATTCATCCTTCATCCTTCATCCTTCATCCTTGCGCTCCCAATCCCTTCAATCCCACCA
>Ga0315284_10000207_pt1 | contig 81713 bp, 88 predicted proteins | sample YL17G09_16_MG_FD_203696 | JGI IMG/M metagenome (GOLD analysis project Ga0315284, IMG submission 203696) | Sediment microbial communities from Yellowstone Lake, YNP, Wyoming, USA - YL17G09_16 | ecosystem: Environmental > Aquatic > Freshwater > Lake > Sediment | place: USA: Wyoming | collected... | reverse complement strand
TAATTGCGCATTGGTGGTTGCCTTTTTTACATGCTCTGCAGTCAACGCAAGGAGCGATATTCAAGTCGTACAAGTACAGTTTTTCGGTTAGGTGCTTGTTTGCTCTTGCGCCATCAAGTATTCTGGTAACGAGTAAGTCTGTGTTGCTGTCTTTTCTTGGGCTTCCAATTAAACCGAGAATCCTCATTTGAGCCGCCTCTAGCAGTGAGAACTGCAGCCTTGCTTAATTATTCTTTCAAATGCATCAGAATTTTTCATAAAAGCAGATGAAGAAAAAGCTTAGCATTAACCTAGTATTCTACTTTGAAGGCTCTGAATTCTCCTGTGTAGTCTTCCCATGTTAAATCAACATTGGAGACTTTGGCTCTTGATGGTCCGTGTTTGCAGAAATCAACGAGCATTTTAACTACGTCTTCTTCGCCCTCAAAAACCGCTTCCACCCTGCCGTCGGGTGAATTTCGGGCCCAGCCTTTGACGCCTAAGCTGTCGGCTTCTCGTTTTGTTGCTGACCTGAAGAAAACCCCTTGGACTCTGCCACTTACAACCACATGCGCTCTGGTTTTCATCGTTCCCCACTGCGTAAACAACTCAGAGCTTACTAAACACTTCGCAACCAAAAAGCAATGATTATTGAATAGAAAAAGAGCAACCGCTTGAGGCTTTCATGCCTCTCCTGCGGCTACATTCCTTCGAAGTGCTTGATTTTTTCTCCCACAGTGTACAAAAACAGGCTTGCCGAAGGCGACCCCAACCATTTGAACCTGTCACTTAGTTCTTTGACGATTTGCGCGTAGTTGTTTGACTTGTCCAACCTGTCAATGTATGATTGGAATGGGCCGCACTGCTTTTTGATGTCCCTGAATTGAGCTGCGTTCTTGATGATTGCTTGGATTTTGCCTTTGTTCCGCACTATTCCCTCGTCCTTCATGAGCCGTTCCACATCAGCATCGGTGAAGCGGGCGACTTTTTCGATTGAGAACTGCGTGAACGCCTTCTTCGTGGTAGGCCACTTCTTGTCAATTACTCTCCAGTTTAGGCCAGCTTGGAAAATGATTCGGCACATGTTCTCGAAATATGCGTCATCGTTTGGAGGGCGAGTTTTTCTGTACCACCATTCTGGGGGTTGCCAACTTTCTTCCGGCATAAGGAATCACTCGTTTAAGGCTAGTGGCTATTTCCACTCGTTGATGGTTACGTCGAATTCCATCCATTGTGGATCGCCTTCCTGCGTGATTATTGCCACCACGTTGTTCATCCAGCCCAGCTTCTGAGACATAGTCATGAAACTCCAAATCCCAACAGACTTACTTTTTTCCGTCTCGACTTTGCCATATCCAGAACCTTTTACGACAGCCATGTCCCCAGTCATCATGTTGAACATACCTTGACCGTGAGACCAACCTGCGCCGCTGGGTCCCATCATGACAATGCCGGTAAAAGTGACAGCTCCGTCAACGCCTTTCGCTTTGCCCAGACCTTTAAGCTGAGCCATCCAAGTAGCCTCAATCTTGACGCCTTCCGCATCGACAGATTTTATCGCCATGCCCATAGTCTTGCCTTTACCTTCCCAGAGTTTTTCTCCTAAAACCATATTTTTCACCTCAAAAGCGAATGCGTAAGCTTAAGATATAAGCCGATGTGACTGCCAACCCACAGCAACAATCCGTATTTTAAGCTGCTTTTCTAACGGTTTGGGAGTTCACTTTAACCGACCTCTCCCACCTGTGCATGCAGGTCGTTCACACACGCGCTTTAAAAGCGTTCAGCAACAGTGAAGTTTTTGGTGGACTATTCGTGTTCAAGAACGACCAAGGCAAATTAATGGTGTATGCATCAGGTGCGGCTTCCCCAAAAGAGAGACTGCGATCAGTTAGAACTGCTGCGGAAAAAATGGCTAAACAATTAAACCTAGACTTTGAGATGGTTAAGCAAACAAAAGTGTGCGCGCCCATTTACGTTTACTACGAGCAAGGCAACGATGAGCCTATCCCAATTTACTGCGATGAAGGCAAAGCATATGATCTGCAGGAAATTCAGGCACGGTTAAAAAATATGATGTTTGTGTTGTCTTTTCATCCTAAGCATACGGCGCTGCGGCAAGTGCGCAATACGATTATGAAACTTTCGTGAACTTGATCGCTTGGTTTTCCAGTGTTACTTCGTAGGCTTGGTTTACGTCGAAGTTTATGCCTAACCTGTCGTACTCGTGCTCTGTTAGGAATAGGAATATTTTTGGTTGTGCTAACTGTTGCCTCTGGGGAAAGATTGGCATTTGCTGCTGCATGGCTTGAAGAACGTCCTGCACCACTTTTGCCTCGTCCGTTTGTGGTCTCATAACGAAAGATGAGACTTCTCGTTCTTCAACTAGTTCAATTCTTTTGCCGAGGTTGCCGTCTAAGTCGCGGGTTGACTCAATTTTATTTACTCTTACTCTGAACATACAACTTCACGCTTGCATATAGGCTATTTCAAGTCTTAGATTTAACTCTACTTGGAGGTTGTTAACTGTTCCGCGGTTTCCTGATTCACGTATCTGCCCCGAAACCATCTCAGGGACCCGAGGATGCTGTGGGTGATTTCTGTGGGTTTTGGGTTTTGCAGTTCCACCAGGTTTTTGAAGCGTACGAGAGTGACTTTTTCTCTGCCTTGGATGAACTTGCAGTATTCGTCGAAGTTTTCAAAGCAGGTTTCTTCGCCGTATTTTATCCACTGTTTCTTGTAGTCTTCAACGGAACGTTCAATGAAGTCTGCGGACCCGCGAACCTGCATTACGGGTTTTTTAACGTAGAATAGGAGTTGTTTTGTGTCTTTTGGGGCTACTTGGTTTTTTCGTACGAAGGCGTGAACTTCTTTGCCTGTTTGGTTGCGTTCGCAGAGTCGGTTCCAGTATTTTTCGTTTGAGACCAGTATGTACGCGTAGTGCTGATTTTCCACCGTCAAAGTTCTCCTCTCTCTTGCTTTCTATATTGGTTTGGGTTTGGAGATAACAGTTTCGGCTGTCTAGGTTAGTTAAATCTTATATTTGCCACATGTTATATTCATAATATAGTTGAGGGATGAAAAAAGCGTGAAACTTGTAACCGTACTGTTACCAGAAGCATACCTTGAAGGTTTAGATGAACTCGTGAGAGCAAACATGTACCCGAGCCGAAGCTCAGTGATTCGGTCATCTGTTAGGGACTTGCTTAAGAAGGAACTCTGGGAAAAACGCGGCAGATAAAACGCGCATCTTTCCATCTTTCATTTTTTTGCGTTTATTTAGTCTGTTTTGTCGATGTGCTGAGTTTTTCGGCTTCGACTGCTGGGTTTTGTGATTGGGTGATTTCGCGTCCCACGATGAGGTAGCGTGCGCCTGCTTTCATGGCGGTTGCTGCTGCGCCGCCTTGTGCGCCTACGCCTGGTGAGTAAATGGGCACGGTTTCGCCGAGTACTTGGTGGATTTCCCTGATTTTTTCGGGCACTGTGGCGCCTACGACTGCGCCGTCTGCGTCATACTTTAGGGCTTTTCGTGCGAAGGCGAGGTATTGTTTTGTTTCCGCGTGGGTTTCGGGGTCGATTATGGTTTGTCCGTAGCCTTCAGCTGCGCCTTTGTGGCTCATGTACGTGAGCAAGATGACGCCGCGTTGAAGCCTTTGTGCGCCGTCGAAGATGGGTTTTAAACCTTCTTCCCAGCCAATGAACGGGTTAGCGATTAACGCATCAAAGCCCGCAGCGTAATAATATTCGGCTATGACTTGGTTGGTGGCTCCGATGTCGTTGACTTTGCAGTCCATAATCGCTTGTAGCCCGGCTTCGTGGGCTTGGTTGACGAGAGTTTGAACGCCGTGGAAGGTGCCCAGCGGCAGGACAAGGTGGTGATTGATTTTGACGGCGCAAATGTAAGGGCTAACCATGCTGAGGAGATTTTGGGCTTTGACAAGTAGTTTTTGAGGTTCTGCGGGGTTTTGATATGGGAAGTCAAGTGCGAGGATTATGCTGGATTGCTTTTTTGTGGAGGTTTCTTCCATTTTAGCCTTGAAAGTCACTGGGTGCACCGCTTGATTATTTGGTTAAGGTGGCATTAACCTTTTTGCTAATCAGCTTGGAGGCGCTGGGTTGGTTTGCCGTTTTTGGCGGGAAAGCGTTACAGTTTTGAACCTGAACCCACAGATAGAGATATGTGGGTTTTTCATTTTAGTTCACTGCTTAAATATCATGGCAAAAGTTGCTTAAAAAGAATAGTGGAATTATGTTCTGTAAACTTTCATTGGATAAACAATAATCTAAGGTACATGTTCTTTTGCGAATTTCCTTATAAACTCAGTCTCATAGGAAGAGCAGTTCATAACTATTCCCAACGCACCAATTTTTGTCGCGCCCATAACACATTGCCCTCTATGTACAATCAAACCTTTCTTTGTTCCTGTGGCAATTAGTTGCTTAGTCTTATCGTATAATTCGCCATTTATTTCCACAATTGGTTTTCGCTCAATTTTATTTACCGATATTGGGATTTTGAGTTCACTTGTTTCAGCGTAAAGAACCTTGAATCCGTTATTGTCAATTATTTCGAGAGAATGAAAATCGTCTTTATCAACTGCGTTCAATTGTTGGAGATTTTCACCTTTCACTTCAGGCTTCATATCTTTGACAGAAGCAATCAATTTTCCATCTGATGAATATATATTTGCGTCAATAACAAAACTTCCGTCACTCTTGAAGTAGGCTATAGCATAGAAATCATCTTGTTTCATGAAGTCTCCAATGGCAAAAAAACTTGTCAAGTTAGAGCCTATTATGAAGTTACGTGGACCTGCTAAAACGTTATTAAATTGAAGATTTGCCATTTCGCTACCTCAGTTCTACTTTATGTGCTATTCAGCTTTTAGTTTTTGCGATTCTAAATAACTTAAGGATTTAATGGGGACTAAAAAAGACAGAAAGGATTGTTGCCGTCTATTTCGCCATGTAGTACAGTGTTCCCTTTATGATGTTCGTTTTGATTTTTCCTTTAGCCACCAAGCTGTTAAGAATAGTGGGCATTCCGAAAATGATAATTCCAGATTCTATGGCTTTCCACAAGTCACCAAAATTTGTTTGAAGGTTTATGCCGTCCATTATTTCTAACATCGTAAAAGCATTGTTTCGATTTTTCTCCAAGAAAGAGACTGCTGATTTTTCAAGTTCGCTTAAGACAACACCAGAGTCAAATTCAGATTTTTCTATTGGCATTCTTTCAACTCATTGCTATTAGTTCAATTCAGCTTTATGTTTTTGCGTCTCAGCTTTCTCTGAAATAGTGTTTGCCAAATCCTTTTTGTGCGTAGCTTCTATATGCTGATTTCATTAATTCTTCTTCACTCTTAGTTTTGTTTTGTGACCAAAATTCATCTAAAACCAAATGTCCCAATGCAACTCTAACATAATCGGTCAAGGTTTCTTGATAACCCAGATGTGCCCATTTCTTAATCCAATCTCTGATACCTCTATCGTCGTGGTAGTAGTCTTCATATCTGTGATTCCAATGACCATGAACTTGAATGTCTCTGTCTATTCTGTCATGAACAATAGAACAGTCTCTATCAGCAATTACGCCGTGTTCTTTCAAGTATTCATCAAATTTCAAGTGTAACCTTCTTGATGGCATACTCTCAGGTATTGTCTCAGAATGCTTATAATTCTATGGCTTACGCTACTCTAAAAGTCTAAAGGTATAAAGGCTTTCTCTATGTGCTCTCTCTGTTCCATTCTCTAAAAGTTGCTTAAAAAGATTGTAGCGGAACGTTCCAAGCTGTTCAAATACCCGAGATTTTCATAATGATTTCTCGGTATGTCTCGTCATTAAAGTCTTTTTCACAGGCTACCAGTACAAGCCTGCTCTCAGTTCCCTTACACTGATATATCGTGAAATATTTACCATCTTTAATTTCTTCTCCACACAATCCACACTTCTTCAATTTTTTCCCCAGTTCTCCTTTCTACGCTCTGCTGATTTAAGTTTTTGGCTATCGGAAAAGTTGCATAAAAGATTGTAGGAGATAGTTCTAAATGGCTTTCTTATTGCTTTACTCCGCTTATTGCATAACTTGGTTTGGTCTGGTCGAGTTTTTGCCCAGAGGTTTAGATACAGTTTTATACCTGAGAGGCGCAGTGAAGCGCAAGCGTCGGAGGGTTGCTTGACACGTCAGTTTCTCCAAGTATAAGAGAAGTTTTGGCGAGGCGAATCGCGGGTGAAGTTATCCTTTCCAGCAAGCCAGGCGCAACCATGCGCAAGTGGCGGGAGCTTTTTGCGGTTTCTCAGATAACACTTTCAGAAAAGATGGCGCTTTCCGCCAGCGTCATAAGCGACTACGAAAGCGGCAGAAGAAAAAGCCCAGGCGCCAAATTCATCAAGCGCTTCGTGTTGGCATTGCTGCAGATCGACGAGGAGAAGGGCAGCCGTTTCATTCGAGAGTTTGCGAAGTTAACCAGTTCGCCCAGCATGGCAATTGTTGACTTAAGAGAGTTTCCTATTCCCGTGCGCGTAGAGTACTTGTGCAAAGCCATAGACGGCGAAGTCGTAGCTTCAATTGATAAAGTAGCTAAAGAAATCCACGGTTACACGGTTGTAGACAGCAAAAAAGCCATTGAAGCCTTCAGCGGGCAGGAGTATGCGCAGCTGTTTGGCGCCTCAACCGAGAGGGCTTTGATTTTCACGAACGTCGAGAACGCAAGTTTAACCATGATGATTGTACGCGTCAGCAGCCTCAAACCCCGCGTAGTAGTTTTCCACCGAGTAAAACCCGACGAAGCCGCAATTAAGCTAGCTGAGTACGAGCAGATCCCCCTCATCTACAGCGCGTCTCCGAGCATTGAGCAGCTGGTGAAGTCACTGCGAAAACTCTACCGCATAGCCCTAAGGATAAAACTGGGCAGACGCCTAAAACCACCACCAAAAATAAGCGCGTAAAGGTCTTACATAACTTATGCTGCCGCGACTAATTTTTCAGTGCTCAGGATTTTGGTTACGAGTTCTTTTCCCAAGTTTTTTGATGCGTCCAGCACTTCTATGCCGATGATGCGTCCGTTTTTGTCGAGGTCGATGATTACGTTTGCTGCAAGCTCCTCGCTTATGTCGTACTTGGCTTTTCTTAGCCAAATGTACATTGCGTCGGCTTTTGAGTCGTATTCAACTCGCACCATCAGCGTCACGGTCTCCTTGTCCAATAAACTGTAATAACGGTTATTTTATCATTGCTCTTTTCACAAATCACTTTGAGATACTTTTCTCCGTACTTCTTCAATGCGACCTGTCTGCCGAATCTTGACGCAAAAACAGACTCAGATCGGCTAACGGTCTCTTCAACTTCCCGTTTTGTGATTTTCCTGTGCCTCATCCGAGATGCAGCATGCTCAGTATAGTCAATTATCATTTACACTCAAAAGATGCTTCTTAGCTCACTGAGCATAAAATACTTGCTATGCGTTTATTCTCCGTCAGACATCCCGTTCTACAGCCAAGTTCAACCCGTATTTCAGCTTTTAAATAAGGGGCTATAGTCTCCAAAGTGCACTATTCCCGCTTAACTTTTCAATAATTCAATCACAGGCTGAATCTACATATAGAGGGGCATAGACAAAAAATCGCAGCTATTCCACCATTCGCAAAGCGAAAAAGCAGCAACTCCCACATCCCTACATCTCAACCTCCCGCTTAAACCGCGCTTTCCTAACATAAAAGTAAACTGCCCCAACAACCAAGCACGCAACACCAGCAACCCACGCTAACGGCGCAACAACAAAAACAACCGCCAACAACACGAGACAAGTAATAAAACCAACAACAGGAATAAACCGAGGATAAACCCTATTCTCACACCTCAACCTAAACGCAGCCAAATTCGCAAACAAATAACCAAAAAGCATCGCAAAAGTACTCACCACAACCACACCAGTCAAATCCACAAACAAAACTAACAAAGCCATCAACACACCCACAATCCAAATCGAAACATAAGGCGTCCCAAATCGCCCATGAACCCTGCATAAAACATCAGGCATATCCCTTCGCCTCGCCATCGAAAAAGCCATACGGGAAACGCCTAAAACTGACGTCAACAAAACACTCGCAGTCGCCACCAAACCCCCAACCGAAACCACCTGCATAGCCAACGAACTCCCCGAAGCCCCAATCGCAAACGTCAAAGGAGAATTCGACCCCGCAAGCCCACCAGACCCAACCAAACCCACAGCCACAACCCCAACAAGAACATAAACCACCGTAGAAATCCCCAACGACAACAACACCGCCATAGGCACAACACGCCTCGCATCCTTAACCTCCTCCGCTACAACAGCAGCCCTCGCGAAGCCACCAAAAGCAAAGAAAATAAAATACGTTCCAAACAACACACCGCCCCCAAACGGCACAAACGGCGCAAAATTCCCAACCTTAACAAAAAACAACCCAAAAACCACAAAAAACCCCAACACAACCAACTTAACCGCCACAAGAACATTATTCAAAACCGCAGACTGGCGAACCCCAACAAAATTCAACGCCGTAAACCCCAAACAAACAACCGCCGCAACCACATTCACAGGCAAGACCGGAAACGCAGCCGTAAAGTAATACGCGAACCCCAAACTCACCGCAGCACCCCCAAAAATGTTACTAATCATCCACATCCAACCCGTAAGAAAACCGGAAAAAGGCGAAACCAATTGACGAGCATACTCGTACACGCTACCCTCAACAGGCTGCCAAGCGGACAACTCCGCAAAACTCAACGCCGTAAAAAGCGCAATTACACCCGCAAAAACCATAGAAACCACAAGCCCAGAACCAGCCAACCCCGCAACAATGCCCGTAACAACGAAAATGCCACCTCCGATAATAGCACCAACATTTATCGCTGTAGCATCCCACAAACCCAAAGTAGGCTTCAGCCGCTTCTGCTCATCTTTGTTTTCCATGCAACCACTTTTGAAACATTGTCTAAAGCATGTCCATATTAAAGCTTAACCAACACAACAGCACACTTAACGCCAAAAGCGATTAACGCTTCCTTTCCTATCATCCCAGAACTCTCTCGTCCGCAAATACTGAATCTTCGCCTTCAACAAATCCATGTAAAACTCATCTTCATTTGGATGCATCTTCCCCAAAATCCTCGAAGCAGTCTCCGGACCAACACCTTTCACTTCCAAAGCGCGCACAGCCTGCTTGCCATAACTTAAAATCAAATCAGCCTTGCGCTTGACGATTGGGGGTTAGCTTCTGACTGCTCGGAGCACCTACCCCCTCCCCTATAAATAGATAGAATTGCGGAAAACAATTGTTAACTACTAGACACAAGAGCGCTGTTTTTTCCGAGATTTCTGGGCGTTCGGAGAATTTGTTTGCTCCAAAATGAAGGGTAAGGTGAATGATTGTTTCAGCGTTTTGTTGTGGCAACTATCCATTTCACGTTGTCGAATCCGTACTTTTCCAGCAGGGGGTCCAAAAAGTTCGGCACAAAATCGTCATTCACTTCTGACAGAACCACGGTATCGCCAGTTCTGTACACGAGAGCCACGAAAGCAAGGTCTTTTAGGCCTTCGTATTTGCTTTTGATTTGCCAGTATTCTTCTTCGCTTTTTTCTGGCTCCATGACCCAACTGTACTTGCCCTTTGGGTGGGCATCTTGGAAGACGTTGTAAGCGCAGACTGTGTCTCCGACTGTTTTTGGTTTGTCGCTTGTTTTGACGTAAAACCACATGGTCATAACAGTTCCCTGATAGTCATCTGATTGTTATCCTTTATTTGCCTTTAGGCTGAACTGACCCGTCAAGTCGAAGGCGTTTGTTAATTTTCTTCGAACTTTCATTGAACTCTAATTTAGTCCACATTTTCCACACGCAAAGTAAGCTTTCAGCTTGTAGATGTCACGTAACAGTTCACAATTGTTTAAGAACCATGAGTGTGATGACCTGCTAGTAGATTTGAATCGTGCTATGAATTTCGTTGAAATAATGGCGTTACACAGGGCTGTTTCAACATTTAAATTTGAAGCCTCAGAAGAGCAGCCGAAACTCTGCATTTACGACACTCAAAACAGACAGGAAGGCTACATTCTTTTCATAAAAACAAAATCACCTAATGGGACATATCGTGGTTTTCTCGAAAGCCTCGCAGAAAAACGTATGCTCACAATCAAAGAGTCCCGAGGCTTCATAGTATTTCATTCACTGTGGGATGTGCTATAAGGCTGGTTTTTCTACTTATTCTTTGGAAAACACAAATAAGTTCGACGATGCTTCTGTAAGCTTGGACGATGAGGATATCGAGGTACGAAGACGCTGCCCGCGGATGACATCTTTTTCCGCTACTGAGTCCACTAATAAAACATCAAAAAATAAGTATTCAATGGATAATTAGAAAGAACGGGAGATAGTATAAACTAAGAGTATCGGATAAAGAAAGAAGGGTATGAAATCTTCTTTTTTATCTATCTCGGGAACCTGACATGTAAGCCCAGACACCGACCATAACCATCGTCAAGCAAGCGCCAGCGAAACCTGATACCAGGAATTTCATCTGAACAAGCGCTGGAAGAATATTCATAAGCCATGGAATTGCGTAGTCTGCTGTCAGCTGAGCAATGATGCCTGCCAAGAACCCTAAGAGCGCAACTACTCCGAATACTTTAATCCTGTCACCCATTTTTCATTTTCACCTTTGAATAGCAATTGATGCAAGCTTCTTTTTAGTCTAACTTACACTTTTTTGTCTAATATCCCAAAAGCGCCTACCCCATCTTTTAATTTAACAATTAAAGCCAAAAACCCGTTTTTCAACCGCATATATACCTACAGATATACCTGCATATCTCCAACATGTTAACAACGTATAAGACGACTCTCCGCATCCAGTGAGTAAAGGAGGAATAAATTTGTCCGAAAGGTTCGCGAAAAAATGGGAAACAAGAAAAGAAGAACAGCCATTCACCAACCGCCTAAAAGATGCAGTCAAGCCACCAGGTCCACTCAAACCGCGCTTAGACTTCGCCGTCAGACGCATCGAGCTTCAAGTGCAGAAGCTTGATCAGGCCACAGACAGATTCGGCCAAAGAGACAAAGCAATCTTTGCCAGAATTGTTGATGCCTACACAAAACACGACACAGCACGCGCAAACGTCTTCGCCAACGAATTAGCCGAAGTCCGCAAAATGTCACGACTAATCATAAACGCTAAGCTTGCTCTCGAGCAAATAACATTACGGTTACGAACAGTATCAGAACTTGGAGATGTAGTGTCCACCTTAGGACCAGCCGTAGGTGTTCTACGTTCCGTCAGAGCAGGACTAGTAAGCGTATTTCCTGAAGCAGAGAGCGAACTTGGCGAAATAGGCAACATGCTAAGCGGAATAATGATCGAAGCAGGCCAAGGCTCAGGAATGACATTGAATTTCGACACAGTAAACGAGGACGCAGGCAAAATCTTAACCGAAGCCGCAACCGTAGCTGAGCAAAGAATCAAAGAGAGGTTCCCCGACTTGCCACCAGGCATGCCCACATCACCAACTTCGCAAACAGAAAAATCCACCCAAGGATTCTAAAAGGAGAGTAAAAAATGTCCCAAATCTCCAATCTTTTTCTTTCTATTGGTAAACCAGTGAAAGACGAATACGGTCGTTCAGTTGGGAGAATAATTTCTTTCGCCACAACCCCGAGTGGAAAATTTGCCGCTGCATTTATTGAACTTAGCGACGGAAGATTCACCAAACAGCCCATGGAAGCTCTTGTATTCAATGGCGCTGATGTCACATTCATCTCTGAAATCAGATCAAAAGCCGCAGTTTTCTGCGACCAAATCCCGTTCATATGGCGCAAGGATCAAGCCCTCAAAGACTTGGCAGAAAAAAGAAAAATCAATTCAGACCTTTATCAGGAACTCCACAATAGCTTTAGCGCTGTTCTGAGCCAACTTCGAAAAGACGCCCAAATCATCTTAGATGACGCTGCCCAGGGAATCACGCGTTGCCAACAAGAACTGTCTGCTTTGAGCTATGGCGTTCTCCACCTTGAACTGGAGCATGAAATTGGCAAAATCAGTGACGACACCTACAAGTCAGCTTTTACGCTACTTCAAGAAAACATCAAACGCACCAACAACGAAAAAACCGACTTGGAAGTCACCAAGAGTAAACTCTCAAACATATTGTTAGGCGACTCTCCATCAATGCCTGAAAAGAAAACCACTATCTTTGTGGAGCCAGTAGCGGAAGCTGCTTATCTCCCAGAACCCCCTGTTGTAATCTACGTAAAAGAAGTCGGAAAGGCTGGAATTTAGCCAAAAGAATAGTGTAGCAAAAAGGTGCGGAGGGAAAAAACATCAAAGGTATAAACCAATCACCCCCTTCCCCCTTTAAAGAAATTGCTTCAAAATCGATTTATACTCTTAAGATTCAGCAGAACAAGTTGGAACAGGCAAGTTACCGCCTGAAAGAACGCGACAAGATACTTTTTGAAAGCTGCATGGACGCGTTAAAAAAGAACAACAAAGAACGCGCTGCAGTGTGGGCTAACGAAATTGCGGAAGTCCGCAGGCTCCTAAAGTTTCTTTACAATGTGCAGTTAGCAATTGAACGTGTAATTCTCAGACTTGAGACCATAAAGGAACTTAGCGAGGTAGTTGTTGACCTCAAACCTGCGTTGAAACTCCTCCAGGGTGTTTCGCTGGAACTTTTCCAGGTCTTACCTGATGTATCTGCTGAACTAAACAATGTCAACAGTACAATAAGTGAAACGTTGTACGCCACCAAGATTCATTCAGACGCCGAATCACTAATTCCTGTTGGCAGGAAAACTGAAGCTGGCGAAGAGATACTCAAAGAAGTCTCAACGTTCCTTGAGCAGAAAATCTCTGAGAGCCTTCCTGAACCACCAGCAACTGCATCGAAAGCCGAAGTGAAAGAAAAAATTCCGATCCGAGAACTTGTGGCTCTGTCAACATCCAGTTCGGAGGTTGTTGGGCGCAGGTCCGCTGAACAGATCTGCCGAGATTCCTCGCAGACAGTGTTTTCTTACAAGAAACAGGAAATCAAAGAAATCTCGTTAACAGTCCAGAAGCCCTCAATTGAGGACATGCTTCTGGAGTACGTGCGAAAAAGTAATGGTGAAATAGACCTTACCCGTTGTTCAAGTGACTTGAAAACGTCAAACACGGAAATCGAGAAAGCCCTTGAAAGCTTAGGCAACAAGGGACGAATAAAAATCGAGTTAAAATCACCTGAATAAACGAGAGGGGAAAACTATGAGCGCTTCACAAGAGCTAGAAAAATCAGCAACTTCACACGCGTTAGACGCAGTGAAAATGGACAAGATAGGACAGAAAGGCAGAGCAATCACTCTGTACCAAAAGGCAATCGAGAGCCTGCTTCAGCTTGTCCAACTTTACCCGGAGTACGGTTTGAACAAGGTTTACGTTCAAAGGGCAATTGCATATCAAGAACGAATCAAAGCGTTGCAGGGTTCTGTTTCGCCCGCTGACGTGCGAATGGAACTTGAGAAAGACGCTGAAGCCAGCGGCGAAAAAGCCACACCTGAAAGTGGAAAAACAACTGGCGAAGAACTTGTGATCACAGAGAAGCCGCAGGTGAAGTGGGAAGAAGTTGTAGGCTTGGATACCGCCAAGAAAGCGGTGAAAGAAGCCATAGTTTACCCTGTTCAGAGGCCCGATTTGTTCCCGTTAGGCTGGCCTAGAGGCATTTTGTTTTTCGGTCCGCCTGGCTGCGGAAAAACTTTGCTGGCTGCTGCAGTTGCCACGGAGATAACTGCTAACTTCTACTCTATTGATGCTGCTTCGATAATGTCGAAGTGGCTAGGTGAAGCAGAGCAGAATGTATCTAAGCTGTTTATTTCAGCGCGGAAGTCGGCGAACGAGGGCAAACCCGCCATAGTGTTCGTTGATGAGTTAGATTCGTTGATGGGGACGCACTCGAACGAGGTGGGCGGTGAAATTCGCGTCAAGAACCAGTTCCTGAAGGAAATGGACGGTATAATGGACAAGGGGAAAGCGCTTCACGTTTACGTTATTGGCGCGACGAACAAGCCGTGGGATTTGGATTGGGCTTTCATACGCAGATTCCAGAAGAGAATTCTCGTTCCATTGCCCGATCATCATACGCGCTTGATGATGCTTAAGCATTACACGGGGAACCTGCAGATTACTGAGGACGTGGACTTGCATGAACTGGCGCGGCTTTCTGAGGGCTTTTCAGGAAGCGACATAAGAGACGTATGCCAATCCGCGCAGCTGTCACTCATAGGCGAGTTCTTTGAGTCTGGCAAAGCTATGGATAAAGAAGCTAAACCTAGGGCTTTGACGATGGTGGATTTCCGGCAGATATTCGAAGAGCGGAAACCAAGCGTTTCGTTGGACATGCTATCACTGTACAACAGATGGTTCGAGGCTTTCAAAGCCCTGTAAGAGCGGAGGGGAAAACAAAACTAAAGTCTGAAAAACTGGGTTGGGTGGAAAGGTTTGGAGAACATCATACTTTTTGCACGCTCTCCCTTCTCCCCCTCAAATTATCTCCAAGCCCCACAACCCAACAAAATTCTTGTTATTTTTTGAGTAGTTTGGTTTCGACGATGTCTGCGAGTTTTTCTGGGTTTTTTAATGCGTTGGCGTATGGGGTGGTGGCGCTTAGGTTTTGGGTGTTGTAGGGTCCGCTGAATGCGAGAATGGGTTTGTACTTTTGTAGTGCGTTTGTGGCTTCGTTTTGGGATGTTACGACGACGATTTTTGGGATGCTGGTTTTTTTGGCTACGGTTTTTTTGAATCCTTCGATTAGTATAATGTCGTTGCCTTTGCACTTCTTCAGAAGCGCTGTTAGTGGCAGGTTTGTTGTGGAGCCTTTTTCTATAGTTGCAACTTCGTTTGGTCCCATTGCGATTATTGTTTTGGCTCCGTGTTGTGCGAATCTCCACGTGTCTTTTCCCGGGGTATCGAGGGTGAAGTCTTCTTCAGAAACGTGTTTTAGGGCTGCTACTTTGTAGCCGCGTTTAGTGAGTTCTTGGATGAGGTTTTCTGTGGTGGTTGTTTTTCCGACTTTTTTGCCGCCTACAACCGCGAGGACTTTTGGCTTCACGATTTCATTTCTTCCTTGAAGATTTCTTCAAGCATTTTCTTGTTGATGCATAGTTCTTCCGCTAAGCCTTTAACCTGTTTCACGTAGGTTCTAAACAGGCTTTGCAGGATTTCGGCTTTTTCTTTTTCTGAAAGCTCTTTTTCCTCCGCGAGCAGAAGTGCGAACCATTTGCCAAGGACTGTGAGCTGGTACGTTTTGACCCAGGTGATTCTTCCTCCCCTCTCGTTTTTTTCCATGCTCTCGTTCAAAACGCCAAGTAACGTTAGGGCTTTGAGGTTTTCGATGATGGTTTTGTTTGAGTAGTTGAGTTTTTCAACGAGGTCTTTTTGGAAGATGTTTTTGGCGATGCCTTGTTTGAGTGAGAACCTTAAGACGTCCACACCTGCTTTTGACCCGAAAATTGCGCTTAATATTTTGTCTTTTTTTTCAGTTGGAAGAAAAACTACATAGGGATGTAATTGTACACTCAACGGTATCGCCTTTGCTGCTGTGCTATGTAGAGCTGTTGCATTTAAAAATTGTGGCTTTGCTGCTCTGAGGCGCCTACCCCCTCCCTTATTTATAGAGTGAACTGTTGAGTGAAAAAGTGTTTGACTGCTAGGTACACGTGCAAAGTTTTTCTTGAACTGCTGAGGGGTTCAATGTTGTTTCTCAAGTGAAGCCGTATCTATCACGAAGCGGTATTTCACGTCAGCTTTTACCATGCGGTCATAGGCTTCGTTGATTTTCTGGATTGGGATAAGTTCAATGTCCGAGGTGATTCCGTGTTCGGCGCAGTAATCAAGCATCTCTTGAGTTTCCCTGATTCCGCCTATTAGTGACCCTGCGAATGCGCGGCGTCCCCAAGTTAGAATGTTTGAGTCAACTGAAAAGGGCTTCCCCGGTAGACCAACAAGAACCAAAGAGCCATCAAGTTTCAGCAGCGAAAGCAACGCGTTCATGTCGTGCGGAGCCGAAACGGTGTCCAGTATGAAATCGAAGCTGTTGGCTTGCGCCTTCATGGCTTCTTCGTCTTTTGACAGGACCACTTCATGAGCGCCCAAGCGTAAGTGCATCTTCTATTTTGTTCGGCGATGTGGTGAACTGCACAACATGTGCGCCGAAACTGCGTGCAAACTTTAGTCCCATGTGGCCAAGCCCGCCCAAGCCGACGACGCCAACTTTCTGTCCTGCCCCTACATTCCAATGCCGCATTGGCGAGTAAGTTGTGATGCCAGCGCAAAGCAATGGAGCGGTAGCGGCTAAATCAACTTTCGGCGAGATTTTCAAAGCAAAATTTTCGTTCACCACAATGTTGTTGGAGTAGCCACCATACGTTATTTTGCCGCTTTTATCCGTCGCATTATACGTCCATATAGGCGCGTTCTGGCAGTATTGCTCTTCTCCATCTTTGCAGGGTTCACATTCGCCACAGGAATCCACCATACATCCGACACCGGCTCGATCACCCACCGAGAACTTCTTCACAGACGAACCAACGCGGATGACGCGTCCGACAACTTCATGTCCCGGAACTATCGGGTAGATGGAGAAGCCCCAGTCATTGTTCACCTGGTGAATGTCCGAATGGCAGATGCCGCAATAGAGAATTTCAATCAGAACGTCGTGAGGTCCAGGATTGCTGCGCTCAAATGCGAATGGCGCAAGCTTGCCTTTTGCCTTCTGAGCTGCGTAACCGTGAGCATGGATCGTGTTTTTCTGCTGCGCCTTGGTTTGATTGTTTGCTGCCATACTTGTGATGTGTGAAAACGCAGACTTTTATGCATTGCGAAACAGGCGCTAAACTGAATTGACTTTGTGCAATATGTTTTTTAGTCTTCAGCTTTACACTTATCGCGGTGCATCAAAACGTCTTCCACAACTAATTGGGTTCCCACTGACGGAGACACCTTCGTAACCAAAGAAGGCTTCATCTTCAACACGTTAGGCTACGAGCATCCCCAAGGCACAGTGTTCGCGTTCCTCAAGTATATCCCCTCCGAGTTGCAAGCGCTTTTTAACGTGGAAATGTTGGAGCGCACTTGGAAATTCGGGGACAAAACGCTTTTCCGCGCAGAAAAACTCTACACCGCAGAGAATTACAAGTCGTTCATTGAGACGTTCAGGAAGAACTTTCCAGAATACATCTACTACTGCTACCTGAGGCATAAGGAACTGATAAGCGCGCCGATAAGCCGCATCGAGAAAGTCTTCGTTCCAAAAGAACGCCTCCAAGCCCTAATTAAGCTGGAGAAGCCTGACCGCATCCAAAGAATGGCTCTGGACCTCGTTAACATGTTATCCCAAGAGTCAGGCGTAGGCTTAAGCGATTTCGGAATCCACGGCTCCATCGCCCTAAACATGCACAGCGAAGAAAGTGACATAGACTTCGTCGTATTAGGCTCAGCGAACTTCCGCAAAGTAGAAGCCACAATAGACCGCCTCGTAAACACAGGAACACTGCGCTACATTTTCGGCAATCGCTTGGACGCCGCACGCAAGTTCAAAGGCAAATACAAGGACAAAATCTGGATGTACACCGCCACCCGCAAACCCGAAGAGTTCCCGCCCCCATATGGCACCCTCCGCTTTTCAGCCCTATCTCCTGTGAAGTTCCAATGCACCGTAAGCGACGACACCGAAGCCATCTTCCGCCCCGCCATATACAAATTCACCGATTACAAACCTTTAGACGTGATGTCAGAACTTCCCGCCGACAGAGTTCCAGCTTGCATCCTATCCAATATCGGCTGCTACCGAAACGTAGCCCGCAAAGGAGACAAAATCAAAGTCTCGGGAATGCTCGAACGGATAGAATCCAACAAGACAGGCGAAGTTACCTACCAAGTTGTCGTTGGCACGGCAACTACGGAGGACGAGCACATTTGCCCACTGTGAAACTTCGAGACCGCGACGCCATAGTCACCAAGGACGGTTTCATCTTCAGGGTTTTCGGCTACAGTCACCCCAGAAACGCTTACATTTGTGATGCAGAATACGCCTCAGCAGACATTTTCAAGTCAACTGACCCCCGCGCATTACGCAACGGAGGAGGCAGCGGCAAAGTCTTCTACAAATTTTACGATGACGACGCCTGGAAATTCATCTTCAAAAACTACCCCCAATACACGGTTAACCATAAGATGCTGGGCGTAAAAGTGGTAGGCGTAAAGAAGGCTGACATAGTTGAGACCCGGCAGCCGCAAAAACGGTTGAAAGCGTTGGCTTCGCAGGAACCCTCCGATAAACTAGTCGCAGCCACATTGGATGTCCTAAGAATTGCTAAGAAACATTCGGGCTTGGAGACGGCGAATTTTGGAGTTTTCGGCAGCATGCTTCACGGTTTCCATCACCCCGAATACTCGGATATTGACCTCCTGATTTATGGCAAAGAGCAGAATGCCAAAATGCGCGAAGTCCTAAGTGAACTCTACAGCGATGGGCTTTCGGGTTTTCGAAACGAGTTTGAAACTTCCGCTGCCATAGCTGGCAAAAAGTGGCGATTCAAAAACTTTACCGCGAAAGAGTTTCTGTGGCACCAGAAGCGAAAATTCATCTACGGTTTGTATGATGACAGGCTAAGTGGGCGAACCATCAAAGCCGAATTCGAGCCCGTCAAGGACTGGTGTGAAATCTTTGGCGAATACAACCCTGAAACCAAAATTGTACGCAAAGGCTGGGTCAGAATCAAAGCCCGCGTAATCGCAGATGCTGACGCACCGTTTATCCCTTCAGTTTACGGTATTGAACCTTTAGAAGTCCTCAGCGGATCAAAAACCGCGTTGGAAGCAGTCCGCGTGGTTTCCTACATGGAAGAGTTCAGGCAGCAGGCGCAAAAAGACGAATCGGTCTTGGTTGAAGGCAGCTTAGAAGAAGTAGTTTCGCCTACGGGAAGCTTCTACCAGATAGCATTAACTTACTGCACGCGTTACTACGAGCAAACCCTCAAAGTCGCAGACCTAAACCTTTGACAACACTATATAATCCGCAGGCTTATTCCCAATAATAACCCTGTAATGTTCGCGTCCTTGCCGCTTGTCAGTCACGCGCTCAACCTTGCCCTGCACAACAATTTTCTCACCTGTTTTTGCCTGCTTACAGAACCTACCGCGGAAACTGGCAACTTCCGATATACCTTCTAGTTTTGGTCCTTCCACAATTTTAGCATCAGCAATTTGGTAGCTGCAGGGCGTGAAAAGCGCCTCAGAGTCGTCGGCAACGGTGGCGGTCACTTTTGCGTAACCGCTGTTTTGGTAGCAGACGTCGCCGTATTGCTCGTCAGTTTCGTTCCAGTCTTTCACGAAGCGGATAAAGTAATCCGTCTCTTGGTATTTGCCTTGGAAGGCTTTTCGGTTTTCGACTTTGGCGAAGTCTTCGTAGCTCATGATGGTGTCTTTCGAACGGAAATCGAAAAGCGTCTGCAGTTCCTGTCGAGTGTAAGGCTTGAAGTGTGAATTACCCGTTTTCAGCAAGTTTTGCAGTGCGGCGTAGGCTTTGCGGCAGTTTTCAACACCATACACGAGCGGGTCAATGTCACTTTGCAGCGTGAACAAACCCGCCATGATGGAACCTGAAACTCCAATGCTGCTCCACGGAATACCTGCCGCTTCCTTCAACGTTTCAGCCAACTGCACAGCTTTGCTCTCCAAGTCTTCTAGCTTCTTGGCTGTGCGCAACGCTCTAAGCGCTTCGACTGGCTTATAGTGCTTCTTGATTGCGTCCACGGGAACTTCGCAGAGGGTTTCGCCGAAAACTGGGTCAGGCACAATCAACTGTGGCGACTTGTCCTGCAGATACTTGAATCGTTCAGCGAGATTGTAGACTTTGCCGTACAAGTTCTTTCCCCGTCCCCTTGTACCGTCAGGCGAAGGGATGTACCGGGGAAACGCAATGACCTTGTCTGGCGGGTGAACTATACCTTTAACGTCGAAGATCACGTTGTTTCGTGTCTTGATTAAGTCTCCTTCGCGGGCGCGCATGAAAAACCCTCTTGTCCAGTTTGGTATGTAATGATCTTCAATTGCTTGTAGTTTTTTACATAACGTTAATAAACCTTTTTTTAAACCTACTATAAACTCAGGTGTGCTTTCCACTATGCCGCACTGTGAAAAGGCAAAGCATATTTCCAAATGCCTAGAAATGGCCATACTGTTCGAAGTCAGCGCCAACAAACCTGGAAACGTAAGTTTCGTTGTAGGCTTCGAAGGCACAAGGGTTGAACATTTCTTGTCTTCCGCAGTAGCCGCAGCACCGTCTTTTGAAGAGGCTGCGCGGCGTGGAATCGCTGTCGCAAACGGCAAACTCTCCATCAGCGATGTTGGCATGGGTCAGCTGATGAAGGACTGCGTTGCGGACATTGACGCTTGGCAGAAGGGCGGAAACACTCTGCTCGGAACCGTGATGCTGTTTATTCCCATAGCTGTCGCCGCAGGCATGACCCCAATGAAGGGAGATTCTGAGTTTGACCTTCAGCGGTTGAGAGAAAACATCAAGTTGGCGGTTGAATCGACAACAGCTGAGGATGCGGTTCACCTTTACGATGCTATCGGCATAGCAAAACCCAGCGGGCTCAATGGGGCTCCAGACCTCGACGTTAAGGACTCTCGCTCAAAAGAGCGCTTGCTTAAGGAGCATGTTTCGCTTTTTGAGGTTTTCAAGATAGCCGCTGGTTATGATGATGTGTGTTATGAGTGGGTTAACAACTACCCCATTACTTTCGATATGGCTTTCCCGTACCTGATGGATCAGCTTAAGCGCAACTGCTTGAATACGGCTATTATTCACGCTTTTCTGAAAGTCTTGTCTGAACGTCCAGACACCTTCATATCTCGAAAAGTCGGGTTGGAAAAGACACGCGAAGTCTCCGCGGACGCCAAGATGGTCTTGGAGCTAGGCGGCATGGAAACTCAAGAAGGCAGAGCGAGCATTCTCATGTTTGACAAGAAACTCCGAAAATCTGGAAACAACTACAATCCAGGAACCACTGCAGACATAACCGCTGCTACTCTGGCACTGTGCACTCTAAGCGGGTACAGACCTTGATTTTAGTGTTGAATTTTACATTTTTTTGGAACTCAGTCTTAAATATAACCCCATAATTTCTATTGATAAGGTCGCAGATCATGATGCAGCAAAAGTTGCGCGTGACTTTGCTTACAGGTCGAACAATCGAGCAGGGTGTAAGCAAAGAACGAGGAAAATCCTCACACGATTACTTTGAAGCATGTTCCATGGTTTACATGGACGCGGACGACATGAAAAAACTAGGAATAAAGAACGGTACCAACGTTCTAGTAACCACCCCAAATGGGTCGGTTGTTCTTAAAGCCGTGAAGTATCCTCGAGGTCCGACTCCTAGCTTGATTTACATTCCTTATGGTCCATGGGCGAATGCCATTTGCAGTGACGCAACCTCCAGTATAGGTATGCCCTCTTTCAAGGGGACACCTGCAGAGGTTGAACCAGCCCCTGACAAGCCCGTCCTAAGTATGGAAGAACTTCTTAAGAGCGAATTTGGGAGGTAAAAACACGTGCCAGTCATCAACTCAGTAACATGCCCCATCTGCGGATGCTTATGTGACGATATTGAAGTGACCGTTGAAAACAACGAAGTAGTCAAAATTAAAAACGGTTGCTCCATATGCGAAGCCAAATTCATAGGCTACAAAGGCGAACATCGAATTCACACGCCGCTGATGAGAAAGGACGGCAAGCTTGTTCCAGTCTCAATGGAAGAGGCTATTCACAAGTCTGCAGAAATCCTCGCCAATGCAAATTACCCCATATTGTATGGTTGGAGCTCCACAAGCTGCGAGGCTCAACGAGTGGGCGTAGAATTGGCTGAGGAAATCGGGGGCGTTCTCGACAACACGTCAGTTGTCTGCCATGGTCCATCTGTCTTGGCAGTCCAAGAAGTGGGCCTTCCCACGTGCACTCTGGGGCAGATTAGACACCGTGCTGACCTAATTATTTACTGGGGATGCGATCCGTGGAGCGCACATCCAAGGCATCTCGAAAGATACACCAGTTTCACGGATGGAAGGTTTGAAAACAGTGAATGGAAATCCTACATAAACAAGGTTAAGGCTTCCGCTGGCAAGAAGAAGCTGTTGAGCGCTCAAAGAATTGAAACGCCTAAGAAACCAGTTACAATGGCTGAATCTTTACCGATGAATAAGCCTCCAGAAACGTTGCATAAGGAAGGACGTAAGCTAATAGTTATTGATGTTAGAAAAAGTATGTCCGCCGAGATGGCTGACTACTTCATTCAGGTCGAGCCTAACAAAGATTACGAGTTGATACAGGCTCTAAGAGCGCTAGTTCGTGATCAAGAACTTGACGTTGACAAAGTCGCAGGTGTTCCAGTAGAGTACTTGCAGGAAGTTGCCGATGCTCTGGTGAACGCTGAATTCGGTGTGATCTTCTTCGGCATGGGCTTAACCCAGACAGCGGGTAAATTCAGAAACATAGAAGTAGCGATATCGCTTGTACGCGATTTGAACTTCCGCACAAAGTTCGCAATCATGCCCATGAGAGGGCACTTCAACGTTACCGGCGCCAACGTTGTTTCCGCATGGCAGAGCGGTTATCCTTTCGGTGTTGACTTTTCACTGGGCTATCCGCGTTACAATCCAGGCGAGACTACGTGCATGGATGTTCTGTTGCGCGGAGAGAATGATGCGTCATTGGTTATCGCGGCAGATCCAGGTGCTAACTTCCCGAAGAGGGCTGTGGAGAACATGGTAAAGAAACCTTTGATAGTGATTGATCCGCACATGAACGCTACAGCCATGCTGGGCGACATCGTGTTTCCATCCGCGTTTGTCGGCATAGAAGTTGAAGGCACCGCTTACCGCATGGACCATGTACCGTTGCCGTTGAAGAAAGTTGTTGAGCCACCAGAGGGAGTGCTTCCAGACGAGGAGATACTGAAGAGAATCCTTGAAGAAGTCAGAGTTATCAAATCACAAAAGATGGAGCAAAAAGTAGAGGCTGCTTAGGATGACTGAAGTGATCATAAAAAACGGTTTCGTCTTTGACCCCCGAAACGGGATTAACGGCGAAAAGATGGACATCCACATCAAGAATGGCAAAATCGTTGAAAGCGTCAATGAACACAAAGCAAAGAAAATAGACGCTACCGGCTTGACCGTGATGCCTGGCGGCGTGGATATTCACACTCATATTGCTGGCGGGGAAGTGAACACTGGTCGCATAGTCAGACCAGAAGATCACGTAAAAGACACCGTAAGCAAAACTAATATAACGAGATCAGGCACTGGCTACTCGATTCCAACAACTTTTGTAACTGGTTACCGTTACTCGCGCATGGGTTACACTACCGTAATGAATCCTTCCATGGCCCCTCTGGAAGCTAAGCATACTCACGAAGAATTGAATGATATACCCTTGCTGGATAAGGCTACTTACCCACTGATAGGTGACTGGTGGTTTGTTCTTGAATATCTCCAAAAAGGCGACTTAGAAGCATGCGCCAGACATGTCGCTTGGATGATGGACACCACGAAAGGCTACGCTATAAAAATCGTCAACCCTGGCGGGCTGGAATCTTGGGGTTTCGGAAAGAACGTTCACAGCATAGACGATGAAGTCCCCAACTTTTCCATCACACCCAGAGAAATAATATGTGGTCTTGCCAAAGTCAACAAAATGCTGAATCTGCCCCATACCATTCATCTTCACACGAACAATCTCGGATTACCTGGCAATTATGTCACTACGCTTGAGACCATGAAGGCTCTAGAAAGCGTAGCTACTGATGACAAACCCGTAGGCCACATAACTCACTTGCAGTTCAGCAGTTTCGGAGGAGACGGCTGGGGAAACATGCGGTCTGCCGCGGAAGATATTTCCAAGTACATCAACAATCATAGCCACATGACTTTTGACATGGGCCAAGTGATATTCACGGACACTACAACCATGACAGCTGACGGTCCCTTCGAGTATACACTTTACCGGCTAAGCGGACACAAGTGGGTTAACAGCGATGTGGAAACCGAAACAAGCGGAGGCATCATACCCTTCCACTACAAACGTAACAACGCCGTCAACGCCATACAATGGTCAATAGGTTTAGAACTCGCGATGATGATCACCGATCCATGGAAAATATTCATGACCACCGACCATCCTAACGGTGGGCCATTCTCTGCTTATCCAAAAATTGTTGCTTGGCTAATTAGCAATAAAGCCCGCATGGCAACATTAAAGAGATGCCACAAGAAAGCCCAGAAGAAAAGCCTTCTGCCCACAATTGACCGTGAACTGAGCCTCTACGAGCTCGCCATAGTTACGCGTGCGGGTCAGGCTAAAGCTTTAGGACTTAAGAACAAAGGCCACTTGGGAGTGGGCGCAGATGCAGACATAGCAATATACAACGTGAACCCCGAAACAATCGATATTGCTAAGAAGTACAAGACTGTGCGGAGAGCCTTCGGTCACGCCGCTTACACAATTAAGGACGGCAAAATTGTGGTTAAAGATGGCGAAATCGTGCAGCACGTTGACGGCAGAACAATGTGGCTTGACGTGCAGACTGCAGAACATGTGAAAGTTGACGAAGAGATGAGGAAGAGGTTCAAGCAATACTGGACAGTTGAGTACGACAACTATCCAGTTTTTGATCATTACGTCAAAGTTCCGGACCCAATAACTGTGAAGGCGTGCATCTAAAATGATAGTTCTAACTCCTCTGAAGAAGTTCCAGTTTCCAGTCTACGCTGAATGCATAAACCCCGACGTTTTCCAAGGCAAAGACACCGCTGAAATAGCCGAGTTGTCCGTGTATGAAGGGAACAAGCAGAAGAAACTAAGCGACCTCTTCAAAATCGAAGAAGACGGGGCTGAAACCCCAACCATAACGATCAACGGCGACGTAGGCGAAGTCAGACGGATAGGTATGGGCATGAAAAATGGCGAAATCCTCATCAACGGCAACGCAGGAATGCACCTCGGCGAGAAAATGAAAGGCGGTAAAATCACGGTGAACGGCGACGTAGGCGGGTGGGCAGGCGGCGCCATGAAAAACGGATTAATCGAGATTCACGGAAACGCAGGGGACTACTTGGCTTCCCCGTATCGTGGAAACAGCGACGGCATGCGAGGCGGCAAAATAATCGTGGACGGAAACGTTGGAAGCGACTCGGGATGTTACATGCATGGCGGATTAATCAAGATAAAAGGTAGCACGGGTCAGTTTCTGGGTTTTCACATGTACGACGGCGTCATCAAAGTCGAAAAGAACGCTGCAACCAGAATCGGCGCCAACATGACCGGAGGAAAAATAGTTGTCTCAGGATTGCTGGAGGAAGTCATGCCGACCTTCACAATTGATAATGTGAAGCCGAAAGTCAAAATTGACGATACCGAAACGGCGGCTGGTCCATTTTACGTGTTTCTCGGCGACCTAGCTGAAAAAGGCACAGGCAAACTCTTCGTTTCGAAAGCTAACAATCCTCACTTGAGTACTTACGAGAAGTTCCTTTAGGATGGAAGACTTATGGATAACGCCTTAAGCGTGAATCGTCTGGCTTGGAAACTCGTTGAGAAACTGCTTAAGAACCCTGAGTTTTACGGCGTCCAAATTTCCAAGACGAGCGCTGGCGCCACAGTTTTGGATTTAGGAGTTAACGCGTCCGGTGGTTTTCAAGCTGGAAAAATCCTGACTGAACTCTGCATGGGCGGCGCTGGAAAAGCCCAACTCGGCTTCAAAGCATACGGCGACTTAAAGTTACCATCCATAACTGTATCCACTGATTATCCTGCTATCGCGGCTTTGGGTTCCCAGTTTGCAGGCTGGCGAATAAAGGAAGGCGACTCCATAGCTATTGGGTCTGGCCCCGCACGTGCTTTGGCGTTGAAGCCTAAAGACGTTTACGAGGAAATAGGCTACAAAGACTCTTCTGACAAGGCTGTGTTGACGCTGGAAAACAACAAGCTTCCGTCTGACGTGTTGATTGAGAAAGTAACTGGCGCCTGCAATGTTACGGCTGAAAACTTGGTTGTGGCTGTGGCACCGACGGCTAGCATCGCCGGTTTGACGCAGGTTTCGGGCAGGATAGTTGAAGTAGGTATTCACAAGCTCAGGACGCTTGGTTTGAGCCCTAAGGTGATTCGTTACGCTTGCGGTTACGCGCCGATTCCACCATTGTGCAGCGAGTTTGAAGTGGCGATGGCGAGGACGAACGACGCCATACTTTACGGCGGAAGTGTGTACTGCACCGTCGACTACGATGACGAGGCGGCGTTGAAGAAGATTGTCGAGTAAGCGCCTCCCAAGACGTCTAAGGATTATGGTAAGCCTTTCCTGCAGATTTTCAAGGAGGCTGACCGAGACTTCTACAAGATAGACCATAACCTCTTCGCGCCAGCAGTACTGATGGTGAACAACGCGAAAACGGGCAAGGTTTTCAAAGCAGGAGAAATCAACCCAAAGGTTCTTGCGGAATCGCTAGGCTTTTAGCTATCTTTTCTTTCTTCCAGCTATAGTTTTTTTCTAGAAAAAGTTGTGAAGGTTCTGGTTTTTCTCTGCCAGAACTAGTTTTCCTGAGCCTTCATTTTTGTGAAGTGTGCTCCGACGAAGTCATTGAAGCCTTTGTTTCCCATTAAGGCGGCGATTATTACGCCTATTATGGTAACTTCAACCAGCGCTTTTGGCAGTATGGCGGTGAAGAATATGTTGCCTCCAATTTCGATGCTTCCCATGAGGAAGATGAAGTAGGCATAGGTAAACAGCGCTTCGGGAACATACGATAGGTAGCTCAACGGGATTCCCAAGAGCGATGAGCGTGGTTTTTGCCCCAGCTTCAGGCCTTTAGCTATGAACCCTGAAGTTAAGCCTGAAAGAGCTTTTCCAAGTGGCAAGCCTATTAGTCCCGCCACTCCCCCCATTCCCAAAGGACCAAACATTATCCCTGGTAGTATGCCAGCGAAGATTCCTGCGATGCAGCCTACAGTTGGTCCAGCATAGAAGCCTGCTATGAAGACGGCGACTAGGGAGAAGTCGAGTGCTATTCCTGGTGCGATTGGTCCTGCGTAGTATGAGATTGCGAAGAGTGCGCTTCCGAGGGCACCCATCATCAAGGCGAAGGTGAGTTTTTTGGTGTTCATTTTGATCAGTTCTTATTGTTAGACTTAATTATTTAAGAGTAGCTACTCAAAAAGGCGTAAATAAAAAAATTGCGCAGTTTGAAAGATAAATAAAGGATATTGCCCATAATCACTTCCAAAGTGAGGCACGTTGTCCCAAACCAAGTTCTCCCCCACCGAAATAAAAGCTTGGCTCGAAAAAGAAACAGGCTCAATTCTCACGCCCGCGCAAACGCAAGCCCAAAAGAACCGCGACGACATGCGCACCGCGCTGCAGAACTTATCGGAAGCCAGCAGGATGCTTCTGGACAACAGCCAGAAAGAAATCGAAAAAAGAAACATGAAAGTCTACAACCGAGCTCGAGCACTCAACAAACTCGCCAACCTATTCATCGAACGAATAAGAAAACTCAACATTCCCGACCAAGTTTCTTATGACAGCCTGAATAGTTTTGCTCAGGAAACCCAGAAATCCCTCATTGTGATCGAGATCGACATCCGAAACTGGTTTCCTAGGATTAGCCCATTCTTCATAATGGACCGCAGAAAATTCCTGACAGTCTACGAAAAAACCAAATTCACGCAAAAGAGCTTGAATGACTTCTTAACTAAAGATTACGTTAAAACCAAAACGTTAGAAAAAACATTCCAGCTCATAAGTGAGTTACAAGCGTTTGAGAAACAATTATCCGATGTTGACGTGCTGAAGGCAAACCTTAGAAATGAACGCCTCCTCATCGAGCAAGAGATGGCGACCTTGGAACAGCAAGCCTCCAGCTTGAAGAGCAAAGCCACCCTCGAACAGTTAAGTCACGTTGAAGCCGAAGCAGAAGCGCTAAACAATGATCTGAAACAAGCGCTGCGGCACCTGCAGAAACCCTTCATAAAAATGCAAGCCCTAGCCATATCAGGCGGAGGCGCAGGCTTGTCACCAGACGAGCTAAAAAAGTTGGGGCAGTACTTGGAAAATCCGTTCGAAGCCATACTCACCGAGGAAGCTGGTTGCCAAACGCTAAAAGAAATCCTGCAAAAACTCGCGCGATTGTTGAATGAAGACAAGTTGAAGCTGAAACCCGACAAGGCGCGAAAGGCTGAACAAGCGCTAGACGAAATCCTCAGACGGGACTCTCTATCGAGTATCCACGGCAAATGCGTTGAAGTAACATCGCGGAAAAAACAGCTTGAGACTTCAGCCGAGATTGAAGAAGCCAAACGGAGCCTGTCACTGTTTCAGCAGCAGATGGAGAAACTAAAAATCAGACGAGCCAATCTTGAATCAGATGAAGGTGCAAAAGAAAACGAGCGCAATGAGTTGCAGGAAAAAATCCGGAATCACAAGAAAACAATCGAGGCAAACATACTCAGCTTCTTAGGCAAACAAGTCCAAATTCAATACCCCTGAGGCTTACTATTGAGCGTAAGTCTTTCCTCAATCGTTAAAGAATCCCAAAGCGTTCAAGCAGACGCCTTCGTCAGTATCGTAGAAAAAGCCACTGAACTGCTCTGCAACGAAAATGGTACCATGCGCAACTTTACTGTTTCGGATAGGCTGGTCAAGCTTGCACCAGTCGGAGAAGCCTTGGTGGTTGGAGACTTGCACGGCGACTTAGAAAGCCTTATTGCTATTCTGGAAAAAAGCGGCTTCGTCAACAAGATGGCACAGAAGAAAGATGCTGCTTTGATTTTTCTCGGAGACTATGGCGACAGAGGCACGCAATCAGCCGAACTGTACTGCACTGTCCTGAAGCTTAAGCTGGTTTTTCCCGAACAAGTCATATTACTGCGAGGAAACCATGAAGGCCCAACCGACCTCTTGGCTTCTCCGCACGACCTGCCTAGCCAGTTTCAGCATAGGTTCAAGGAACGCTGGGTGGTTGTGTACTCGAAAATCCGAGAGCTCTTCGATTGCCTCTACAACGCGGTGTTCGTTGAGGAGCGGTACTTGATGGTTCACGGCGGTTTACCATCAAAAATCCACAACATAGACGAAATAGCGCGCGCGGACACCCTGCATCCGGGAAAAAGCTTTCTGGAAGAGCTTCTTTGGAGTGACCCAGACGAGGAGGTTCAGGGTGTTTTATCTTCGCCCCGAGGTGCGGGAAACCTCTTCGGCAAAGCCATCACGAAAGAAGTACTTGAGAAACTCTGTGTGAGGGTGCTGATTAGGGGACATGAACCCTGTCCTGAAGGCTTCAAAGTCAACCATGACGGCAAGGTTTTGACTCTTTTTTCACGGAAGGGACCACCATACTTCAACGCTTACGGTGCCTACTTGGATTTGCCTCTCTCTGGAAAGTTTGAGAACGCGAACCAGCTTCTTCCCTACTTACACAAGTTTTAGCCTCTGATTTTCACGGAAACTTTAAGAGGACAATCCAATAGCATCTTTGGCAGATTAAGGCAAGGTAGAATTCGCTTTGAAGATCGGAATTGCAACAAGAAACATGGAAGCTTGGAGTTCAACGCAAGTGAGAGAAGCACTCACTAGACACGGTATCCCTTACGTCTGCTTCACTTTCCCTAAACTAGTAGCACAGCTTGGAAACAAGCCCTACTTCAGAGTTAAAGACGTGAATCTGCAAGACGTGAACTTGCTTGAAGACATGGACGCCCTCATAATCCGCCCAATCGGACGCGGCAGCCTAGAAGAACTCGTGTTCAGAATGGACATGCTCTACAAGCTTGAGCGCGAAGGCTTCTACGTCATAAACCCTCCCGAAGCCATAGAACACTGCGTGGACAAATACGATATCCTCGGTATCCTCGAAGACAACGGCGTGCCTGTGCCCCGCACGGTAGCAACAGAAAGTGCCAATGAAGCAGTGAAGGCTTTCACTGAATTAGGCGGGGACGTGGTTGTCAAGCCAATTTTCGGTTCACGGGGTATAGGTGCGACAAGAGTCACAGACCCTGAGATAGCGTTGACGGTTTTCAAAGCTATAACGTTCCAGCACGGCGTTGTTTACCTTCAAGAATTTGTGCCTCATGGTCATTCGGACATCCGAGCGTTCGTCGTTGACGATCATGTAATTGCGGCGATGCGACGTGAGGCTGACGGGTGGAAGACAAATTACAGTCAAGGCGCCAGACCAGCGCCCACAACCCTCAGCAAGGAATTTGAGGAACTAGCAGTCAAAGCGTCCAAGGCGGTGGGCTGCAAAATCTCGGGCGTAGACATTCTTGAAGGTCCTGATGGTCCAAAGATTTGCGACGTTAACAGCCAACCCGGCTGGAAAGGGTTGCAGATGGTGACAAAAGTTAACATCGCGGAAGAAATCGTGAAGTTTGTGCTGTCCGAACTAAAGAAATAGCTGTGTAAACTATGGTGCGTCAAGTCGATATAACTAAACTTGACCTCTCGACGAAAACCTCCAAAAAAGTAGCTGACTACATTGCTGAAGAAAAGCCATTTTACCTTTTTGTTAACACAACGTACTGGGCTACTATTCTTTGTACTCCATCGAACTTGAAGGAACTGGCTATTGGACACTTACTCTCCGAAGGAGTAGTAAAATCAATCGACGAAATCGAAGAAGTAACCCTCAAAGAAAACGAAGGCACCTGCACAGTCAAGCTGAAACAGGGCATAAACGTTGAAGACCGCGTAAGGCTCTCACGGCTTCACCAGAGAGTCATTACTTCAGCGTGTGGCAGCGGCTCGCCCCATCAATACACGGGAAAAACTCCAAGAGTCGAATCGGCTTTAACAGTGAAAGCCCAAGTTATATTCGATTCTGTTAACCAACTGAACTTCAAAGCTGAAGTGTTCAGGCAAACAGGCGGAGTGCACGCTGCCGCAATCTACAAAGCTGATGGTACTCTCGTTGCCTTGGCTGAAGATGTCGGCAGACACAACGCCGTTGACAAAGCAATCGGAATCGCAGCCCTAAACCAAACAGATTTCGGCGAGTGTTTTCTGGCTTCAAGTGGGCGTTTATCGGGCGACATCGTTTTCAAAGCAGCGAAGGTTGGCTTGCCAATAGTTGCTTCTCTAGCTGCTGCACTGGATTCCGGCATTGCCATGGCTGAAGCTGCACATTTGACTCTGGTCGGGTTTGTGCGGGGAAAGCGCATGAACATCTACACCGCGTCTGAGAGAATAATTGTTTGATTTTTTTCGTCTTGCAGTGTAACTCTAATTAGGAAAAAGGAAAAAATTGGGTTGTTGAAGGGTTACATGTAGATTTTTAGCAGGTTTGTTTTCAGAATTATGTAGATTATGAATGTGTCGATTATGACCTCTGGAACTAGGTAGGTTGCGTTGTACGCTGCTGAGTACGCGAAGACGTTCCATCCTGCCCACGCGTATTGCCCGAAGAAGATGGCTCCGGATATGAAGTGGCAGGTGAATCTGCCAAGTATTCCCACTCCCACTCCAGCGAGCGGGTGTTTTTGGAAGGCGCCTGCAAGTCCCAAAGCCCCGAAGGCAAGCGGGTAATCAAGAATTATCTGCGTAGGATAGTAAATGTCGCCTGAAATAACCATGTGGACTAAGCCGTAGATGAATCCTGCTTCTACTCCCCATCGGAGTCCTCGTCTCAGCGAAAACCACAGTAGTGGAACCATGCTGGCTACGGTTATGCTGCCTCCCTGTGGCAAGTGCAGGAAAGGCAGGTAGAATTTGCTTAACAAGTAGAGAACGTTTGCGAGAGCGATGAAAACAATCATTTCAGCTAAAATTCTAGTTTGATTTGCTTTAACGTTTATTTTGTCCATGTTTTTTCCCTCCGCCAGTATTATCTGGTTCAGGTTCATTGGGTCGACAGCACTATAGCCGTCCTCTCAGCCGAGTCACGTATTCCCAGCTCCCCGAGACCTTGAAAGGATAATGTTTTTAGGTTGTATTTTAGTTTTCCTGAAGATATCGTGTGGGGCTGTCTGGTTTTGGTTGTTTGTGTTTTTTTGTTTGTTTGTAGTTGTGAGTGGTTGCTTAGCACTACTTCTTCTTAGGGTTTGTTTTGTTGGTTGGTTTTTGTTTTTGGGTTGGTTTGCTTGGTCTGTGTTGGTTGTGCAAGTTGTCACAAGCAGATGCGTGTTTTTTCTTGGCTTGTTGGTTTTGAAGGGCTTTTTCCGAGTCCTAAAAAGGGCAAAAATGCGGAACGCAGAAAATACAACATGCGGTTTGCGGAATGGGAAGACGAAACTGGACTTAGACCCTTGCCGACTGAGTTAACTTCACATTTAGGTGACGAATACGGCAAACAACCAGAGCCGAAACCATCAAGTGACCCCTACAGAGAGCAATTACAGCGTGACTTCGAAGAGGGAAAAGCAGAAACCGACAGAATCAACAAGTTACCTCAGGGCAAGTTAAGACGGTGGTTAGAACAACCAGATAACACCTAACAGTCACTTGCCCTTTTTATTTGCAAACCAATGGCGTTTTGTGCGCATTTTTTTAAAAATTCAACAGCAACTTTTCGAATAAACTTAATAGTCTAAATAAGCAAAGTGATTTTCTCCAAGGTGAAAGAATGGTTGAGTATTATTTTGATATGGAAACAACAGGCGTAGATTTTGACAAAGACGAAATAATAACTATCCAATGGCAAGAACTTGATATTACAGGAAAGCCCATAGGCAAACTTAACATACTGAAAAGTTGGGATTCTTCCGAAGAGGAAATAATGAAAAAGTTTCAACCAAAATTAACATGTTATCTCTGGGATTTTGTATTTATTGGAAAAAATCTCCTTTTCGATTTCTGCATGCTAAATGAGAGATTGAAGCATTTCAAGTTAGGTGAAATAGACCTTCGCTGTTTGTTTCAGCGAGTAAGTTTAGACATTAAACCTATTTTAGTCGTCATGAATGTGAATGATGGCAATTTTAAAGGCTATGACAAAGTTCTACCGAAAACAAACCCAACAACTAATGACATGATTCCTAAATTGTATAGCGAAAAGAAATACCCAGAAATCATAAAATACATCGAAGACGAAACCAAAGACTTCATAAAATCATACCAAGTTCTCAAAAAAGAACTGCCTAAGCTGAAAAGCCTTCTCTAATTTCCAGCTACTTTTCAAGATTTAAGCGAAATATTAAATTCTGTTGCATTAGATAAGTTAAGAGAAGGTTTGGTTACCTATAAAGAGACTACAGTTAACCATGATTTCTGCATGATAAAGTGCCTTGCGCCGAATTCACTTCGAGAATTAACACTTATTGTTAACCCAAAACAGGCTTAAATTGAGACGCATTCACCCAGATAACCCCAGATACCCCCACCATTAAAATTCGGCAAGGCTTCGAACGTTTGACAGTCCGTGTATTTGTATTTGAGGTCCATCTTAGGGATGTTAAGGGTCTGAGGGTATTCTGAACATGATGGAGTAGTTGAAATCTTGGATAAAGAAGTGGTCGGAAAACTTGGAGAGGGATACAGCGATACTCTCCGCAACATCATCATTAATTGGCTCTCTGAGCAAGGTTACTTAGCAAAATGTGGAAAACATGAAAAAAGCCAAAGTTGAAAGAGAAGCCACCCAAGAAATAGACCTCTTAGACACAATGCTCTCTAGCTTAGTTGACTTGCTGATTGAGACGGGCATTATAACGAAAGAGGAATATGAAAAACGAATCAAAGGGAAAGTCAGAGTTAAATAAGAAAACGAAGCCTGTCCCATCGTTCACAATAGAGAAAACAAAACTATCTACAACAACTACCTTTAGAAACAAGCCGAAAGTTTTTAAACCCATTACGTTATATAACGACGCGAGTGGAAAAAGGGGTTATGTGTGGGTGGCTAGGGGTACACACAAGTTCTTAAGAACGCTAACAACCACTTCTAAGTGGAATAAGCCATGATTAAAGTAAAAATACCTGAACGTGGCTGGATTCCGTTATACGCGCTGCAAATTTTAGGGAAGATACCCACAGCTACTAAAATGCAGAAGCTGGTCTTTCTTGTTCAAACGGAAGGCAAAATTGACGGTTATAGATTTTACAAAAATCACTATGGACCATTTTCTGATGAACTTGAAGTAGATGTAAGAAGTTTTTCTCAGTCTCTTGGTCTGATGCAGACGCAAATAGTTGAAGGTGCACATTACCCCTATTACGTCTATCAGCCTACTCATAAAGGTCAACAAGTCATTGGACAATTTATGGTGGAAAATGTTCCAGACGATGTTCGCGAAAGAGCAGAAAGTTTGATTAAAAAATACGGAAGTAAAAACTATAAGCAATTGCTTGAGTACGTTTATAAGAAATATGTGATTCCCAAAGAAACCTTTGAAGAAACGTATTCCCATTTAACTGACGATTTAAGTTCATTGAATAGTATTTGGACAAATTGGTATAGAGATGACTGTGCTGCATCCTTTTTGATTCTTGCTGTGGTTGAGTATTGCTCAAAGGCATTATCAAAAGTTAAAGCTACAAATGAGCCAGTGTTGCAGGGAGTCTGTGCTTCTTCGATTTCAGAGTTGACTGGAAAGATAATGGATTTAACGGCTCATTGGAAAAGCCCTGAAGAATGTCCTTTTTCATTTAAGACCATCTTTTCAGAGATTTCTGACCAAATCAATTTCATAGACCATTTCTGTGGCAGACAAGGTATAATTGGAAACATCGCGGAAATTGATTTCTCCGATTTCATAAATGAGGAGGAGCTTAGACGGCTGGAGGATGTCCTAGCGCAGACTCGCCCATCGGAACTAATGTATTAGTGTTTTTCGAGACCACAGCATGTGTCACATATGCATTCCATGCTACTTACAGATTTGCTGGTGTACCTGGCGTTTTAAAATCAGTCGGGAATGAAATTGTATCGGAGTTTTTAGGTTTCTGTAAGCGAGAGAAAATATCATTATGCATTACTGAAACGGTAAGAGAAGAAGGGCTTTCAAAACTTCCAGAGATAGTGAACAGGTACTTCGACCGTGCACGAATACGGTCGCCCACTGTTAGAGAAAGCGTATTCATTAAACTGAGGACAAGATACACTCAATTGGCAGCTCTCAGCAAGTTTGACATTGTCGAATCAGATTTAGCTAAGGTTAGCGCTCTGTATACGAGTTTCCTCAAAAATCCAGAATTGCGGGCGCGACTGATAAAGCTAAAGGAAAAGAAACCTACCCGAAAGGGTCTTCTCCCAAGCCAAACAGACATTCAAATCTTAGGCGAAGCTGTTACACTCAATTTGAAAAACAGAGTTTGTTTTGTGACAGACGATGATGATTACATTTTCTTTAAAAACGAGATAAAACAAAATTTAGGTGTAGATATAATAGAACTTTTGGAATTGCGCAGCTTTGCGCAAACCTTGATAAGTCGTCACAAATAGTCTGTTTAGCTAGGTAACTTAACTTAACAGTGTCGGGGGGATAATGTTTTTAGGTGGTTTTCCAGTTTCTACTGCCATCATACTTACGAGGAACAAGCAGTATGCAGCCTTTGCCAAAAGAATACAACTTCACCGAAATAGAACGTAAGTGGCAGCAGAAATGGGAAGAAATGGGCATTTACCGCTACGACTGGAACGACACGCAGCGCGTGCCTTACAGTATTGATACTCCTCCGCCTTACCCGTCCGGCGACTTGCACATGGGCAACGTCTTGAACTGGACATACTTCGACATAGTGGCGCGTTACAAGCGCATGCGCGGTTACAACGTGCTTTTCCCACAAGGATGGGACTGCCACGGCTTAGGCATAGAAATCCAAGTGGAGAAACTGCACAACGTTCGCAAGCGTGATGTGCCGCCGGACCAGTTCCGCAAGTGGTGCAGTGAGCTGGTCGAAAAGTACATTGCCATCATGAAAGAGGGCATCTTGAAGCTGGGCTGCAGCATCGACTGGAGCACCGAGTACCGCACCATGGACCCTGACTACTGGCGCAGGACACAGCTGAGCTTCATACTCCTACACAAGAAGGGTTTCATGTATCAGGGCACACACCCAGTGAACTGGTGCCCCAGATGCGAAACAGCCATTGCAGACGCGGAAGTGGACTACCAGAAGCGCGAGGGCACATTAAATTACATACGGTTTCCCTTGGAAGGCAGCAGTGAACACTTGCTGATTGCCACGTCGCGTCCCGAGTTCATTCCAGCCTGCGTCGCCGTTGAAGTAAACCCAAAGGATGAAAGGTTCAACAAGTTCATCGGCAAGAAAATTATAGTTCCCCTCGTTAACCGAACTGTGCCAATTATCGGCGATGAAGCAGTTGACCCGTGTTTCGGAACTGGCGTAGTCATGATCTGCACCTACGGCGACAAGGAAGACGTTAAGACAGTGATGAAGCACAAGCTCCCCGTCATCATGCTTTTAACTGAAAACGGAAGAATCACCGAGAACGGCGGAAAATACGCTGGCTTAAGCATCAACCAAGCCCGAGCAGCCATAGTTAACGACCTCACTGTGGCTGGCTTGCTGGAGAAAACCGAGAAAATAATGCAGGAGGTTGGCATGTGTGACCGCTGCAAGTCGCACGTTGAAATCCTCGAGCGGAAGCAGTGGTTCATGAAAACCCGCACGCTAACTGACGCGGTTGAAAAAACAGCAAACGAAGTGGTCTGGTATCCCGATTACATGAAAACACGCCTCATCGACTGGGCGAAATCGCTTGATTGGGACTGGGTGATTAGCCGCCAGCGCCTGTTCGCCACGCCCATACCCGTGTGGTACTGCAAAAACTGCGGAGAACTAATCCTTGCCAAGGAAGATTGGGTGCCCATAGACCCGAAACTCGAGAACCCCCGAATAGACAAGTGCCCCAAATGCGGCACAAGCGGGTTCCTCGGTGAACGTGACGTTTTCGACACATGGATGGACAGTTCAATCACGTGCGCGGTGCATGCTGGCTGGCCCGACCGAGCAGATTGGAAGCGACTGTTCCCCGCTGACATTCATCCGTCTGGCATCGACATCATAAGGACTTGGGCTTACTATCTCATGGTTAGGCACTTGGCATTGTTTAACGAGAAGCCTTACAAGAGCTGCCTCATCAACGGCATGGTTCTAGGCTCAGACGGCAGAAAAATGAGCAAGTCACTCAAGAACTACGTTGCCGCGCCTGAAGTTCTAAACAAGAACGGTTCAGACGCTACGCGACAATGGGCTGCAAACGGCGGAGCCACAGGCTCAGATATTCCTTACCGCGCACCCGACGTTGAGTACGGCAGGCGCTTCTTGGTTAAGTTGTGGAACGTTTCTAGCTTCACTAGCAAACTCTTGCAAGACTATGTACCAGGCGAGAAAGCTGCGTTGGAGCTTCAACCGTTAGACAAGTGGATCATCAGCAAAGCTGAAAACCTGACCAAGAAGGTGACTGAAGCCATGGAGAAATGCCAGTTCAACATCGCCGTCGAAGAAATCCGCAACTTCACATGGCACGTCTTCTGCGACTCCTACGTGGAAGCGGTAAAGGACAGGCTCTACAGACCCGAAGCTCACAGCGAAGCCAAAAAACTGGCTGCACAACAGACGCTTTACGAGGTGCTGTTCAGGATACTGCAGCTTCTGGCACCTGTTACCCCTCATTTGACAGAGGAAATCTACCAAACTATGTTCGCTGAAAACATGGGCTTCAAGAGCTTGCAGGTGTCGCCTTGGCCAGAGTTTAATCAGGCTTTCGTGGATGAAGAGGTGGAAAAGCGCGGAGACCAGATCATGGCGTTGATCAATGAAATCCGCAGGGAAAAAGCGGAGAAGCACATGCCCTTAAACATGCCGATTGATACGCTGACCATTTATTCTGGAAGCCAAGCTAATGCTGATGTAATAGCTGCCAGTAAGGGTGATATTGCTGGAACACTCAAGGTTGTTGTTGACGACTTCAAGATTCTCGCGGAAAAGGGCAGCGGCAAGGAGATCGCGCAGTTTCCCGGCGTGATTCCCGTTGCCAAGTATGGCGAGGTTACGAAAAAATGAAGACCGTCGGTTTGATCGGTTGCGGCGCCATCGGCACAGTCCTCGCAGAAGCAATTGAGCGGAAACTCGTAGTATGCGACGAACTCATCCTCTACGATTCCGACATGCCAAAAGCTGAGCAAATGAAGAAGTCCCTGAACTTTCCGACAACCATCGTCGCAAGTCTCGATGATATGCTCAAGCGTAAGCCAACAGTCATCGTGGAAGCGGCTTCGCAGCAGGCAGCCAGAGACTACGTTGGCAGAATCGTGGCTGCAAACATCGAATTAATCGTCATGAGCACTGGCGCGCTTTTAGACTTAAACGTTAACATGAGCAAAGTGCATGTTCCTTCGGGAGCCATCGGCGGGCTAGACGCCGTTTCCAGCGCTGCTTTGGCGGGTATAGATGAGGTTATTTTGACTTCACGGAAAAATCCCCGCGCATTAGAGCGGAATAATAAGGAAGCGGAAACAGTGTACGAGGGAAGTGCCGAAGAGGCTGCTAGGCGTCATCCGCGGGAGATGAATGTTGCCGCCACATTGGCGCTGACCGTAAAACCAGCAAAGGTTACAGTGCAGGTGATTTCCGACCCGAACGTGCAGCGAAACACGCACGAGATTCAGGTGAAATGGAAGTTCGGCGAAATGTTCCTCCGATTCTCCAATGATCCGCATCCTGAGAACCCACGCACAAGCGCTCTCGCAGCATGGTCGGCAATAAGATTGTTGCAAACACTCTTAGAAAAAAGCACATAGCACCTTTTTGTTTGGTTCTGTCCGCTCGAAGTAAGTTTCAGGTAGTATGCGTCTCTCATCGAATTAGTTTCAGAATCGCAGTGTCTATTTTCTTATACCCTCGAATAAAACTATAAAAACACAGGTTCTACGCGCAGGTTCAACCTATATAATAGGGGGGTTAGGTCTCTGAGAGCACAACAGTTCTGTGAAGAAGCTTGAACAAAAAGAAAAAGAGAATATAAAATTTTATAGTTTATTCTTTTTTGCTTTCGCTGCTATCTGAAGTCTCGACTGGGGGCAACACTTCTTTTGCGGGTGGCATCGATACCGGCTGCGTTTCTGCGCAAACCTCTGTGACGATTTCTTCGGCTGCTTCTGTTTGCGCCGCTTGGAGCGCTTCTTGGAAAGGGTTTTCCGGAAGAATCTCCTCCACGATCGGTGGGAGTTCAGCGTCAGTGACTTCTGGCACATCAACTTCAGCGTTCTCTACGGCGGTTTGCTCAACAATGATTTCCTCTGCTACTGCAGTTGGCTCTTCAAGAATTGGCTCATTGGCAACTTCCACGTTTTCCACTGCAGCTTGCTCAGCAACTGCTTCCTCAATGATGGCAACTGGCTCTGGCGCAATTGGCTCGGGTGCAGCGGCTTCAATACTTTCTGCAACTGCGGCTGGCTGCTCAATCACTAGTGCTTCCTCTGCGACTGGCGCGGCAACTGGTTCTTGAATACATGGCTCAGGCATTGCTGGTGCAGCAACAATTTCAACTGGGGCAACTGCAACCGCAACCTCCACGTTTTCTGCGGGTTGAGCTGGGGCAACTTCCACTGCCGGCGACGCAATAGGTTCTGCTACTGGCGCTGGAGCAGCGGGTGCACAAAGCTGGTTTGCGGCTTCTCTCAAGTTCTCCAGTTCATGCTTTGCTGTTTCAAATCCGCTGGATAGAAGGTTTATTTCAAGTTCGTATGTGTTCTCGTCTATTTCGCCTGCAACGTGCTGTATCTCGTAGTTTGCCAGAAGCATCTCTAACGTTTTAATTTGATTTTCCAGTTCCCCTGTTTTCTGTTGCATCTTCTTAACGAGTTCTTGCTGCTGCTTCTCGATTTCTGCAATGGCTACGGCTATTTCGCTGTCGAACGAGTCGCGTGTGGACTGGGAAATTCTGCCTTTTTCGAATAAGTTGTCTAATGCTCGCTTCTTTTTATGGGCTATCTCGTATTCTTCGTTTAATCGGTTAAAGGAATTTTTCCACGAAATCAATTTTAGGCACCAATGTTCTTTAGGCAAAAATAAGAGATAACATTTGTTAACATGCACGTATATCGCTCCCTGTTAGAAACGGCAGCAGCCGCCTTTAAAATCGAAATTATGCATTCAAAATGCTCTGTACATTTGGCTGTTTATATAATCAAAAAGTGAAATTTTTCTGGAAGAGTACGCACTATCAGAACCATTTTAATGTGCAAGGTAACGGCGAGCAGACAGTCTATCTAGAGATGGCTTTTCAAGCGGAGAATTTGTCCACGCTTGCCCTGAAAAGAGGGTGAGGTTTTTCTACAGTGGTCTTTACTGGTTTAGTCTTGTTTAAACAATTTGACTTTGTATCAACTTCGGAATCGAAATTGGAATAAATGTTAAAAGTTTATATCCGAATAAAAACATATAAACGAGCCATGGTCTAAAAGTCGTGAATTTTTTATGGCATCCACGGTAGTTGAAAAATATGGCGCGCAAGTCATAAAGAAAATGAATGAGCGAATCATAAAAACTTCATCGACATCATCATAATGGCTGAGTTGCCAAATGGACCCCTCAGCGGCTACGACATCATCAGCTATATCCACAACAAGTTTCAGCTTCTCGTAAGTTCAGGCACCATCTACTCGCTACTGTACAGCCTCGAAAGAAACGGGCTCATCGAAGGCGTATGGGATGAAAGAAAAAGAACCTATCAACTCACAGAAAAAGGCACACACACAATAGGAACATTACTACAAGCTGACCCAGACATCAGAAACTTTATGACTAACTTCCTAAGGGTGCAATAAGCACCTCACTCTTTTTTTATTGTCAAATAACAATCGAAACGCTAAAAAACCCCTTCGCCGTCTCACTATCAGCAACAGAGAAGGGGCCCGTAGCTCAGTCAGGACTAGAGCATCGGACTTTTAATCCGAGGGTCGCGGGTTCAACTCCCGTCGGGCCCGCCACTATACCTGAACCCGAAGTGTGCGAGTTCAAAATTTTCACGCTTGATGAGGTAAAAAGAAATGACATGTTGAATTTTTGCCGAATAGGAGAGTATATTAGCTGTAAGTGAGTATATATAAAGACAAGAATGACTGAAAGTTTTAGACCGCCTAAGTGTCTATTGTCTTTTGAGATAGATTGTCTGTCTCTGCATTCTGAAGTTGGTTAAAATGAGCGTTGAAGGTAAAGCCGAACTTATAATCGCAATACGAAACTATAAATGTGAAAAGAGAGAAAAACGGGCTGACGGCATAGATTTTAAAGCCTCGGATATCTCGTCAGAGGAAAAGATCCTGTTGCGTTCGATTGAGCCGCAAGGTAAAACTGGGTTTGTTGGTATTGACGATGTTAAGAAAATGTTGAAAGTTATGAAGCGCGAGGATTATCACAGCGGGGTTCTTATAGGGAAGCGATTTACCGCTGCAGCAGTTGAAGAAATGGCGCAAGAAAATATCCAGCAGGTTTCAGACGAATATATGCCACCGTTTAAGCCAGAAAAGATCTATCTCACAATAAATGATTGTGTGAACAACCTGTGCAGGGCGAAGTGTGGGGAAATTCCGCTAAAGGAGTCTGATTGTAAAGGTCATCCTCTGAAAGAAGAATCTTGCAGGGTTAGAGCAATTAGCGATAACGCCTTATTCCATTTTGAACATGGGTGGGCTAGCCTTATGAAAAATGATCTTAACCAGCTTTTGTCATTGAACAGACCCAAGAAAGCACGATGATGCGGATAAGAAATGTTCAGGCATGTAAGCTATTGTTTTAGAGTATTTCTCCAACAATTGTGGTAGGTTTTCGAAGCAGTAAGATTAAATCCTCTAGCTTTTCGCTATCCAGCGTGACAAGCACGACTGTGGCGGGTCCAGCGGACTTTTCTAAATCTATTATAGTTTCCTCCTTAAGTTTCAGCTGTCGCCCAACGGCGTATGCCATCATCCTAGCCTCGTAAGCGATTCCGAAGGTTCCCACCGGCACAATGTCATGAATGAATTTCTTTTGAGAAAGCAGCATCACGTTCTTAAGGTCAGCAATTTCGCCCTTCGCTTCAGCGGGAATCACCTCATCACCGACCTTTGGCTTGCCCACTGCAACTAACAAGTCGCCCGGTCTCGTTTTTCCCAGTCTCAGTTCCTCCTCATTCGCGAAACCAACCACGGTTAATCCCACTCCAGTTTGCACGGTTTCAAAGTTTTCCTCTGTGTTCTCCATCAAAACCTGATTAGGTTCCAAACCCAGAACTGCCGCTTCACGTCTTATGCCTTCCAGAATCTCGCGGCCAGTAGGTTCCTTTTCCACACCCAACGTTACCGACAATAACAATGGATAAGCCCCCGTGGCTGCAACATCCATCAACGCAACCCTGGCAAGAAACTTTCCCAAAACGCGACCTTCAACCTTGACTTCGTCCATTGATTTTGGTCCGACAGCTCCAGATGAAGTTGAACCTACGACGATAGCGTGACCTGTTGGCACTTTGAGGATGCATACGTCTCCTCTTCGAGTGTACGTGATTTGTGAGGGCTTCACTTGGAACGCTATTGGTCTTAGCATGGTGCCTACGTTTTCCACGAGGTGCAAATACACTGTTAATGCTTGGCGGATAACTTCCGAACGGTGGAGGCCATGTTTTTTTGCCAGTTTGTCCACATCTGAAATAATCTTGTCTGACAGACGAACGTTGGTAACCTTCACGGTTCATCACACACTACGGTTGTAATACATACGAAAACACTTTTATGAATTGCCATCCATCTTTTGCATAAGAGATGAAAAGACATGGTTGAAAAACCCAAAATCCCCGTAACAGCCTTTCAGGCTTCAACAGCATGGCGTGTAGCACGCATATCCATTTTCACAGCCTTAAGCGCGGTAGGCTCTTTCATAAAACCAAACCCCACAAGTTCAATTGCATTTGACTCGTTCGCAGGCTTCTTTGTAGCCTTAGCATTCGGACCATTTGAGGGAGCCTTGGTTTGCGGGTTCGGACACCTTGCCACGGCGGTCGTAAGCGGCTTTCCTTTCGGAATTCTACACATTCCAATAGCCATCGGCATGGCTTTAGCAGGAGCCGCAATTGGTCTGTTGAACAAGATGCACAAAAGATGGGGTTTCATACCAGCACTAATCGTTGGAGTGACAATTAACACTGCCTTGGTCTTTCCGCTTGTGCCTTGGCTGGGAAGCACTCTTGACGAAGGTATGATCATCGCCACTGGAATAGCGCCAGTTTTAACCTTTGTCGCTGCCTTAAATGCGATTGCAGCAGCTATAGTTTATGTTGCGCTAAGAGGGAAAATGCGGTTTTGATTGACAATGCCTTTTTTCCTTTCCCTGTGAAAACCAACAGGGACGTTCTACTTTTTGAATTCTCCACCGACGAAATCCTAGTTGTAGGCTGTGACTCCGCGGGTGGAATAGGACCAAAACCGCTTGACAAAATTAAAGTTACTGGCTACATTTTAGGGAAGTTCATTGCAAGAGCTGCCCTGATGGAAGTGTTGTCTGTCGGCGCAAACCCCATTTGCGTAGTTGATGCACTCGGCGTGGAACCTAAACCGACAGGCGCCGAAATTTTGAAGGGTATAAGAGATGAAGCGGAAAAGGCAGGTTTGGATCGGAAACTGGCAGTGACTGGAAGTACAGAAAAGAACATTGTTGTGGAACAAACAGGAATCGGAGTAACCGTCATCGGTATTTGCAAAAAAGGGCAGTTGAGAATTGGGACTTCGTTGCCGACTGATATTGTCGTAGCCTTGGGCATTCCCTGCGTTGGAGACGAAGTGGTTCCCGCGGAAAAAGACGGCAAAATAGCAGAAACCACAGACATCCTCAAACTCAGAAACCTCAAGTTCATCCACGAGATAATTCCAGTCGGTTCCACAGGAATAGCCCACGAAGTCAATACGCTTGCAGAGGGCGTTAAGCTCAAGTTCAAGATGGCAGACCAGCAAAAAGTCAACGTGACAAAATCTGCAGGTCCAGTAACCGTCATTTTGGCGACACTTCCTGAGAATAAACTAGCCGAACTCGAACGCGCCATAAATAAGCCCATTAACGTCGTGGCTTACCTGTTCTAAAGGCGACTGTGCTCGGAGAGGACTACCATTCCCTTGTAAATAGAATCAATTATGGCTGAACTTTTGTCTTGCAGTCTCTATTGCCTTCGTTTTCTCACGAAAAAAACCACGCCGCCAACAACAACCGCACCCATGAATCCTCCACCGATAAAAATGCCGTTCTTAACGTAGAAAGGCGGCTCTTCAACTTTCACCATCACTGGATTGCTATCACTAGGATAGACCGCGTTGCCCCCAGCAAACATAGCCTGTATCACCCAAACACCGGAGCTGTTCGCCCTAAAATTAAGCGTGAATGTGCCATTCTCAAGGGTTTGACAGTTAACCTCGACAGTCTCATTTGCGCTCATAAACTGTACAGTTACGGGGACACTGCTGTTCTGACTCGTCAAAGTGCCACTTATGGTTATGTTTTCGCCAACACGCACCTTGTCGCGTACTGCGGTGATATTCAACGTTGCAGACTGTTTTACGGTAAAGTTGCCTTCAGCCGACAACGCGTTCATTAACACATCATTTGCGGTGACATGGTACTCCACTAAAGTGCCTGCTTTCTGCGTTGGAATGACTGCGCTGCATGTCCTGTTCTCAATCTCCATTTGCGCTGTATGTGTGTTGTTCCAGTGATCCGTTGAATAGTCCATTACTGCGTTATCTAAGTCTGTGGAGTTCGAGACATAAGACACAGTTGTCTGGTTGCTTGGGTAAACCGCGATTGGCAGTTTCGAAGGTAATAGGCAGACGTCGCCAAACTGCGTTTTAATCAGGAGATCCACGTCTCCATAGCCTGCTTCGCCAATCAGAACTAGGTGATACAGAGTCTTCCCAGTTGAGGTGGCGGAGTAATTCAGCATCATGTCTTGGCCTTTGAACTCGCAGCTCGCGTAAGCCACGCCACGGTTCTCTTCGCTGTCAAGACTGTAACCTCCGACATTGCCCGTGCGGTTACCGTATAGTCCTGGTTCCCACGGCAAAGGCGCATTATTAACAATAAGTGACTGTGGATTACTCATCAAGTAAAGCCTGGCTTCATACATGTCCAAAGTGTCCGGAACTTTAACGTACACCTCTACTCTTGGGCTTTCACTGACAAACTCGTATGCCCAGCTTGTACTGGATGCAGAAAAGTTATAGCGGTTTTTGCCTTCAACGTAATGCGTGTACCAATGGTCGCACTCTATGTTCTCTATTACCATGAACGTGGCTTGTTGAGTGCCGTTGCTTTGGCGTGCATCGTTTGTTATGACGAACTTGTAATTGCCAGAGCTCGCTGGCGTGAAGAAAGTGTCGTTTACCCTCGTTCCCAAGTGTTCAGGAAGCCCAGCTGCTTCAGTGTGCTCACTCTCTAACGTACCTCTGGGGTTGTAAACGTAAATGTCATAATCTGTTTTCGGTGTTGAACCATTGTTGACCCATGCACCGTAACAGTAAACGTGATAACTGTGGTTTGCAAGCAATGGCTCAACGATGTTCCAGTTGGCTCCAATTCCAATTTGAGCGTCGTCAAAAAGCACGGGGAACATGGGTTTTTCAACGCTTGTCCAGTTACCATTCTCCGAGTTAACGTATGTGTGAACGAACTGCTGATACTCTGAATGCTCTGTAGCGGTCTCCGCTTTGACGTTGGCTAAAGGAGAGAAAATCAGCGTCGCCACGAAGGCTATCGCTAACAGAGCCAGCGCTTTTCTAACCGCAGTTTTGGCGCCCTTCAAATTCATCACTGAACAAGTGCTCTTTGTCTTTGCCTTAGCATATCTCTTATGAAGCCTTACTCTGGATTCGGGATTCAATCAGACTTGCCCAGCAGTTGCGTTCACCGCAAAAGTAAAACACCCCTCCAACGAACATACATAGCCAAGGAACACCAGTATGCGCCCGACCCAGCACCAGATTATATTCGGCAACAGCCAGCAAATGCCCGAACTTGCAGACTCCAGTGTCCATCTTATGGTAACTTCGCCGCCGTACCCGATGATACAAATGTGGGATACACTCTTCGCAGACGCAGACCCGAAAATCGCCGAACTTTGGCAACAGTTAAACGCTGAGTGCCAAGAGGCAACTGTTATGCAAATCTACGAAGCCATGCACCAAAACCTCGCCAAAGTCTGGAGCGAAACCTACCGAGTACTCGTAGACGGCGGCATAGCCTGCATAAACATCGGCGACGCAACACGCTCCGTGAACGGCAAATTCCGCCTTTTCCCCAACCACTCCAAAATCATCGAACACTGCGAACAAACAGGCTTCACAACGCTGCCGTACATTTTATGGAAAAAACCCACCACCAAACCGCATTACAAAGGTAAAGGCGCGTTCCTAGGCTCAGGATTCCTCCCGCCCAACGCCTACGTCACCTTAGACTGCGAATTCATCCTCATATTCAGGAAAGGGAAACTTCGGCATTTTCCAGTTCACGACCCCAACCGCTACGACAGCGCCATAACCAAAAAACAACGCGACCAATATTTCACCCAAATCTGGACCGTAACTGGAACTCGACAAACTGCAAGCCAACTGGAAAGAAGAACCGCCGCCTACCCAGACGAAATCGCTGAGCGCCTCATCAAAATGTTCAGCGTCAAAGGCGACACCGTGCTAGACCCGTTCCTAGGTTCAGGCACTACCACAAAAGCCGCCATGCAAAACGAACGCAACAGCATCGGATACGAAACAGACCCAAACCTACTCCCAACCATAACCAAAAAAATGGAAAATTGTACAATCAACACGATAACTGATGTGAAGGTCGTCAACCGCTAAAGCAAACCTTGTGAAGCAAGAGTATAATTCAGCTTTTCAAGTGTGCTTGCTTTGAGGAGTTTTCTGTATCTACACTTTGATGAGATTGTACTCCATTATTTTCCAAACAAGTCTTTGTGAACTTCTGAGAAAAACTCATCAGCATTTGCCTTGGTCTGCAACGTGCAAGAAACCGCGCCATTTTTAGTTTCTCGTTTTACATGGTAGCAACGAAATGCTACTCTTCTGCTTTCCTCTGTTTCAAATTCTTTTTCAAATATTGTCCAAACAAGGGGGCTGTGCGTCGTTATGAAAAGCTGCGATTTGTTTTTCAAGGCCAATTCTACAAGAAACGGAATGATTTTCTTTAACGCTTCAGGGTGCTGGTGACTCTCGATTTCCTCAATGTAAACTGCAGAATTTTTTGTATCCATTGTCTTTCCAACAATCTGTAGCCCGTAGCGAATTCCGTCCCCAAGTCCAGAAAAGAAGAGAGGTTTACCTTCTACCATTATCGCTGCTCTATACGTATCAGGATTTTCGATAGATGGGAGAAATTCCCAATGCTTTCCTGTTCCAAAAATATTTTCTAAGTATTCTCCAAATTCTTCAGATCGACCGTCAAGTTTCAGTTTACCAAGAAGGCTCTCAGTTGCTCGCACGTCTTTTCTTATTGAGGAGTCGATAAGGCAGGAATTTTGTGAATAATCTGTTATGTTATTGCTTAACGTTTCGAGTTGTGAACCAGTAGTTGACGAAATATATGACCTAAGTCCGTCGGTGCTGTCAGAAGAGTAGTCTCTTCTTCTTGAATAAACTGAAGCAGAGCCAAGTTTGCTGCGAAGTTCACTTGAGCTGCGTATAATTCTATTGTCCTCAAAGAGGATATTAAAATTGATCACTAAGTCTCCATAAGAAAGAAGGACTTGGATAGGGCTACGAGTTTCATAGTTGTACCACAGTTCTCTCGCTGATGATGGTATGTCTGTTCTACGACCAATTAAGTCCGTGAGAGAAGCCCCTGTGACCTCCTTTATGGCATAATACAATGCTTCTAGAATCGTTGATTTGCAGGCATTATTCTTACCAATAAAAAGATTAACAGAACTTAGGTCATTGATGTCAGCATTTTTTATGCCTTTGAAGTTGGAAATAATCGCTGCTCGGATCATCCAAATTACCCATCATTTTAGATAGCAATTAAGAATAAAGGTTTTGTGTGTCGTTAACTATGTTTAAAGAGAAAGTGAGTTATGTGACAAAAAATCAATGAGTTAAATCTAGCAGGCTCTAAAGTTATCGCAGCTCTTCGAGTTTTTGTAATTAACTAGTTGCTGAGCTTTGATTTGTTTTTTAGATGTCTGTTCGGTTCCGTTGGATTTCTGCGCCGCATGCTAGTAGTCTGCTCATGTGGTTTTGGATTTGGAATTTGTATGTTTGGGCGTTTCCTATTTTTCTTGTCGGGGCAACGAAGCCCATTTTTGAGTTTACCCTAAAGACTTTTTTCCCTTTTCTTCGCTGTTTTCTTTTGCTAGTTCTTCTTCTAGAACCTTAATTGCGCCGCTTATTCGAAGCAAGGTGTTTCTAAGGTTCTTTTCTTTGTTTTCCAGTTCAGCTAGCGTTTTTCGCCCTGATTCAAGTTCGGCTCTGAGTTCTTTCAAACGTTGCTCAAGTTGATGCTTCATGAAGGATTCCTCTTTAGGTTAAAGATACGAACACTTCTTTAATCCCTTTCCTCGGTTCAGGGAACCTGAAGCTTTGCCTGTCCAGCATGGTTTTCTGGACGAACATATTTGGAGCCTAATAGTCAAACTATGCAGCAGAGGGGGAGGGGGGTAGGTGCAGAACGGACAGAAAATGAGATTCCGCCGTCATATTTGGAGCCTATTAGAGATTCTATGCAGAAACCTATAGGGGGTAGGTCACAGAGAGCAACAGTTCCATCAACTTTTCATACAACACAAAACAGCAACCAAACGCAAACAAACCAAAAAAACACCCAAAAAAACTTTAACACTTCGCAGTTTACCGAGGAAAACCCAAAACAAACCATAAAAAGGTTTATTAGATTGCTGCGTAGCTTGTGTTTGTGCTCTTAGAAATATCGGAGACCCTTTTTCGAAGTTGGATAAACCAACATCGGAGGAACTAGCAAGTTTGAAAAATACCCGCATAAAAAACACACGTCAGGACATATACGAAAGGAAAATTGCGGGGGATAATTAAAATTGACTGAACTTTCAAAAGAAGACACCCATCTCTTGTTAAAGTCTTTCTTCAACGAGAAAGGACTAGTACGACAACACCTAGACAGCTACAACGAGTTCATTGACCACGGCTTACAGGAAGTAGTGGACGAAGTCAGCGAAATCCCAATCGAAGTACCCGAAAGCCCATACAAAGTAAAACTCGGCCAAATCTGGGTCATAGACCCACAATCAAGAATCACCGGACCATACGCCATCGAAGTAGACGGCACCAAACACGAAATCTACCCCATGGAAGGCAGACTCAGAAACTTAGCCTACGCAGCACCCATAGCCCTCGAAATGACCCCTATAATCGACGGAAGAGAACAAGACACCGAACTTGTCTACGTCGGAAACATACCCGTCATGCTCAAATCAAAACTGTGCTTCCTAAGCCAGCTAGCCAAAGAAGAACTCATATCAGCTGGAGAAGACCCTGACGACCCAGGCGGCTACTTCGTGGTTAACGGATCCGAACGCGTCATCGTTGCCATGGAAGACTTAGCGCCTAACCGCGTAATAATCGACGTCGACGAAAAAGGAACTTCGCCCGTTTATCAAGCAAAAATTTTCTCAACCACCGTGGGTTTCAGAGCCAGAATAGAACTTAAACTAAAGACAGACGACGCAATTTACGTATCCATGCCCGGAGTACCCACGGAAATCCCATTCGTAGTCATAATGCGCGCACTGAGCATGGAGAAGGACAAAGATATCGCCGAAGCCGTTTCCCTCGACAAAGACATCCAAGGCGAACTTGGTCCCTCATTCGAGAAAGCCATAGGCGTAGACACTCCAGCTGAGTCTATCTTGTTTATCGGAAACCGCGTAGCGCATGGACAAGTTGAAGAATACCGATTGCAGAAGGCTGAAACCGCCCTTGACAAGAACTTCCTGCCACATTTAGGCAGAAGCGACAAAAACCGCAAGGACAAAGCCATATTCCTAGGCGAAATGGCAAGCAGAGTCATTCAACTGAAACTCGGACGAAGGCAAGAAGACGACAAAGACCACTTTAAAAACAAACGACTCAGACTCGCTGGTCCACTTCTCGCCGACCTTTTCCGCGTTGCATTCAGAAACTTAACGCGTGACATCAAATATCAGCTTGAACGCATCGGCGTCAAAGGTCCAATAATCACAGTCTCCGCAGCAGTGCGCCCAGGCATAATAACAGAAAGATTCCAGCACGCCCTTGCAACAGGCAACTGGGGAAGAGGAAGAGTCGGCATCACCCAACTCTTGGACCGAACAAACTACATATCCACCCTAAGTCACCTGCGAAGACTCCAGTCACCCTTAAGCCGAAGCCAACCGAACTTCGAAGCACGAGACTTACACCCAACCCACTGGGGACGCTTATGCCCCAACGAAACGCCTGAAGGCTCAAACTGCGGTCTCGTCAAAAACTTAGCGTTATCCGCGTCAATTTCCGTGGGAGTAAACCCTGAAAAAGTTAAGCAACTGCTCTTCGAGATGGGAATCGTTCCAGCATACGAATCCACTGATACTTTGAAAATTGAAGGCGCAAAAGTCTTCGTGGACGGAAATATAATTGGCTTCGGCAGCTCACCCAAAGAAATGGTTAAATCCTTTAGAGAAAAGAGACGAACTGGCGAAATCTCAACCGAAGTCAACATCACATACTTCTCGAAGGCTCAAACCGAAACGGAAGAAATCCACGCTAACTGCGACGAAGGCAGAGTCAGAAGACCACTTATAATTGTTGAAAACGGTACTTCAAAACTTCAACCCAAACACCTTGAAAAAATCGGCCTAGGCGAATGGACTTGGGAAGACTTGGTCAAGAACGGTTTTATCGAGTACTTGGATGCTTCAGAAGAAGAAAATGCCTACATCGCTGTATCCCTAGACCAAATCAAACCTGACCACACACACGCGGAAATTGCTACATACACTATTTTGGGAATCTGCGCATCCACAATACCTTACCCAGAACACAACCAGTCCCCGCGCAACTCGTATCAGGCTGCCATGGCTAAGCAGGCTCTAGGCATTTACGGAACAAACTTCCAAAACCGCGTAGACTCACGGTCACACATTCTGCACTATCCACAAGCGCCACTCGTAGAAACGGAACTGATGGAGGTCATGGGTTACAAGCAGCGCCCACCAGGACAAAACTGCATCGTTGCTGTCCTGTCTTTTGAAGGCTACAACATGGAAGACGCCATAATCTTCAACAAAGCCTCCATAGAAAGAGGCTTGATGCGCTCCACATTCTTCCGAATCTATGAAGCAGAGTGCCGCCAGTACTTAGGTGGATTAAAAGACAAGTTCACAATTCCTGAACCTGGAACACGCGGATACCGCGGAGAACAATACTACCGACTTCTAGAACCCGACGGCATCATAAGCCTAGAATCAACCGTTGCCGGCGGAGACGTTCTCATCGGAAGAGTCAGCCCACCTAGATTCCTTGAAGAGTACAAGGAGTTCGAAGTTAAAGGCCCATCAATGCGAGACACATCTGCAGACATGCGCCCATCAGAAAACGGCGTAGTTGACGCTATCTTCATCACGGCATCTAGCGAAGGAAGCAAACTCGTAAAGGTCAGAGTCAGAGACCAGCGTATTCCAGAGTTAGGTGACAAGTTCGCATCGCGCCACGGACAGAAAGGAGTCATAGGCTTGATCGTTCCACAAGAAGACATGCCCTTCACGGACGACGGCTTAGTCCCTGACCTCATAATTAACCCACACGCTATCCCGTCAAGAATGACCATCGGCCAATTCATCGAATCCCTCGCAGGCAAATGCGCTGCAGCAAGAGGAAAACCCGTAGATGGCACTCCTTTCGCCAACGAAGGACCCGACGAAATCAGAAAGAACCTTGTGAAACTTGGCTTCAGCCACACAGGAGGCGAAGTATTCTACAATGGAGCAACAGGCGAAAAATTCGTCGCTGACGTCTTCGTAGGCATAGTTTACTACCAGAAACTGCACCACATGGTTGCCGACAAAATTCATGCCAGAGCCCGCGGGCAAGTCCAGATGCTCACTCGCCAGCCAACGGAAGGTAGAGCACGTGGTGGTGGTTTGAGATTCGGAGAAATGGAGCGAGACTGCCTCATTGGACATGGTGCAGCTATGTTGCTTCGAGACAGGTTGCTTGAGGAATCTGACAAGTACACGCTGTACATCTGTGAGAACTGCGGTCAAATTGCTTACTACGATATGAAACAACGCAAGTACGTGTGCAAGATATGTGATGAAAAATCCAAAGTTTCCCCAGTAACCGTTTCGTACGCGTTCAAGCTTTTGCTTCAGGAGCTTCAGAGCTTGTGCATTACACCTAAACTTAGACTTAAGGAGAAGGCATAGAACATGACAGAGGAATTAATCCGTAAAGTTGTTGACGAAATCAGCTTCGGCTTGATTTCACCCAAAGACCTGCGCAAGCAGTCAGTCGTCGAAATCCAGACACCCGACACTTACGACGAAGACGGCGCTCCAATCACCGCTGGACTCATGGACGGCAGATTAGGCACACTTGAACCTAGGCAGAGATGCAAAACATGCGGCAACACCGCCATCCGCTGCCCCGGACACTTTGGACACATCGAACTCGCCGTGCCAATAGTCCACATTGAATTTACAAAGGTAATCTTCGACCTTTTACGCTCAACTTGCCGCAGTTGCGGAAGAATTCTCCTGTCAGATGATGCTTCCAAAAAGATGAAAGTCAAAATCGAAAGATACAACGAGCTCTTAGGCGTCATACCGGATGAAGTCTACAAGACCATCGTGCAGGAGATTAAGACGAAGCAGTGTCCCTACTGTGCATCGGGACAGTTCAAGATTACTTTTGAGAAACCAACCAAATTCATAGAGCAGACCGAAGCAGGCTCTGAACCTTTAACGCCGAGCATGATTCGCGAAAGGCTGGAACGCATCTCGGACGAGGACTTGGAAATCTTAGGCTTCAACCCGAAAGCTGCAAGGCCGGAGTGGATGGTTCTGCAGGTTTTGCCTGTGCCGCCAGTTTACGTTCGTCCTTCCATTACTTTGGAGTCAGGCATCCGTTCAGAAGACGATTTAACTCACAAGCTCGTCGACATCATCCGCATCAACCAGAGACTCAAAGAAAACATGGACGCCGGAGCTCCCACACTCATTATCCAAGACTTATCTGAATTATTGCAGTATCACGCGACTACTTACTTTAACAATGAAGCTTCAGGAATCCCGCCTGCGAGACACCGTTCAGGAAGAGCCCTAAAGACGCTCTCGCAACGGCTGAAAGGCAAAGAGGGCCGTTTCAGAAGCAACCTGTCAGGAAAACGAGTTGACTTCTCAGCCCGCACCGTCATCTCGCCCGACCCTAACCTTGACATAAACGAAGTCGGTGTTCCAAGAGACATAGCCATGCGGTTATCAATCCCTGAGAAAGTTACCGCTTGGAACATTGAAGAACTGAAAAAACTGGTCATAAACGGCCCTGAAAATTACCCCGGCGCACTATACATCATTAGGCCAGATGGTAAACGTATAAGACTAGAGTTCGTTGTTGACCGAACAAAAATCGCCGAAGCCGTAGAACTGGGCTTCGTTGTCGAGAGGCACCTTAAGAACGGCGACATCGCCATATTCAACAGGCAGCCGTCGCTCCACCGCATGTCCATCATGGCGCATTACGTGCGCGTTCTGCCGTACAAGACGTTCCGTTTGCACCTTTGTGTTTGTCCACCTTACAACGCTGACTTTGACGGCGACGAAATGAACTTGCATGTGCCCCAGAGCGAAGAAGCCAGAACCGAAGCCCTGATGCTGATGCAGGTTCAAGACCAGATTCTGTCGCCAAGGTTCGGGGGTCCCATCATCGGCGCCATCAGAGACTTCATTACAAGCGCGTATTACTTCACCAGAAGAAGCAATTACTTAACCCGGAACGACGTTAGCCGGCTGCTCACTGCAACTGGGTACCTCGGGCCGTTACCTGAGCCCAAACTCAAAGAGCCGCAGCCGATGTGGTCAGGGAAGCAAATATTCAGTTTGTTCCTGCCGAAGACTTTGAACTACGTGTTGAAAGCAAACATTTGCCAAGGCTGCACCAAGTGCCAAGAGGAAGACTGCAAGCACGACGCTTACGTGGTTGTCAAGAACGGTGAGCTCGTTTCAGGAATCATTGACAGGAAATCAATTGGCTCAGAACAGTCTGAAAGTTTGCTTCACAGGATAATCAAGGATTATGGCACTCAAGCGGGACGCGAATTCCTCAACAAGATAACTCGGTTACTGAAGCTTTTCATTTCAATGCGTGGTTTCAGCTACACTTACGACCAGCTTGTTCTTTCGCCTAGAGCCAGAAGCAGAATCCAGAAGACTATGGAGAGAATCCAGAAGAAAATAGACGAGCACATCGAGAACAAACGCATCGGTACATTGCCGCGGCTTCCAGGACAAACTCTTGAAGAATCCTTCGAAATCTACGTCATGCACGAACTCGCCACAGCAAGAGACGAAGCAGGCAAAATCGCCGACGACGACTTCACACTGGAAAATGCAGGCATCGTCATGACCCGAACAGGAGCAAGAGGCTCAAGCCTAAACATCGGCCAGATGGCTGCTTGCGTTGGGCAACAGTCAGTCCGTGGTAAAAGAATACTGCGAGGATACGCTGGACGAGCATTGCCACACTTCGTTGTGGATGACCCGCGCCCGAGAGCCAGAGGCTTCGTCTACAACTCATACCAAACCGGCTTAGATGCCATTGAGTTCTTCTTCCACGCTATGGGTGGCAGGGAAGGCCTAGTAGACACTGCCGTCCGCACGCAGCAGAGTGGTTACATGCAACGTAGGCTCATCAACGCGCTGGAACACATTCGTTTGGAGTATGACAGCACCGTGCGCGATTCTGCTGGAGACATCATCCAGTTTATGTACGGCGAAGACGGCGTAGACCCAGCGAAAAGTGACCATGGGAAAGCAGTAAACGTCAGCCGACTAATGGACCAGATAACCATCGGTGAGGAAAAAGGCACACCAGCCTCAGCTGACTACGTGAAGATGAACTTGAAAGGCGTTGAAGAGCAACTTACACCAATACTCATGGACCAGCTTAAGCAGCACTTAGCTAAGGGCAAATTTACCAAGAAAAGCGTTGACAAAGCCATAAGTGAAACGCAGAACAGGTACAAACGTGCTTTGATGGAGCCCGGCGAAGCAGTCGGTATCGTGGCTGCGCAGTCAATCGGTGAACCTGGCACGCAGATGACGCTTAGGACTTTCCACTATGCAGGAGTCAAAGAGCAAAACGTCACCTTAGGCTTGCCGCGGTTAATCGAAATTGTGGACGCAAGGAGAATTCCATCCACGCCCATCATGACGATATACTTGACTGGCGAGCACAGGAAGAGCAAAGAAGGCGCTGTCAAAATAGCAAGAAGCATCATCTACACTTCACTTGAAAACTTGGCGTCGAAAATCTATGAGGACCCGATACGCGAGGAAATAGTGGTCGAGTTAAACAAGAGCATGATGGATGACCGTTCCATAACCATGGATGAGCTTGAAGAGCGCGTACAGCTGCAAAACGCCACCACGAAGGCAAAGGGCAATACGCTGCAGATAAAACCCAAGAAAGTTGAAGGCATCAAACGCTTACTCGACAAGGTTTCAGGCTTCCACGTTAAAGGCGTTCCAGACATCAAAAGAGTCCTAGTCACGGAAGAAAGCGGCGAATGGGTAATCAGGACAGACGGTTCAAACCTGTCTAAAGTCTTGGAAATCCCCGGCGTAGCCACTTCGCGAACCACAACAAACAACGTTCATGAAATAGCCAAAACATTAGGCATCGAAGCAGCAAGAAACGCATTGGTCAACGAGGCGAAAGGCGTCTTGGACGATCAAGGCTTAGACGTAGACGTTCGCCACGTAATGCTGGTATCAGACATGATGACTTCAACTGGCGAGGTGCAGCAGATTGGCAGGCACGGCATCAGCGGCAAGAAATCAAGCGTCTTGGCGAGAGCAGCATTCGAAATTACAGTGCCCAACATCGTTGAAGCAGCAGTTAAAGGCGAGATTGACCCGCTGGCAGGCGTGACCGAAAACGTAATCGTCGGTCAATCTATTCCGATTGGCACAGGATTAGTCGAGTTATACATGTCATCGTTTGAAAAGCAAAAGAAAATAGGAGGAAAGACACAAACATGATAGACATAGATAAAGCGATAGCATCAGCCGTGAAAACTGGCAAGGTTTCTTTTGGTGCCAACGCGGCAGTGCTGAACGCCAAGACAGGCAAAGCTAAAATGATTATTTTGGCTGCTAACTGTCCCAAAAAGATAAAAGATGAGATAGAATACTATGGTAAACTCTCGAAAGTTCCCGTTATGAACTATAGAGGCGCTTCAATGGATTTAGCGAACGTCTGTGGAAAAATGTTCATCATCACAGCATTAAGCATCAGAGAACCCGGGGACTCAGAGATTCTGAAAGCGGTTGAAATGGAATATTTCGAGAATGAAGCTAAAGTTGGAGGAACTGAATGACGTCCGGCATAAAAATCACGTGCGACGAAATGCGTTATATCGCTTTGTTTGAACAAGTAAGCGGCGCTAGTGTTAAAGACTGCATCATTGACGAAGCTGAGGCACGCGCTATATTCATTGTTAATCCGGGTCAAGTGGGCATTGCTATTGGGAAGGGCGGAAGAAACATCCACACCCTTGAAAGGATGACTGGGAAAAAGCACGAGATAATCGAGTACTCTGAAGACCCAGTACAATTCATCAAGAACGCCCTGAAACCCGCAGCAGTCAGAGAAGTCCGCATCACAGAGAAGACCGACGGCAAAAAAATGGCAGTCATAACCATCAATCCTAAAGACAAGGGCATCGCCATAGGCAAGAACGGCAAGAACGCCGAACGCCTGCGCTTTTTAGCAAAACGGTACTTCGACATTCAAACCGTCAGCATCACTTAGTCTCCCAGCAGGTTCTGGGGCTAAGCGATGAAACGTCGGTTATTATTAGCCTTAACAATGCTCCACAATGCACTATGTTCATTTATCATTACAGGACGAGCTTGTTTCAAAGATTTGTTTTGGAAATCGCTTTTCAACTTCGTTCCGAAGCATATTTAGCGCTTGTGGAAGAGAACGAGCATGTTTCGCGTAATTCCAATAAGTCACCTTTGAAATAGGAAAACAGAAAAAAGACCCCTGCGTATTAGTTATTTATGCCTTGGTGATTGGCTTTGGGGTTGGAATGCTTTGTTACTTCAAAAGAAATTTTAATAGATGCAGTAGGCTGGAGTGACCTCCTGCTAGGTGTAGTAGTTGGCGCCATCAAACCTCCAAACCCAATGCTCATGGAGCGCAGAATCCCCACTTCATCGTTTCAACCGCCAAATTTCGCCAACAAAAAATACCTAGAAGACGCCGTGAAAATCGCCGACGCAATCATCGAAGTTATGCAGCCTGAGAAGGAAACTTGCTTTAAGGTCTGTTCAGAATATGTTCTTTCCAGTTTGCGTGTGCACTTGCAGAACCGAGGCTTCAACGTGCTAAAAGTCGAAGCGAGCAAAGAGATGAAGGAGATGGTTGAGCGGGGCTACTTGCGATGGTGCGTCGAAGCAGGTGTCCCTGCAGAGGTGCTCAAAGAAAAGAGACGCTTCTGGACGTTGCTGGAATGGGTTGCCGAGAGACCACAATTGAGAGAAGGACTCGTTAAGACGGGCTGGGCGAGTTGGCAGCGGAAATGGCGCGAAGAAATATACAAAAAGCCTCTAAAATTGAATGGCTAAACTACAACCACAACCAAAAAGAGTGCCATAAAGTTAGAATGCACAGTTCACTCTGCATTTCAGTCTTTGTATAAAGGGGGTGTGGTCTTTTCCGAGCAGCTATTCCGCTAAATCTGCTTTAGTCAACGCCCAGTTCTACACTCTAGTTGAATCTATAAATAGAGGGGGGTAGGTCTCCGCAAGCACAACAGCTCTCAAAAGAGTCGTTCAAAAAAGAAGTTGCCGGAAAAAGAAAACTTCAGCTATTTTTTCCCAGAATCTGCTTCTGTGCTAATCTCCGATTTAGAGTCTTATGCTGATTTCTGCTAGTGATTTTGAATTCACAAACCCTATATTAAAAAAAGGATTATCGAAGTACGAGTGTACGAGGAATGAGAAGGTCCAAACTTGAACTCTACGAAGACATACTAAGCGCGTTAGCCATGAAACCGTTATCCTTGGATGGCATAGCCTTCGAGTGCAAGATGGACTGCGTAGTTCTCAACCAGCGCATGGACTTCCTTTTTAAAAATGACCTTGCAGAAGAAAGAACTAGGAACAAGAAGAGGTATTACGCGTTAACGCGAAGAGGCATAGCCATTTACAGTACCCTCTGTATCGCAAAACGCCTAGAAAAGCTACAGACCACCGTGAAAGCAGCAGATGACGCCGTGCAGTCTCTTCCAGTCTTCTCAGAGCAAGACGAAGAAAAAACAACGCGCCCACTGTAAAAACCAAAAAAGTTAAACAAAACGCCACATGGTTCTTCCACAGATAAACATGGCGAAACCATCCGCAAACGCAGTATGGAACGCAACCGAAAAAGAACTTTCACGCTTACTAGAAGCAGGTGCACTTGTTCCTGAACCGCGAAGAATCCGCTTTTACGCACCAAGTTTCATGTACTACAAAACAAACCATTACTGCTCCTCGCCCACTCACTTCCCCACAGTTTCCGTGACAGGAAAAGGCTGCGCATTAAACTGCAAACACTGCGGAGGAAAAGTTCTGGAAACCATGCACCCAGCAAACACGCCACAGAAACTTCTGGAAGTCTGCACCGAGCTTAAGCGGAAAGGCGCTCTAGGCTGCTTAATCAGCGGTGGATGCTTACCCGATGGTTCGGTGCCGCTGGAACAATTCATTCCTGCAATAGCAAAGGTTAAACGCGATTTGGGCTTGACCATTCTTGTCCACACAGGCATAATTAACTCCGACATGGCAAACCAACTCAAAACCGCAGGAGTGGACGCTGCACTAATCGACATCATCGGCTCAGACGAAACAATACAAGAAATCTACAACCTCAACACCACAGTCAAAGACTATGCTGACTCCCTCAAAGCCCTACACGAAGCCCAAATAGACTTTGTACCACACGTCATCGTTGGGCTTCACCATGGCGAATTGAAAGGGGAATTCACAGCCCTCAACATGATAGCGCAGTATAAACCTTCAGCGGTGGTCATAATCTCCTTCATGCCTATCCGCGGCACAGCAATGGAAACCGTTAAACCTCCGACGCCAGCCGACATCGCCAGAGTCACCGCAACCGCACGAGTGATGTTCCCCAAGACACCTGTTGTTCTTGGTTGTATGCGTCCGAAGGGCAAGCACCGCGTGGAAACAGATGTGCTCGCCTTAAAAGCAGGGGTTGACGCGATAGCGTTTCCAAGTGAAGAAGCAGTAAAGTACGCTGAAGCACAGGGCTACGCAATTAATTTTTCGTCGTATTGCTGCAGCCAAATCTACAAGGACATCAAAACCTGAAAAGCATTTTCGAAGCCCTTTCGAAGTGCCTTATAAGATGGAGATTTTCACGAACTGTTAAGAGGTTTTTGCGCGTGACGCTTCTTTCAGCATCTTGATGCTTAAAATTTCAGTCCACACTGCCCCTGCAAGCCCTGAGACAAACTCGGGAACAGCCACGCCCGAAACGTAGTGAATGAGTAACTGCAGCACCCAAGGCGTTGCAGCGGCAAATGCTATCGCCAGCGTGAACAAGCTCAATCGCCGCTGACCCGCAAACCAAAATGATGTGACAAGAACCAGCATAGATATGGGCATTAACGCGAAAAACGCCACGGAAACAAGATAATGTGTTGGTTTGAAGCTCTCGTTGAAAATTCCAATGCTTACAAGCGATATGCAAGCTAAACAGAGAACAATGGCTCCAGTTTTGCCCAGCCAGCTTTTGCCTACTGACCTGAACAGCCCAATGGTGAAAACTAGAAACAGCAAACCGCTAATGACAAGCCCAGAATTGAAGATGGGTGCAGTGACGCCTGATTGCACACCTAAGTCACTTAAGGCATTGTTTACCCAATTGAAGGGCGTGTAAGAAGCAATTGCCGCAAGGATACAGGTGAACGCTACGATTGGCGCAATAACGCCGCTGATTCCCGCAACCTTAAGTGTCCTGTTCAGTTTTAAAACCCCCATTATTGATTAACGGTTTATTCTTAAGAATTTTATGGGCCAGGTGGAACAAATCTTCGAAGGCTCGGTAAAGCCCGCGTTTTCTCTTTGTCGCCCACTTTTGTTGCCTTATTTTGCTTTTTTCTTGATAATGACTATTGACATTGCGACTACTGCAACAATGGCTACGGCTATTGTCGGGTAGATGTATTCTGTTGGCGTGTTGGTGCTGGACGTTGATTCTTGCTCTGTGATGGTTGACTGTGATGGCGAAGGCAACTGGCTTTGCATTGGTGATGCAGCTTGAGAAGGTGAGGGGGAGGCGCTTAAGCTGGGTTGGGCTGATTCAGACGGCGAGGTCGAAGGTGAACTCGAAGATGCAGGTGTAGTTGTAGGTTCAGGCAATTGGTTGGTTTCTGTTTCAGCCACGGTCCACGTTGAGAAATGTGTTGTGTTGCAGACCAAGTATCCGTTGTCGTCCATGTAGCTTTCCACTGGAACCCAGCTGAGACCCGTAGTATTCCAATACATCCATGTGAGTCTGGAAGTGTTGAGTACTCGGTTGAGTTCTTGGTTGAGTTCAGTCACATTTATGTGCAGCCTTATCTGCGCCTGCAGTTCCAACGTAGCGTTTGGTTCAATGCCCAAGTAAAAATTTAATGTTCGCTCCAAAACCCTTTCACCCGAAGGCGGTGAACCACTCATATTCACGGTTAACGACACGTTTTGGTTCGTTTCTATGGAAAGCGACAGAATTCTCGGCTTGACTGCCGCATCCACGGTTACATTCAAGTCACAGTTTCGAGTACAGTTAAGCATCAGGGTCACGTTTCGGTATGCAAAAACATATGTCGTCATAGCTTTGATTTGTTCCAGCTGACTTCTAGGCGTGATGTTGGTCTGATTCGACTGCAACGCATTGTTGGGTGCTCCGGGCGCGTGTACACCAACGGACGGTTCGCTGCTAATGTTGGCGACGCAAAAAGGCAAAAGAAATAGTCCTGTGAGGAGTAAGGTAATTACTGAGCAAAGTTTTTTGCCGTTTTTGTTTTGCATGAACTTATCCTCTTCAGTTTAATGTTTTTATTGAGACTTAAGACACAATATAATGATGGATATAAACTTTCCCACAATGCATTCCCCACACAGCATCTGAACTACAAATCAACAGTTCAAAAAACAAGCTCAATTGCTGGTCGTTTAGGACGTAAGCCGTCACAAACGCTTTCCAAGCTTGGCGAAGTCTTCTTTAAACCTTTTCCTCATCTTCGTGAACCGCATAGCCGCTGAAGGATGAACCGTTTCAACATATTCTATTCCCTCTACTCGTGGGGTTTGCCACGCAACCGCACCCATCAGCACAACTATCCTCGGCTTAATCATCTCAACCTGCGCAGCCAGATAGGGCACGCAAGCCGCAACTTCGTCAGGCAAAGGCTTACGGTTCTGGGGTGTCAAGTGCTTAACAATGTTGGTCACGAATACCGTTTCGCGGTCAATGCCGTTCTCCGCCAGCACCTTGTTGAGGAATTTCCCCGCCCTGCCCAAGAAAGGCCTGCCCGTCTTGTCCTCTTCGGCACCTGGATTCTGCCCTACCAGCATCACTCTCGCGTTTGCGGGTCCTTCGCCGATTACAGCGTTCTTGCTACACAACCACAGACTGCACTTTCTGCATTGCTTTATTTCCAGATTCAAATCCTGCAAGGTCACCGTTAACCGCCCTGTTGTTGGGTATTGACAATCACACAGATTTAAAACATCGCCCGCACACATAAAACAGTAACTACGCGTTCAGCAAAGGTTAACTTGTCAGGAGAGGAAACTGCATCGCCACAGTAATCAGCGGACGACTCATGAATTTCATGCTTAGATTAGCGTTCGCTTTCGAACCTTTAGCCCCGCAAGCCATCTCATTTTACCTATCACGAAGGCTCAACAAATGGAAGCAGCAAGGATTAATCGTCAACTACAAAGCCCACACAAAACGATTGGGCAAATTCCACTACAAAATAACCGTGGACTTAAACGTGAACCCAAAACAAGTTCACTACGTTCTAAGTCACCTGTTACCTAAACAACTAAACAGCGTAAGGAGGTGGGTTAATGTCTGAAGAGAAGAAAGGCCGCGTGAAAGTCACTTTAGAAGTGGAAATCAACGAAGAACTCATGGGCGTCATGAAAGAAGGCATCTCCAAGATGCACTGGAAGATACCTGAAATGATGAAGCGCGGAGAAGAAGAGAAAAAGTAAAAACGGCTCCAACAAAATCCCCTTTTCATTTCTTGACCCTTTTATATTTTCATTTTTTAACCTGCAAAATCAATTTTACAGAAATGCTTTAAACAGCAAAAAAACATTAAATAGTAAGATAGGTGTTTGGATGGGCTGCCACGGTGGCTTTTTTCTCGAAGAATCCGTTAGGAGAGCATGGTATAATCCAGAAGCGATTCTGAAAACTGCAGGTTTACGCAAGGGCATGATGTTCATGGATATAGGCTGCGGAGACGGCTTCTTCGCTCTCTTAGCTGCTGAAATGGTGGGCGAAGCAGGCAAAGTTTACGCTTTGGACGCGGATGCCACGGCAATTGAGAATTTAAAACACAAGGCCAAGGAGCAAGGTTTGAAAAACGTGCAAGCGGAGGTTGGGGCAGCGGAGGAAACACTTTTCTGCAGTCAGTGCGCCGATGTCGTATTCTACAGCATGGTGCTTCACGACTTCAAAGACCCAACAAAAGTTTTGTGCAACGCCAAACAAATGCTCAAACCTGCTGGGAGGTTAGTGAATTTGGACTGGAAAAAGATGCAGATGCCATTCGGTCCGCCAGTGCACATTCGATTCAGCGAGCAGGAAGCCGAGAAACTCATCAAGATGGCGGGCTTCACCGTGGAAAACGTGAAAGACGCTGGACGCTACCACTACATAATAACAGCTAAACCTTAACTGCTCAAGTGTCTGTCAGCTTTGCTCCGATGCAACGTACAATTCCAGAAGTTCCCGTTTGAACTTGTCAGGCTGCTCAATGTACGCCGAGTGACCAGCGCCTTCGTACACGGACAGTTTGGCGCAGGGAAGCTTATCGGCTAACGTGCGCATGTCTTCGCCTGAGACGATTTTGTCTTCGGAACCCCAGATGATGCGGACTGGAAACTTGAATTGGCTGAAAGCTTTGGCAAGGCTTTCTTCAAGCGCTCTTGCAGGCGCAACCAGCAGCAAGCCCTTAACTGGGAAGCGCGCCGCATACTTCAACGCGATATGTCCACCTAAGCTCGCTCCGACAAGAATGGGTGCTGCTGAACCGAAGGCGCTCTGGAACGCTTGATGCGCGACGGCAACGTTTACTTCTGCGTCATGGGTTTTGGGTTGGCACTCGCTTTTTTGCCCGTAAGGCATGTCCAACGCTAAGAATGGCACGCGCTTCTCCGTCAGCAGTTCGGTTACGCCAATGCGTTGCCAAAGGCTGCTAGTGTACGAGTAACCGTGCAGAAACATGACTGGGACGCCAGCAGCATGGTGGATTATCGCTCGGCACTTGTGACTGGCAGCGTGCAAGGTTTTTTCTGACAAACCACATTCTCCAGAATGCTATGGACCAGAACGACCTTATATGTTAATTTCTCAACTCTCGCCTGCTTAGGCAGAAAAAGATAATAGCCTTACTTGCCACTGAGACTTGTGGTGTTTTTGTGTCAGTTAAGGTTGGAGACAAAGCGCCCGATTTCACGCTTCCCTCACAGATGGGCGATAACGTGACGCTTTCCGAGTATTTCGGTAAAAAGAACGTGGTCCTCTACTTCTACCCAAAGGATGAATCGTCAGGCTGCACACGGGAAGCCTGCAGTTTCAGGGACAGCTACGACGTTTTCACGGGTTTAGGCGCGGAAGTGCTGGGTGTAAGCGGACAAAACGTGGAATCCCACAAGTCCTTTGCCACTCACCACGGATTACCCTTCTTGCTGTTAAGCGATGCGTCTAACAAGGTTAGGCAGTTATACAGTGTTCCAGCAACCATGGGTATTATCCCTGGTCGAGTTACGTTCATAATTGACAAGCAAGGCGTCGTACGACACGTGTTCAATTCGCAGTTCCAACCAGAGAAGCATGTGAAAGAAGCCAAGCAAATCCTTGAAAAGCTCAACGCCGAAGAAAAAACCGCCGAAGCAACATCCAGCAACGCTTAATCTATTTGCCACGAGGCGCGTGAAAAAACTTTTGCTCAACCTCCACAACAACCTAACCGGAAAAACCGAGTCGTTCAAGCCAGCAGAAGACAAGAACGTTAAAATGTACACTTGCGGTCCGTCAACGTACCAGCGTAGCCACATTGGAAACTACCACACGTTCCTCTTCGAGGACATACTGCAACGTTACCTAGAATATTCCGGCTACAAGGTTACGCGGTTGATTACGCTTACTAACGTCGAAGACAAAGCCATAAAAGAAGCCGAGAAAGAGCAAGTCACAGTTGAGGAGTTAACCAGTCGAAACGAACAAGTTTTCTTCCGAGATTTCGAACTTTTACGCATTAAGCGTCCAGATTATACCGTGCGTTCCTCAACCATTGTGGACCAAGCCGTTGACCTAATCAAGGTGTTGATGGAAAAAGGAATCGCTCACAAGTACACTTACGAGAACGCGGAAAACGTGTACTACGACCCACTAAAGTTCAAGGGGTTCGGCAAACTCGCACACTTGGACATGAAAAAGTGGCCCAAAACTAAAAGGCGATTCCACTTGGACACCTACCTTGGCACGCCGTGGAACAGGGGCCACTTCGTGCTGTGGCACGGATGCAAAAAAGGCGACAAGATATGCTGGGACACGAAAGTCGGCAGGGGCAGACCAGCATGGAACATCCAAGACGCTGCCATGGTGACCAAGCACTTGGGCTTTGCGGTGGACGTGGCGTGTGGCGGAATAGACAACCTCGTGCGGCACCATGATTACACGATAGCCGTGGCGGAGGGCGTTTCAGGCAAGCGATTCGCAAGGTACTGGCTCCATGGCGCGCACCTCTTCGCGGACGGAAAGAAAATGTCCAAAAGCATAGGCAACGTGTACTACCCCGAAGATTTAACCGCGAAAGGGTACCACGGTGACCACGTGCGCTTCTTCCTAATCTATGGGCACTACAGCAAGCGGATGAACTTCACGTTCAAGAAACTGGCTGAAACAAGCCAGAAGCTGGACCACTTCAAAAACATGGTTAAAGCTATTCAAGAGGCGAAGTCCGATAGTCCAAGCCCTAGGGCAAAAAACCTTGCAGACAGCGTCACTTTGAGCTTCGAGCAATACATGAACAGCGACTTGGACGTTAAATCCGCGTTCGACACGATTTACGACATAGTGAATAAGCTTTACGGGTTGATGAAAAAAGGAAAACTAAGCGCCGAAGACGCAAACACTACACTCAACGGTTTAAGAAAAGCGGATGCTGTCTTACAAGTAATCTTCTAAGTTACTGAGCTAGCACGCCGACGAGTTTTACTTTGTCTACGTTCTCAGGGCCATGAGGCGCCAAATCTATTTCTTCAGTGAGGTCTTTGCCTGCTTGATGCGAGCCCAAGTGGTCTCCGCCCATCCAGAACGCGCTGTCTGACACGTCGTAGACTTTTCCTTTGAAGGCTATGTACGCTGGTCTGCCGTCTCTTCCATCGTACTTTGCAAGTTCTTCAAGGGTGAACTTTTTTTCTTCTCCCAAAAACGTCACCTTGTTATCCTAAAAAGTGGCAAGGATAGGTTTAAGCATTTAGGACTTTTCTGTTTGCTTTATTGTGCGAAGGTGTAGCTTGTTTCTGTGACGGAGCCGTTTTCCCAAGTGCCCTCCCATATTACTCTGTAGGGTATCGATGCCCCTTGTGTGGATGTGGCTGAGTAGTCTGCTGTTATGGTGTACACTGGGTTCGGAATCACCGGGTACTTAATAGTTACTGTCCATCCTGTGCTGTTGTAAATGTAGGTCTCTGCACCTAAGAGCCCAGTATCTTCTCTTCCGCCTGTCCATGCAGAAAGGTTGTTCATGAACTGCGCTGTCTCTGGATGATTGGCTCTTATGTAGGTCATAGTAGCGTCCCGCACTTGTTCTTGAACTGAACTTTCAGGAGTTTGAGACACAGCGGTGACGTGGATTCCGCCAGTAGTGGTTCCCAAGTTCACCCGGAAATTGCTCACTGCAGGATAATTACTGGAGTATATGGGTGATTTGTTTCCGTTGAAATTCTGCGCATCCACAGTTATTCCTCCAAACGTGGCGTGCGATGTGACCTCTGCGCCTACATTATCGTCGATGTCAATTCCCAAGTTCACTGCGCCCGTGGTCGTCGTGGCATCCAAAGAAACGTTTCCAGCAAGCAGCCTATTTTGCGTCACGTCCGCAGTCACAGAACCCGTAGTTGACCTAAGGTTAACTAAAATGTCGCCCGAAACATGCGCGTTGTTCCACGTGAACTGGACGTTTCCCGTTGTCGTTGAAACTGAAACATCTCCAGCGAAGACGACCAAATCCGTTACGGTGGCTCGGACGCTACCCGTTGTGGTATGCAGATTTAATGCTTGAAGAACCGCTGGTGCATCAATGCTGTTCATGGTTATTTCGCCGACGCTTGTTCGAACCGTCAAGTTCAAAACCGCCACTGGATCCACGTAGACGTTGCAGACCACATTAAGGTTGTAGGACATAGGCCACATTTCCTGTCGCGAGACCTTTGACGTCACAGTCAAGGTTTTGCCTGCCGTTTGGTTGCTGAAAGTCACCTGCACGGGGTTTGTTGCAGACCCGAAGAGTCCAGTTGAGCCCTTTGCAGAGATGTCTACGACTACAAGTTGGTCGGGCAAACTCCTGAGAATTACGTTTACGTTGGCTACGTCCGCGTCGAAGTTCAGGTTAACCGCGTTCACGCCTGACACTGCGGGGGCTGAGTTGGACTGGGTGAAATTCACAGTTTGAAACGGAACAAAAGCCACAACGGCGAAGAAAAACGCTGCAACAAGGATGCCTACTAAGATGGCTGCGGGCAGAAGAAACGGTCTCCCACTTCTCCGCTCCATAGGCGCTGATGGCGGGGCAGCAGCGGCTCCTGCTACTGGAGTGCCGCAGACTCTACAGAACCTTGCTTCCTCATCCAGTTTGGCTCCGCATTTACGACAGTAAGACATAACCGCAAAACCTCATGTACTCAAATGGGGCTTTCATAATTTAAGCCTTGCAGTTTAGCCTTTATCGCAGTCTGAATTGGATGGTGTTCAAAAAAGAAGATATACTGGAACAGAATAATATGCATTTAAGGGAATCTCCGATGACTCACTGTAAAAATTGCGGAACCGAGCTTACAGAAAACGCAAAATTCTGTCCGAAATGCGGAACCCCAGTTGTAGCAGAAGATGCAGCTGCACGCGCTGAACCTGTTGCACCCGAGTCTGCGTCTGGGTTGAAGTTGGCGTTTTGGGGTGAACGTTTCCTCGCGTGGCTGATAGACAGCGTCATCATCGGGGTCATAGTGGGTTTCCTGACTTTGTTTACGTGGTTCGCAGGGCATTCATTTACGTTGTGGTCCAGTTGGCCTAGTTGGATTCCATTCTTTAACTTCAATATGGGCGGAATCATTTATTTCCTGTATTGGATGCTCATGGATGGCGCTTACGGACAATCCCTTGGGAAAATGATAATGCACTTAAAAGTCACGCGCATAGACGGCGAACCAGCAAACATCGGGCAGGCAGCCGTGGAAAGTGCGGGAAAAGCTTTCTTCCTTCCGCTGGACTTCTTGATAGGGCTGTTTTTGTACCCGAAAAGGCGGCAACGAGTGTTTAGCTATCTCTCAGAGACGGTAGTTGTGCGCGAATAATACTATTTGCAAAAACTCTCAAACGTTGCCCTTACAGGGCTTTCCTATTTTTTTTCGGTGCACTGTGGCAACTGATAACGCGGCTACCAGTGTTATAACTACGAGTAACAAAGGAACAAGCAGCGTTGAAGTCGCGTCAATTAGAGCGAAATTTATTTTTTCGTTCATGTCTGCAAAGTTCACGTTTACAGTCCCAGAAATCGGAGAAGCCACATAACCTGTGGGCGGCGTTATTGCAAAAGGATAGATGCCGTTCGGCACATTAAACACTATAGAGTCTGAAGTAGAGGTTTGGGTCTCAGAGTTAAAGGTGACACTCCAGCTGGTTTCGGATGGCAACCCTGACGCCGTAAACGTAACTGTGTAAGTTCTGCTGGGCGAAGCACCGAAAGCATACACGACATGGTCATACGAACCCACATAAACTACCCCGTTGGCTACAGCCGGAGAGGAAACCACCATATCCCCTGTCAGGTAGCTCCACCACAAAGCGCCGTTAGAGGCGTTCAAAGCGTACACTTTACCATCATATGAACCCGCAAAAACCATGCCGTCCGCAACCGCTGGAGAAGAAGCCACATCACCACCCGTCGTGTATCTCCAAACAACAGTGCCCGTGGAGGCGTTTAAGGCATAGATATTGTTGTCGCCTGAACCAACGTAAACTACGCCGTTTGCGACAGCAGTTGAAGAAGCCACAGGACCGCCTGTTTTGAAACTCCATAAAAGGTTGCCGTTGGAAGCATTTAGAGCATAAACGTTTCCATCATATGAACCAAGGTAGACTGCCCCACAAACCACGCTTGGAGAGGAAATCACGAAGCCGCCTGTGGTGTAGTTCCATAATAGACTGCCATCAGAAGCATTTAAGGCGTAAATGTTATGGTCGTTTGAACCCACATAAACTACCCCGTCGGCAACTGCAGGAGAAGACAGATGAATCTGGTCACCCGTAGTGTAACTCCAAACTAAAGCGCCTGTTGTTGCATCCAAAGCGTAAATCGCGTTGTCCTCCGAGCCAACGTAAACTACGCCGTTGGCGACGGCAGGGGAAGAAACCACCGCGAAACCTGTAGTGTAATTCCACATGAGCTTCCCGTTGGCAGCGTCTAAAGCGTAAACGTTGCCATCATAAGAGCCCACGTAAACTTTGCCGTCGGCAACCGCAGAGGATGAAAGCATGACCATGTCGTTTGTTGTGAAGCTCCATATGACCTCGCTTGTGAACTCGTCCAGAGGCACAGGCCCAGTTGTAGCGTTCAAAGCATAGACTTTGCCATCGTACGAGCCCACGTAAACTACGCCGTTGGCTACGGTGGGAGAAGAATCCACTACGCCGCCCGTAGCATATTTCCATATAAGCGTACCTGTAGCAGCGTCCAAAGCGTAAAGCCGCCCATCCCAAGAACCCACATAAACTACCCCGTTGGCAAAGGCAGGTTGAGAAATCACCGTCTCGCCCGTCGCGTAACTCCAAACTAAAGCACCAGTAAAGGCATCTAAAGCGTAAATGCTGTTGTCATTTGAACCCACATAAACTACGCCATTGGCAAATGTTGGCGAAGAAGACACCGCGCCGTTAGTTCTGTAGCTCCAAACAAGAGAGCCGTCCAAAGCATCTAAGGCGTAGACGTTACTGTCGGTTGACCCAACAAAAACTGTGTGGTTAGCAACCGTTGGACCTGAAAACACTGGACCATCAGTTTTGTAGCTCCACACTAAAGAGCCCGTAGAAGAGTTCAAAGCGTACATTTTGCTGTCGTCTGAGCCAATGTAAACTACGCCGTTCGCAACTGAAGGAGAAGAGACTATTATGTCGCCTGTTGTGTAGCTCCATAAGAAAGCTCCTGTTGTGTCGTTCAAGGCATGAATTTTTTTGTCTTGTGAACCAATGTAAACGGCTCCATCAGCCACTGCAGGAGAGGAAAGCATGATTTGGCCGCCAGTAGCGTAACTCCACAGTAGCGCGCCGCTGGAAGCGTCTAGAGCGTAAACGTTGTTGTCTTCTGACGCTGCATAGACGACGCCGTTAGAGTAAGCGATAGCCGAGTCCACAAAGTAGCCTGTCTTAAAGCTCCAAAGGTACGCGCCTGTTGTAGCGTTTAGAGCGTAAACGTTGAAGTCCTCTGAGCCAACGTAAACTTTGCCTTCTGCAACTGCCGCAGGAGAAAGCACGTTAGCGCCTGTGGTGTAGCTCCATAAGAAAGCGCCGTTGGAGGCGTTAAATGCGTAAACTTTGTCGTCTAAGGAGCCGAAGTAAACTACGCCGTCTGAGACAACAGGTGAATCTACGGGACCGCCAGTGTTAAACCGCCACAGAGTCTGGTTTGTCTTGGGCGCAGGTGACTCTGAGCTGCCTGTGTGTGCCAAGTCATGGTGGAACATTGGCCACTCGCCGGGGGTAGCTTGTTTAGCTGAATCTGCTGGAGTGGCTGCGGCTCCAAAAAATAGGCTTTCCGAAAAAACCGCAAATAAAACCAACGCAGCTAAAGCGAAGCAAACTTTTGCTTTTACTTTCATTTTTTTTCTCTACACTCTTATGGCATTTTGTAAGCGTAACTCTAATAGGATAAAGGCAAATTTTAATGTTTCAAAGCAGGTGCAAAAGTTGGTAACAATAACTGATGAAGCTGCTGTGCTTTCGGCTGTAGCGGCTATGTTGCTTGCAGTTTTCGCGGTTGTGCAGCTTAGGCATATGGAGAAACACAGAAACGTCGACATATCCATGAAACTGTTTGAATGGGCTGAAACCGAAAGGCTCCGTAAAGCCTTCAAATGGATTGACCGGGAATTCCAATTCAAGAATTACGAGGACTACAAAAAGATGGAAACCCAAAACGTTGAAGCAAGCGAATACCCTTTTGAAGTGCTGGCGTTCTTTGAACAAGTAGGCTTTCTAGTTGACAAGAAATTCGTTGACCTTAACGTTGTAGCTGACCGTTTGGGGACCCCTATCATCTCAACTTGGAAAAAACTGGACCCTTGGATAATGGCAATAAGGAAAGAGAAGAACGACGACCGCTTCGGAGAACATTTCCAAGGACTGCACAGCAAAATCGTTCAGTACATGAAGAAAAGCTAAAGGTGTCACGCCCCGCTGCCCCCACCAAATTCAACTATTTATAAGGAAGGGGGTGCTCTCCGAGAGCACGCTGATATTTCCAACTTGGCTTTACTGGCAACTTCTGCTGCGCCATCGGCATTATTAAGTAACAGAACTTATATTTTCCAAGCATATTCAAACAGGAAATGTTGGTGGTGCAGTACGCCTGAAAAAGTTTTAGTTACCTCAGCATGGCCCTACATTAACGTGACACCTCACCTAGGCAACCTGATCGGTTCCGTCCTATCTGCGGATGTGGCTGCCCGATACTACAGGTTACGAGGCGACGATGTCCTCATGATAAGCGGGTCGGATACGCATGGCACGCCCATAGAGGTGGAAGCCATGAAAGAGGGCATAACTCCCAAAGCGCTCACAGACAGGAATCACGCGCGAGTATCCGCGCTTTTCAAGAAGTGGGATGCCTCTTTTGACAATTACACTAGCACCGAAAGCTCCGTGCATAAAGAATTCGTCCAAGAGCACCTGATGAAGATTTACAAGAACGGTTATATCTTCAGCCAAGAAACGCAGATGCTGTACTGTGAGCATGACCAGCGGTTTTTGCCCGACCGTTTCGTGGAAGGCAAATGCCCGTACTGCGGGTATGAAAGCGCTCGCGGAGACCAATGCGACCGATGCGGCAGGCTCTTAGAAGGCACCTTGGTTGAGCCTCACTGCATAATCTGCGGGAACACGCCTGCGCTCAAAGCAACAAAGCATTGGTACATTGACCTGTCAAAATTCTCAGACCAACTAACCACCTACATCAAAAACAACAGACAACTGCCGAGCAACGCCAAGAACTTCAGTTTAAACTGGATAAAAGAAGGCTTGAAACCCCGCGCCGTCACACGCGATGTCGAGTGGGGAATTCCTGCTCCGTTTCCAGGTGCGGAGGGTAAAACCATCTACGTCTGGGTAGACGCCGTATTAGGCTATGTCTCTGCAACTATTGAGCAGTGCCAGCGCATTGGCGAGCCTGAGAAGTGGCGAGACTATTGGTTCAACAAGAACGCGAAGACGCTGTACTTCGTGGGCAAAGACAACATACCCTTCCACACCATAATATTGCCTGCGCTGCTGATGGCTTCAGGCGAAAACTACAACTTGCCCTGGAACGTTTCGGCAACAGAGTTCCTCCAGTTTAAAGGCGAAAAAGCCAGCAAAAGCAGGCGAATCGGCATCTGGATCGACGAGGCATTGGAGATGTTTCCGGTGGATTACTGGCGCTTCTTCCTTATCGTTACGAGACCTGAAGCTAAAGACACTGACTTCTCTTGGGACTTCTTTGTCGGAAAAATCAATGCTGACCTCAACGACACCTTCGGCAACTTCATCCACAGGACACTAACATTCATAAACTCAAAGTTCAACGGCGAAATCCCAAAGCCAACGAAGCTGAACGCGGACGATGAGGTGGTTCTCCAAACCATAAGTGAGAAAGTGGAAACCATCGCCGACGAGATTGAATCATCTAAGCTGCAGTCAGCTGCGAACACGATGATAAGCTTGAGCCGAGTTGGCAACCAGTACCTGAATGAGAAGGAACCGTGGAAGCTCCTCAAAACTGATGTGGAAAAAGCTGGAACCATCTTCTATGTTGCGGCGCAGATCGTGAAAGCCCTCGCTGTAGTTTCAGAGCCGTTTATTCCGGGCACGGCGGAGCAGTTGTGGCAGACGCTTGGTCTTCCCGGCAGCGTTCACAAGACCCGATGGGACGAAGCAACGACGCCTCTGGAAGCGGAGCACAAGATAGCACAGCCCAAACCGCTCTTCCATAAGATTGATGCTGACGAGAAAAAGCTTGATGAGATGCTGATGAAAATCAGAGAGAAAAACGCGAAAAACGCTTGAGGATGCGCGGTTGTGGTGAAAATGCAGGTGAAAGCTGACCTCCACATCCACACAACCTACTCAAACGATTCAATAATAACTCCCAGAGACCTCGTTTTCTACGCCAAAAAACGCGGACTAACCGCTGTGGCTGTCACTGACCACAACAAGGTCGAAGGCGCCTTGAAAATAGCTAAGGAAACTGACTTTCTCATTATTCCGGGCACGGAGGTTTCAAGCAGAGATGGTCATATCATTGGACTTAACGTCAAAGAAATCATCCCGCGAGGGTTAAGCGCGGATGAAACTGTGGGGCGTATCCACGCGGTAGGCGGCATCGCTATGGCGTGTCATCCTTTTGTTTTGTTCAAGGGAAGTTTAGGAAAACGTGTCACTGCTAACTTCGACGCAATCGAGGTGATAAATGCTCGTGCGTTCCCTTTCAACCGTAGCACAAAAAAAGCGCAGGAAGCAGCTACCCGTTTGGGGCTGTCGCGTGTGGCTGGAACTGACGCACATTACGGTCCACAGATAGGTTATGCCTACACGCTTATCGACGCCGAGCCAAATGTTGAAGCCATTATCAAAGCCATAACAGAAAGGCGTTGTGAACCCGTCGGAGAGCCTGTGCCGCTTTTTCTTAACCTTGAGCAGCAGTATCAAAGGTGGAAAAGATGGAAAAGGAAAATTAGCGAAACGTCGGTCACGTAGCCCTTGGCGTGAAATCAACTTGTTCTTCTTTGCAGATTTTCTTGACTAGTTGCGCCTTCGTGGAAGGGATGACGCCGTAAAGAAACAACTATTTGGAATGATGATGCTAAGCCGAATCCTCCTGCGATAACAAAGCAGAACGTGCTCACCGTGATGGATGGCGCTATAAGCCCGAGCAAAATGCATGCCAATCGTTCGACGCGACCGAACAGCACGTAATCCGTGTCCAATCCGCGAGAATAGCTTAATGCTCGAAACAGCAAGAGCGAGGCAGACCCAACTATTGCCAAGAGTCCAATTGGTTCGATAATTCCGCCCACCAAAGCGCCCACAACGACTGCCACTTCAGCGGTGCGGTCGGCTGCGGAGTCAAAAATTTTTCCGAACTTTGTTTCCAAGTGAAACTTTCGTGCGATAGTCCCGTCAAATGCGTCACAGAAGACGCTAAGAAACCCGAAAGCAAGAGCAAACGAGATTGCCCTGAAACCGAACATTATTCCGCTGGCTACGCCGAAACACAGACCCAACGCGGTCATCATGTTAGGAGTTAAACCATAGGTATGTGCAATGCTTGCTAAGCGGAAAAGAACCGTGTCCTTGCCTGAGCGCATACTGTAAAGCCCCATGCCTAGCTCCTCCTATCCCACGTTTTAGCAGTACTCAATTTTAAGCTCATTGGTACGTTTTCGGCGGTTTCTGATACGTTGCCTGCCACATGCCTTTTGCGTTATACTAAAAATCGGCGATAATCAAGGTAAGCGATGGCCATATAATCACGTTTGCTGCACACTCGCTTCCAACGACTTATGTTGTAACAAAACATTAATCCTGCAGGCTAATGAAAACAGTGGCTCAACAGTACCATTTCATAAAAGTTTTATCCAACCAACTTAGCTCGATGCTGTAAGAAAGCCTGTTTTCAGGTTTATTTCAGGAAACAGGTGCGCGAAATCAAGTCAATATAAGGCAAAAACAAGGTATTGAGCAGCATGGAAAACTTTAAAGGCAAATTCAAATTATCAGCATTAAACGTAGTCAATGACAGAGCCTTGTTGGAGATAAGGGAAATGAACACAGACGCTGTTAAAGTTCCTGTTGAGTACATCATAACAACGACCTCAGATTGGACAATGTTCGAGATTGTCGAGGGCGGTCGGTGGCAAGACCTTAATGTTGTGTGCAAAGAGGGCAAGGATAGGTTAACACGGGAGATAACCTTCGACAATAAATCTATACGTATAGACAAGAGAGGCGAAGATGAACAACCAGTAGTGGTTAGTGCTAAATGTGTATTGAACATCCAAAAAGAATACCGATACTCTAACCTGAAATACAAGATAACGAAAGGAGATATGCAATCAACAGTTGTTATGACCACCATAAAAGGGAAAAAATCATTTTTCATGGTAAACAAGGGATACGTTTCAGGTGACCCATGCAATCCCTGCACTTATACGTCACCAGTCCACGATTATTTGCCCGATTTAAAAAAGGACAAAGTGTTTATCGTTCATGGACGAGAAGAATACCCCGCGTTACTTTTACATAAGTACCTACATAACCTTGGAGTCGACGCAATTACGTTTGACGACTTCCCAGACAAGGGGAAAACGATAATTGAACAAATCGAATACATAAGAGACAATATTTCCTATGCTTTTGCAGTCCTGACCCCAGATGACGTTGGTTGCCGTCAAGAAGAGGCTGATGAAATTAGCGCTGTTGTTGCAGGAATTAAAAAAGTTACCAAAGAAGCTGCAGGCAAAGCTTTACAAGCGCTTCAGGGTAGAGCAAGACAGAATGTAATATTTGAGCTTGGTCTTTTCATTGGGGCTTTGGGAAGGGAAAATGTTTGTTGCCTTAAGCAGAAGGACGTTAAGGAATTGCCGAGTGACCTCAGCGGAATCTTGTACAAAGAATTCGACAAAGATGTGAAAGAGATATTTCATGAATTGCGAGAAGAACTATTTGGGACTGAGTAGCCCTTACCGCTATCAAATAATGGGTTGGGTTGGATTAAATTTTAATCCCACACACACACTTTTACGACTGTGGACTGAGCGCTTGGCGTGCAGTCTTTCATGAAACTTTTTATCCAACCAACCAACAATTTTTTACGATTCACAGCACTTCAGAAATACTGCTGAAAAGGCAGTAGACACGATTCAGGATACAGGATCTAATCTCAAGCAGTGAAAAGACGGCTATTAGTAGAAATCAAGTCAATATAGGGTATAGGTATAGTCGGAAACGAGTATACGACGTACACTCAATCATACAAACGGACTTAAATGAGATGCCTTTATTTTTTCTTATTCGCTTGTTTGGCGCAGCTGTCACTGCAATACTTTTTTTTGTTATCGAACGTCGTATAGACTTTTCTGCAAACTGGACATTTCTTTTCCATTTTAACCCCTTCTCATTATTTAGTAAATAATTGCAAGATATAAGCTAAAACCTTTCTCCTAAGAAATTACTGCTCTTGAACTCAAAGGATTAATCACGTATTTTTTTATCATGCAGTCTTTCACAAAAGTTTTATCCAACCAATCAGTTTGCTTTAAATCAAGCTTTTCGATACCTGAATCCGCCTTGTCCTAACGTTTTTCCTCGTTGCCTAATTGCTGGGTCACGGTTAAGCGGTAGAGTATTTGTTTGTTTTGTGCCAGCCTATTCGGAGGTGAACGTCTGCGTCACTTGCGGGTTCTATTGTGGCTTCAGGCTATTTACAAGGAGGGGGTGAGTCTGCAGAGCAGTAGAGAGCCAGCCATCATATTTGGAGCCTAATAGTAATAGTATGCAGAAACCTATAGGGGGTAGGTCCGTATTGCGTATTTTTGCCGCCAAAACCCTGCTGAAAAACCATGGAGGGGAAGGGGCTACGAAAAAGGTAGGCCCTTTACCTGAGGAAAGCTCGGATTATATATAAGGGGGCTATAGTTTTTTCCGAGCAGCTAGTCACCAAAGCTTAGTCAAGTTCATCTCGTTTCATTGCTTCTGCTTTGAGCTCTTTGGGCATAAGCTCGATTGCGTATCTCAGCGCTGTGCGCGGCATAGTCTTCCTGTTTTTCACCACGTAGTCAAACACTTCTTTCTGGTGTTTTCTGCTTTCTTCTTTGAGGAGCCAGCCATAGCCTTTCTGCACCATGTCATCCTCATCGCATAGTAGCATTTCGCTTATCTCAAAGGCATCCTGCAGGAAGCTTCCTTTCTTGGCTGGAACAATAAGTGAAACAGCTGCGGCTCTCTTGAGCCAACGGTTCCCTGACTTAGCCCAACTCTTCAACTCGCCTATGCTTGCAGGGTATTTTTCTATTAAGCCGCCAACAGTGTGATTGCAGAAACCATCACACTCTGCCCAGTTGTTGATGTACTTTTCAATCCAACCTTTGAACGTTACTAGGTCGCTCGGCTCAAGTTTCTCAAGCAAATTCGGCAGCCAAAAAGAAACGATGAAAGCCTCTTCAGTGTAACCGGAACGATAAAGCTCTTCGCAGAGCGAAAATATCTCTTTCTTGCTTAGGGATTTGACTTCTTTCCAGTACTTCTTGGCTATTTTGCCTACTGTAGCCGTTTTCACGCCGTAATAGGTGACTGTTTCTTTGAAGAATCTCTGGAAGCTTTTCTGGGTTTTTTCGTCTGCGCTGGCTTCAAGTTCTTCCCTGATATTCTGGACAGTTGGGTTCATGCCTGTAAATCAGTGGCTCTTGAGATAATAGTTTTCTCTATTGGCTAAAACTCAGCTGCCAAAAGACAACAAAATCTACATAAAAAACCTAAAAAATAGAAAGGGAAAAAGTTGAGGTTAATAGTCTTCCATCTGGTACAGGTTAACGCCCAAATCGACGTTCAGCGGCTTTTCAGGTTCGTTGCCTGGTTCAAGGTCGTAAAGTTTATGCATGATTTTTCCCAACCTGCTTTTAACAGTGTTAATTCCGGTTTTGACTACGGTGACTTTGGGTTTGACTTTCCCTGCCGGACTAACTTGCGCGCCACAGATGGCGAGAGCGTTTTTGCCCATTACGTCAGTGACACTAGAGCTAACTTTGCATGCTTCATCTACGGGCACCTGAAGTCTCAGTGCAGCTTCATCAGGTACATGTACCTGTTTAGTCAACGCCTTTTCTCCTCCACACTTCAGCACTGATCAAATCTCGAATAGCCACACGGATAGCTTCGGCTCTATTGGGGTAGAAGCATTCATTCACGAGTTGGTCCAAAGCTTTAATATACGTTTCAGGCAGATACAGAGTGATTAGCTTCATACGGGTTATCCCTCGGTGAAGTATGGAAAGCTTGTTGTAGGTTATACTCCTATATATCATATGGTAAATATGCATACAACATGTTCGTTCCATACCTTATAAAGCTAGTAACGGTGACGTTGCAGATTCTTGTATAATTCAGCTTTATGAGACCTGCAAGTTTTTATTGGTTGTTAATGTTTCTTATGTACCACGATGGAGGATTCACATGCGGGTTTTCGTGCGGAGCTTCGGATGCAGCGCAAACATGGCTGACGGCGAAGTTTTAGCTGGCTGCTTAGTTGAAGCTGGGTTCACGCTAGCTGACTCTGCAGCTGACGCAGACGTGGTTGTTTACAACAGTTGCGCCGTTAAAGGACCCACGGAAAACCGCATAATCGACGCATTAAAACGCATTCCACTAAAGCAAAAAGTGGTTGTAGCTGGTTGTTTGCCCTTGATTAGTTTTGAGAGGCTTTTGAAGGAAGTGAGGTTTGACGCTGCAGTGGGTCCAGCCGTGGGCAAAGGCATCGTGGACGTGGTGAAGCAAGTCGCGAAGGGTAAGCGAATTATTGAATTTGAGGGCGCGTTAACTGCGAAGCCAGCACTTGACTTACCTCGGGTACAGTCGAATCCGATGGTAAGCGTAGTTCCCGTGAATTACGGGTGTTTGGGTTCGTGTGCTTACTGCTGTGTGGTTCACGCAAGAGGACACCTGCGAAGCTACAAAATCAGCGAGGTCGTGGATCGCGTGAGGCGTGACTTGGCGGCTGGCGCGAAAGAGTTCTGGGTTACCAGTCAGGACACAGCATGCTATGGCAGGGACATCGGCACGAACCTTGCGGAGCTGCTTAACGCGTTAACAGAGGTTGAAGGTGATTTCCACGTTCGCGTGGGCATGATGACGCCGAACATCGCTGCCCCGATAATAGATAAGCTGGTTGAGGCGTTCATAAGCGGGAAGGTGTACAAGTTTGTGCATTTGCCCGTGCAAAGCGGCGACGACCAAGTTCTGAAACGGATGCGGCGTTTCTACACCGTCAACAAGTTCAGGGGAATGGTGACTGTTTTGCGAAAGGAGTTTCCGCAGTTGACGTTGTCCACGGATGTTATTTGTGGTTTTCCAGGAGAAACGGCTGAGGCGTTCGAGAACACGCTTAAGCTCATAAGCGAAGTGAAGCCTGACGTGGTGAACGTTTCAAAATTCTTCGCAAGACCGAAAACTGCTGCGGCGGAAATGCGCGGTGAATTCGTGGAACGCGGGGAAATCAAGCGGAGAAGCACATTGGCAGCGCAGTTGGCAAAGCAGGTTGCGTTGGAACGGAATCAGCAGTGGATTGGGTGGAGTGGCAAAATCCTCGTTGACGAGAAGGGGAAAGTTCCTGGTTCGTGGATTGGCAGAAACTTCGCGTACAAGCCAGTAACCGTTAAGAGTTCTGAAGCGTTGCTGGGTAAAACGTTGCAGGTCATGGTTGTGAAGGCTTTTTCGACTCATCTTTCGGGAACTATTGAGCAGTCTTAGAGCGGAATTAGTTCATTGGGTGTGATCTGTTGTGCTCTCCGCAGTCTATACCCCCCTTATTTAAAGGCTGAAGCAGGGGTTTAACTTTAGAGTGCTTTCGCCTTCTCATGTGCTCATGGGTTATTTGGGTCTCCATTTTTTCAGGAATTCGGTTGCTTCTTTCTTTGCTTTTGAACTCTTATTTTTCTGCAGTTCTTTCGCCAAGCTTACTATTTTGTCTTTGTCGGTTATGCTGTCGAAGTATTCTGAGAATGACTTCAACGCGTTAGCTTGGACGAGCTCCTTGTGCTTGTACGTGGCCTTGTCCAAGTTAAGCAGTTTGTCAGTGATTTTGTTTGCCAGTTCGGGGTTTGCCTTGACGATTTTATGCGAAACATAGGCGACATGGGCGGCAGGGATCAACTCATCGCCATTCACAAGGTCATAAAACTGCTCGAATATTTTCTGGAATCTGCCTGCTTCGTCAACTTTTGCGAGGTTAGCCAAGATGTGTACAGCTTGAAAAGTTAATGCGTTTTCTTGGGACACGAGCATGTTCACGAAGAAGTCCCACTTCGGATACAGCACTTCTGGGTGCTCTTCGCTTATCAGGTAAACTGCTTTGAAATTGTTGTATCTGACAGAGGTTTTCTTGGAGAGTAAGCCGTTTAGAAGTTCAGCAAGGACTTTGCTGTCTTTGATCGCGTTCTCACTGGTCTTCTGTTGTTCAGGTGTTCGTTTTTCTAGGTCCAGCATATCCAGTACTTTGATTGTTTAAGTTGAAAACCTTTTTGCTTTCTCTTATGTGTCAAGCTGTTTTTCGGTTTATTCGGAATTGTTTTTAACAAGTTTTTTATGCCTTCAGCATATACTCTATAACGGAGCTGAAATAATGCTCAAAGAAGACATCGTTGAAGTTGGGCACATATCACATTTCTTTTCCAAAATTAGCGTCGCAATCATAGAACTCGCCTCGCCTCTGTCAGTTGGAGACCGCATACTCATCAAAGGACCAACAACCGATTTCGAACAGGTCGTTGAGTCAATGCAGGTGGAGCACATGAACATCGAAAAAGCCGAAGGGGGACAAAGCGTAGGCTTGAAATTGGCGCAACATGCTAAGGAACGCGACGTAATCTACAAGAAACTATAGAAGTCATTCTCCCCTTTTTCTTGACCTGCATTAGACGGTTAAGCCGCTTGAGTTGAAGCGTCCACTATGCTCTTGATCTCCGCGTTCAAAGCATCAGGTAACCCCAGTATGGTTACATCCATGAAGCCGCGTATAATCAGCGAAACTGCTTGGTCCCGTGACAACTTCCTCGTCATCAAGTAAACAATCTCTTTCTCGCTAATCTTGCCTACTGCTGCTTCATGTGTAATCTCTACGCCTTTTTTCTTTGCGATTAGTTCAGGAATTGACTGCATCAACGATTTGTCATCCATGAGCAGGCCGCGGCACTCTAAATGTCCTTTACAATCTGAGCTGTCGCCTTCGATCATGCCTCTGATGATCATTTTTGAGCCTTCACGGGCTATGGCTCGGCTAACCATCTCTGCCTTGCTGCCCTTACCGCTGAGAACAGCCTTTGAGCCGATGTCTAACTGGCTGTTTCTGTGCCCATACAGGATGCTGTTGAAGCTTACGCGTGAATTTTCGCCTTTGCAGTAAGCCACGGGATACATCTGGATGTCCCTGACTGGGCGCATGCTCACGTAGTTCGACACGAATGTCGCATTGTCCTCAATCATTGCGGCACTTCTGGGACGTACAAACGTGTTCTCGCTCCATTGGTGAATCATCGTGAAATTCAGCATAGCATTTTTCTTCACGTAGATTTCTGAAATGCCCAAGTGCGACGCTTTCGGAACAGTTGAGTGCTGAAGGCAACTGGTAATTATGTGAGCTTTAGAGCCTTCCTCAGCGATGATGATGTTGTGCACCCTTTGCTCAAGATTCCTCTGCGTAATCATAAGGCACGACTGCAACGGAAACGTCAACTCAGCGCCCGGCATAATCCTCATGAAATAGCCGCCGCTATAATCCTCGGCAACTTTCTTTGTGAATTCATCTTTGTCCTTGTCAACTAACTTCCACATGTAATCTTCAAGCCAAGAGTACTTCTGCAAAGCAGCTTTTACGTCCATGAGCTCTAGTTTGCCTTCGTAAAGTTCATTGACCTTCGAGTGTACCGTCTCTTGGTT